>Ga0137427_10000354_pt1 | contig 24458 bp, 22 predicted proteins | sample EasRivERMZT700_2_FD_102309 | JGI IMG/M metagenome (GOLD analysis project Ga0137427, IMG submission 102309) | Soil microbial communities from meander-bound floodplain in the East River, Colorado, USA - East River MetaG ERMZT700_2 | ecosystem: Environmental > Terrestrial > Soil > Floodplain ...
AACCGAACCTTCAGGATCGTATCTCTCGGTGGTTTCTTCTACCTGTTGAAAGCTCATGCTGACGGAAACCTGCGGACGCACTTTGCCATGGCCTACCGCGGGCTCGAGGATCTGAATGATCTTCGTTGCCAGTTCGTTCTCGAGGTTCTGGCGTTCGCCCAACTGTTTTCCCGTCAGTGCATCGTTCGATTCAGGCCGAGCGAGGACTTTTCCGCGATAGTCGATCAGCGTGACCTTTTCCGGCGTCAGCCCCTTCACCGAACTCGCGACTAAATTAATGATGCCTTGTACTGCGTTGTCTGAAAGGTTCCTGCCATTCTTTAATTTGAGAATGACCGAGGCTTTGGTTTGATCTTCGGCGGATTGAAAGAGCGAGTCCTTTGGCAGAACGAGGTGCACTCGTGCCACATCCACTTCCGTAAGCGTCATGATGCTGCGCGCGAGTTCGCCTTCGAGAGCGCGTTGATAGTTCACCTGCTCCTGAAAGTTGGTCAAACCGAAATTCGTTTGATCGAAGATCTCAAAACCAACGCGGCCACTGGAAGGAAGCCCCTGACTAGCCAACTGAATGCGCACTTCGGACGCCTTCTCCGACGCCACGCTGATAGATCGGGAATCGGTAGAAAGTTGATAAGGTACTTTCAAATCCTGGAGCTTTTGCACGATGCCTTGCGCTTCCGAAGGGTCGAGGTCGGCGAAGACGACTTGGAAGTCCACGCGATTGGATAGGAACACAGCCAACCACATCATCCCCATCACAACCGCGCCAGAGGCGGCGATCGACATCTTCTGCTGCAGAGTGAAGCGCGACAGCAATGTCTTTACGTTCTGAATTGGAGCAGGTAATGCCATAAATTAAGAAACGGCGAATTCCGAATTGCGAATTGGCGCCCTCAGACCTGCATCCTCATGATTTCCTGATATGCAGACACGATCTTGTTGCGCACTTGCATCATCATTTGAAAGGAAAGGTCCGCTTTTTCCAGCGCGATCATCACGGAATGAAGATCGGATTCATTATTAAGGAATTTTTGCAGCTCTCCCTGTGAGCCCTGCTCAAGATTGTTGACCTGACCGATGGCTTCCTTGAGCAACCCGCCGAACGAATCGCCGGTGGCAGGTTCAGCGGACGGCATTTTGACGCCCGCCGGCGCCGGCATGATTCGAGGGATGTTGTTGTATATCGCGAAATCACTCATCTGCCGATCTCCAGGGTTCTCGTGATCATGGTCTTGATAATGTTCACTGCCGATATGTTCGCTTCGTAGCTGCGGGAGGCTTCCACAAGGTTCGCCATCTCTTCGATGGCGCTGACGTTGGGATACGCCACGTAGCCTTCAGCGTCCGCGTCCGGATGGCCAGGCTCATACCTGCGATCGAATTCCGCAGGGTCGTCCGCAACCCCGATGACTTCGACACCGTTCAGGCCGCGCGCGGCCGCATCGAACGCATTGCCGAAGGACACCGCTTGAAAGATGACATCCTTCCGTCGATATGGGCCGCCCTCCTCAGTCCGGGTCGTTTGAGAATTGGCCAGGTTTGCGGAAGAGACTTCCACTCGCTGTCGTTGCGCCTTCAGTCCGCTAGCATTGACATCGATTGCTGTCAGCAAACTCATGACGTTATCTGCCTCCTTCATTGATGCTGGATCGCAAAGTCCTTAACTTCTGGTTCAGGTATTGGACCAGAGTGATGTATTGCAGGCCGTTTTTCGTCAACTCCGTCATCTGTCTGTCGAGATCCACGTTGTTGCCGTTCGGTTTGATTTCTCCTCCGGATTCCACAAATGCCGACGCCGCCGTCAATGCGGGTTGTATCATGTGGCTCGGTTCCGTGGCCGCCATTCGAAGACTCATCGAGAGCTCCTGCTGGAATGGAACGTCGAGCGACTTGTAACCAGGCGTATCGATGTTCGCGATATTTGAAGCCAGTGCCTGCTGACGTCGCGCCGTCAGATTCAACAGGCCTTCGAGCATTGGGAACATCTGGTTGTCCATTACGCAGTCACCTCAGCGACGCGATATTCGCGAAGCTTGTTTCGGAGTGTTCGGATCGAAATCCCGAGAAGTTTGGCGGCATGAGTTCTGTTGCCGCTGGTCTGATCCAATGTGGTCAAGATCAGCTTACGTTCCATATCGCTGACGGAGCTGCCTGCCTGCAAACCCGAGGCTTCGGGAACCTCGACATTCTGCTCGAACAGATCCATAGCCGACAGTTTCAGGCTTCCGCGGATCGCGAACGATCGCTGCACCACGTTTTCGAGCTCACGCACGTTACCGGGCCAGGAGTAGCGGTAAAGGACGTCCATGGTTTCAATGTCGACATCGCTCGATTCCGCATCTGCGCCGTATTTCTGCACAAAGTGGTGTGCGAGAACCGGAATGTCGTCTTTACGCTCGCGCAGTGAAGGGATGCGCATGGGAACCACGTTCAGGCGGAAGTAGAGGTCCTCGCGAAATTGACCGCGCTGGATCAGCTTGCGCAAGTCTTTGTTCGTTGTCGCGATAACTCGGACATTCAAAGGGATCGGGCGTTTGCCGCCAACGCGATCCAATTCGTGCTCCTGAAGCACGCGCAAAAGTTTTGCCTGAAGTAATGGAACCATTTCGCCGATTTCATCGAGTAGGATGGTTCCGTTCTGGGCTAATTCAAATTTGCCGGGTTTAAACGTCGTCGCCCCAGTGAATGCCCCTTTTTCGTAACCGAATAATTCGGACTCCAGCAGGTTCTCGGGAAGTGCCGCGCAATTCACCGCCACGAATGGTCCTGTCGATTGCGGGCTATTCTGATGGATCCACCTGGCGAGGAGTTCTTTTCCTGTTCCGCTTTCCGCCTGGACCAGAATGGTCGCCCGCGTCTTTGCCACGTGAGCGGCGCGCTTCAGCAACATCTGCATCTCGGGGTTTTCCGTGATGATCGCAGACGAATGCGAAACGATTCGCGGTTTCGATTGATTGATTCGGCTCAAGACCTCGTCGAGGGCATCATGCGAAAAAGGCTTGAGAAGAAAATCAACGGCGCCCGCCTTGATCGCCCCAACTGCATCCGGCACAGTGCCATAAGCGGAGAGGACAACTACCGGAAGAGCAGGCCTGTTTTGACGGATATGTTGCAACAACTCGATGCCGCTCATTCCCGGCATACGAAGATCCGTCAGAACCGCGGAAACTTCCAGGTCTTCGAGCTTGCGTACGGCTTCAAGTCCGTTCGAAGCCGTTTCAACGTCGAAACCTTTTCGGCACAGCGCCGCCTCGAGGGCGGACTGCATCTGAATGTCGTCATCAACTACAAGTAACCTGCTCACTCACAACCTCCATGTTGCTGCGTAAAGCGTCTTTGAAATGAATTCGGAAGGTCGTCCCATTTGAGGACGAAGAGACGTCGATGGCTCCATGGTGGCTATCCACGATGCGTTTCACAATGGATAGTCCGAGTCCACAACCTTCACGGTGTGTGGAGAACATCGGATCGAACATCCGATTGATGATTTGCTGGGGAATTCCCGGACCGCTGTCGTGGATCGAGATGGTCACTTTGCCGCCGGCGGTTCGAGCTTTCAATCGAATCGTGCCATGGCTCGGCGTCTCCCTTAACGCATTCAGGACAAGATTCAAGATCATCCTGTGCATCAATTCGGGATCGGCCACCATTCGGCAGCCCTCTTCGCATTTAGTCTCAATTCGGATTCTCTTTTGACCGGCGATCGGCTTGATGAAGCTGGTCACGCCTTCCAACATCTCACCGACGTCGATCGATTTCGGAACTGGTTGGATGGGTTTGCCGAACTGCAGGGTGTTCGTGACGGTGTGATTCAGCAGGCGAACGCTGCGTACGATCTGCTCCGCGTTCTCTCCGTCGAGCATTGAAGCATAGAGTTCGATGCTGCCCAGAGGGTTCCGAATCTCATGAGCCAATTCCATAGCCATCTCGCCCATTGCCGCGAGTCTCTCGAGTTGGACTTTCTCCTGACGCTCCTTTTGAAGTTCTGCCGAGAGTATCCTTACTCTCTGCTGCAGGTCGTCATACGAACGCTCCAGTGACTGTGAAGCCATTTGAAACCGATCCACCAAATCCTGAAGCATTCGATAGTCAGCTTGTATGGCGACGGTCGCGGGTTGGCGAACTCTTCTCATGCCGCCGGGTAATGCAGCTATCGTGCCAGCAAGTTTTGCGATGGAAGTTGAACGGTCCGGACGGTGCGATGTCTATCGGCAGATCAAGCGCTTAAGGCAAAAATTGCCTAGCTTAGAGTGACCGGCAGCGAGGTCGTTTGGGTCTGAAAACGTCAGTTCATTGACATGCGGCAAGGTCTGTTTCGCCAAAACTTTGGCGAGGTGGAATCGCTCGACCACTGTCAAATATCTAACTTTCAATGATTTGCCTCTGTCAGCAGATTGGCAAGAATCCTGCTTATATTGCCCTCGATTTTTTCGAGGCGTTCGTTGACGCCTTGAAGCTGATCGGTAAGATTCGCGAGTTTCTGTCCCAAACGTTTGTTGTCGTTTATAAGGGATGCGTGATCCTTGATGCGGTCGATCAGGACTTCGAGTTCGACCAGCGTGAAAGGCTTCGTCACATAGTCGAACGCACCACGACGAATCGATTCGAGTGCGTTATCGAGGCAAGAGTATCCGGTCATGATTACTACGTGCGACAGGGGGTGACGCTGTTTCGCAGTTTTCATGACCTCGAGGCCGTCGGGGCCAGGCGGCATCATTAGATCAGTAAGGATGATGTCGTAATGGAAGCGAGGATCCTTCAGGATCGATAAAGCTTCGTTGCCATCTCGAGCCGTGGTGACCGAAAGGTTCAACGACTCCAGGAACTCATAGACGGTTAAGCGCAAATCGGCGTCGTCGTCTACCACGAGGACGCGTATTTTGGTAGATGGCAGTTGACTAAATTCGCCCATGTCGATTCTTATCGGCAAATACATTGCAAACTTTAGTACCTAATTTTAGAATTTGCGTCGCGTTAATGACACAGGCCTTGAGATCGTCTTAAAAGGCGTCAAATCATGGGAGTTAAGTTTTACTAAGCAGGGAGGCGTAAGTGGAACTAAATAAAGAGCACATTTTGGTGGTTGATGACGAAGAGGACCTTCGGCACATCATCGTCGAACTTTTGACACTTGAGGGCTTCGAGGTCGAAGCCGCAGCAACCGCAGAGGAAGCAACCGAGAAACTTAGCCGGACGGCCTACGACGTCCTGGTGACCGACCTTATGCTTCCCGGAAAAAGTGGCGTCGAACTCATGGAAGAGACCCTCGGCCGCTGCCCCGAAACCATCGTCATAATGATGACCGGCTACGGAACGATCGAGACCGCGGTCGAAGCGATGAAGAAGGGCGCCTACGATTACCTGAGCAAGCCGTTCAAGCTGATCGAACTCCCCGTGATGATCCGCAAAGGACTGAAAGAAAGCAAACTAAGGTTCGAAAACCAGTACCTTAGGAATCAACTCCGCGCGAAATACTCGTTCAACAATATTATCGGCACCGGTCCGGCCATGAACCGGATCTTCGAGTTGGTCGAGACGATCGCCGGCCTCACAAGTACGGTCCTTGTTGAAGGAGAAACCGGGACCGGTAAGGAACTCATCGCCAAGGCCATTCATTTCAATAGCCCTCGCCGTGACCAGAAACTCGTCAGCATCAATTGCGGCGCCATTCCGGAGAATCTGCTCGAGTCGGAACTGTTTGGCCACACTAAAGGTGCATTCACCGGAGCGGTTCAAACGAGAATCGGTCGGTTCGAGCAAGCTAACGGCGGCACGATATTCCTGGACGAAATCGGAAACATGCCGCTATCGCTTCAGGTGAAACTGCTGCGGGTTCTTCAGGAACGTGAGTTCGAGAGAGTCGGCGGCAGCAGCACCATTAAAGTGGACGTTCGAATCATCGCAGCAACCAGTGCCAACCTGGAACGTATGGTTTCGGATGGAACCTTCCGCGAAGACCTCTTCTACAGATTGAATGTGATTCCGATCAACCTGCCTCCGCTGCGTGAGCGCCGTGAAGACATTCCGTTGTTGGTCCAGACCTTCGTGAGCCAGTTCTGCGAACGCCATAAGCTCGAAATGAAGTCCGTATCGCCACAGGTTATGAAGGCATTGATGGCTTTTGAATGGCCGGGGAACGTCCGCCAGCTCGAGAACGTGGTCGAGCGAATGGTAGCGCTCACGGGAAATCGCACCGGCATCGCCCCAACCGACCTGCCCGATCAGATTCAGCACAAAGCACAGCTTGGAAATGCTCCACTCGTCGAGATCCCCGAAGAGGGAATCGATTTCCAAACAGTCGTTACAGACATGGAGCGCGAGCTCATCACGCAAAGCCTTCGTAGAACCAACGGCAATAAGAAACTTGCGGCGAAACTACTGAGCTTAAAGCGGACTACGCTGATCGAGAAAATCAAACGTATTGGCCTGACTGAAAACGTACCGAACGCGGTTTAAGGGCTCTGTGGAGAGACATCCCCTTCTACGTCGGCAGATCGAGCGATTGCTTGGCCACGAAAAGGACCGCCTGAGTCCTGCCTTCCACGAATTTCTCGAAGCAGTCAATGAAGAGTACCTGGCTTTGGAAGGCCAGCGTGTCTTCCTGCGACAGATCATCGACGAAAGCCCTAACTTCATCTTCGCAAAAGACGCCGACGGGCGATTCCGTCTCGTGAACAAGGCCCTGGCCGAAGCATTCGGAACGACTGTTGACGCACTGCTTGGTAAAACCGACTTTGATTTTCAGGCGAACGCGGCGGACGTGGAGTCTACCGGAAAGACGATCAGGATGTACTGAGAACGCTGTCGGAGAAGTCGATTCCCGAAACAAAGGTTATCGACGGAGCCGGAAATACACGGTGGTTGCAGACTATAAAACGACCGATCCTCTCACCTGACGGAAGACAGCAGATGGTCCTTGGTGTCGCCATGGACATCACCGCTCGAAAACTCGCCGAGGAAAGCCTCCGCACCAGAACGGAACAGATCCTCAAACAGCAGGACGCTTTACACGAATTGGCTTTGAGCCCAAGCGACGACCTTGGAGCTGCACTCCGGAACATCGTCCGAATTTCCGGAAACACATTGAATGCCACCCGCGCCAGTGTCTGGCTGTTCAACCCGGACCGTACAGAGATCAATGAAGAGTGTCTGTTCACGAACGGAAGGTTATCGCAAAGCGAGCCGACCCCCCTTTCCATTGAGGACTGCCCTCACTATTTCGAGGCGCTACAGGAATATCGCACCTTAGCCGTTTCCAATGCAGAGAGCGATCCCCGAACAATCGAACTCGCAGGTTCTTATCTGGTCCCAAAGCGTATCGCCTCGAAACTCGATGCATCGATTCGGTTGCACGGCAACATCGTCGGTGTCGTCTGCCACGAACAGACCGGCGGTCCGAGAAAATGGACTCTTGAAGAGGAACACTTCGTCGCATCACTGGCCGACCTCATTTCTCTTGCGCTGGCTGCAGACGAGCGCCGCAACCTTGGTGAGCAATTACGGCAATCACAGAAAATGGAAGCGGTGGGTGTTCTCGCCGGAGGCGTTGCTCACGACTTCAGCAACCTCTTGACCGTGATGCTTGTCTACGCCGACTTACTGTTGGCTCGCGTCCGCTCGGATCCGACGGCGGTAACGTTTCTGGATGAGATTCAACGTGCGGCCGTTCGAGCGGAGGCCCTTACGCGCCAATTGCTGGCATTCAGCCGAAAACAGGTTCTGAATCCGAAGATTCTCGACCTGAACGGCGTTGTTCGCAATATGGAGAACATGCTCAGACCGATGATTGGCGAAGATATCGAGTTGGTTACCGCCTTAACCCCGAGTCTGGCCTGCATCAGGGCGGATCGCGGCCAGATTGAGCAGGTGTTGATGAACCTGGTGGTGAATGCGCGCGATGCAATGCCGGGAGGGGGCAGACTTAAGATATCGACGTCCAACCTTGGTCCCGAGCGGTCCAGTGCTGGTCGACTCCCGGAGTCGGCGGAATCGCATTTCGTATTCCTGACGGTCTCGGATACCGGTGTCGGCATGGACGACGAGACCCTATCGAGAATCTTTGAGCCATTCTTTACGACGAAGCAGGATGGAAAGGGATCGGGCCTCGGCCTTTCGACGGTTTATGGAATTGTCGAACAGAGTGGCGGACAGATTGAGGTCGAAAGTCAGATCGGCTCTGGAACGACATTCAGAATCTATTTCCCGGCGGTGAAAGAAGCAATTGAAGAGATTGAATTCACGCCTCGAGTGGATTTCAATCCGGTGGTGTCGCGGGAGTCGATTCTGTTTGTTGAAGATGAAGATAGCCTCCGTCAGGCCGCCGCACACGCTCTACAGGAACAGGGTTACAAGGTTGTGGAAGTCCGTAACGGCGTCGAAGCCGTTCGCATCTGCGATGAATGGCAGGATGAGCTTCACCTTTTGATTACGGATGTCGTCATGCCGCAGATGGATGGTCGCCAACTGGCGGCACATGTAAATCGGGTCCGCCCGAATACAAAAATCCTCTACGTTTCGGGATATGCGAAGGGCGCCATCCTCGATAAAGGTGCCCTTGAACCAAACGCTGAATTTCTCGCGAAGCCTTTTCGATTAAGTGAACTGCTGCAGAAGGTCGGGGAAATGGTGAGTAAAGTCAGGTAAAGGACCGCTCCTCAGGGAATCCGGCTGTCCGCGAACACAGCGGTTCGGCCCGATCGTAGATCCTTCCCGAAAGATACCGAGAATCCCACAGTCGACGCGATACTCAATCGCAACTCAACACCAGCATCTACAAACCAGGCATCCAGCTTTGCCGCGTCGACGAATGGAGCAGCGGAAAATCGTAACAGCGTAAAGTCGTGCAGACGTTTTTCCACTTCAGCATTTAGTAACAGGTAGCGGTTGCCAATCAGCGCGGTACCCTTTCGACCATCATTTGTCGCTGGATGAGCCCGAAGGCGGAGGTCGCCGTCACGGTCCAATCCAAGATTGAAGAGTTCGTCAAACGGCGTTGCGGCAGAACCGATACCGGCTTTGACCTGAAGAAGCGTCGCAAAGTCAGTGCCTGACGCTTGCGGAAACCAACGTGTTGCGATCGAAGACTCGAATATCCCAAAACGATCGTTACCCGCGCGATGAACCTCGCCTCGGCCGGCGGCCGTTGTCGACAATCTATGATCCGGCAATCGTAGTAGATCGTACTCTGCGGATCCGGTGTAGCCGATAGAGGACTGCTTCGCTGATCGAACGACAACCCCGCTGCTCCAAACCCCTCTCGATCCGAACAGGGACTGTAGTCGTAAGGACGATTTCACTTTCCTTAGTCGAAAGCGATCGGCCGGCTCCACTTCCCACTGTTCGTCGCGGGCATCCGCTTCGACCGCATATCGGGTAGACGCGCTGGAGCCCAACGGACCTGAAAAGCGGGCCATTGCCCGTCGCTTCTGAGAATCCCAGCGCACCAGCGACTCGAGATTCATGGCTTGCCCGCCGAGATTGGAAACTCGTGGCCGAACGGTTCGGAACGGCAGACCGGCGAACCATGCCAGGTATTGTCGATCGGCTCGCGAACTGCTTCGAAACGTAAAGTTGAAGTCGTCCGATTCGGTTGGAGTCAGATCGAATGAGTAATTTGAAAATGTTCCCGTCAGGTCCAACTGGTGTTTTGTTCGACGGTAGTCCGATAGACTCAACAGACTTCCACGCGAGAAAGTGAATGCTCGATCGAGCCTGACGGCGTCCAGCTTTGCCGGCGGATCGACCGTAAGTTCTCGAATGGCGGGACGGTTAATCCGGTTCCAATATTTCAGAGCGGCCTCGAGGTTGCCGTTCAGGAAGTACACCGTCGCGAGAAGATCGTTTGCGATGAGGTTTGCCGGTTCGCGACGGATGGCGCGCGCCGCAAACCGTCTGGCCTCGGCGTAGTCTTCTGTTCGAAAGGCACTGCTGGCCCGAACCAGATCCTCTGCCTCTTCGACGGCCTCCGTTGTGACAGGCGTAGTGGAGGTGATGTTGTCGGCTTTGGTTTCGGGGTTTTCCGGAGTCGCCACAAGTGTCCAGTTGTTGGTCACTCGCCAGCGTTTTTCAAAATCGGTGCGGTGCATCGCCCGTAGCTTTCGATCCGCCGGATCGTTGACCATTATCAGACCCAGTTCCGGATTCAGCCCCGCTACGACGACATAGTGTAAGGGCGTTCCCCGAGCATTGCTCCGCAGACAGACAATGAGCGGGCGGCCACTCCCAATCTGTTCCTGAAGATCCTTCCATTCACCGCTGAAAGTGACCGTGCGAAAACCTCGCGCTGTGAAGTACCGTTCCATTTCGGCTGTGTAGACACCACCCGCCTCGACTGAAAAGACAGCTTTGTGGATTTCTTCGGCGGATGGCGTGGCGCTCGGCGTCCAGAATTTCATAACCATCCAGATGGAGGCTGATCCGCATCCATCCTTAGGTTGACGATTGAAAGGCACGTCGAGCCAGACCCCGCTGCCCAGCGCGAGCAGCAAAGTCATCAACGGCCACATTACGCGGCCACGACAACAAGAACCAAAACGGCCGCAGCCAGAGCAATCACGATGTAGGTCAACTCCTGAGTGCTCAAAGCGCCAGCGGCAAAGTCATTTTGAATCCGCTGTGTCCGTTCCGCCAGCTTGGCCAGGTCGGCGTCGCTTAGAGAAGACACGGAACGCTCGAGGCGCTCGCCCCCGATCCCCGTCGTGGACAGTGCGGTTTGGATGGGTTTGCTCGAAAAAAAAGTACGAACCTGATCGAGGTTTTTTTGCCGGGTTGCCGCGGATCTCGCGATGGCACTTTTGAGTTCCGAGGGTTGAACGACCTTGTTTTGGGCCGAAACTATCTGGGGCGAAATCAGTACAACAACAAGAGAACAAACGAGAAACGTACGGGCGAGTGGCAACAAGCGAAAGGTCATAGAAGGTTTCTCCTTGGATAATTAAACCCAACACGTCCGACTCAACCAGCAATTCCGTGTCCAAGATATCACGACCTGCTCGTGGCAGGCCAGCGCCTTCCCTTCTTCAATAAATGACCGTCTAAAAGGGTAGGAGTATCTGTTTATGCCGATTGAAATTCGTCGCAAAGACGTGAAAACACTGATCGCTCAGGACCGAGCGCAAATCGTGGAAGTCCTGTCCCCATCCGAATACAAGAAAGAACACTTGCCGAAGGCCGTCAATATGCCTCTCGAAACTGTGACGCCGGAAAACACCAAACAGCTTCGAAAGGATCAGGCCGTCATCGTCTATTGCGCCAATTATCAATGCGACCTAAGCGCCCGCGCGGCGTGGCGTTTGGAAAGCATGGGCTTTCAGGAAGTCTATCGATACACTCCGGGCAAGGAAGATTGGATCGCCTCCGGATACGAAACGGAGGGAGCCAATGCGGACCGGCCGAGACTCAGCCAGTATCTCAAGACGAACGTACAGACGTGTTTGTTGCGGGATCGCATGCAGGAAGTTCAGAATCGACGCGGCTCGAACGATATCTGTATCGTGCTCAACGATCGCAACATCGTCATGGGAATCATCGAAGGCGAATCCTGGAATGCCAATCCATTGTGGCGCGCATCTGAGGCGATGAATCCGGCTCCACGTACATTTCGGCCGGATGGAGATCCCAAGGAAATCGTAAAGGAGTTGAGAAAGGTCGAGTTGGGAAACGCGATAGTCACATCGTCCGACGGTGAACTATTGGGCGTTCTCAAGGTTAACCACAAAAAGGCCCAGAAGCCTGAAAAAACACAGGCCGCCTGAAGAATTAAGCTTGGGAGGTATTCATGCAAGTCCGAGAAATCATGACAGGAAACGTTGAGTGCGTTCCGCCCGATCTCTCCATTCAGCATGCCGCCCGAAAGATGAAGGTTCTTGATGTGGGTTTCTTGCCGATATGTGAAAACGATCGTTTGATCGGGACCGTAACTGACCGCGATATCGTCATTCGTGGCGTCTCAGAAGGCCACGACTACCAGACTACAGCCCGCAGTGTTATGACGAAGGAAGTGCACTTCTGCTTCGAGGACGACGATGTCGAAGAGTGCGCCAATCAAATGAAGGAAAACGGCGTAAAACGAGTTCTGGTGTTGAATCACGACAAGCGTTTGGTGGGCGTCGTTTCGATCGGGGATCTCTCAAAAGTTAATGAGTCCGGGGCAGGTGATGCCTTGAAGGATATTTCCGAGGCTGCGTAATTTCTCGGCGGTCATAGACCGCATTCGGGGTCAGGCACGTAAAGCTGATAAAACAAGTGCCAGACCCCGAATTCGTCCATGACCGCCGATCCGTCATTTCGAAAGCTTCAAGAGCTCGACTTCGAAATTGAGGGTCGCATTCGGCGGAATACCGGCCGGATGCCCTCGCTGTCCATAGGCGAGATCCGGCGGAATGATGAGTTCTCGCTTCCCGCCTAGTCTCATGCCTTGAAGTCCCTCGTCCCAGCCTTTGATTACCTGGCCAGCGCCAATCGTCAAGGGGAAGGTCCCGCTGTCGAACTTGTCGCCGCGTTTGCCGCTGTTGTAAAACCATCCGCTGTAGCGGACTTCGACTTTGTCACCTTTCTTAGCTTCATCTCCCTTACCGACAACCCAATCCATGTATTTCAGTCCGGAGGGAGTAGTGACCTCTTTCGGCTTTTGACTATCCTCTTGTTCCTGGCTCAAAGCGAATACCCCCATTGTTACAGCAAGCGCACAAGTGAGCGCTGCTAATGAAAATCGCTTCATCGGGCCTCCTTAAGCTATTGATTACTGCCCGGCTTGGGCTGCACATCGCGCACAAACCGCTCCATCCAATTGATCATCTCGTACAGTACGTGCTCAATCGTTTCCCGCGCAGCGTAGCCATGCGCTTCATAAGGAAGCGTGACCAGTCTAGCCGTACCGCCATTGCCGCGAACCGCCGCGAACATTCGATCCGACTGAATCGGGTACGTTCCGGTGTTGTCGTCGGCTTCTCCGTGCGTGAAGAGTATGGGCTCCTTCAGCTTGGAGGCATACATGAACGGCGACATGTTGAGATAGGTTTCGGGAGCTTCCCAGAGCGTCCGTTCTTCGCTCTGGAATCCGAATGGTGTGAGAGTGCGGTTGTATGCACCACTTCGAGCCACGCCGGCCTTAAACAGGTCGGTGTGAGCCAACAAATTCGCGGTCATGAATGCACCGTAGCTGTGGCCGCCGACGCCGACACGATTCGGATCGGTTACTCCCATCTCAGCGGCTTTCGCGATGGCCGCTTTTGCGCCCATCGATATCTGTTGGATATAGGTGTTGTTCACAACATCAGGCGTGCCGATAACCGGCATCGCTGCGTTTTCAAGCAGAGCGTAACCTGCGAGAACATAGAACAACTCCGAGGGCCCCGTGATCGTCGTGAAACGCGCGGTCGATCCGGTGATCTGCCCGGCCGTATCGGCATCGTTGTACTCTCGCGGATATGCCCAGACTACAGTCGGCAGCTTCGTGCCCTCTTTGTAGTCGGGCGGCAAATACAGCGTGAACGACAACTGCACGCCGTCTTCGCGCTTATAGGTCACGAGTTGTTTTTTGATTTTCCGCAGAATCGGCGTGGGATCCGCGAATTTGGTCAGCATCTGGGGGGCGCCGCCGGACGCGGACCGAACGTAATAGTTTGGCGGCTGGGCAGCCGTCTCATGACGCGTGAGGAACCGCGTGCCCTCTGCGTTCATTAGAGTTTCGAACGTCTCGTAGGCGTTCGCATCCGATTGAAATACCCGTTCAGTCTGCAACGTTCTCAAATTGAAGCGAGAGAAAAACGGCCGGTCGCCTTGCGGTGAAGAGCCGGCGCCCGCCAGGAATATGTGGTCGCCACTTTGGGCAACGACGTTCTGCCCGTTGGGAAGAGGCCGATTGATCATCCGGCCGGGATCGTTATAGCGATCCTGGGTACTGCGGCTCCAGATGGTTTTGGGAGTCGCACTGGGATTGTCCAGACTGACGATGAACGTTCGAGTCCATCGCTTCATGCGGTCGCTATCACTAATGAAGACGACGTTGTCCTTTTCGATCCAGCTCAGTCCCGACAACCGATGCTCAGTTTTGAACAGCTCGGTTGGCGCTGACGTGAAAGGCGCTTTCAACATCAGAACGTGATCCCGATTCGGGACCTGCTTATCCGGATCGCCTCCGTCCAGGGCATCCACCCACACCAGAGTGTTCAACTCCTTCGGCTGCCATTGAAGATTTCTGGGGCCAAGGCGAACGCCGCCGATCGGCGTATTGTCAGCAAGAGGCAGGTCGGCAACCTTGTGCACGACTTTTCCTGTTAAATCCCAGATCTCGGTCAGTCGCGGGAATGACCCGGCCGCACGCGTATAGGAAAACGGCCGATGAATCTGCGAAACCAGCATGTACTTACCGTCAGGAGAAACGTCGACTGACTGGAACATACCGGGTCTTCCAACAGGCGTCGCTCTTCCGGAAGCAATGTCGACAAATGCCAGTTGCGAGGTGGCGTAATACTCCCATTGCAACTCGTCATATGGGTTCTGGAGAAGATCTTGAGTGGTGGCCGCCGGACCGGCATTGCCGGAGGTTTCCTGGACATTCGGACCGACAGGGATTTGCGGCTTCTCAGGAGCTCGGCCGCGGTTCGCGCGAACAAGTTGGACCAACAACGTACGATTGTCGACCCATTGGACGGCCTGGCCGTAGGCAGCGTTCAGCGTGATACCCGTCAGCTTCCGCACTTTGGCAGAAGTGACGTCTCCCGCCCACAGTTCGATGCCGTTCGCTAAGGTGTTCATGAACGCGAACTGTTTGCCGTCCGGACTCCAGCTCGGCATGCTTACCTTCGCATTCGCCGGCAGTGTTACCTTCGTTTCGGTTCCGTCAGAGGTCTTCTTCAGGGCTAAAGAGACGTAGTACGTGCCACGATGTGGACCGTTGGTGCTGGGATTGATACGCGATCCGGCAAGCCGCAACATCGGCTGAGCCAGATCCGCGATGGGCGGGTAACGGCGCTGATCCGCCATCAGCATCATGTCACGCGTAGGGTTCACAGATACCTGCGGCGGTAACGGTGCATTCAAAACGTCGAGCACGTTCTGAGGGGGTTTTTTGTAGGTTTCCTGCGCAACTGCGGAAACGCACGCGAAAGACAGGAGGACGATCAAACCAATCGCCGTTCGTTTGAGCATAGTTTTCTCCTTAGATGCCGATCAAAACGGGAAGCGATGGTATGTTGCTATCCCCTCGTTGCTGCTGTCAAGGATGGTGAACAGGTGAATAATGCTTGCGAATGGCAGGAACCCGCGGGTTGAAACCCGCGGGCTACGAATTGCGTAACAATCAGACTACTTTTTCGGCCGGCAGGTCTTCGACAAACTCCTGCCCGAGACGCGATGCGTCGTACATTTTTCCGACCAGGTGATGATAAGGAACGCCCGAGAAGAAGTGATGGCTTCGAGTCGGAAGGTCTCGGTTCGACCACTCCATGCGTTGCAGTTCGATGTAGCCCTCTTCCTCGACTTCCGACATCGCCCTTAAGAGATTACTGAGACCGTAACCCATCGCATGTTGACCGCCGAGCGTAATGAAAATGAACTTAACTCCCATTTCGCCAAGTTCGCGAAAGCGCACAGGATTCGGATCGTTGTGCCACTTGAACGAGGACGACCAGTTGAAGGCAAAACGGACTTTGGGAAACCGCTTCCTGATCTGCGTCGTGAACGTTTCGAGCGGTCTTCGGTCCGAGGTCGGAAACTCGCACCAAAGTAAGTCCGGAATCCCCGTGTCGAGATATCGAAGTCCTCTCTCGACGGCCAGATCCATATGACGCAGCGATTCCGGCGCATCCACCGCGCTCAGGCCATCGGTTCGTGCAATGACAAGAAAATCGGGATTACCGCAATCCGTCGCAACGTTGCGCGCCATGCGAAGCTTGCCGATCATTTCTTTGGTTGAAATCAACGCTTTTCCACCGATGTGTCCGCAGCGTTTCGGCAAGACCTGATCCTCAATGTGCGCCGCTGCCACACCCGCGTTGACGTACAGTTCAGCGGTCCGCTGAACGTTGAAAATATTTCCGTAACCGCCGTCCATGTCGACAACCACCGGCGGAATGTGCAACTGCTTTGGAGCCACGTTCTTTTCGGGATCTCCAACCGCCATGGTCAATTGAAATTTGCGCAGGGCACTGACCGTGCGCCGTGCCGCATCGGCGATCTCGACGCTCGAGTACATATCCATATCGGTTGTCCCGAGATGACCGATCGCAAAAGAGTACCCGCTGAAGTAAACCGCCTTGAACCCGTAGTACATAGCGAGCTGAGCCCCGAACGGATCGTATATTCCGGGTCCAAACAAGTAAGGTTCGGTATCCAGCAAATGGCGCATACGGACGCTCGGGTGAATGAAACGGGAACTCGGAACCTGAAAACCTTCGGGAAGGAGAGGAGAATCGACCAGCTCAGTCTCTTCCTGTTGCGAGATAACCATGCACTTCCTCCTATGGGCATTGCGGTACTCTCGACGGGAACCGCGGTACACGTTGGCAACGTCTATCGTCTGCAAATGATCGCCGACACAAGCGGAAGAAACTGCAACGTTGATGCCAATTGTCGTAACGACCTGTTTGTAGCCCGCGGGCTGAATCCTAGTTGGCAGGACGCAAATGGCCTTCGGTATACATCAGGCGAACGATCCTGTCCGATTGCAGAGGGTTTTCAGGTGGGAATTCCTTTTGACTTGAATACTTGAATTGAAGGGATTCATCTCTGAAAGCCAGCTTGAAGAGGCCGCCCTGCGCGTGATGAAACGGTAAATCCGGCTGAGCGCCGTCGTCGATAAACACTACAGTCCCAGATGGGATCGTCGGATAGAGTCTTCTCAGATCCTGCAACGACGTTTCGGCAATTCTCGAGGAATGCCCAAGTAGAGGGTTGTTTATGGCGTCGCTTCGAGAACTGCGAACACAGACGTATGCGAGCGCCGCAAACGCCAGACTCGTGACAACTGGAGCAAGCGGTAAACGCCGAGGCAGTTCTTCAAACAGTCGATTCCACGTGGCTCCGACCAGCACAGAGAAACCCACGACTGGAAGAAACATGTAGTAAGGAAGGAAATGGCCCATTAGTGGAAGTGCGGGTAGAACAGCAATCCCAAACAGTGCCATCCCCGACAGAACCGGGCGCCAATCGCGTCTTAGGAATGCATACACGATCAATGCCATCTGAATCCCCGCAAATCCCCACAACACCAGTGATCGCAATCGTGTGGCGTCGCGCCACTCCCCTAAAAGCCCGACGGGAAGGTTGAGCGCCCACGACCAGGCCGTTACCGCATTCGTCAAAACGTGCGGGCCGATCATGAAGTAATACCCGCCTGTTTCAAGTTGCCTGGGAGGTGTATGCAGACTGGCCAGAGCCTCGGATGCGACGCCCAGTCGTCCGAGGGTCAACAACAGATAAACAACCAGCAATGCGCCGTGCGGAATTAGCGAGATCAAGATCGGTTTGAGACGTTCGCCGGCGATCAGCGCCAGTACGAGCAGGGTTAGCGGCAGAGTGACTGCCGCCTCCTTTGAACACAAACTCAAAGCAAAACAGAGCACGGACAAAGTTCGGTAACCGCTCGTCATGCTTTCGAGATATCTGAAGAAAGCCAGTATCGCCAACAAATAGAACAGCGAGTAGGCGAGTTCGGGAGTAAAGGACAAGTCGTAGGTCACATACGCATTAACGGTATGCATTGCAAAGAACACAGTCGATAGAACGGCAGGTACGGTCTTCCTTGTCAGTTTGGAAGACAATGCCAGCACGGCTGCGGTGTTCGCCAGAAGCAGAACGAAGAGAACTACGCGATAACCGATCGGTTCAAATCCCAAAACCGGATACAGCAGGGACTGAACGGTTCTGTTAGTCAGAGGACGGTACCAGCCTCCCGAATCCGTTGTAATGAAGGAGAAAAGGAAGTCGTGAAGCGACGTCAGACGGTGATGAAACCAATAAATCGTGTCGCCCTGAAAGAAGTGACCGGCCCGCCAAAAGTAGGCAACATATTCGAAAACCGCAATTGGAATGATTAAGGCGAAGCTGAAGGTTCCCAGCCTGAATTCAGTTGAGGCTGTGTTTTGCGGCGACCGTTGACTGGCCATCACGTAAAGTTTGTTCACTGACTAGAAACCGTAATCGTACTTTTCCCTTATCAGCGTCAGTTTCGATCTCGGCGTCGAATTGCTGCCCACTGAATCCGCCAATGACCTTCCACTCGTGTCGTGTGAAAAGAACGCCTTCGTAGCCAGGCCCCTGGACATCGGTCCGGTCTTGTCCCCTCAGGAAGAGAGCTGTTGCTTCAACAACCAATTTCAGTTTTTCTTCATGACTGATGAGGGAGTTTCCCAACAGGAAGGTGAATCCCCAGCGAACGCCCGGCATACGCGTTACACAGTAACACAAGACCCGTTTTATCGGACTCAGGTTCGACGCCCAATAAGAGCGGACAACATTGCAATGGCGGGACAAAGAACAAACGGACCAACGACAGGAGGCCATAAACTCTGGGTCAAAAGAAAGACAACAATTCCCAACCCGGATCCACAAACGCTGAACACGATCGGCCGGCTGGTTTTCAATCCCGAAGCCCCAGCCAGAACCATCACAATCATGATCCCGAACGCAGCCCCGATCAGGAAGGCCGGGAATACGGTCAAAAACGCGATGGTTATTTCCATGGGTCGAGTCTACTCGAACCTACGTGACACGTGACATTCGACATGTCTAATGTACGTGCCCTGTTGACAGCAGCGTTAGGCACCAGCACAATCAAAAAGGGCTTCAAGGGGCGAAAGTGGCGGAATTGGCATACGCGCTAGACTTAGGATCTAGTGGGGTAACCCATGAGGGTTCGAGTCCCTCCTTTCGCATTAACCCATAGAGACACAAACTCAGCATGAAATCCGAACTCATCGACGTTAGCTCAACAAAGAAGAACCTCGACATCGAGATTCCGCAGGACGTTGTCGATCACGAAATTCAGCACATCGCCCAGGAGTTTGCCCGCCGAGCCAAAGTTCCTGGCTTTCGACCGGTGCGGGCGCCTATTGCTGTGGTGAAGACGCGGTATCGTGACGAGATCATGTCCGAATTGATGCACCACCTGCTTCCGAAATACTTCAGCGATGCCGTCGAAGAGCGCAAGCTGGAAGTCGTTCACACGCCAAACTTCGAAAAGATCGATTACAGCAATGGTCAGCCGCTGAGGTTCAAGGCCGTCTTCGAGGTATATCCGGAGCTCGACATCTCCAATTATGTTGGCGTCCCTGTCGAGGAGGTTTCCGTTAACGTGACGGACGTGGAAATCGAGAATTCGCTGAAGAAGATTCAGGAAGACATGGCTGAGATGGTTCCTGTTGAAGAGGATCGTCCAATCAAGGAAGGGGATTTCGCCGAAATCTCTTTTCAGGGAAGAACTGCCAGTGCAGATGATGAGCCGATCGTCGCCGACAAGGTCATGTGCGAGATCGGCGCGCGAACGACCCTGAAGGAGTTCACCGACAACCTGACCGGTGCCAGGATTGGTGAAGAAAAAAACTTCAATATAACGTATCGTCAGGATTACCCGGGCAAGGCCCTGGCGGGCAAAACGGTTGAATATCAGGTGAAAGTCGAAGGCATCAAAGAGAAGAAGCTTCCCGAGATTAACGATGAACTGGCGCAAGGGTGCGGAGATTACAAGACGGTGGACGAACTGAAGACGAAAATCAGTGCCGACATCGAAAAACACAAAAGCAGTCATGCCCACGAACAGACGCGCGAGAAGCTTTTGGAATGGCTTGAGGATCACAACGAATTCGAAGTGCCGCAAATCCTCGTGGAACGGCAACTGGAAACAAGATTGAAGCGTCTTCTCAGGGATCTGTCGCGCCAGGGAATCAACCCGCAACGCCTTGACGTGGATTGGGCAAAAATCCGCGAAGACCAGCGATCTCACGCCGTTCGCGACGTCAAGGGTTCGTTGATTCTCGAATTTGTCGCCGGAAAAGAAAATATCATGGTCGAAGACTACGAAATCGACACTGAAATCGAGTCGATCGCCATGGAAACGCAGCAGCCGAAAGAGAAAGTGCGCGAAGTATTGACCCGAGATACGGGACTGGATAGGCTGAAAGGGCAGATCCGAAACAGGAAAACTTTGGACTTTCTTCAGGATAAAGCTCAAATCCAACCCGCCGCGCGCAGTGCGGAATCCTGATGAAAACCGTTGATTTAAGTACGCATCGGTTTGAGAATTTTTATAAGAGTCCGTTCACAACTGCCGATATGAGAAAAGAGCCCCATGAGGACGAGTGAGGAACGAATGACGTTGATCCCAATGGTCGTCGAGCAAACTAACCGTGGCGAGCGGGCTTACGACATCTACTCACGACTGCTTCGCGACAGCATCATCTTTATAGGAACTCCAATCGACGACAACGTTGCCAATCTGGTCACCGCACAATTGCTATTCCTGGAAGCGGAGGATCCTGAACGCGACATTTCGCTGTACATCAATAGCCCCGGTGGATCCATCACAGCGGGATTGGCGATCTACGACACCATGCAATTCATTCGCAATGACATTACGACCATCTGCATTGGCCAGGCTGCAAGCATGGCAGCCGTACTTTTGGCGGCTGGAAGCGATAAGAAGCGGTTTGCGCTTCCACATGCACGTATTCTCATCCATCAACCATGGATGGGAGGCTTACAAGGTCAGGCTACCGATATCGAAATCCACGCAAAGGAAATTCTGCGGCTTCGAAGTATGCTGAATAAAATCCTTGCCCATCACTGTCATCAACCGTTCGAACGAATCGAAAAGGACGTCGATCGCGACTACATCATGCAGGCAGATCAGGCAAAGGAATATGGTATTATCGACGAAGTCATTTCCAAGCGCACATAAGACGAGCGGAATTCAGCGCTGGACGCGGGTTTCAGCCCGAGTCAGTTTAAGAGGTATAGGAAATTGAAGAAAAATAGTGACGACGTCCTGCGATGTTCGTTCTGCAACAAAAGCCAGAATGATGTTCGCAAACTGATCGCAGGTCCGACTGTTTTCATCTGCGATGAGTGTGTCGGCGTTTGCCAGGACATCATCGATGAAGACCAAAACTACGAACCTTCTCCCAAGAACGTTCACCTTCCCAAGCCTCCCGAGATTAAGGGTTTTCTCGATCAATACGTCATCGGCCAGGAAAAATCGAAGAAAAAGCTGGCGGTAGCGGTCTACAACCACTACAAACGCATCGAGATGTCGCGCAAGAAATCCGACATCGAACTTCAGAAGTCCAATATTCTGCTCATCGGTCCGACCGGTACGGGGAAAACATTGCTGGCGCAGACACTGGCCAGACTTCTCAGCGTGCCGTTTGCGATCGTCGATGCAACCACTCTCACGGAAGCTGGATATGTGGGCGAGGATGTAGAAAACATCATCCTCCGGCTGATTCAAAACGCCGGCGGCGACGTCGAGCGTGCCCAGACCGGCATCATCTACATCGACGAAATCGACAAGATCGGTCGCAAGGACGAAAATCCTTCGATTACTCGCGACGTTTCCGGCGAAGGGGTTCAGCAGGCCCTGCTGAAGATGCTCGAAGGAACAGTAGCGAACGTTCCTCCCCAGGGCGGACGAAAACATCCCCACCAGGAATTTACTCAGGTCGATACCACCAATATCCTCTTCATTTGCGGCGGCGCCTTCGTGGGTCTCGATAAGATGATCGAACGGCGGCTGGCGGTGAGGAGTACGATGGGCTTTCAGGGTGAAGTCAAAGTCAAATCCCAGAACCCTCGCTCGCAATTGCTCGAACAGATCGAACCCGAGGATCTCATTAAGTTCGGAATGATTCCCGAGTTTGTCGGGCGTGTTCCGGTGGTCGCGACGTTGCACGATCTTGATCAGAAAGCGCTGGTCGAGATTTTGACCAGGCCGAAGAATGCGCTCGTCAAACAGTATCAGCGCCTCTTCGAATACGAGAACGTGCGCATGAAGTTCGCGGATGACGCCCTCGAAGCCATTGCGCTCGATGCCATCAAACGCAACGTCGGCGCGCGAGGACTGAGAATCATTCTCGAAGAACTGATGCTCGACCTCATGTACCAACTTCCGCAGCAGAAGGAAAGCCGGGAGCTGACGATCACCAAGGAAATGGTCGATAAGAAGGAGATCCAACTTCCGTTTGAAAAGGCCGGTTAAAGCATTGCGGATTGTGAATTGCGAATTGCGAATTGATCCAGACAATCGCTTTCGCCAATTCGCAACCCGCGATTCGCAATTCGCAATTCCCTCATGAGCTCCAAAGAAAAATACGAGACTGCAAAACTGCCGATGGTCCCGATTCGGGACGTCGTCGTTTTCCCCTTCCAGATGGCAGCGTTCTTCATCGGACGCGAAACTTCGGTTCTGGCGCTCGAAACCGCCCTGCAAGCCGATAAACGGATCTTTCTCGCGACGCAACACGATCCAACGGTAGACATTCCACGGCCCGCGGAAATCTATCAAGTAGGAACGATTGCGGGAATCGTCCAGTCGCTCAAGCAACCCGATGGCAACACGAAAGTACTGGTGGAAGGCATCGAGCGCGCTCGTATCCTGCAACTCGCCGAGGAAGACGGTTATTGGAAAGCGAATTTGCGATTGTCGACATTCCGAAGCCTGACGTTTACGGGGTATGACGCCGTCAGCCAGCGACTCACCCAGCAGTTCGAGCAGTACGTCAAATTGAGTCAGACTCTAAATCCCGACCATGTCCTGGCTTCCATCCGCGTGGACGATATCGGCCGGCTGTCCGATATCATCTGTTCCCACCTGACCATTTCGATCGAAGAGAAGCAGGAACTGATCGAGATTTTCAACCCGGTCGAAAGATGTAAACGGCTGGCGGACGTCCTCGATGTCGAGATCGAGAAGCTCCACGTGGACCGCTCGGTTCAGAATCGCGTCAAGCGGCAAATGGAGAGAGCGCAGAAGGAGTATTACCTCAACGAGAAGATCAAGGCGATCCAGAAGGAACTCGGCAAGAAGGATGAGAAATCCGAACTGGACGAATTGAGAAAAAAGATCGAATCCGCAGGAATGCCTAAGGACGCGTACGACAAGGCCACTCAGGAACTCAAGCGCCTGGAAATGATGCCGCCGATGTCGGCCGAGTCTACCGTCTCGAGAAACTACCTCGACTGGCTTCTTGCCATGCCATGGAAGAAACGCTCACGAGAAATCCGCGATATCGACGCCGCTGAACGGGTGTTGAACGAAGACCATTACGGCCTCGAAAAGATCAAGGACCGCATTCTCGAGTTCCTGGCTGTGCGACAACTCGTGAAGAAGCCCAAAGGGTCGATCCTTTGCTTTGTCGGACCACCGGGCGTCGGAAAGACGTCGCTGGGCATGTCCATCGCTCGCGCAACCGGCCGCAAATTCGTGCGTCTCGCTTTGGGCGGGGTTCGCGATGAGGCTGAGATTCGCGGCCACCGTCGAACTTATATCGGAGCGCTACCGGGTCAAATCATTCAGATGATCAAGAAGGCGGGCACGCTGAATCCGGTCTTCCTGCTCGATGAAGTCGACAAAATGAGTATGGATTTTCGCGGTGATCCGTCTTCTGCCCTGCTCGAGGTTTTGGATCCGGAGCAAAACTCTACCTTTCAGGATCACTACCTGGATGTGGAATTCGACCTTTCCCAGGTCATGTTCATCGCGACAGCCAACGTCCTGCACACGATTCCTCAGCCGTTGCAGGATCGGATGGAGACGCTGCGACTGCCCGGCTACACCGAGTACGAGAAAATGGAAATCGCCCGGCGCTTCCTGGTAAAAAAACAAGTGGAGGCAACCGGACTCAGTTCCGCGCAGATTTCTTTCGCCGACGATGCCATCTCAACGATCATTCGGAATTACACGCGCGAGGCAGGCGTGCGTAATCTTGAGCGTGAAATCGGATCTATTTGCCGCAAAGTCGCAAGGAAGGTTGTCAAAGAAGGAGCCACGTTTGAGACGGCTGTCAATGCCGAGAATGTTATTGACTACGCCGGAATTCCGAAGTACCGTTCAAACCGCCACGAGCAAAAACATGAAATAGGTTTTGTCACCGGACTCGCGTGGACGGAAGTTGGCGGCGAAATACTTGCAACCGAAGCGACGTTAATGTCGGGCAAAGGCAAGTTGACGCTGACTGGTAAACTCGGTGACGTCATGCAAGAGTCAGCTCAGGCCGCGATGAGTTACGTCCGGTCGCGAGCTCAAAGATTTGGAATTCCCAAAGATTTCTACCGTCGACTCGATCTCCACATTCATGTTCCCGAGGGAGCGATACCGAAAGATGGACCCTCCGCCGGCATAACGATGGCGACTTCCCTGGTAAGCGCGCTAACGCAGATTCCAGTACGAAGTGACGTGGCGATGACGGGTGAAATCACCCTCCGCGGGAAAGTTCTTCCCATTGGAGGCGTTAAGGAGAAGCTGC
>Ga0137427_10000355_pt1 | contig 24441 bp, 16 predicted proteins | sample EasRivERMZT700_2_FD_102309 | JGI IMG/M metagenome (GOLD analysis project Ga0137427, IMG submission 102309) | Soil microbial communities from meander-bound floodplain in the East River, Colorado, USA - East River MetaG ERMZT700_2 | ecosystem: Environmental > Terrestrial > Soil > Floodplain ...
GAAAGATGAGGTGCTCGCATTCCTGGAATCTCTCTGATTGTTATGTGGAGCGATTTTGGCCCGCGAGCCTTTGTTCGCGGGCCTTCGCTAGCAACATTCCACATAACTCGGTGCTCTACATAATAGCGAACCAGATGAACGCGCGGCGGCGGAACCAGGGCCGCCAATTTGGCCATGAAGTCGAGCGGCTCGAAGACAACATCGGTCGTGCCGTCGCTCCAGGTGCGTTTCAGCCTGTAGACCAACCGGCCATCCGGCAAACGCGATAACCTTTCCAGCGCAACGGCGGGACGCGCGGCATATCTCAAGAGTCTTTCCAGCCGTTCCCTGTCGCGTGCGCCAATACTCACATTCGCATGCAGATTGAATCCCGAAACTCCAGCGCAGCGTGGACTCGAAAGCGCCTCCACACTGTCGCCGTCGATCCGGTCGCCAAGTCGGGCCACCCGCTCTCCGGCCTGAGGCCCCAACGCAATTCGGTTGCGCACCGCTGCCGCATAAATCGATGCCAGGCCAGGATCATTTTCAGCGAGCATGTCCGCCGCCTCTTCCAGGCCGCGGCATTCGATCAGGCTCTGTACTCTCGCGGCAATGAGCGTCGTTACTCGAAGAACTTCCTCGTCCTCCGGCGCCGGCAATTCATGAAACAGGGGATTTCCATCCGGGTCGGCAGCGTAGACGCCATCGAGCACGGCGGCATGAAAGTGCACGTTGAGCCCCAGACCGCTGTTGAAACGCTGCACGAAGGTGACAGCGCCGGACTGGGATCGCTTCAATCCCAGCGTTTCCCGGGCCCGGCGCCGCAGGTCTCCAAAGACAGCCCGCACGAAGATATTCAAGATGTCCGTTAACAGCTCCGAATCGTAGGCCATGCGGTAACGGAGCTTGAATGGAAGCGAGAGGACCCATTGCCGGACCGGAACCCTGGGAATCACGCGATCCACAAGATGGGCCGCCGTATCGGCCATTCGTCGTCCGCCGTAGCTTGGACACACTCCGCGTCGCTTACAGGAGAACGGCAAAACCCGGTCGTGGCCGCAGGTATTGCAATGCAGCCGGAGAAAGCCATGTTCCGCGATACCGCAGGTGAGGTAGTCCCGGAATTCGCGCTCGACGAATCCCGGGACGGGACGCTCGCGGTCCTGCTGCCGGGCAAGGAACGTCTCCAATGGTTCGGCAATCACGCCGTACAGAACGGTCTCTTCCGGCTTGCGTGGAATGTACGCGAACGCAGCGTCGATCACGTCGAGCCGTAAGGCAGCGTAAAGGCCGACGTCTGGCCGCGCTTCTATGGGGAACTCCGGTCGTCGCGTTCGCGGAAGCGCCGGATGTGGTAGACCAGCGTCTCGTTCAATAGGGGCTTGTGGTTTTCCAGCAGTTCCGAGTCGGACCAGCCCAACGTCCTGGCAATTTGTTCTTCAACGGACAATGATCCGTGTACGGTTTCCCGTCCTCCGTAGTCATCGTCAGCGGCCGAACCAATTGCAAAAGCGTTCTTATATTAGATGTAATCCGGTGAGTCTCCGAAGTGGCTGAAAGTTTTCCAAGACAACGTTTGATCCAGAAACAACTTCAGGTTGAATGTGGCGACGAATGACACCAGAAGTACGCGAATTGATCAAACGAGCGGATTTTGTGCGCTTCAGCCGTTGAACAGGGATTCCATTTTGCTGTTCGCCGCTTTCAATCGCGAGCGGCCGGTCGATGCCCGTCATTTATCTATAGGAGCCAAACTGTCGGGAGGAGGCTTGTCCTGGTTCAGGAAGTGGGTGGCAAGCACCGAGGTGGTCGCTTAAACTCAGACCTTAGTCTCGGACCGCGGAAACGAACGCCCGTTGTCGGAAAACGAGCAGTCCTTTTGAAAAACTAACGCGCATGCCGTGGAAGTCATTTGCGTTTCTGAGATTTAGTCCGCGTCCGCACATTCTTGCACTGGTTCCTGGGAAGCCGTGGCCAGACGTCGAAACTTGCGTTAGGTTGTACGAGGGAGCGCCGCAAAATCGGTTTCCGCGTTACTTTGCAAGAAGTCGCGGCGCTTCGCGACATTGCACGCTAGCTTTGTGAAACCTGCGCGCGACGCGTGTTCTTTCCACGTGTTTCCACAAACGGAACTAACCTCGACGAACTGAACATTCCTTTTTCGGAACACACGCAGGAAAAGGGTTTTGTAAGTTTACTTTCCAAAAAACCTCGACGTTTCTTTCAGCCGCTTCGCCACTTTCCCGGATTACTCACAACATGGGCCAAAGACATCAAACCTGGCGCGATGAGGAGGCTATGGTCATTTGAAACGTTCAGGGTTAGCGGAAGACACACAACATTTTTCATTTGCACGGAGGAAAGCCGACGTTTTTCAGGGATGGGAATCCTGAGACTCGACCATTTTGATTCCCTACTACGTCACCCGAGAGAAGAGGAACTCCTGACGGCCGCCCCGCACCTCCCAAATGCTCTCGTCTTTCTCCCGCCAGTGGTTGCACACCCAGTCGATCAGCCGGACAACGTTCATCCATTCGTCGTGCCCGATCGGAGAGCCGTACTTGTCATACAAGTACACCGAGTCCATGAACTCGCCGAAGATGTCGAGCTGGAGATGGTTTTGCGCGGCGTTGCCGATGCGGACCGGACGCGACCCCATGTAGCCTTCCAGGTGGGTCACGGCGGCAGCGATTTCGGGAAGTTTTGCCGAGCCACCAACTAGCCAAGGGCTGCGCCCTTGATATCCGGCTTGACTGACAGGTTCGTCCCGACGCAGCCCTTGGAATTTTGAGTTCTGAGTTTTGAGTCGTGAGTCAGGTAATCTCACCACGGAGACTGTGTGTCCGGAGCGACCTTCCGGATCAGCTTGCAGGTCATCCTCGCGATCTGATTTCCCTCATCAATCAAAGATTGCGCGCGATCACGATGCAGCGATGGATAAAGCCGCTGACAAAGTTCCAACGCCGTTATGATTTCTTTCAAAGAACGATACGCATAGCTGAGGAACCGGCCGAACTCCGTGTTACTTGCGGCTCCGCAACCTTCAGCAATGTTCAGCGGCGTCGATGCCGCCGCTCTCCGGAGTTGTGACGGAACGCGCACCTGTCGATTTTCATGCCGCATAAGTTACCACGGGGAAGAAGGACTTTAACCACAAGAGGCACAATTCGGGGTCAGGCACGCAAAACTGGTAAAACAAGTGCCAGACCCCGAATTGTGCTTCTTGTGGTTAAAACTCCAGGACCAGGCGGTGGATGATTTCAGTCAAGGCCTCGAGGTCAGACCGATCGAGAACTTCGATCGGCGAGTGTGAGTAACGGCCTGGCCACGAGAGGGGAATGTTGATTGCGCCGTAACGAGTAAACGTAGAACCGTCGTTGCCACCGTTGGTGGTTCCCGTTTGAACCGGAATGTTATGCCGGCGCGCAATCTCTATCACGCGATTCACCATTGACAAAGGGGTTATCCCACTCGTGTCCAGGGCGCGAATAACAAATCCGTCACCAAGCGGCGCATCCGCGAATCGCTTATCTTCGCGAGGTGAATCGGCTGAAACGAACGTATCTACAGTGAACACGTAGTCCGCTTTCGACTTTTCGGCCAGTGCACGCGCGCCATTCAAACCGACTTCCTCTTCCACGGTCCATGCAAAGGTGATTTTCTTTTTTACCTTGGTCGGATCGAGCTTCATTAAAGCCAGCACCATGGCCGTGCAACCACTACGATCGTCGAAAGACCTGGCGGTGGCTCGGCCCTCAGCAAGTTGAACGAAGCGTTTCGGAACGGTGATGGAATCGCCGATCTTGATGCCGAGATCTTCGGTGTCCTTCCTGGTGTCCGTCCCCAGATATACACGGACGTTTTTCAGGTCATAGCGATCTTCTGCGAACGCCTGAAAGTAATCCATCCGAGGCGTAATGATGCCTGAGACAGCGCCGCGTTGCGTGTAGATCAGGACTGGACGCGCTTCATAGTACTTATCGTAGAAACCACCCCGTCGATCGACGCTTAAGGTACCGTCCTCGTTGACCTGCGTGACGACGTAGCCCACTTCATCAAGATGTCCGACAAAGAAAAGGTGTTCTGAGCCCGATCCGAATGTGACTATGAGATTGCCCTTATTGTCGACCTCAGGCTTCGTCCACGAAGGAAGGTAGGCGCGGACCTTCTGCCGCACGGGGTCTTCAAAACCGGATACGCCGGGTGTTTCGACAAGCTCTTTGAGTACAGTGAACACATCCGCCGGTTCCGGAGTTCTCGTGGCCTGGCTCTGATTCTGCTGAAATGGCTGAGCAGAAGCGAACCACGCAACGGTTAGACCGAGTAAACAGAGGAAGACTGTTCTTCTCATAGCCAACTCATGAAACGCCGGACTGCACGATCGTTCTCAAGAACAAAATTGTCGACTGGAGGTGCTTCAAGTCTAGCACCTCAACGGGCGTCGCGTAGAACAAGATTGGGATACCGACTCGAATGACTTCCGTCCCTCGTTTCCACTGTGGATTCTGTGGAACGGGCTTCAGAGTTGCGGCCCGCAGCCCCTCGAATCGTTCGAGCATTCGTCGTATGGCGGGAGTCGCTTCGGCGTCGATCGCCACTCTGTGACTGGCATTTGACGTCGTGGAATCCGGCGATTGGGCTGGATTAAAAGGCTCCAGCAGATAAACCTCATCCGGAGAGTACAGGACTGTAAGTCGATCAAGTCCCTTACGCCCAAAGTGTTCCTGCGCAGTAAACGCAAACGTAACCGTTCCATTGATCTGCGTTTTCGGCGTAGTCGTCAGTATCGAAAGAAGTATGGCGGCGCCGGCCCGGTCCGACAGAAAAGGCGCCACGATCTGGTCGTTCGCCAATGACGTTATGTTTTTCTCGATTGAGATGGGATCAAGGATACGGATGCCGAGTTCGCCGACTTCTGCCGAAGACTTCGTACCGATATCGATGTAGCCGTCGGAAAGCTCAAACGGCCGTTCGGCTCGATTCGAACCTCGCGCCAGATGCGTGGAAGGGATCGCCAGAACTCCAGTAACCACCTTTCCGTTCGTCGTTCGAATCGACAGCCGCTGGCCTTCGAAGTATTGATCGAAATACGGATGAGGTCTCGCCGTGCCAATTCGCTGCAGGCGGAGGAAGCCATCGCCGGTGATGCCCGACACGATGAAACCTGGTTCGTCCAGGTTGGCCACGAGAAGTCGATGAGGCTTGCCGGAACCGAGCGTCACAGTAACGTTCGACATCGCATCGACCTGAGGCGTCAACCCACGTTGTTTGAGTCGATCGGCAATAGAGGCCGCGATGGAGTGTTCATGTCCCGTAACCGCAGAAACCCTTGCCAGCGATGAGACCGTATCCCGCAGTTCACTAATCGATTGCGCTCCCGCAGGATGTGGATACAAAAGCACGGACACCAGTGCGATCCCGAAGAAACGTTTCATAGTGGGGCCATAATACGCCAAACAGCGACCTTCTAGAAACAGAGCCTCGGAACTCATACCTGCTGGCCTACGCGGTCGGCAGCGAGTTTGATACGGTTCTCGATCGATGGATGGCTATAGAACAGGAATTCAATGACCGGGTGCGGGCTCTTGTTGGCCAGATTCAGCTCCGCCAGTTTCTCCATGCTGGAGACGAAGGCGAATGAGTCCTCCGTAATTTGGAGTGCAAACAGGTCGGCGGCTGTCTCTAATTTTCGTGAGAAGAAATTGACGATCGGTAGGACCAGAAGCGACAGCGACAGCGCAGTCAGCGCCAGAAGGGGAAAGTTCGCGACGTCGCCCAGGCCACGGAAGGTACCGCCGAAATGATGGAGGACGCCATCCATCGCATAGAATGACCCAAACGTCAGAATCGACTGCAAACCGATCCCCAACCAGATGTGCCCCTTCACGTGATGGCACAACTCATGCGCCATAATCACTTCAATCTCTTCGGGCGAAAAATTACGGAGGAGCGTGTCCGATACAATGATTCGTCGGGTATTGCCCCAACCGACGACCGCCGCATTCGCTTTACGCGTCTTATCGCCGAGCGACCATTCAAAGATTCCCCGTACGCGAGTTCCGACTCGCTGCGCCAGCCTTTCGACGCGGCGGCGCAGGTCTTCATTCTCAACCGGCGTGAATTTGAAAAAGAGCGGTAGCAGCAGGACCGGTGCGAGATTCGCGAGAACAACGAACAGTCCGATAAAACTCAGTGAAGCGTAAATCCACCATCGATCCGGATGCTGACGCAGAAGGTAATAAACGATCTCCGCCGCAACTATTCCGAACACCACTCCGACGGCAAGCCCCTTCAACTGATCGATGATCCAGCTGCTGAGGTTCTGGCGTGAAAGTCCAAAACGATGCTCCAGGTAATAACCCGAAAAATAGTCGAGTGGCAGCTGGAGTAATGTCAGGAGAATCCCAATCACGCCGAAATAGACGGCAATTGCCACCGTCGGCCCCGCCGCCAGGCGTTCCGCGAAGTCGCGGATTCTAAAGGTGGAAGCGGAAGTCAGAAGATAGATCAGCAGGGTTGTGTTGAAAACAAACCCCAGGATACTGACGACGTATTTCGCGGATTCGTACTTTCGCGAGTCTTCCATAGTTTTCGAGGCCAGATATACAAGGTATACGTGAGGAGCTTTTGTACTTCAATGGCGAAGGTGCGCGCCTGTGCCTGGCTTGTCCACCAGGCGTCCGGCTGGAATTTGTCAAAGCGCGACGCCGACACTGCCACATGGATCTCAGGTTCGAGCAAATAATCGGCAACCATGCGCGCACGCCGCGTGTGATAGTTCGAAGTTACGATGATCAATCTTGTCCAACCGCGCTTTCGAGCGAACTCGCCAACTCGTTGGATCTCCTCGAACGTGTCGGAGCTTTGTTCCTCGATTCGCATGATGTTTTCGTCGGGCACGCCATAGCCTTTCAAGACGCGCGCGTAGTTCTCGTAAGTTGGAACGAGGTCGATGCCGTCTTTCTTTGCCCTCTCGAAAATCGAGGGTGATAGCTCTGTGGTGATTACAACGAATCGGGCCAGCCCGGCTTTATATAAATCGACTGCTGAGAACGCACGACCCGGCTCGCCTCCAGCGAGCACGACAATTGCATCCGATGGACCCGGCGCCTCATCGACAACAAGACCGCGCCCGATGGCGGCCAGCGCGAAACCGTAAGTAAAGTAAATGACGGGCACAAGGAACAGAATCACATTCAACCAAAAGAGTTTGCGGCCGGGGATCCTGCTCTTTACGGATTTCACCGTTTGCCCCAACCGCCACCCCCGGGGGATTGAATTGACACTGTGTCTCCTGCTTCAACCCAGGTCGTGAACTTTGAGGCCAGCTTTTCTTCGCGACCGTCCTTCCGGATAACGATGTTTTGGCCAAGCTCGCCCGGCAGGCCGCCGCTCAAACCGTATGGCGGAAATTTCCTGCGATCGGATAGCACAGTCACTTGAGCCTTCGTAAGGAAACGCATTTCGCGAATGACTCCATCACCGCCGCGATGCTTTCCCTCGCCACCGGATTTATGGCGTAGCGAATACCGCAACACGCGCACGGGGTAAGCGTGTTCCAATGCCTCAATTGGCGTGTTCATCGAATTCGTCATGTGCGTATGGACACCTGAGATCCCATCCATGGTGGGGCGTGCACCCATTCCACCCGAAACGGTTTCGTAATACGCGACGGGTTGTTTCGTACGCGGATCCACGCCTCCGAATGTGAAATTGTTCATTGTCCCCTGGCTGGCCGCGGGAATCAGATTCGGCAAAGCCTTTGCGAGGCACTTATACAGTGTGTCTACGATGCGAGTGGACGTCTCGACATTGCCGCCACAGACGGCGGCGGGTGGGCGTGCGTTCACGATCGTGCCTTCCGGAGCGATGATCTCGAGCGGCCGCATTCCTCCGGCATTGGAAGGAATGGCGACACTGACCAGCGTTCTGAAGACGTAGAAGACCGCGGATGCAGTAATCGCGTAGACCGCGTTCACGCTTCCGGAGACCTGTGGATCGGAGCCCGTGAAATCGATCGTTGCATGGTCGCCGCGCACGCGCACTTTCACGCGAATCGCGATCGGGTCGTCGGTGATTCCGTCATTATCGAGGAAGTCTTCGGCTTCGTAGGTGCCATCCGGAATCGCCGCTATCGCATGTCGCGTCATCCGCTCGCTGTAGTTGAGGATCTCCGTCATGTATCGACTGACTTCCTTCCAGCCGTACTTCGTAACGATTTCCATCAACCGGCGTTCTCCAGTCCGATTCGACCCGAACATCGCCGCAAGATCACCTTCACGCTCCATCGGAGTTCTCACGTTATAGAGAATGAGATCCCAGACGTCACGGTTGATCTTGCCGCCGGATACTAATTTGATCGGAGGTATGCGAAGCCCCTCCTGATAGATCTCCTCCGCAAGCGGCATCGAACCTGGCGACATACCGCCGACGTCCGAGTGATGGGCGCGGTTCGCAACGTAAAACAGCAGCTTCTTTTTATGAAACACTCCGGAAACGAGCGTTATATCGGGAAGATGTGTGCCGCCGGCATAAGGATCGTTCAGGATGATCACGTCGCCGGGTTGTATGTCGCGATTGTCGATTGCGGCTCGAACGGACAATGGCATGGATCCAAGATGTACGGGCATGTGATCGCCCTGCGCGAGCATGTCTCCGTTGTGATCGAAAACGGCGCAGGAATAATCTCGTCGTTCTTTGATGTTCGGCGAGAATGCCGTTCGTTTCAGCGTTGCGCCCATCTCCTCGGCGATCGCGTGAAACAAGCTTTTGAAGATCTCTAAACGTACTGGATCGGTTTTCATATGCGTATGACGGTACTGATAACCCGGTCGCTACCGCTCCCGGTTCTGAACGCGGTGGCGAACTGTCAGAACCCGGAGCGGTAGCGACGGGGTTATCAACATCGTTACCTTAACTCCAATACCAGGTTCAGGAATGCATCCACCCGGCACACGAAGTCCGGGGGCACCAAGGTAGTCGAGCTGTATTCGCCGATAATCGCGGGGCCCTTGATCTCGTGGCCATGGCCAAGAGTGGCGCGGTCGTAAATCCTGGTCTTCACCTTGTGGCCTTCAAGCCACACCGGCAGAACTTCGACGGGCTCCGGTTTGCCGCGAGCTTTTGGTGCCTTTCGAAATGTAGGCTTCGCCGTACTTCCGAGAAACGTGCTTCGGACACTCACAAGTTCTATAGGCTTTCCTGGGTTCGCATAGCCATATCTTCGTTCGTGTGTTTTATGAAACTCGTCCACGAACTTCGCGGTCAACGGAATCGTAAGTTCGTATGATTGTCCTCGATAACGCAAATCGACGAAATCGGCACGCCGAACATCAGAGCCCTTGAATCCTTCAGCCTTGAGTTCCGCTTCACCGGTGCGATGCAGTTCAGCGAAAACTTCCTTCAACTTCTTCGAAGATGCTTCCGCGTCGATCAACAAGGTGCGGGAATAATCCTTGCGGGCATCCGCCAAAAGCAGACCCAATGCGGACAGTGCTCCGGGAAAGAGCGGTACAAGCACTTTTGGAATACCTAAACCCTGAGCGAGGTTTGCGGCATGCAGACCTCCCGCTCCGCCAAAGCAGCAGAGCGCAAAATCATGTGGATCGAAGCCGCGCTCGACGGATATCAATCGAATGGCCTGCTCCATGTTGTTGTTCACAACCTCGATGACACCTTGCGCCAGTTCTTCTCGGCTCTTCCACCGCTTTATCCACTCGAGTTTCTTCAATGCCGGCTCGATACGTTCTACGGCGAGTTGCATGGAACCTCCGAGAAAAAAGCGAGGAAGCAACCGGCCGAGAATCACGTTCGCATCGGTCACCGTCAGTCGTTCGCCTTTGCCGTAACAAATCGGTCCTGGGTCCGCTCCCGCGCTCTCCGGACCCACACGAAGGGCGCCGCCCGGATCGAGATGTGCGATCGATCCGCCTCCCGCTCCGACGGTATGGATGTCCATCATCGGAATCCCGACGGGCATGCCGTCGACCTGACTCTCATGCGTCACCTTGATGTCGCCTTCACACAATGCGACGTCGGTGGATGTTCCGCCCATATCGAACGTGATGATGTTTTCGTAACCGCAAATGGATCCAATATGGAATGCGCCGACGACACCGCCGGCCGGACCCGACAGGATCGTCCGTACCGGTACAGCCGACGCGGTTTCCGCCTGCACTGCCCCGCCATTCGACTGCATAACTCGGAGCTGCGATCCCAGTTGCTCCTGAAGACGACGAAGATATTGGCTCATCATCGGAGCAAGATATGCGTTGATGACGGTGGTCGAAGTACGCTCGTATTCGCGATACTCCGGTAAAACATCGGATGAAAGAGAAACCGGAACACCGAGTGACTGAAGCTCGGCCAGTACTTCGCGCTCGTGTGCACTATTCGCAAATGAAAACAACAAAGAAACTGCAACGGACTGCACGTTCGCCGTCTTGAGTTGATCGATCAGCGAACGGAGTTGCGTTCGATCAAGCGGTATATCGACGGAACCATCGTAGAGAATGCGCTCGCGAACACCAAGGCGGAGACCATCGGCAATAAGCGGAGTTGGACGCGTGACGAAGATGTTATATAGCTCGCGTCGCGTTTGACGGCCAATGATCAGGACGTCCTCGAAGCCCTGCGTCGTCAGGAGAGCCGTCTTCGCACCCTTACGTTCCAGCAGCGCGTTAGTTGCAACCGTGGAACCATGGATAACTTCAGGCGCGTTTGACGAAATACGCGACATACCCTGGACGATTGCCGCTTCCGGTGCATGCGGTGTTGAGAGTTCCTTGAACATCTCGATCTCGCCGTCACGAATGACAACAAAGTCCGTAAATGTCCCGCCCGTGTCGATTCCTATGCGCATGAGTGTTGGTCGATGTGTTAGGTCGTCAAAAGTACAGTTTCGCCACGTCCTGGACTTGCGTTGCGGCAATGGTTTCCAGGTCCGGGAGTATGTAGTCCGGTACACGTTGCCACAGAAGCGCTTGAATATCCGGCAACACATCGTTCAAATGGTGAATCGCCACTTCGCGAACCCATTGATAATCCGCTTCAGGCATCGGAGCGGTAGCAAGTTCTTTGATCCATTGAACGACTTGAGCGCGCACCTGCGGCGATCCTTCGATCTGCAACGCCGCCCCGCGACTCGCGTCGATTGCAACCGTTGCCTCAGACCATCGTCCCGACTCGATGAGTTTCCGATCAAGTGCTGCCTTCAAAATGACCAGTGCCGGAAGATCGATGTTTGGAACGGAACCCTGAGGCGTAACGACGGTCGAGTCGCTGTTGTTCCCTTTAAAGCTTCCCCACAGCGTTCTAGCACGATCCACTTTATCGGCAGGAACCAGAACCAGAATCCGCTCAGGGCGATACTTCTGGAACTCGCGGAGATCGTTCGTCGAGGGCTCATCAGGTAAGTTCAACATTCCCTGTCCCGAAACAAAAACAGCAGTCCTGTTGCTGGACGCCAACCATATCCCCGAACTCAATCGCTCCGGTGTCGAATGCACCTTCGTCTCGTGCGTGTGACTCGGAAACGGAGACACTGGAACAGGGCCCGGCAGAACAGACAATGGATCTGGGCTCAGTAGCTGACCGCTGGCGCCGCCGCTACCGCTCAGGCTCTCAACTTGAACGGTAACCTGGCGTGGTTTGGTGGACCACGAGGCCACAACGCGATTTGAGACGATCAGGTCGCGAGCGGTCGCTCGCATATCGTCAGCCGTGAATGACGCGACCCACTGAATGCCCTCCTCGCGGCGGGACTCGATATCGTGGCTCGCAAACCACTCTCGAACGGGTCCACTATCTAAATAGTCCTTTGCTTCACGCCGCGCGGCCTCGAGATCTTCCGGTTTTGCCCGCGCGAACTGCATTCGATTGATTTCCTGCAACAGGACTTCCTCTGCCTGGTCGCCGAACTGACCTGATGGAACCGGAATCGCCAACCTCCAATAGTAAGGATCGACAGTAGCAAGCAATGTCGTGGTCGGTTTGCCCGGAACGAGGCGGCGAACCAATCGGTCGAACATCAGAGTGGTATACCAGGAGCGATAAAACACGCCAGGCACCGGGGAAGCGAAAATCACGGATCCCTCAGCCTCATTTGAAGGAAACCGCAATGTGCGTTCCGCCTTGCCCATTCGGAAGGGCGATTCTGCAAGCTTCACGGACGTCCGTGAAGATACGGCCGCAATGCTTTTCAATGATTGCTCGGGAATTGCGGACGTCATCGCGATAAAAGCGCGATCGGTCCCGTAGTTCTCTCTTATGAAACGGGCGATATCATCCACCGTCGCCCGATCGACATCGGCTTTCCAACCCTGAAGCGGATGATGATAGGGATGTGATCCAAGCAGAGCTAACCGAATCTCGTCTTCGATTCTGGGGAGGAAGTCCGTTCCGCTGCTAGCGGCACCTGAAGCAGCCGAACGCGCCAAACCCAGGCGCTGCAGGTTCTGTTCGCCGGGATCGCTGAGATACTTCGCAACATGATCCACAACCATCGGTTTGGCCCAGTTCGGCACAGAGATGCGCATGCCCGTTCGATCGAGTTCGTCGATATACTCAATAGTTCCACCTGAAGCAAATGCCGAGAGTGCCATTGAGCGAGCCGCATCACTCGAGGCCAGGTAACGACTGACGACAGCGGCCAGCCCGCTCATGCCTCGGTTTTCATTCCTCACACCGGATGTGTAGCCCACCACCAAAACGAAGCGGTCGGCTTGAGCGGGAAGGTCGATTAGCCGTATGCCATTGGGTAACGTTGAAGGCGCCGGAAAAAGTAACGAAGCGAAGCTCAGAACGACGCAAAATCGCGCAAACACGGGTTGAGCCTACCGTCTGCGGTGTAGTGTTTTCAAGGATGAATATGTTAGATTGCATGGTTTTGACACCAATTGAAGGCGTGGTCTCTCACCGCCGATGAGGAGTACTCCGTGAACGTCTACGAAGGCAAAAACATCCGTAATGTCGGCATCGTTGGACATGGCGGGTGCGGTAAAACTTCGCTTGTTTCCGCAATTCTTTTCGATGCCGGCGCGACCAACAGGCTAGGTCGAGTCGAAGATGGCAATGCTCCAACCGATTACGACGATGAAGAAATCGAACGCAGAATAACGATATCCGCAAAACTTGCTTTCGCCGAATGGAATAAAAACAAGATCAACCTGCTCGATACACCGGGATTCGGTGCCTTCATTCAGGAAGCACGCGGCGCATTGCGTGTTGCTGACGCAGCGATCGTCGTCGTCGACGCCGTGTCGAGCGTTATGGTTCAGACTGAAAAGGCCTGGGCGTACGCCGACGAGTTTCAGTTGCCTCGATTTGTGGTTGTGAACCGTATGGACAAGGATACGGCCAGCTTCGATCGCTCGCTGGCGTCGATCCAGCAATTGCTCGGGCGTATGGCAGTACCGATTCAAGTCCCACTGGGTGAAGAAAAGAACTTCAAAGGTGTTATTGACCTCGTTTCGAATAAAGCGGCCGTCTATGCCGGCGATGGCAGCGCGAAGTTTACGGAGTCTGCTATTCCGGCTAATGCAGCGGACCGGGCGCAGGAATACCGCGAAAAGCTGATTGAAGCCGTCGCCGAGGGCGACGAAAAGCTGATGGAAAAGTTCTTCGATAGCGGAACACTTTCCGACGAAGAGTTGTTTGTGGGTCTTCGCAAACAGGTGAGTGAAGGCAAGATCTACCCTGTACTTTATACTTCCGCGACTGCCAACATCGGAGTTCCTCAACTGCTGAATGCCATCGTCAACTACCTGCCCGATGCAACAATGCGAGGTTCCGTCGCGGGTAAGGACAGTCACGGCGCCGATGCCAAACGTACCATCTCCGATAAGGAACCCTTTTCCGCGTTCGTCTTCAAAACGTTCTCCGATATTCACACGGGACGCATTTCGCTCTTTCGTGTGTTATCCGGCGTCCTCAGCCCGGAGACTCAGCCGTACAACGTTAATAAGAGCGTTGCGGAACGCTTCGGTCAGATCACGACGATGCAGGGCAAGACGTTTGTTCAGGTGAACAAGCTGCACGCGGGCGACTTAGGATCCGTCGCCAAGTTAAAGGAAACGACAACAGGCGACACATTGGCGGACAAAGCGCACCAGATCACGTATCCCCCCGTTAAATGGGTTCCACCGGTCATTTCGTTCGCCATCGAACCGAAGTCCCGCGGCGATGAAGACAAGATCAGTCAGGCTATTCACAAACTGATGGACGAGGATCTGGGATTGGGATACTCGCGCGAGCCTCAGACGAAGGAGTTTCTGCTATCCGGTCAGGGACAGATGCACGTCGAACTGGCGGTCGCCCGTTTGCGCAAACGATACGGAGTGGACGTCCTTCTTCACCCGCCGAAAGTTCCATATCGGGAAACAATCAAGGGTAAGGCCGATGTCCAGGGCAAACACAAGAAACAGAGTGGCGGCCACGGTCAGTACGGCGATTGCAAAATCAAAATGGAACCGTTGCCGCGAGGCGGGGACTTCGAGTTCGTCAACGAGATTTTCGGCGGCTCGATCCCAAGAAACTTTATTCCGGCTGTCGAAAAGGGAATCCAGGAATCGCGCCAAAAGGGCGTGCTTGCGGGCTTTCCCACTGTGGACTTCCGCGTCATTCTTTACGACGGCTCGTATCATGACGTGGACTCATCGGAAATGGCCTTCAAGATCGCAGGATCACTTGCGTTCAAGAAAGGCATTCGGGAAGCAAGGCCGATCCTGCTCGAACCGGTCATGAACGTCGAGGCCGTGGCGCCCGAAGAGTTCGCAGGCGATTTGATGGGCGACCTAAACAGTCGCCGCGGACGCGTTCAAGGAATGGAGATTCGAGGACGCAATACCGTGATCAAAGCGCAGGTTCCACTGGCAGAGATGCTGAGCTACGCTTCGGACCTTACGTCAAAGACCGGGGCGCGCGGTAGTTACAGTATGGAATTCGATCACTACGACGAAGTGCCGGCCCACCTGGCCGATAAGATCATAGAAAAGGCCAAGGCCGCAGCAACCGGCGAAGAGGAAGAAGAAGGGTAGATTCGGGGTCAGGCACGCAAAGCTGATGAAACAAGTGCCAGACCCCGATCAGATGATTACGGCTGAACAGCAGGCAACAATGCCGGGTCGCCGGTGTTGATGCAGGTCGGATGACCGAATCCGCCGGCGCTGATTCCGGTTCCACCAAGCGGATTGGGCGTAATGTCGTAAATGATGTTGTCTGGCCGCTCCGCATCTCCGCTGACGCCACCGATGCCTAACATGTGATCCAGACCCAAATTCTTCCGCACTCGCCACGCAATGTTGTGATCCGCACATGAAGTGTCGCCGCTGAGCCCAACACCGCCGATGAGCCTTCTTCCAAAACCATACAACGCGAGTCCGCCACCAAATACGTTCACACCACCAATCTTCTCGCCGACCAGGGGATCATTGGCCTTGCCGTAGTTTTGTGAAGGTCCCCTGTAAGCGACGTTCGATGTATCGACAGGGTTGCTAAACTGCAAACCAAAGAGGCTTCCGCCGGGTTGCACTGCCGAATAGAGGTTAGCCGTCGACAAGGCAAGTCCCTGCGCGGCACCGGAACCGGCGTTGAAGGATGTTCCGTCCAGGCTGAAGGCATTAGCAGTATTTGCCTTCTGAGCGGATATGACGCGGCTCCCAGGCCACTGAGACCCACGGTCTAAGCCTGAAAAAGCAACGGCACAAACGACTCCGTCACGATCCACAACCGTGGCCCACATATTGAGATTCAATCCGCTGGTTTCGGCAGATACCGCCAAGTCCAATGCGATTTTCAACGTTGTGTAAGTGGGCAGAGTGTCACACGCGACACCGACTCCGGAGCCGGACGCCCGGGTTTGCGATAAAACAGTCGCGCCAGTAACGACGAGAACAGAAACGGCGATGAACGCCAGCGATTTTCCGAGGAATCCTCTGGTAAGCACTTCAACACTCCGATTGAGAAGGGCGGATCAGCGTTTCGCCCAAGAGCTCCACTTAGGCGGGAAAGTGAAACGGCCCATTTAAGTGAGGTTATGTCCCTGCATCGTGCTGGGTTTGAACTCAAAAAAGCCGATTAAGTATTCCAACTGGATGTGTTTCTTACAAGTTCAAACACACTCGCTCGGCAGCGTCACATCGGAGGACCGGAAGCCATCGACTGGCTGGAACTAAAGGTTTCCCAAGTCCAAATGGGCTGACTCGAGCGTACTCGAATGTAGCCGCCCATCTGGGTGATTACCGTAGGAACCAAATCGCTCAATAGTTTTGAGATCTGCTGGTTCGGACCCAGGGTCAGCGTCGCCGATCTGGGCGTGCCGCCGCCGGCTGGATACACATCGATCGCAACGTTCGCTGCGACGTCGCCGGAAGCGATGCTCAAACTCGTCAGCAGACCTCCTCCGTGGGCGACATGCCCGAAGGTAATGTCGGTGGCAGGCGGACGCGGACCAAACGACATGAGACCGGCGTTATCCTCCACATCGACGACGGCGAGAAGGGAATCTCTCGAACCGAAGATGGACACTGCAGTGGAAACGCGAACAGTGCCGGATTGTCTCACGTTCAATGGAAGTTGAAGGTAGTCGGCGAGGGAGGCTCGGAAAGTCGTCCCGGGTTCAAATCGAAACGTCCTTGACGCTCCGGCAAAAGCGATCGTGGTGTCAATGGCAGTCGAGGCCACATTGACGAGCGTTAAAGTGGTTGTAGACCCGGCGCCGGTGACGACGTTCGGCACAACAAGCGAAGCCTGAGCGGACGAAAATGCCGCGGGTGTTCCAAGGGCGAGCTTGCCGGTTGATCCGAAACGCTCGATGCTCGATAGCGCTTCCGTAGACTGAATTCGACTGACCGCATTAACCGTCGTCGATGTCTTCGATCGCGGCGCGATCGTGAGGGATCGCGAACCGGAACCGCCTATCTCGGAAATCGTTACTGTGGCCGACTGCGCGGACGGATTAACCAGAACAACGTTGGCGCCAGGATGCAAGACAACGAAATCACTCGCTGCATCACGCGCGACGCTTCCATCCAATTGCCGCATGTCCCATGAACCGGTTGCGAAGTAAACGCCCAGACCGGGGGTCGATGCTTCGATTTCAACCCATCCGTCAAAGGTTGCGATGCCAAACAATTCCTGGATCAGTCGCGCATACTGTTGACCAGCCGTCAGCGAAACAGTTACCGGGTTCCGCACGCCAGCGCCGCCGATCAGGACTCCATTTCCGTCAATCGCCTTGATGACGACGGAAATGGGTACTGGCGCGAAGAGCGCGATGCCGCTGAACTCCGCCGAACTCTGTGGGACGGATGGTACGATCTTGATCTCCGGGCGGAATGTCGGTTCCACGCGTATGCCGTCCGACACCCCCACGTCACCAATGAAACCTGCATTGTTCACTGCTCGAACGGCGAAATAGTAGGTCGTGCCGATATCGAGATTGAGCCCGGTAACCACCGCTGAAGCCTGCGTGGTCGTCGTAAATGGTCGAATATCCGCGGAGCCTGCCACGCGACCGATGGCGTACTGATACTCCCGAACACCGGACTCCGCATCCTGCGCAGACCATGACGCAAACAGCTCTGTCCGGCTGGCTGTTACGGCGCCGCCGTCGGTAACCACAGGACGACTCGGAGGCGTCGAATCTCCAAGGATCACCGAATAGGCGCCAAGGTTGAAACGGTAAGTCACGTAGAAGCCTGACCCGACCTTTGATTCGTTGAAGCCCGTCAGCGCAGCGTCGTTGCGAAGAAGATTCTGAATTCCGATAGTAGCGCTCGATCCGTTGGACCTTTGACCAGTCATCGTTTGATAAACAAACTGAATGTCGTTACTACCCTCAAACAGAATCACTTCAAAGTTCAGATTGGCGTTCAAGTCGTGTGCGTCTTCGTCGAGGATACTCATCCTGGACCAGTGGATTACAAGCTGGCGGTCAGGGGCCACACCCAAGACTCGCGTACCTACGCTGCTCACTCCGGGCACCATGACGAGATCGTCGAAGAATGCGGCCATCAACGACGGGGGAATGGTTCTCACGTTTCCGCTCGAATCCACCGCATTCACTCCAGGTAATCGTCCATTCTGATAAGTGTATGGGTCATTGACGATCTCAAGACTGGCCCAGCCATTGGTCGACACAGTCAATGGGGAACCGGCAAGGTAAATGTCATTAAAGAGGCTGAAGTTGAAAGGCAACTGTACAGTGGCAAGACCGTCGTCACTTGGCTGCGGTCCCTGAAATGTCAGCTTGCTGCCCCCGGCCGAGTCAATGAAGTTGTATGCGTCGAGAGCCCGATTCGCGCTAACGGTCGCGGGCGTTACCTCGAAGACACCAACACCGATCGCCGGCACGCCGAAAACATGGACACTGACCGGACCGGTTGTCGCGCCGTACGGAACGATCGCGACGATCCGAGTTGAAGTAGCGCTAACAACGCGGCCCGCCGTTCCGTTGAAGCGGACTTCCACGTTTTGCGTGGCGATATCGAACTGCGTGCCCTCGATGGTCACGGAAGTGGTCGGCGGTCCGCTCGAGGGTGACCAACCGGTCACTGTCGGCGTTGGCGGAATGTACGTGTAGCCCTGGGATAACACGCCATTCGTGCCGTCAGAATTAATGACCTGGACATTGCCGCTTCCCGGAACACTTAGAGGAGTCGTCGCGCGGATAGTTGTCGAATCCAGAACACTGACGTTCGAAGCAGCAAGACCGGCAAAGTAAACCCTGGCGCCGGCACGAAAATCGTTACCCGTAATCGTGACAACGGTTCCGCCATCGCTCGGACCGAAACTCGGAAACGCAGACTGCAGAACCGGCTGACGCTCAACGATGACGAAAACCCCGCTCGCCACTGACGTATCGGCTCCGCGTGTGACTGTCATGCTCTTTGGACCGAGGGCAGCCGAAGCGCTGATGGAAACGTCCATGACTGCGCTGGTCGATGCGACCGCTGAGATTCGACCGCCGTATGTGGGCTGCCCGAGGAACACGTCAGGTGTCGAGGCCGAAAACGAAGTTCCAGCCGTGACGTCTTCACCGCCTATCGTCAGCGTGTCTGTCAAACCTCGTGAAAGACGCCTGGCAAAAGCCGGCCGCGTGAGATTGAGTCCTGAAGTCCCTTTGGGCAGCACTTGAATGTCGGCAACAACATCGTTACCCGCTCCGACCTGAATCGATCGAGCATCGGCAAGATTTGCAACACCTGGAAAGTAAGTCGTGCCGAAATCGGTCAGGTTTCTGTACCACGAGTTGCTGCCTCCGCCGACGTTCTGTTCGGTCACCGGCAAATCCAATGGTTCCGCAAAAACCCTGTAGCTTCCCGGCGGCAGGAACTGCAGCACGTACGAACCAGTCGGCTGAGAGAGAGCCGAAACCCAGGCAGTTCCATTCAAATCGACGGCGACGACATGCGCCCCGAAAACCGGCGTCACTCCGCTAAGAATGAATCCTCGAATCTGGCCGGTTCCGGCGGAACCGGTCGGATATATTTCGTTTACTCCGGCAATGTCGTCATAAGTGAGAGTTCGCTGGTGAACCTGACTTGGTTGAGAGAACGGAACCATAACGGACGAGACCAAACCTGAATGATCCAATCCGAGCAAGTGGCCGATCTCGTGGGTCAATATGCCTTGAATATCAAACTTGTTCGTCTCTCCACTGGTTGAGAACTCCAGGGTCGAACTGAAGCTGATATCCACTTCATCGAAAAACAAGTCCGCGCCTTGAACTCGAAAAAAAGAAAAAGTGGCGGCAATGGTCGAAGAGCCCAACGGGGTGGAATCGTCGGCGAACGTCACGATGTTCTGGCCGTCACGCGAGACGCTGCGAGCGGTCGTCGTTCCTCTGTAGTTGAATTGAATGTCGGCCGACGAAACATTGTCCCAGGTTCGGAATGACTCCTGAATGGCTTCGAAATCGCTGCGGTTGCGAATCTGTGAATATCCGTTTTCGTTGATCCAGTAAGAGATGGGCATGACAGCCCATTTTGGAGAATGCCCGGACGAAGACGTGATTCGAGTATAAGAAGCGCCGCTTCCGGTCATCAACGCGAAAATAAGAAAGATAAAGGCGTGCTTTCTCAAGCCCGTATTAGCGCAAACGACTTTCGATCTGACGCTTGAAGTCATCCAAACGCATTTTCAGTGGTACTGCACCGCGTCCATCCCGAAATGAAAGATCTCGAGGATTATTCGAAACTTCTCCATTCCGGACCGTAAACTTTCCTTGATTCAACCCCACGACAGTTGAGAATGCTCCGCTCTTCTCGAGAAACACGACGGCATCTTCATCCGGCTCGAACGAGGGCATACCGGAAACGTGCAGGATCAAATCGCCGATCCGTCCGCCAATGGTTGTTAACTCGACGGACCGACCAGCTTGCCCCTTAATCGTTTCGCTGACATCGAGCATATAAGTCGTGAGGATCAGCTTTCGGTTCGAAGACCAATGAGTTCTCGATGAGGTGACTTTGCCGTGAACGATCGCTTCCGCCTTCTTCACCATATCGTCCAGGGTCAGTCGCTCGACGGTCGTCGCACGCGTGGACATGGAAAAAAGGAGGATGAGTGCGGTTATTGCAATCAGTCGCTTCATATCGTCTCCATTAGATGAACTACTCGCGCTTTCGTTACTAGCTGAGGAAACAAAGCCGGCGGGGAGCGCCACCAGAAAGCTGGCATCGGCGGGTATGCTAGCACAAGGTCGTCACTGACACTGGGCCCAAAAAAGCCCGTTTTTTCGAGTAAGTCGTCGATTTCACGACTTTCTAAAACGCCTTTCGTTCGTAACCACTTCATCAAGAAGCGACTCCGTTTGGGTAAACAAGTGCTCCCGGTCGCCATGATCGCGATCCGCCTGGGGTATCATGCTTCCAACGGGAACATTCACATGCAAATCGAAACGAATAAGAAGCTTTTTACGGTTGACGAATACTACCGAATGGCTGAAGCGGGCATCCTCGGTCCGGAAGATCGCGTGGAACTCATCGACGGAGAAATCATCCAGATGAGCCCGATCGGCAACCGACATGTGGGATGCGTCAATCGCGCCACCCAGTTGTTCGTTCAAGCTTTCACCGGAAGGGCCACCGTCAGCGTGCAACATCCGCTCCAACTTAGCAACTACACCGAACCGGAGCCCGACGTCGTCCTACTGAAGTTTCGGGCTGACTTTTACACAAATAAGAAGGTTTGGGCAGAAGATGCCTTATTGGTGGTCGAGGTTTCCGACACAACGCTTCGTTATGACAGGAACGTCAAATTGCCCCGATACGCGTTGGCTCGGATTCCGGAAGTATGGATCGAGAACCTGACATCCGACGAGCTTCTGATTTTTCGCGACCCGATAAATGGAGCGTATTCCACCACGCTTGTACTACGTCGAGGCGACTCGGTCGCACCTCTCGCTTTTCCCGAGTCGGTGTTCAAGGTTGACGATCTCCTCGGCTGATCTCAACCTATTCGACACTGAATTACTTGCGGATTGTGACGCCTTCACCATCTAATACTCTGCATGCTTCTCCACATCATGCTTATTCTCGCCCTGCAGGGCCGAGGCTCGGCACCACCGCCGCGAACCGGACCTCCGCTGCTGGGAACCAGTGAGTCGGATGATTTGCTTTCAATGCAACCGGGGGCCATTCAGCAAAGCCTGAAGGATGGCATTCCGGTGTATGGCAAATTGATCTTTCCTCCAGGATTAAAAGACCCGATGGTGGACGTGGTGCTGGAAAGTTTCGATGGAGTGATCGTCGCCAAGACCAACTCAGGCCCCAATACCGAATTCCGTTTCAATAATGTCCGGCTCGGACGCTACAACATCGTCATTGAGGGCGAACGATACGAAAACGTCCGCCATATGCTGGAAGTCGATGCTCGGGCTTTCGGAATGATTAATGTCGAAATCAGACTACGCCCGCGAGCCGGGTTCGAGTCAACCAACGTTCAGCCTGTCTTGAAAGCCAATATTCCGCGCGACGCTCAAAAGGAATTTGAAAAAGGACTTGAACAGCAGCGCAAAGGTGACGCCAGGAAGGCCGCTGGACACTACGAGAAGGCCCTGAAGATCGCACCGACTTTCTATGAAGCCAACGTTCAACTTGGCATTTACCATCAGAAAACCGGCAATGGAGTTGAAGCCGCCCGGCTTCTCGAACAGGCCGTCAAGTCCAACCCCAGTTCGCTTTCGGGACGTATTACGCTCAGCCGGCTCTACATTCAGACGGAGCAGTTTCTGAAGATTCTGGATACTCTGCGAGATGCACCAAGAGGAATGGGATCGGCCGATGTGTACTATTTGATGGGCATTGCTCATTACAAACTCGATAATCTCGCCGAGGCTGAGAAGGAGCTCCAGCATTCCATTGAGATCGCCCCGGACGCGATGGGCGGCGCTCATCTCCAGTTGTACAACGTTTACATGAAAACACGTCAGCCGCTGAAGGCTTTGGAGGCCCTCGACACTTACATTAAGAAGTCTCCAAATGCTCCTGATCGGGCTGCCATTGAGGATCGCGCGGAAAAACTACGCAAGGCGCTCAATCCTTAGTCACTGTGCTACCATCTTCGCGTTATGGCCGTTAATCCTGAGCTTCTCAAGATTCTCGTTTGCCCTTTGTGTAAGGCACCGGTACAACTGACCGAAGGCGGACAAGGTCTTAAGTGCAGTCAGTGCCGGCGGGTCTATCCGATTCGCGACGACATCCCTGTGATGCTCATCAGCGAAGCGAAAATTGAAGACTAAAGATCTTTTTCACAGACTTCCGGCAAAGGCTCGCATCCTGTTTATCCGGCTCCGCTCGATGGGCGACTGCCTTTTGCTAACAAGTCCCGTCCGAGCTCTCAAAGAAGAGTTTCCCGGGTTTCGTGTGTCGGTATTGGTTGAAGAAAAGTTCGCCCCCTGTTTCGATCGCAACCCCGATTTCACTCAAGTCATCGTCGCTCGAGGCAAACTCCCGACCGCACTCACCCTGTTGCGGCGCCGTTTTGATGCAATTATCAATCTTCACGGAGGCCCGACCAGCCTGGCTTATGCGTGCTTCGCGTGGGGAAGACGGATCGGAGGGGAGCAGTATCAATATCGAAAACTTTACCATGGCCGCTTTCCAGCACCGGAACCGGCCGCTCACACCGTGGAATCGACGTTATCCACTCTTAGATGGCTGGGCGTGAAGGCTGGGCAGCCCCCGCCGCTACGCTACGAAAACCATCCCGATGAAGCTAACCGCATGACGCAGAGATTTGAAGGACGGCCGTACGCAGTCATTCATCCGGCATCGCTGATGTCGACGAAACGATGGGACCCCGAACGCTTCGCGGCGGTGGCCCGCGCCTTGCAGGAGCGCGACCTTGAGATTGCCTTGACCTGCGGTCCCGGAGAGGAAGTTGTTGCGGGACAGGTCGCGAAAGGAATTCCGTCGACGAAGATTCTGCTTGGACTAACGATACCGGAGTTGGCGGAATTGATCCGTGGAGCAAAAATCTACGTTGGAAATGATTCGGGACCAATGCACCTGGCGGCGGCCGTCGGCACGCCGACGGTTGCGATCTGGGGGTCATCAGACGCGAGACGATGGCATCCCTGGTATGTCGACCATCGAGTTGTGCAGAATCCGTTTGAGTGCAATCCGTGTCCCGGATACCGTTGTCACGTCGCGAATTCCCCACTCTGTATCGAATCCGTCACCGTGCAGCAAGTCAACGAAGCCGCCAAACAACTTCTGGAACAATGCTGACCATCGAACGCGTCGAACAACTTCTGGCGGCATTCACCAGCAAGACCATAATCGTTCTGGGCGACATCATGCTCGACGAGTTCGTCCAGGGAAGGGTCAGACGGATTTCCCCTGAAGCGCCAGTCCCAATCGTCGAGATCACGAGTGAAACATATCGTCTTGGAGGCGCCGCCAACGTCGTTGCCAATATCCGTTCACTGGGTGGCCGGCCGATTCCAATTGGAGTTCTGGGCAACGATCGAGCTGCTGACCGCATCCTGGAGTTAATGAAACAATCCGGCGTTGAAACGAGCGGACTGATCCGCGATGCGCGGCCGACGACCGTCAAGACCAGGATCCTGTCTCACAACAACTACCAGATCGCCAGGACCGATCGGGAAAGCCGTGAACCGCTGTCGTCCGGCGCGAACAAGTTGGTCAGCGACGCCTTCATCAGCCGATTGAATTCTGCGGACGCTGTGATCGTTTCCGATTACGACAAGGGTGTGGTCAACCGTGAACTTATGGCCGACGTTCTGCCAAAGGCTCACGCCGCAAAGATTCCCGTGTTTCTCGACCCCAAAGTCCATCACGCGGATTACTACCGTCCAGTCACTATGCTTAAACCCAACCATGGTGAGGCGGAACTCCTCACGGGAATGCAGATCACCAATCCCGGTTTGCTCTCAGAGGCTGGACAACGTTTGCATCAAAAATTCGGTTGTCAGTACGTCCTGATCACGCGAGGCGA
>Ga0137427_10000357_pt1 | contig 24342 bp, 22 predicted proteins | sample EasRivERMZT700_2_FD_102309 | JGI IMG/M metagenome (GOLD analysis project Ga0137427, IMG submission 102309) | Soil microbial communities from meander-bound floodplain in the East River, Colorado, USA - East River MetaG ERMZT700_2 | ecosystem: Environmental > Terrestrial > Soil > Floodplain ...
TACCGCGCAAACCTTGTGAGTGCTCTCTTAACCTTCATTTCTGAAATTCTCCTTCCGGTCATCGATCCAGTTGTACAAAGGCAGTCGACGGTCCAGAACTACGCCACCTCGAACTGCCGTAGTTTCTTGCTGTTCGTGTGGTTGCCCCAAAACCTTGCAGGCGGCATTTGCGCAAAGCACCGCCCGTTGCCACCGCTTGCACAAAATGGGCGCGGACCACCCCCGCAGTTTGTTCTGTTCGACTGTAGGGTCGCTCGATGACCGCCGTGTTTGGTTCCTTGGCAAAGCAGGTGAGGATCGTCGATACGTGTGGAATCTCGGCAGACAGGGAAAGCGGCGAAAGACAAGAAGGCGCGGGGAGTTTATTCCGTGGCGCGCGCGGTGTCTCTGGCCCCGGCGTAGTCGGCTGGGGCAGTCACGGCGCTTCGAGGAAATTGTGCACGGCTTCGTTGAACTGAGCTGGATCTTGAAATGGGGCGAAGTGCGAAACGTCTCGCAACAAAATCAATTGCGCGCCCGGAATTTGCCGCGTCATTTGCTCCGTATGGCTACGGAAAATCATTTCTTCGTGGTCGCCATCGGCAATCGCCACAGGATTGCGGATGCGCGCGAGGTCGGCTTCGCTCCAGCGCGGCTGCGTCGCCCACATTTGGCCGATCTCGGCGCTGAAGGTTTCGAACTTGTCGGGTGTGGGTGAGAGGCGGCGATACTCCTCGGCCAGGCGCGGCATCAACAGCGCGAAGACCGGATTCTTTTCGTCGGGAGGCATGACGCCCGATGGATCGGAGTTTGCCCCGAACGCGAACAGCCGATCCAGCCGCTCGGGATAACGCAGAGCGATCGAAAGACCGATGTTACCGCCGTCGCTCCAGCCGACGATGCTGGCTTTGCGCACGCTGAGCTGGTCCATGAGGGCGAAGGCCGGCGTCGGGAGGGGGAGTGGAGCGGGCAGGGTCAGCCAGCGCAGTTGCTCTTGGCTCGGCACGGCTGGCGGCTCGAAGGGTGAGGGCGAACACGCCGCCGCAATCGCGGCCAGGACCACAGTTGCAAACACTTGTTTCAGCACGTCATGCCCCTTGTGCAGAACCCCCGCGACTCGCCGAACGCGTGACATATGAAACGGCCAGCGCGCCGAGCAAGGCCACGGGCAGCAGGGACAGGGCCCCGTCGCCGGCCAGGTAATGCGCCACCACGGCGGCGATCCACATAAAGGTGAAGCCTGCGTAGGCCCATTCCTTCAAGCCCGGCAGCCGCGGCAGAAGCAGCACGAGGGCTCCCGCCAGCTTCCCGATGCCGAGCAAGACACGCAGCTGCTGCGGATATCCCACGTGCCGGAAGTTCTCGAGCGCCTCGGGGGCGCCCGTCAAATAGCTGAAGGCGGCGGACAGCGTTGCGGCCCCCACTAGAGCCGTCGTCGCCCAGTAAGCGATATTTCGTTTCATCATGACTTCTCCTCTACTCTTCGGTGTCCCACAAGTCGTGGCTCTGCCAACGGTCATAAAAGCGGCTTCCTGATCGGGGCCTTGAGCGTCGGAGTCACTTGCAGCTGAACATTCCACCCCGGACCGCCGACACTTGGGCTAACCGCGTAGTACTGAAACTGCAACTGCACTAGCGTCGGCGCGCCTCCCCACTTGACCATCTTTCCTACCTGTGGCCCGATCGGAAACTTCACTCGCTCACCTTCGCGCGCCTCCCAATCTACCGAAAGGTTCGACTGGGTCCCCAGGGTCCATCCCTTTTCGAACACATGCGTGTAGTTAAAGACACCGCTCATCTGATTGGTCTTCCGGCCGTCACCTGCAACCTTGAACCATTGCTGCACGAAGGCATAGGCGATGTCGCGCCGGAGCTGCAACACGGCTCCCACATCAGGCCCGAACTGCCATGTGTCCTGGCTGAGCTCACGCTTCGACGCCGTGGGGAAAATGAACGTTGGCCCTGCGCCGAGCATGAGCCGACCGCCGAGTAGCGGACGCGGAACCGCAAATGCGAGAACGGTGTCGCCGAATCCGGTTGTTCGTTCACGCTGCCCGTTCTGATCGAGGTGGGCCGCGGAATTGACCAGAGTCACGACCGGACGAATGACTAGCGCCTGGTTCTCCGTCAGTCTCACGCTCATCAACGGCTGAAACAGCAGATTGCTCTGCACGCGGCTTCCATGGCCGAGGGGCATATCCACCCAATTGTTGTTCTGCTGTATCTGCATCAGCCAACTAGTGGCGAACGGATTCGTCGCTTCCTGGGCCAGTGCGGCGGCAGACGGGCTCTGGTCGGCTGCTGGCCGTGTCGCGTTTGCCGGCTGGGTTTGCGCCAGGCCTGCCTTGGCCACGCACGCGAATGCGAAAGCGAAACTTAGGATCCTGACAACCTTCTGTCGTTTCATCTTCAATTCCTTTCGTTTCCATGAATGTCGATCGCTGTTCATGGCGCGGCCGCGCTTCAGCTCGAAGTGCCACTTCCACACCTTCATTGCAATCTCCACTGACATCGCCATCAACGATCCAGTTGTACAAAGGCAGTCGACGGTCCAGAACTACGCCACCTCGAACTGCTGTAGTTTCTTGCTGTTCGTGTGGTGTGCCCCAAAACCCTGCAGGCGGCATTTGCTCAAAGCACCGCCCGTTGCCACGATTGACCGCCGTGTTTGGTTCCTTTTGGCAAAGCCGGTGAGGATCGTCGATACGTGTGGACTCTTAACAGACAGGGAAAGCGGCGAAAGACGAATTGATTACGTAAGGCCGCCGGCCTTTGGGAAGCAATTGCACGCGTGCATTGGTGTAGCTCGGCAAGCAGTCGATGAGACTATGAAAAGGGTGATGAGATCACGATTTTCGATGCAACCCTCGAAATTCGGTGCATCGGCGTAGTCATGAGACTCGTGCTCCCCAACGGAAAAACATTGGGACGCGGCAACCTGACGGATCGACTTGTCAGAAGCGAACCTTGAGCGAGCCGGAAAATTGCCGGGGCATCGAATACTGTCCCGGTGTGAAAGCACTTTCCTTAGGCGACTACATAAACCCTGTTGCCGACATTCTCGATATTGAACTGAAGGCCAAGACGCTGGGACTCGCCGGAACCGTCCCAACCCAGCGTAAGGTTCTGCGTAAAGTGGCCGGGCACACGGAGGCCAGCCGTTTCTTCCGCTCCATGGGAATGTTCTGCCTCTCCCGCCTCATGTTCATGGGCGCCGCCGTGGCCAACAGGGGTTCCGCTGCCATACTCCCCGGTGATTGATGTCCACAATCCCGTCCGTTGATGCCGGTAGTTAACACCGGAGGTGAATGTATGGGTCTGGTCCATGGGCGCAAGGAATCGACCGGCTTCAGCGATATGAGCCGCTTCAGTTGTGAAACCTGCTGTAACAGGGTTGTAAAACCAGACTCGGCCGAGACTGTAATTGAGGTACCCGGACAATCCAGTCGCGGCTTGAACAGGCACCTCCACCTTCATCTCGAGTCCGTATGCTTTTGCTTTATCGAAATTGGCGTAGCCGTAGATGCGGACGTCTGGAAAAACAACGGTGTGAACCGGATCCTTACTGGCGCGGTAGTAGGCGGTAATTCCAGTTCGCAGGAAGTCTCCGAACGGCCGCGTCATGCCCAGCTCGAATTGGTCTTCAATAATCGGTTGCAAAGGCGGCAACGACCTTCCTATTTCCGACACGAGACTGGTCAGCCCGGCGCTGTTCATCAACACATTTTCAACCGGTGGGGGTACGAAGAAGTGATTGTAGGAGCCGTGCAATACCGTGCTGCCGGCGAACTGGTAAGCCAGATTGATTCGCGGACTGAAGTGAAAGCTGGAAATCGCCAGATTGTAGCTGTCGTATCGGACACCGATGTCGGCCGTGAGCGCCTGCGACAGTTGGACTTTATCCTGGACGTAAGCGCTCGCTTGTCCGCCCGTCCGTTTTTGTTGGAAGACCACCGGCCCACGCTTGGGACCACGGAAGTGCACGTGTCCCTGGCCGATCAAATGTGTGTAGTCGATCCACGGCTGGCTCAGGTAGCTAAACCGTTCGTCGGGCCGCAACATGACCAGATCGATTCCAGTTTTGAACACGTGCCTGCCCCGGTAAAGCGTCGCATCGGTTTTGACGCCGTACGTCTGGAGACTGCGCTCGGCATCTGCCTTGGCCCCATACGGATCGCTGTCGGGCAGGAGCCGCGACCTGGACCATTTCTGATAGAACGATGTCTGCAACAGCAGCCTGTTCGAGAAGACGTGGTCCCAGGAGAGCATCAGATTTTGTGAGCGTGTTCTTTGAAACGAGTTCAGATTTGGACGCAAAAGGTCATCCAGTGACGTCTTCGGAATCTGGAAATTTGTTCCGTCGGCCATCAAGACCAGCTTTAAGAAATCGTTTGCCGTCGCAGCAAAATCCATCTGCAGAAAACTGCGTCCACCTCGGCCCGTGTTATGGATCGAGCGTGGATCGGGCGGGCTCAGGAATCGCGCCGATTCAAACCCGCTGGCGTTGACGTAATAAGCAGCGCGCGGTGTGTGGAAGCCATATTCCAGTGAAGCGTTGTGCCGTAGCGCGGTTCCCACTCCCAGCGTCATTGAACCGCTATTGTTCATTGCAAATCCGGACTTCGTTACGACGTCGAGTATTCCGCCGAACCTGTTTCCATATTCCGCAGAGAAACCCCCGGTCATCACATTGATGGATGAAATGTAGTCGGCTCCCAGTCCCGGAGAGAATATCGAGTGCGCATTTTCCCAGAACGAAATTCCGTTGATGAACGGGTTGAGCGCCAGCTCGCTGCCCCGGATATGGACGAAGTCATCGTGTCCGCGAATCATACCCGGTGCAGCCGTTACGATCACGTCTGTGAGATTCGACCGTTGAGACAGAGGGGACTGCTCGATCCTGTCCGAAGAAATCAGCGTGGAGCTGGGAGAATGAGTCGTGAAAACGACGCCTGGGTCCGCCATGACATTCACGACTTCCGCTAAGGGTCTCAGCGATAGTTGTATTGTCACAGCAAGGGTCTCTCTTGGTTTGAGCGTCAATCGATAGCGTTGCTCACGGAAGTTTCCGTGAGTGGCGATCAGTACATAATCACCGGCAGTCAATCGCTGAAATCCGAAATGACCATCGGATTCCGTTGATGTTTCGAGCATCTGGCGGAGCGAAGGACCTTCCAGTCGAACAGTGGCGTCAGGGAGAGAGGAGCCGTCTTCTGCGGCAACCACCGTTCCGTGAATACCGCCGTCGCCTTGACCATAAGCGGCGCGCATGGTGATCGTGATGCAAAACGTCATGAGAAGAGTTTTGAAATAGTTGTTCATAGCTCCACGACTCCTGGTGTATCAATTTCATGTTTTCCCCGGATAACGCAGGCCCCATGCGCCGGCACTCATCCTCCGCGGAGGAGGAAGCACATTTAATGCCGTCATACAACCTAACGGGACTGGAGTATTCGACGATGATGTTGGCAACATTTGAGCAAAGCGGCGACTGTTAACACTAGTGTTTGAGCACGGCAGCGGTCACAACCGAGCATAAGCGCGATCGAGATAGTTCGGCGATTGGGCTACTTTAAGCGGCCAGTCCGAGAATGGTTGTAACCATGTGATTGTCTTAAACGAAGAGTGGTGGTGCGCCGCACGCCATGCCCGTACCGCTCACTTACCATCGCTTGTGCCTTAATCCTAAAAAGGGTGGCTCGGCCCCGAGGCGCACAGCTTTTACAATTCGCGGGGCATTCAACACCAACAGATTGGCATTCCCGTTGCAATACCCAAGGCGTTCGCTAATGGAGGTTCCGATAAAATGAATAGATCGATTATTTCGAAGAGCGCGCTTACAGGACTGTTTGGCGCCATCGCTGCAATCTTGGTTTTCTCACCGACAGCCTTGGCTCAAGTGGAACAAGCGTCGCAGATCAGCATTCAGGGAACGGGCTTAGTGACGAAGGATACGAATCCTGATTCGCGCCGCCCAGTTTCTCAGCGCACGACGAAGTCCGCTGGATTACTTGCCGGATATTCCTACCAGTTCAATAGCTGGGCGGGCATCGAAGGCAATTACGGCTACACACAGAACACGCTGTACACCACGGCATCGTTGGTACAGTCATCGATTCGTTCCGACGTTCATGAAATGACAGCGGCATTCGTCGCGCACATTCCGGTGAGCGCTCCCGTCATAAGACCGTACGGACTCGCAGGCGCTGGCGCATTGGTGTTCAGGCCGACCGATGACGCCACGAGCATGAACGCCGGCATCGACACGCAGGCCAAAGCCGCCTTCGTTTACGGCGGCGGAGCCAACTTCGATGTTACGCCTTACTTTGGTATCCGGGCCGAGTATCGCGGCCTGGTGTACAAAGCTGCGAGTTTCAAACTAGACCGCTTAGACCCCCAACGAAATGACTCACCTTGCACAACCTTCCGTCGGAGTTTACTTCCGATTTTGACACCCGCCTAATGCCCGCTTCCGCGCGAATGATCCGGAGAGGCGGGCTGCCAAGGAGCAAACGATCTGCCGAACCATGGAGCTCATTTCACTGGAGCAAACAATCATGAAACGCGTCATCATCATGCTGCTGATTCTTCCCGCGGCCTGGTCATTTAACTCGCCTGCCGCTTATTCTCAGCGCGCTGAACCGGCAGATCGAGACCTGGTACAGGAAGGTAGCGGACTTTTTGCCAGTCGCGACTACGCAGGTGCGGTCCGCCGTTTTGAAGAAGCGCTAAGCGCAGCTATACCTGCCGTGGGCCTGCTGAAAAGTGAAGGGATCGTCGTACAGGGCCGCGATTAGGGGTCAGACTCCTGCGGTTCCTGCATGTGAACCTGCTTCTCCTGCTTCGGAAGGCTAAAGTGGGAGCTAGTGCCTGGGCCGGCATTAGACGCAGCCCAGTTTCGCCCTCCGTGATTGTGCACTCTGGAACGGCTACAAATTGGGTCCATCATCGAACGGATACTAAGCAGCAGCGTACTCGGAACTCGAACAGCGATCGAGCGCTCAGAGTTCATTTCCTACCTTCCACGGCTTATTGATCCCGAGTTTACTCATCCGGAACCTCAGCGTTGACCGGTTCATTCCCAAGCGTTCCGCTGCGCCGTTGGGTCCCGCGATAACCCATTTTGTCTTTTTCAACGTTTCCAGAATCAGATCCCGTTCAGTGTCCGCGATCGTCTTGAAATCGGATTTTGTCGAGGTCGATGTGATTCGTTTCGGCAGGTCCTGAAGTGGAACGCGCAATACGGGGCCTGAAGTCAGGATGACCGCGCGTTCGATGAAGTTCTGCAACTCCCGGATGTTTCCGGGCCACGAATATTGGATGAGCGCATTCATCGCTTCCGAAGGGATTGTCTCGATCACTCTGTTCATGCGATGAGCGTAGTACTTCACGAAGTGGCGCACCAATAGAGGGATATCCGCGACACGCTCCCGCAACGCCGGAACTCGGACAGGAAACACGTTCAGTCGATAGAAAAGATCCGCACGGAATTCCTGTTCCTGCACCATCTCCAACAGATCGCGATTCGTAGCCGCGATCAGGCGCGCGTCTGTACGAATCGTCTTCGTACTCCCCAACCGCTCAAACTCCCTCTCCTGCAGCACTCGCAGAAGCTTCGTCTGCAATTCGAGCGGGATCTCTCCGACCTCGTCCAAGAAGATGGTTCCCTGATTCGCTACTTCAAAACGGCCGATCCGCTGAGTGACGGCGCCGGTGAAGGCACCACGTTCATGACCGAACAATTCACTTTCCAGCAGGCCCGTCGGAATTGCAGCGCAGTTTAGCTTCACGAATGCCTTGTGTCGCCTCGGGCTTAGATTATGAATGGCGCGTGCGATCAGTTCCTTGCCGGTTCCGGTCTCGCCACAGATCAAAACGGTCGAATCCGTGGATGCCACGACCTCGACATCTTTCAACGCACGCCGAAGAACTTCACTCGTTCCGACGATCTCGTCGAATCCTGCTTCGCACTGAACCTCATACTGCAGATCCGATGTCAGACACTGATCGATGGCGTTCAACAGGGCTTCATCCTCGAAAGGTTTGGTCAAGAAGTTTACTGCACCTGCTTTAAGCGCGCGTACCGTCATTGGTATGTCGCCATGACCGGTGAGGAATATGATAGGGACCTGAAGACCCGATTTCGCGAGCTCCTGTTGCAGGTCGAGCCCGGTTAGTCCGGGTAGGTTCACATCCAGGACCAAACAACTTGGGTTTTTAGGCTGGGCCGTCGCCAGGAACTCCTCGCCTGACGCAAAGGTCTGCGTCATAACTCCGGCGGAGCGGATCAGACGTGCCACTCCTTCGCGCACTGAGGCATCGTCATCCACGACATAAACGAAACCTGCTGAGTCACTCATCGGATCTCCTTTGTGGTGGCTTTGTTTTAGCCGCCTGATGTCCATTTCAGGGCCACGTTGACGGCATCAAGCAATTCATCCCCGCTGAATGGTTTGATAAAGTACGCAACAGTCCAATCCGAGGCAGCTTCCAACCTCGCACGTTCGTCAGATCCATGTGCTGTAATGAAGATGATCGGTACGTTAGACCTGCGGGCCAGCAGGTGACGGTGGAGTTCGATGCCGCTCATTCCGGGCAAGCTCACGTCCAGTATGAGACAGTCCGGCTTGAGAGGCGGGGCGGAGTTCAAGAACTCTTCCGCTGACGCGAACACTCTTGCGTCCAGGCGGACCGACCTAATCAGCCTGTCCAGCGATTTGCGGACCGAAACATCATCATCCACCACTGCAACAAGAGGTGCCATATTGATGTTTCAATTTTTCGCATAGCAGGGGAGAAGAAATCTACTACACCTTCGTGGTGGTATGTGTTCGGACGGACTATTTGTGTGAGCGGATCCCCAGGTTCTCCGCCATCCTCACCAGATCGGCCAACGAATCGGCACACATTTTTCGCATGACGTGCCCCCGATGAAACTTGACGGTGTCCTCGGTTATGCTTAGTTCGCCCGCAATCTGCTTATTGAGTACGCCGGAGATCACGCGCTGCATGACTTCCTGCTCGCGTCCGGTCAGCGACTCATATCGCCGCTGCAACTCACGTATCTCGGCGCGCTGTTGTCTGTTACTCCGATCGCATTCGATGGCCTCCCGAATCGCATTTAGGAGATTCTGCTCATCGACTGGCTTGGTTAAAAACTCAATCGCCCCCGCTTTCATTGCCTGCACGGATGCTGGGATGTCGCCATGTCCTGTGAGAAAGACGATCGGGATGTCCAGCCCGAGCTCGGCCATTCGCTGCTGGAGATGGAGCCCGCTCAATCCGGGCAGTTGCAAGTCCAACACGAGACAGCTTGGAGCGTCAGCCGGAGGGCGAGCCAGAAATTCCTGCGCTGATGCGAACGTCTCCGCCTTCCACCCCGCGGACCGGATCAGCCGCTGCAGGCCTCGCCGGACGGAGGGATCGTCGTCGACGATCGCAATCAGGGCGTCAGACTCCTGCGGTTCCTGCATGTGAACCTTCATAATGCTTCGGAAGGCTGAACTGAAAAGTTGCACCAGGGCCATCGTTTGCCGAAGCCCATAGCCGGCCGCCATGGTTCAGCAGGATGGAACGGCAGATAAAGAGTCCCATGCCCATGCCGCCGCTCTTGGTGGTGTAAAACGGCTCGAAGATTTTGCCGATCGCATTCGGATCAAGACCCGTCCCCGAATCTCTCACGGTCACCATGACCTGATTCGCATCATTGTTCGCGGTTGAAATCAAGAGTTCGCGTGCCCGCTCGTGCGCGTCGCTCAGGGCTTCGATACCGTTCATGACCAGGTTGAGCACCACCTGTTGTAATTGAACACGATCGCCCGAAACTGGCGAAAGATCACCCGCAAACTGCGTCCCGATCCTCACGCCATCTCTTTTTGCCTTGTCTTCAACCAGGACCAGCACTTCCCGAATGACCTCATTGAGGTTGAGAATCTCGCTGGGCAAAGGAGTCCTTCTGGACAAAGCTCGAATGCGGGCGATCACTTCAGCGGCTCGTTTCCCGTCGCGGACCATGTCGCCGACCGCCTCGCGGACCTCGCTCAGGTTCGGCGGATCTCCTGCAAGCCATCGCAGGCAGGCGCTGCCGTTACTCACGATGCCGGTTAGTGGCTGGTTGACTTCGTGCGCGATCGAGGCGGTCAGCTCCCCCATCATGCTCACCCGGCTCAGGTGAGCGAGATGGGTTTCGAGCTGCCGGCGCCTCTCACGCTCTTCTTCGGCCTGTTTGCGATCCTGGATGTCCGTGAGAATTCCATGCCACCGGAGGATATTTCCCTGCGCATCGCGCATAGGTACGCCACGAGCCAGAAGCCAGCGATATTCCCCGGTTGCGGCCGAACGCATGCGTGCCTCGAACTCCAGCGGCGCGCCGGTATTGAGGGAGGCGCGCCACTTGTCCAGAAGGATCTGACGATCTTCCGGGTGAACGGCAGCCATCCAACCTGAACCGGCCGTGTCCTCCGCAGACAAACCGGTGAACTCCGCCCAGCGTTTGTTCATGAACTCATTGGTTCCGTCCGGACGAGCGGTCCAGGCCATCGCTGGAATGGACTCCACCATGTCTCGAAGTTGCTTGAATCCACGCTTCAATCGCTGGATACGGGCCTGGTATGCCGCCCACAGCATCGCCAGAAATAGAGCCGCCAACGATGCGAGAAACCATCGCGTTTGGTAGTACGCCGGGTCGACGGAGAAGTCGAGAGATGCTCCCGGTTCGGTCCACACGCCGCTGTTGTTGCATGCCATCACCCGGAAGCGGTAGTGGCCCGGCCCCAGATTCGAGTATTGCACCTCGCGGTCGTTGATAACTTCCTTCCAGTCGGGGTCCTGGCCTTCGAGCATATAACGGAAGCGTACCTTCTCCGGGGCGACGAAGCTCAGCGCCGTGTAATTGATCGCTAGATTTCGGATGCGCGGTGGCAGCCGCAGCCCGTTCGTCGCGTCGTAGATCTTGTCGTTGGCAGTGACTTGCTCAATGTGCACCGGTGGCGGAAGTTCGTTGAACGCGAGATGATGCGGATCGATTACGCTGACACCGCCGGGACTCAAGAACCACAATTTGCCATCCGCGGATTTTGCAACATTTGCGCTGTAGCCGCCCGGGAACCGGCGATTCCTGACTCCATCCGAACTGTCAAACACTGCCGCCTGTATCGTCTGCTTTGGATTGGAGGCCCAGGCGTCCAAGTCAGACTGGGAGATGCGCAGCAGACCGCAAGCCGTGTAAAGCCAGACCGAATCAGCGTCATCTTCCATCATCCAGTGAACCATGTTGCATGGCAGTCCGTTCCGGCTCGTGAGCGTCTGAACGCGGCCGGCTTTGATGCGGCTCAGTCCGCCATCAGTTGCGGCCCAAAGAGAACCGCTCGCATCCGTGTAGAAGGTGCGAACCATTCCCTCTCCCAGCCCTTCGGCGGCTGCGTACGAGGCGCGGATCTGACCGTCGTTGAAATAAGCAACGCCACCGTCACGAAAGCCAAGCCATACACCACCCTGCCGAGCATCATGGAGGACAGCAGTAGCCGGTTCTCTGCGACCGAGCTTGGCCCAGGGAATGCGCTCGACCAGACCCGCTTCGAGCAAATGGAACAGTCCCTCCTGATGACTCATCCACAGGTTCCCTGCACTGTCCCCGGTGATGGAATGCACGACCCCGTACGGTACGGACGCTACCGGAGCAAACCGGCCAGCCTTTAAAAAGGCGACCCCGCTTTGCGTCCCAACCCAAATTTGCCCGCGGTGGTCCTCAAAGATGGACTCCGCGGTTCTTCCCGGTAACCCGCTGTCGGTAATCTCTCGAACCGTGCGCTTCCAGTCCGCGCCCCTCCCCACGATTAGTCCGGTGGGCTGGGAGGCGCCGCGAACGCCACGCTGCCGGGGGTTACGATAAACTGTGATTTGGCCCTGATTCCATTTGTTCAGTCCCTCAGACGTGCCCAGCCAAATACTTCCGTCCCTCGCGGCGAGAATCGACCCTAAGCCTTGGCTGGACAAACCTTGCTGAACAGAAATCGTGGTGATGGCGAACTCGCGAAACCGATCGAGCCCGTCTACAGTTGCGACCCAAATGCTGCCTTCCCGATCCTCAAAGATAGCGGTAACGGATGCGCCTGACAGGCCGTTGGCTGTGGAGAACAGATCCGCTTTTCCCTCATGGATATGCAACAATCCGCTATCCACCAGGGCGCCGATCCACAGGCCGCCATTCCGGTCTCGAAGCAGCCTGTGGGGTTGGAACTGCAGTCCGGCAGGAAGGGGATACGCCTCGGTCTTTCCGTTCCGCAGCTTTGTGACGCCGCCGTGCGTGGCAATCAAGATTCCGCCGTCATCGCTTTCGGCTAGCGCGTAGATTCTCTGCGCCGGGTCTGGCATGGGATACAGGCTTGGTGGACCAAGCTTCCATTGCCACAGGCCGTTCGTCGCTCCCGCCCAGATATTGCCTCCGCTATCCTCATATAAGGGCGTCACTCCGTAGCCGAAACGGCCGTCCCCTCCATAACACTGGATGTCGCCGCCCTGAATCCTGCAGAGTCTCCCGACGGAAGGCGCCCAACCGGCAACCCAAATCGTTCCTTCACGATCCTCGAGCAGCGCTTCTATAACCTGGCCATCCAGTTCGGGGTAGTGAGTCAGCTTGCCGTCCTTCCAGCTTGCCAGCCCTCTAAAGGTGCCGACCCAAAGACGCCCGTCGCGCGCGCCTTGCAAGCTTCTGATATCGCTGGTGGCGAGATGCTGCCCCGCGGGTGGCTCCCACGGGACTGCCCTCACGCCATCGAACCGTCGCAAGCCAAATTCGGTACCCAGCCAGAGATACCCGTCCGGCGTCTGTGCAATCGCCCGAATGATGCCACTGGGAAGCCCTTCACCGACTTTCCATGCGGTGTGTGCGTATTGGCTGACGTCGAGAGACGGGTCTTGTGCGAAAGCACAAGGGCAGCACGCGAGGAAAATGCCTAGCGCTATAACGGGGGGTAGTCGCCTGTCCGCTCTCTTCACCTTGTGCAGTAAGATTTGGATGCTCACAATGGAACTAAGAAGTTTCCGCTAATGTTCAACGCCCGATGCTGAGTAAGACCATTCGATGCGCAAGCACGAACCGCGATGCGGCTAAAAGCTATATTTCAATCCCAGCTGGATCACGCGTTCGGTCTGAGTGAATCCGAAGTCGCTGGCTGAAGTGATCTTTCCAGCCAGCGGGTTGTTGCCGGGCGTCACCACTGGGTCGTCAAATTGCGGATGATTGAACGCATTGAATAATTCCGCCCTCAACTCCACCCGCTGCCGCTCCCTGATGCGTAAGAATTTTGAAATAACCATATCCCATTTGTTGTTTCCGCTGCCGCGGATCACGCCTTTTCCTGCATTACCGAGCTGACCGGGAGCTGGATTCGCCAGTTTGCTGACGTCGAACCAGCGATCAATGGTCCGCTCACCGCGCGGCAAGTTCGGGTCACCTGAAAGATTGGCGTGGGACCCGACGAACGGGACGCCAAACGACGAGGGCGTCAGAGATGGGCCGTCCTGGAAAGTAGCGATTGCGCCGATCTGCCAGCCGCCGCCGACTTTCCCCAACAAATCTGTTCTGTTTCTAAAAAACGGGAGTTCGAAAAGCGCGGAGCTGATCAGGCGGTGCGGCCGATCAAATACCGCCGGACCGTAGTTGCCGCGAATACTCTTGATCGTTTGCAGTCCAGCTCCAGCACCAAATGCAACGCCGGCGCTGCTGGAATCCAAATCAGTCAACGTCTTCTGGAATGTATATGAAACAAGGAAGGTGAGACCGTTGACGAAGCGGCGCTCAAGCCGCGCCTGTAGCGCGTGGTAATTCGCCCTCGCGCGCGACTCGTAGACGACGACGTTACCCAGCTGTGGATAGGGAAAGATGAGTGCGAACTGGGGAGGCTGAGCCGGGAAAGGATTCGTCTCGTTGTAATTGAGAGCGCTCATCAGGTGCGAGGCTTTCGAGCCATGGTAGGCGGCTTCGAACAAGGTATCTTTCGTGAGGAGATATTGGAGCGCCAGGTTCCATTGCTGAACCTGACCATCGCGGAGGTTCCGCTGCATCCCAATGCGGTTGTTCGTGCTTAACCGAGTGGCCTGCGTCAGAGGATCATTCACCGAGAAAACCGGCTGCGGGTTTTGCGGATCGGCGGGACGAACGACCAAGTTGCTAACAGATCCAAAAGGATTCTGAAACGCGAGTTGCCGATACGAGTTGATCACATCAGGGGTGTAGAAAATCCCATATCCAGCACGCAGAACTATACGATCTCTGGCATGCCAGGCGAGTCCTATCCTGGGGGCGAAGTTCTTGTAATAAGGCTTGACCAAGCTCCGCGGGTACCCATTTTGGCCGGGGAACACCTGCTGACCGGTTGCGAGATCAAAAGTGGCGATCCGGTCATCACGCTCAACTGGCCGACCGAAATATTCCCAGCGCAGTCCCATGTTGGCTGTAAGACTGTGTGTCACCTTCCAGTCGTCTTGTATGAAATAGCCCATGGCTGTATACGACAGGTGCGGCGAAAACGGAGTGGTCTGGACTGTATAGCTCGAGGGGTATCCGAGAAGCAGGTCGGCCAGTGCATGAAAGCGAGAGGTGGCCACGACCGGCACGGGAGCGCTGAACTGGCCGGAGAACATATACGTTCCAGCAGGCTGGCCCCACTGTATGGAGGTCATTCGCTTGAATTGAATCGTCAGGCCGGCTTTCACCGTGTGTGCGCGGCGAACAAAAGAGAAGTTATCGACGATTTGGCCAGCGCTCGTCACCCATCTGAACACGGCGTTATTAGAGGAATAGCCGATCTCAGAATATCCGGCCGGCGTCATGGACGGCGCCGCCCAGATAAACGGCGTCGGCGAGAGCCCTTTAATGCCCAGCTCCTCGACCCAATTCCGTTTGAAAGCGTCCAGCGAATGACGCTCACGTTGAAAACGCACGAACCCAAGATTGAATTCATTGACGATCGTCGTACTGAAGGTGTGAACGTCTCCAATGGCAAACTGCAGGTTCTTGTCCGACTGTTCCTGATCGAATCCGGGGAATGCAGGAGAAAGGGCTTGTCCCACGCCGCGATCATATGGAGCATTCCTGGTGAACCGGCCCCAGATCGCGTCTCGCGGTCCAAGCTGGTAATCGATTCGTGCAGCCAGAGCATCATTATCGGAAACACCGCGTGGATGGCCAATGTAGTTCCGGGACGGATCCGTGTTGTTGGGGACCGGGTACAAGTTGGCCAGGGCGGCGCCAACAGGGTTAATCTTATTCGCCGGAATCACGTTTCCCGGAAACGGAATTTTACTTATAGGATCTACGATGGTCACCGGCAAACCACTGAAGTCTCCTGCGCGCTCCTTCAAGGTCGGCACCAGCGTTGTGCTGGTGACCGCCTGCCGCCGCCGCGTTCCTTCATAGGCGAACATCCAAAACAGTCTGTTTTTGCCGTTGTAAAGTTTGGATAAGAACACCGGCCCGCTGGCGACGAAACCAAACTGATTCCGTTTGAGCGGATCCACTGTTGCGCTGAAAGGGTTCCGCGCGTCCAGAGCGTCGTTGCGAAGAAATTCAAATAAAGTGGCGTGAAATTCATTTGAGCCGCGCTTCGAAGCCACATTGATCACAGCTCCAGAATTGCCGCCAAACTCCGCCGAGTAGTTGGAGGTCTGAACGCGGAACTCGGCCAATGATTCCAGTGGCGGTATTGCTAATGGATAATTGTTGAGTTCCTGGCCGCTGATTTCCATGCCGTCGATCAGGACCACGGACGTGTTGTCTCTTTGCCCCCCGACAGAGAACGCCGGGCCGTAATTTGCCTGGCGTTGAGTGGCGCTGGTACGGCCGCCGTTGATCACGCCGGCGGACAGGGAAACCAACTGCATTACATTCCGCCCGTTAATCGGCAACTCCAGGAGCCGCTTGTCATCGATAACTTGAGATAAGGCTGCGTCCGAAACCTCGAGCAGTCCACGGTCGGCTTGTACGATAATTGACTCGTTCAACGATCCAACCTGCAACCTTACTTTCAGACTTTCCGTTTGCGCCACTTGCAGCGCGACATCCTCGATCACCTGCTTCATGAAGCCGCTATGTCCAACTTCGACCATATATTTGCCGAACGGCAATGCACGAAACTCAAAAAAACCTTCTTCGTTCGTAGTTTGTTCCCAGCTTTGATTTGTAGCCTGGTCCACCAACTTCACACGAACGTCAATCATCACGTTGCCGGTGGAATCTTGAACCTCCCCACGAATGACACCACTTGCGGTCTGCGCGAGCGCAATCGACGGCATTGCAAGACGCGCAAACGTCAGGCCGAGGCAATACGAAATTAAGACGAGAACAAGTATTCGCGCAGGCCACGGCTCACACAGGAGTGTCGCCCTCATTTCTTTCAAAAACATGGTTCATCATCCGTTCCGCTTGGCTGATGGCGGGGCTTGGAATTGGACTCTTGATCGGACGAATTCTCGCACAAATTTTCGAGGCAGGAGAAGTATCTTTGCTCCGGAGTTTCCGGCAACCAGCGCAGCGTCTTCTATCGTTCTGGTAAGTCGATCCTCTTCCAGCCAACAATAAAACCCGGCGGTCATAGACCGCCGCTACAGACGCCGCCCTCACGCGCGAACCACGGCGCTCGGTCCGTGGAAGCCGCTTGAAAGAGTCCATGACCGCCAAGCGTTTTGTGTGGAAGCGTGGGGCAAGAACAGGACTTCGAGGTGACCGGGAGCGCCGGCGGGAGACTGAGTAAGCGCTACGGGCCGGAATACTATTTTGATTGAATTGATCGTGGCAACATTTGCTCAAAGCACCGCGCGTTACCGCACTTCATAGTGGAGGCCGCAGTTTTCCAACCGACAATCGTGCGATCGCATGATGCCGGTGATTGATTATCGGCTGGAGCATCAACGCGTGCGGGCAGCATGTGCGCGACAGGTTCGATGGCCGACCGATTGCAAGAGACAGACTCCAGGAAGGGGAATCATATGCGGCCAACAACATTAGATCCGACCAAGACAGGCCACGAAGCGGAAGCTTTGGAACTCGGCCTTCGAAACAGAATCATCGGACAGGAAGATGCCATTCATCAGGTCGTCGAGATGTTTCAGACGTATTTGAGTGGCTTGTCTTCTCCCAGGCGGCCAATTGCCAACCTTATGTTTCTGGGACCGACTGGATCCGGCAAAACACGTCTCGTCGAGGCGGTCGCGGAGTGTCTGCTGAAAGACTCGCGAGCAATCGTCAAAATTGACTGTGGCGAATTTCAGCATACCCACGAAGTCGCGAAACTCATCGGTTCTCCTCCGGGCTATATCGGTCACCGTGAAACAAGTCCGCTGCTTAGTCAGGAGGCTTTGGATCGGCATCACACGGAGACTGTAAAGATGAGCATTGTGCTCTTCGATGAAATCGAAAAGGCAAGCGATGCAGTCTGGAATTTGATGTTGGGAATTCTAGATAAGGCGAGTCTGACCCTCGGTGATAACAGCAAGGTGGACTTCTCCAGAACGATGGTCTTTATGACGAGCAATATCGGCGCGCGGGAAATGACTGCTTTGATGAAGCCGGGCTTGGGTTTCACCGGCGCATCTAAGAATCGCTTCGACAGCGCCGAGATTGACGAACCCTGCAGAACCGAAATGGCCCGCAACGGGATCGATGCCGCCCGACGTAAATTCACGCCGGAGTTCATTAATCGCATCGACAAAATGGTTGTGTTTCGACCTCTGAACGGCAAGGATCTGAATCGAATCCTCGAAATTGAACTCAACTCTGTTCGGGAACGCGTGTCGAGCGTCGATAACGGCCCACACTTTGTTTTTTCAGTTACAGCGTCCGGGAAGCACTTTCTCCTGAGTGAGGGTACGAACGTGGAATATGGAGCGCGACACCTTAAGCGTGCTATCGACCGTTTGGTCGTTCAGCCGTTATCGCGGCTGATAGCGTCAGGGCAGATCCTCGATGGAGATGTTGTCGAGATCGATTACATGCCACAGTCTGCAACGCTGACCTTCACGCGACAAGACGAAGGTTTCTGTGTGCAAGGCCTGGCGCGGTTGGTCAGTTCGGCAGCCGTGTCACAAGTCGCGTTCGCAACCGCGTCATGACACGCCGTCCCCTTTGTATAAAACGAATCGCGCAAGGGAGCGGATCTCGGGCGATACGGCAGGAGTTGCGGCGATACCGCTGATGATTCTTGGAATCGTGCTCACGTCGTGGGTGTTGCAGCCCGCGCGTCGCGCCGCTGTGGCAACGAAGCCGTCGAAGTCCACATCAATACCGGGGCGAGGCACGGGCCTGAATGCATTTAGGCCGAGATCGACGAAAATTGGGCGGTCATTTTATTGAGGCTGCTCCCTATCGGACTTGCGCTTCGCGGACCGTCCTACAGAAGGCAGCTGGCAGTTTCTCGCGAACGCTCTCATGATTTTCCCGGAAGGTGTTGGCTACATGACGAGCGTCGATCACAATTCATTTCCGACCTTCTCCTTCCACGTCAATTTCCAGACGGGAAGCCTCGAACCGGACTGAGGACCTGCTCTTTCAAGTCACAATTGCAAGCCGGATAACGCGTGCAAAGATTCCGCCACTTGGCCACTGGTTAGCAGTTCGTCATGCGCGCTCCGTCGCCAAACACCGGATTTATCAATCGCGACTTGATGGAATCGCTCATGCACTATTGCCTGCCGATTGAAAGGAGCTTCCATGAAAACCTCTGAAGATGCAAAGAAGTCCGGACTGTATGAGTCCAAGTGTTGTAGCCAGGAACTGATTTTTCTTAAGGGCGACACGTTGTGGCGCTGCCCTGGCTGTCATGGCCTATGCCAATGGGGATTGATAACGACCATCGATGTTGTTTCCAGCAACACGCGCTGCGCATAGCACTCACGAAGGAGGAGTCCATGATTGATATTCGCGATCCCCATTCCGACGTGCACAGCGAGCACGGTGCCCTGCACGGCGAGCATCCCGGACGGGCGGCCAACCCCATCGTCAAGGTCTATGACGTGGCCTGGCTGGAGTTCGAGAAGCCGGATCTGGAGCGGACCGCGCGCTTCGCCGAGGCGTTCGGGTTCATGACGGCGTTGCGCACCGACTACGAACTCCACCTGCGGGGCAGCGACCCCGGCTCACCCTGCGTGCTGGTCCGCAAGGCGCCGCGGTCACGGTTCGTCGGTCCGACCTTCCGGGCGGCCGACTCGAGCGACGTGACCCGGCTGGCCAGGGTCACCGGCGCGAAGGTCGAGCACTTGCCGGACACCCTGGGCGGGCGGGCGGTGACTCTGGTCGACCCCAACGGGATGCCGGTGCGGCTCGTGGCCGACCCTCACGAGCTTCCCGGGCTGCCGGACCCCGCGCCGCTCACCTTCAACTTCGGCGATGAGGTGCGTCGGGTCAACTCGATGCAGCGCCCGCCCCGCCAGCCGGCCGTGGTCCAGCGACTCGGTCACGTCGTCGTCCAGACCACCAAGTACCGCGAGTCGCTCGACTGGTACCTGCAGCACTTCGGCCTGATCGTCAGCGACTTCCTGTACTACCCGGGCCAGCGGGAGCGCGGGCCGACCTTGAGCTTCAACCGCTGCGACCGGGGCAGCACGCCGGCCGACCACCACACGCTGGTCCTGGCGCTCGGCCCGCATAACCGCTACCTGCACTCGGCCTATCAGGTGTCCGACCTCGACACCCTGGCCGCCGGGGGCGAGTACCTGCTCGACAAGGGCTACCACCGGTCGTGGGGCGTCGGCCGGCACGTCGAGGGCAGCCAGATCTTCGACTACTGGCGCGACCCCGACGGGTTCCTTGTCGAGCACTTCACCGACGGCGACATGTTCGACAACACCCTCGAGCCCGGCTGGAACACCTTCTCCGCCTCCGGGCTTCGCCAGTGGGGGCCGCCGGCCACCAGCGACTTCCTCGGCACCAAGCCCGGCCTCGCCACCTTCGGGGAGCTGGCGGCCGTCGTCAACGCCCTGCGGGACGACAACGAATTCGACCTCAACCGCATTCGCGGCCTGCTGAAAGGAGCCCGGTCATGAGCACTTCCGTCCTTCGTACCGCTGACGCCTGGTGGGTGGCCACACCCGCCGGCGCCGCCAAGATCGCCACCGACGCCCGCACGACCGGCGAGCTGCTGGCCGACCGGGCCGCCATCGCCGCCGCCGGAGCCAGTACCGACACCGTGCCGGTCGAGAGCCTGGCGCTCGTCTCGCCGGTCACCGTCCCCTGCCGGGTGGCGGCCCAGGCGACGAACTACGCCTCGCACGTCCGAGACGTCGGCATGAACCCCGACCACGTTTTGCTGACGTTCTTCCGCAAGACGTCGGGCTCGATCTGCGGCCCCTACGACGACGTCATCCGCCCGGCCCACGTCAAGCTGCTCGACTACGAACTGGAGATCGGCCTCGTCATCGGCAGGGAGATGCCGGTCGGCACCGAGGTCACGGCCAACAATTGGCGGGACTACGTCGCCGCTCTGGTCGTCACCAACGACGTCTCGGCCCGCGACATCCAGCTGCGCAAGATGCAGTTCTTCGAGTCGAAGTCCTACCCGACCTTCACCCCGGTCGGCCCGGCCCTGGTCTTGGTCGAGGGCGACGAGCTCAAGCGTTTCGACGACCTGCGCCTGCAGCTGTGGGTCAACGGTGAGCTCCGCCAGAACGCCGTTGTCGGCGGCGACATGATGTACCCGCCGGTCGAGGCCCTCCAGACACTCTCTGGCTTCCAGCGGCTCGAACCCGGCGACCTCGTCCTCACCGGCACGCCGGTCGGCACCGCCCTCACCACCGGGGGGAAGTCGGGGGGGCAGATGGACTTGAAGGCCTTCCTCGCCGCTCAGGGAACCAACCCGAAGTTTCTCCGCGACGGCGACGTGATCGAGGCCGCCATCGGCACCGACGACGGAACCCTCGACCTCGGCCGGCAGCGCACCACCGTAAGGGACGCCCGATAAGCGCCACCACCGCCCTCGGTGGCACGGAGGCCTTGTTCTTCAGGTTCCCAATGCCCGATGATGCGCAAGCAGCGGGACGACGCATCCCGACCGCAGTCCGTCATCATAAGCCTGTTTGGTTTCTGCCGACGGGAACTCCTTGAGATCAAGACTTCGGATGACCACACATACGCAGTGGCACGGACGTCGGAGCCTCTCTCGAAGTCTCCTTCCACATCAATTTCCAGACGGGAAGCCTCGAACCGGACTGAGGACCTACTCTTTCAAGTCAAATGCAAACCGGATAGCGTGTGCAAAGATTCCGCCATTTGGCCGCTGGTTAGCAGTTCGTCGTGCGCGCGCCGTCGCCAAACACCGGATTTATCAATCCCGACTTGATGGAATCGCTCATGCACTATTGCCTGCCGATTGAAAGGAGCTTCTATGAAAACCTCTGAAGATACAAAAAAGTCCGGACTGTATGAGTCCGAGTGTTGTAGCCAGGAACTGATTTTTCTTACGGGCGACACGTTGTGGCGCTGCCCTCGCTGTCATGGCCTATGTCAATGGGAATTCGTAACGGCCATCCACGATGATTCCAACAATAAGCGCTGCGCCTAGAAGACATGAACGGCCGGAGTTTCACACTGATTGAAAAGAACGTTGCAGCTCGAGTAGGCGACGCCACTGTTCGGGTCGACCACCTGACAGTAGACCCGACCGTCCTTGTCAGTGGGCGCGTGACGGTCGATATATCGCCGCGTCTGCGCTCGGCGCTGTTTGAACTAATCCACAAAAGTCCAGGGCGGCTTCTCGTGGTTGACGTGTCTGAAGTTTCCCATATCGACATATCGGGTTTTGCGGCTCTGCTTGAGGCCTTGAATTGGGCCCATAAACATTCAACCCGGCTACGCCTGGCCGGAATGCGCGGCCAGCCCAGAAGGCTCGCCGAGCTTGCGCAATTGGACGAGATCTTTCGCGCCTTGGGATCGGAAGTGGAGTTTTCTTGAGCTTTCTGGAACAAATCGGCCGGCCGCTGATTGTGTGGGCAGAAGATGCCGGCGCGTTAACGCTGCAGTTGGGGGCGACCCTTTGGCGGCTTCCGAGAGTACTGCCGATCCTGGGAAACCGAAGGCGCTGGTCATCCACCCTTGAACAGGCGCTCGCCATCGGAGCGCGCGCGCTGCCGATGGCCTGCACCATGTCGCTATGCATCGGGTTTGTTCTGGCATTGCAGGGCGCTGCAGAACTACGCCGATTCGGAGGAGTGAACTACGTTGTGAATCTCCTCGCCGTTGCATTCACTCGCGAACTAGGCGCGCTCGTCACGGCGATCGCGGTCAGCGGCCGTTCCGCTTCCGCCATATCGGCGGAAGTGGGAACCATGGTGGTCACGGAAGAGATGGATGCATTGCGAGTGATGGGACTGAATCCGGTCGAGTTCACGCTGGCGCCGAGATATCTCGGTGCTCTCATCGCCGTGCCCTGCCTGACGGTCTTGAGTACGATCTGTGGAATTTTCGCCGGCTACGCCTTCCTGTCTCTCAGCATTGACATGAGTTTTCGCATTTACTGGCACGCGGTCTTCGAAGCCATTGTGGTGCGTGATATCTGGCTCACGCTGATCAAGAGCGTGGTGTTCGCGACGATCATCGTGCAAGTTGGCTATTTGGAAGGACTGCGGGTCAGCGGTGGACCCGATGCCGTCGGACGCGCGGCAACTACAGCGGTTGTGAAATCCACTTTCCTCGTTATCGTTGCGGACCTCGTAGCAACGTGGTTTTTCTACACGATGGGTTGGAGTGCCGCCGGATGAACATCTCCAGTGCACAGCTCGATCCCATCATTCGCATGCGTGACGTGTCGGTCTCGTTCGGCTCCAGACGTGTTCTGGACAGCGTCAGCCTGGACGTTCACCGCGGCGAAATTCTCGTGCTTCTGGGCGGGAGCGGTTCCGGAAAGACAACCCTGCTGAAGCAGGTGCTCGGGCTGATGAAACCCAACACCGGTAGCATTATGGTCAAAGGCGTCGATATCACGCCTTGCACTCCATCTGAGTTGGTGGCGGTTCGCCGGCATATGGGTGTGGCTTTTCAGGGGGCTGCTCTATTCAATTCAATGTCGGTTCAAGCGAATGTTGCTTTGCCGTTGCAGGAGCTGACAGAACTCTCCGACTCCACGATAAGCCTGATCACCTGGATCAAGCTGTGGATGGTCGGCCTGGCGGAAGCCGCACATCTTTATCCTAGCGAGCTTTCGGGAGGCATGAGGAAGAGGACGGCCATCGCAAGAGCTATTGCGCTGGATCCAGAGATCCTCGTATTTGATGAACCGTCCGCGGGCCTCGATCCCATCGTCGCGGCGGGCTTGGATGAACTCATCGTTTTTCTGAACAATATTCTCGGCATAACCATTCTCGTCGTCACCCACCATCTGGAGAGTGCGTTCCGCATCGCCGACCGCATTGCAATGCTGTATCAAGGCCATTTAATTGCTGTCGATGAAAAGGAACGATTCGCAAGCAACACGCATCCACGCATTCGCCAGTTCCTCGATCGGAAGCCCGATGATGTGGGTGGTGGAGAACAAGGCTTTATGGCTGCCTACATGAAAGAGTTTCAACATGAGCACTGAAGCGAAAGTTGGTGCGTTCGTCATCGTCAGCATGCTGGCGCTTGGCCTGTCGGTGTATTCGGTCACGCAAACGCAGAATGTCAAAGGCCAGGTCGTCTTCAAGACTTACTTCCGTTACGCGGGAGGCCTTGCTCCTGGCGCCTCCGTATTGTTCGGAGGTATCAAGGTCGGCCAAGTTGATGATGTGCGGTCTTCAGCCGAAGATCCTACCCGCATCCAAGTGACGTTCAATGTCAAAGCCGACACGCCCCTAAACGAGAATTCCAAGGCACGCAGTGGAACAGTTACCGTGATGGGGACGCCCGCACTCCTGATCACGACTGGCACCAACGACGCGAGACGCTTGGACCCAGGCGAAGCGGTTCAGTCCGAAGAACCGGTTAGCCTGGATGAAGTTGCCAAACGCGCGACGGCGGCTGCCGACGCCGCGACTGCGTTGATGGAGGGTTTGAGGCGAGAGCTTCCCGCGTTGACCGGTGATATGCGAACGATCCTGGCAAATGCGAATGAGATCACCGGGCCATCGAACCAGAAACGAATCGCGTCGATTCTCTCCGAGTTCGAGGGGATGCTGAATCGCGAATCACCGAAGATCGCGCAGATCACAGATCAGATGTCCACATTGGCGAAACATGCAGATTCACTCGTGTATTCAGCCAAACCGATCCCATCTAACATCGACCGCGCTGTAACGAAAGCAAACGATCTACTGGACGCGGTCCGCGAGCCCCTTATAAAGGACCTCGCCGACCTGAACACTGTCATACAACAAGCCCGTGACACACTCGCCGGCGTACAA
>Ga0137427_10000358_pt1 | contig 24333 bp, 20 predicted proteins | sample EasRivERMZT700_2_FD_102309 | JGI IMG/M metagenome (GOLD analysis project Ga0137427, IMG submission 102309) | Soil microbial communities from meander-bound floodplain in the East River, Colorado, USA - East River MetaG ERMZT700_2 | ecosystem: Environmental > Terrestrial > Soil > Floodplain ...
GAGACGGCTGGGCGCACCTCTATCTTTATGACGGCGCAACTGGCCGCGTGAAGAATCAGATCACGTCCGGCAAGTGGGTCGTCCGCTCCGTCGTGCGCGTGGATGAGACCGCGCGGCAGATCACCTTCATGGCCGGCGGCATCGTGCCCACGCAGGATCCGTACTTCGCGCAGTACTACCGCGTGAACTTCGACGGGACGGGACTCACGGCGCTGACGTCCGAGAACGGCAACCACGCCGCCAGCTTCTCGCCGGACAACAAGTTCTTCGTGGACACGTGGTCACGTGTGGACATGGCGCCGGTGTCGCAGCTGCGGAGCGCGGTTGACGGCAAGGTGGTGCTCGAGCTCGAAAAGGGCGACCTCGCGCCGCTCGCCGCCGCCGGCTGGCGCGCGCCCGAAGCGTTCGTCGCCAAGGGGCGCGACGGCGCGACCGACATCTACGGCATCATCATCCGGCCGACGCGGTTCGATCCGGCGCGGAAGTACCCGGTGATCGAGAACATCTACGCCGGTCCGCACGGCTCGTTCGTTCCAAAGAGCTTCGCCGCGTACTACGGCATGCAGGCCATCGCCGAGCTCGGCTTCATCGTCGTGCAAATCGACGGCATGGGCACGGCCAATCGATCGCGCGCGTTTCATGACGTCGCGTGGAAGAACCTGAAGGACGCGGGCTTCCCCGATCGGATCCTGTGGCACCGGGCGGTCGCGGCCAAATACCCGTCGTACGACATCACGCGCGTCGGCATCTACGGCGGATCGGCGGGCGGGCAGAACACGCTAGCGGGCCTGCTCTTTCATCCAGAGTTCTACAAGGTCGGCGTGGCGTTCGCCGGCTGCCACGACAACCGCATGGACAAGATCTGGTGGAACGAGCAATGGATGGGCTGGCCGATCGGACCGCAGTACGCGGACTCGTCGAACACCGTGCACGCCGGCAGGCTCCAGGGCCGGCTGCTGCTCGTCGTCCCCGAACTGGACACGAACGTCGACCCGGCATCCACGATGCAGGTGGTCAACGCGCTCATCAAGGCCAACAAGTCATTCGATATGCTCGTGATGCCGGGAGAAGATCATGGCGGCGGCCGCCGCGGCCCGAGCGCGCCGTATGGCGATCGCAAGGTCTGGGACTTCTTCATCAACCACCTGCTCGACATGAAGACACCGAACTGGAACGCGATCGCGCCGCCGGTCGCGCCCGCGGTCGCCACCGGCACCGACCCCAATGCAGCCTTCTAACGACGACTTCACGCGCACGCTCGGCGGGATCACGATGGCGCCGTACATCGTGAAGGCGATGGCGCTCATCGGCGTCAAGCGCCGGGCCGGCAGCAACATGTTCCGGCACCAGCTGAGCACGATGGCGATCCTCATCGACTACCGGATCATCGATCCCGTGCTGCTGAAGGCGGCGGTCATCCACGATCTGTTCGAGGACGCGCACGGGCTGCCCGGCGTGACCGAGCAGGACATCGCCAATATCGACGCCGACGGCCCCGCCGTGTACTCGCTCGTGATGGAAGTGACGATTCGCCGTGAGAACGGTATCCGCGAACCGAAGGAGCAATACCTCAAGCGCATCATGCTCGAGGGCAGCCCGCGCGCGCGGCTGCTGAAACTCGCCGACCGCATCAGCAACCTCACCGCGCTCGGCTTCGTGACCGACGTCGCATTCGTCAAGAAGTACCTGAAGGAAACAAAATCGTGCATCCTGCCCTACGCCGAGCGCGTCAACGCCGACATGTTCCGTGAGCTGTCGGATCTGGTCGCGAGCCGCGAGTATTGGCTCCCGCTGATCGATGAAAAAAGGACCAGTACGTAGGGGCAAACCGAGCTAGGGAGCTGCGACCACCGGCGGACCTCCAGCCCGGTCCGGCCGTCAGGCCGACCTGGCATTCGATGTGCACCGAGCTTTTCCGTTCCCCGCCTGAGGCCCGCAATGCAACCGACGGCCATCGCGTTCAGCCAGGGAGCGTTCCTTGTGGAGGTCGAACCAGACCTCCGCGATCCACGCGGGGAATCCTACGTGGCGCATCTCTCATTGCTCGAGGACGAAGGGACGCTGCTGCGGCCGCTCGTCTTCGACGACGGCGGGCGCGTGGTGATTCACGGGTCCACGGAGCCGCTCGTGCTGAACTCGGCGATCAGCTATCTCGGCCGCCGATTCGGCGCGCTGAGCGGACCCGAGCAGCCGTGGCACCCGCACGGCATCAAGTGGGGCGAGCCGTACGTCGTTGAGAAGACGATGACGATATAGGGCTACCAAAAGCCAGAAGCCAAAAGCCAGAAGCTAACCACGACGCAGATCCTCGAGCGCCTTCGTCGCCGTGTCGTGATCGCGGATCTCGTCGGCGGTCTTTTTCGGATTCAGCTTCAGTGCCGACTCGTAGCTCTTGATCGCATCGGCCTTCGCACCGCGTTGCGCTTGCGCGCGGCCGAGCGCCTGATGGAGCTGATACGCGTTCGGCAACAAGGTCACACCGAGCGCGACCACCTTTTCGCCCTCGCCCGCCTTCTTCCGGTTCGCGGCGGTCGCCGCCGCCTGCACGGTCGGCACGCTGACGTAGTGGTCCTTGAGATTTGGCGTCGCGTTCGCCTTCGCGACCGCCTCGTCGACCGTCGCCGACGCGGCCAGGCTCTCGCGCATCAGCTTCGCGAACGATAGCGACTTGACGCCGAGAATCTCGTAGTCGAACACCAGCGTCGAGTTCGGCGGAATGCCCCGGCTGCCGCGTGTACCGTACGCAAGGTCAGGTTTCATCGTGATGATGATGCGGTCGCCCTCGCGGACGTGTTGCATGCCCTCGAGGAAGCCTCTGATCACGGAGTCCACGCCGAGCGAGTACTCGTACGGCGCGTTGTCGGTGCGCGTGTTCCAGAACTCCGTCCCATCCGTGTGCTTGCCGATGCCGTGGATCACCATCAGATCGCCCGTCTGCGGCTTCAGACCGGAGCCCTGCTTCGTGAACGTGTAGATGAGGCCGGAGGCCGTGGTCACCGGCTCGCCGATGGCCGGCCGGCTCCCCTGCGCAAACGTGGACGTGACGAGAGCGACACATGCGATGGCTGCGAAGGCTCGAGTCATGAGGCAGATCCTAACGCAGTACGTAGGGCAGACCTTCAGGTCTGCCATCGCGAGTGCTACAGTCTTCGCCCATGCGCCCACACCGAAAGTTCCTCACCGCCGGCATGACGTGTGTCGTTCTCGTCGGGCTGCTGGCGGTGACCCGCAGTGCCCAGGTCCCGCCACTCCCATTTCCAAAGAACTCGGCCATCGACGCGTTCCGCGAGCGGCTGCGCGCCGACGTCGCGACCGACAACGTCGGCAGCATCACCGCCGCCGTCGTCCACGGCGATCGCATCGTCTGGGCCGAGGGCTTCGGCTGGGCCGACCGCGACACACGCGTCCCGGCCGGCGTCGAGACGATTTATCGCATCGGATCGATCAGCAAGACGTTCACCGCGGTCGTACTCGCACAGCTCGTCGATCGGAAGACGATTGCACTCGACGATCCGGTCGAGAAGTACTTTCCCGAAGTTCGAGGCTTCACCGGCGCGCGTCCGGAGGCCAAGCCCATCACGTTTCGTCAGCTCGGGAGCCACACGGCGGGGCTGATTCGCGAGCCGGCACTTCAGGGCGCGGCCAGCGGACCGATCGCGGAGTGGGAAGCGAAGATCCTCGCGTCGATTCCAACGACGTCGTTCGCCACCGCGCCGGGCGAGCGCTACGCGTACTCGAACATCGGGTACGGCGTGCTGGGCCTGGCGCTGTCCCGCGCGGCGAAAACGCCGTTCATGAAGCTCGTCGAAGACGGCATCTTCACACCGCTCGGCATGACGAGCAGCACGTTCATCATGTCCGACCGGCTGCGCCCGTGGCTGAGCGTGGGCTACGCCAACAGCGCAGCGGGGATCGACGCCGACGTTCCCGCGCGCGAGCATCTCGGACGCGGGTACAAAGTGCCGAACGGCGGCGTGTACTCCACGGTCGTCGATCTCGCGCGCTTCATGGGTGCGCTCACCGGCGCCAGCACGATGGCGACGACCGACGCGATGCGCCGCACGATGCTCACCAAACAGACGCCTGAGACTGGCGCCAGCGGATACGGACTCGGTCTGCAGATCTCGGCGAGCGACGGCGCCGCGACCCTCGCCGGTCACGGCGGTTCAGTGGCGGGATACACCGCGCATCTCGCGTTCGATCCGCAAATCAAGATCGGCGTGATCCTGCTGCGCAACTACGGGTCCGGGCGGACGAATCTCGGGAGCGCAGCGAATCAGGTGGTGAGGGATCTGGTGACAGAGGCAGCGAGATAGTACGTAGGGCGGACCGAACTCCGGTCCGCCAACGGCAGACCACGCGCGCCGCGTCATAATCGCGGGATGATTCGGCAACTCGCGCGACGGGTCCGATCGCTGCTCACCGGGTTTCTGGCCGCCATCGGACTGTTCGCGGCAGCACCTGCGTTTGCCTGCACGTGCATTGGCACGTTTTCCGGCCTGCCGGCGTGCCAGCAGCGTTGGGAATACTCGACGGTCTTTGTCGGACGGGTCACCCGCATCGATCCCCCGCCCGCGCGGGCTGACGGGCTGATCAGCAGCGCCGATCGGGTTCAGGTGCGCCTTGATGTGATCGAGGCGTTCACCGGGTTGGCTGACCGAGTCGCCGAAGTCACGACGGCGCGCGATTCCGCGTCGTGCGGCTACGGATTCAAGGTCGGCGAAACCTACCTCATCTACGCCAACCGCGCGAACGGTGCTCTTCACGTCAGCCTGTGCAGCGGCACGACGCCAGCCGCCAACGCTCAGGACGACCTGCGCTACCTGCGCCGCGTTCCCGCGACGCCCCTGCGCGAGGGACGCATCATCGGCGTGGCGATGCGGTCGGACGACAATCCGTCGCAAGACTGGCGTCCGTTCGCCGGCGCGCGCATCGTGCTCGAAGGCGAGAGGCAGCGGCGCAGCGCCACCACGGACCGGCTCGGCCGATACGAGATCCGGGTGCCTGCCGGGAGCTACCGGATCCGAGGCGAGACCGGCGGTGGACTCTTCGTGGACCCATTCAATAGCGGGAACGTCACGGTCACCGAGACACGGCGCTGCGAGATTTCTGACTTCAACGTCGGTTACGACGGGCACGTGACAACTCGCGTCGTCACCGCGCCCGGCGCGCCGGTGCCGCATCTCGCACTCACGCTGATGCCGGTCGACCCGGCCGCGTACGCGATCGCCAGCGCGCGTACCGACACCAGCGGCCGCGTGGACATCGGCCGTGTGCCGCCGGGGCGCTACACGTTGAGCTTCCCGGCAGCGCCTGATGTTCGCCAGACTCGTGTCATCACAGTCGGACGGTCCGAACGTGTCACGCTCGCGCCGGTGGTCGTTCCCGCCGACGTCCGTCTCGTTACGCTCACCGGCGTGGTCCGGGATCGAGCTGGCCGAGCGGTCGCCGGTGCGCTGGTTATGGCGGTGACCGACGACGCGGCAATGACATCAACCGGCACCGGCGTGGCCACCGATGCTCGGGGCACCTTTGCGATTGCCGTCCTCGCCGATCGCCGGTACGTCGTCACCGTGCACTCCGCGCGGCCGCGGGACGGCATCAGCCGCACCGAAGTGGGCGGGGTCCTCGCGACCGCCGGCATGTCGCCAGTGACGATCACCATCGCGCGCACTGGCGACGGCGGCTCGGCGGGCGCGACCGGCCCGAAGCGGTGAACCCGCGCGCAGCGCCCTGGGCCAGCGACCCACGGTGTGGTCCAGCGGACCACCATGACAAGGAAATGAACATGTCGGTCCAGACCGAGTTTCCACAGGACGGGGACAGAGGACGCGGGTCTCGGACTCTTACCGCAGGATCTGCTCTGCCCGCTGTTCGTGCGACTCCATCTGCCGCTTGACCATCTCGGCGTAGAGTCCGCGCGCGGCCATGAGCGCCTCGTGCGTGCCGCGCTCGACGACGCGGCCTTCTTCCATCAACAGAATCACATCCGCGCGGCGAATCGTTGACAGCCGGTGCGCAATCACGAACGTCGTCCGCCCGGCGAGCAGCGCGGCCATCGACGCCTGAATGAGCTGCTCGCTCTCGGTGTCGAGGTTCGACGTCGCTTCGTCGAGAATCAGGATTTGCGGCCGCGCGAGAATCGCGCGCGCGATCGCGAGCCGCTGCTGCTGCCCGCCCGAGAGCTTCACACCACGCTCGCCGACGAACGTGCCGTACTGCTCCGGGAGCTTGACGATGAACTCGTGGGCGTTGGCGCGCTCGGCGGCGTCGCGCACCTCCTCGTCCGTCGCGTCGTGGCGGCCGTACGCGATGTTGTCGCGGACGGATCCGTCGAACAAGAACACGTCCTGTTGGACGATCGCGAGCAGCTCGCGATAGCTCTTGAGCCGGAAGTCGCGAACGTCCGTGCCGTTCATGAGAATCCGGCCGCGCGTCGGATCGTGGAACCGCGCGACCAGGTCCGTCACCGTCGTCTTGCCCGCGCCGCTGCGGCCGACGAGCGCGATGACCGATCCGCCCGGCACCGTCACCGTAAAGTCCTGCACGACCGGCTTGCCCTCGCGATACTCGAAGTCCACCGCGTCGAAGCGGACCTCGTGCACGATCCGCGGCGCGTCGGTGGCGTCCGGCTTGTCCGGCTTGTCGTTCTCCATCCCGAGGACTTCGAACACGCGCTCCATGGCGGCGAGCGACCGCTGCAGCTCCGAGAACGAATTGACGAGCTGCCACACGGGGTTCAGCAGCAGGAACGTGAACCACTGGAACACGATGATGTCGCCGATGGACGCGCGGCCCTGGATGTGGAGATAGCCGCCGTACCAGGCGATGGCGACGGTCACGCCGCTCATCAGCAGACCCCACGACGTCCAGATCACGACCTCGCGCCGGTACGCGAACATCTCCTTTCGCAGCACCGTGTGCCGCCCGACCATGTAGATGTTCAGCTCGCGCATCTCGCGGCCGAACGCGCGCACGACGCGGATGCCCGAGAACGTCTCGCCCACGCGGCCGTCGATCAGCTCGGCGTCCTTGCGCAGCGATCGATAGATCGGCCGGATGCGCCGCGCCGACGTGAAGCTGATGAGCATGATGCCGGGGATGATCGCGAGCGCGATGAGCGCCAGCCGCCAGTTGAGCTGGAACAGGATGACGATCGCGACGACGAGCCGGATCACGGACACCGACGGCGAGACGATCGCCATCTGCATGAGCCCGGTGGTCGTGTCCACGTCGCCCGTGATGCGCGAGAGGATGCCGCCGGTCTTCATGTCCCACAGCTTCGGCAGCGGGAGGTGCAGCATCCGATCGAACAGCGCCTTGCGCAGCGCCAGCATCAGGTGCGTGTTGAGCAGGCGCTGGCGGTAGTCCCTGATGACGCCGAGCGAGTTCGAGGCGATCACGACGAGCACGAACAGGCTGCCGGTCACCTGGAGGCGGCTGAGCTTGGCGGCCGTGTCGAGCGTCGTGTTGAGAATGTCGTCGACGATGTACCGCATGAAGAGCGGCTCGATCATCTCCAGCGCGGCCCGCGTGATCGCGAGGAGGAACATCGTGGCAATTGCGAACCGGTACGGCCAGAGCCAGCGCGCGTACTCGCGCAGGTACTCGCGCCGCTTGACCTTGTGTTTGGCCTTGGCCTCGGGCGAGTCGTCCGGGGCGTCAGGATCCGCCGGCGCCTGCTGGGGTTTCTTGGCCAGGGAGTCCGTGTGCTCGTCGAGCTTCCGCGCGCGGTACGCCTTGCGGAAGCCGTGGTACCGGCCACGTGACGTGCGATGCGTTTCGTGAGGCATGCGGAAGCAGTACGAATTCTAACAGTCGAGGTCTGAGCTATCCGCGAACGGCCTCTGGCACGACGCGAACGGCGCATGCAGCACGTAGGGCGGACCGGATTGTGGTCCGCCGGACGTACACTCACGGAGTCGCGGCGTCCATTTGCTTCGCCAGCTTCGCGAACTCCGGCTTCGGGCCCTTCCACCGCAGCGACTCGACGTCCTTGAACAACGGAATGTCCGTGCGGAGCGTCGCGAGCGTGCGAAACAGCAACGCCTGGGCGCGGTACTCCGTGAGCGTCTCGGCGAGTTTCGCCGGGCTCGACGCGTTGACGTGCCAGTCGCGATAGTCCGGCGGAATGTCCTCGAGATGGCCGAAGCGCGCGAGCACGGCCGCCGTGGACTTCGCGCCCCAACCCGGCAGGCCGGGATAACCGTCGGCGGCATCACCGACGAGCGCGAGGTAGTCCGGAATCGATCGCGGCGGCACGCCGAAGCGCTTCACGACGCCCGCTTCGTCGCGCAGCTCGCGGGTGCGCCGGTTCAGCTGCACCACGCGCGTCCCGCTCACGCACTGCGCGAGGTCCTTGTCCGGCGTGCAGATGATCACCTGGCGCACGCGGGCGTCAGCCGCCGCCAGCGCCGCGCCGGCCGCAAGCGCGTCGTCCGCCTCGAATTCGACCATCGGCCACACGGCCACGCCCAGCGCGTCGAGCGCGGCTTCGAGGAGCGGAAACTGCGCGAACAGCTCGGGCGGGATCCCGGCGCTCGTCTTGTAGCCTCGCCAGAGGTCGTTACGGAACGATTCGATCACGTGGTCGGTTGCGACCGCGATGTGCGTTGCGCCGTTTCGAGTCATCCCGAGGATCGAGCCGACGACACCCCGGACCGCGGCTACTTCCCGCCCAAGGGCGTCGCGCGCCGAGGGCAGGGCGTAGAAGTGACGGAAGAGCTCGTACGTGCCGTCGACGAGGTGGATTTCCACGGCACGGAGATTTCATCATGGACGGCCGGCCCAAATGAGATGGACTGGCGTCAAACTAAGAGCACAGTCCGCCAGACCTAAAGGTCTGGCCTACGTACTGCCAAAGCCATGATCCGTATGCTCCCGTCCGCACTTGCGTTCGCGCTGGTCGTCTCGCCGGCCATCGTTCAGCTCACGGGCCAGACGCCGGTCCGGGATCCAGGCCAGCCCAACCAGCCCAACCAGCCGAACATGCCGACCGAACGTCGGGTTCCGGTTGGAACATCCTCGGTCACCGGCACCGTGACGACCGCCGACGGCGGGCGCCCGGTGCGTGGGGCGCGCGTGAGCTTGAACGGCGCCATGGTCATGCCGCTCGCGCGCGCCGGCGGTGCCGGCCCCGCCGCGCCCTCATCGGCCGGACCGGGCAGCGGAATGACTGGTCTCGCCGGGGGCGTCGTCGGAGGACGCGGACGCGGCGAGGTGACATTCACGGGCGGGTACACGTCCGCCAATCGCGCCACCACCACCGACGCGCAGGGCAACTTCTCGTTCGAGCATCTTCCGGCGGGTCAATATTCGGCGAACGTCTCACGCACGGGTTTCCTCCCCACGAACTTTGGACAGAAGAGACCGGGTGGGACCGGAACCACGTTCACGATCGCAGAAGGACAGAAGACCACGATCAGCCTTCAGCTGCTCCGCGGCGGCGTGATCAGCGGCACGGTGTTTGGCGAGGACGGCGATCCGATCAGAAACACGCAAGTCAGCGTGTGGCGCTTCACCATGCAGAACGGCGTGAAGAGACTGAATCAGCAGGGCGGATCGAGCACGGACGACCGCGGCATGTACCGGCTGCACGGTTTGCAGCCCGGCGAGTACCTCGTCTCCGCGACTACGTACAACTACGATGGGATGAACAACGATCGCATGATGGCGGACATGGTGGCGATCGAACGCGCGATTGCCTCAGGCGCGATTCAGCCTCCGGCCGCGCCAGGTCAGCCGGCGACGGTCGCGATTCCGGTGGCCCAGCCCGTGCCGGCGGGAATGCCGCGCGAACAACCGCCAGGATTTCTTCCGGTCTACTACCCGGGCACGCCGGTGCCGGCTGAAGGCACCGTCGTCAAGGTGGCTGGTGGCGACGAACACCCGAACGTCGACATTCAGCTCCGCATGGTGCAGGCGAGCGCCATTCAGGGGACGGTGACCAACATCCCTGGCGCGGGACTCGCCGTGCAGCTGGCGCTCGTCAACGACGACCCGATGTTCTCGAACCAGATGAGCACGCGCGTCGACGACGGCGGCAACTTCACCTTTAGAAACGTCGCGCCGGGGAAGTACACGGTCGTCGCGCAAGTCGTGGCCTCGCCAAACTACACGGTCGTGAACGGCGTCTCGACACAACCGACGCCGCCGACGGCCCTTACCGACGGACAGAAACTGTGGGGACGGACGGTCGTCACCGTCGAGGGCCAGCCCTCGGTCGACGCCAGCATCGCGCTCCGGCGGGGACGCACCATCTCCGGCCAGGTCATCTTCGATATGCAGCGCCCGCCCGACGTCACGCGCTCGAAGTGGATGGTGACGTTGCAGCAGGCGCCTGGCGTGCAGATGCCGATGTACGGGCCGGCGCCCCAAGCCGAGGTCGGTCCCGATGGCCGCTTCACGCTCACCGCGGTGCCGGCGGGCCTGTATCAACTTCGCGCGGGCGGCAGCATCAAGTCCGTGATGGTGAACGGCGAAGACATCCTCGACTTCCCGCTGAACTTCCCGGCCACCCGTGACATCACGGACGTCATGATGACGGTGACGGACAAGTTCACAGAGATCGAAGGAACCCTGACCGATTCGGCGGGCAAGCCCGTTACCGAATACTCGGTGGTCGCCGTGACGGAGGAGACCCGGTTCTGGACGCCTGGCTCGCGGCGCGTCGCGCTCATGCGACCGGCACCCGACGGGCGTTATTCGATCCGCAATCTGCCGCCCGGGACGTACCTGCTCGCCGCGGTCACCGACATCGAGTACGGCGGCCAGTACGATCTGGACTTCCTCAAGAGCATCGTGGCCACGTCGTCGATGCGCGTCACCGTCACCGAGGGCGGCCGCGTGTCTCAGGATCTGCGCATCGGCCGGTAGGGAAAACCGATACCGGGTGTCGGTTTTCCCGGGTACGCGACTCGCTGTTACCACCAACGCTTTTGCCCGCCTCGACCACTCAGTCTTGACGCCAATTCTCGGGCGCCGCGATGGCATCGCGCGTGCACTGGTGCTGCCACTTGAATGCCGGGTCTGACCGCCTTCGCCAAGGCTATGGTGGTCCGCCGAAGCTTTACGCGAAGGCGGAAGACCCGGCCTCCACATCTTTATGACCAACTTTCGCGCCGGCCTGCGTTCGTTACTGAACACTCCGGGGTTCACGGCCGTGGCCGTGCTGACGCTGGCCGTCGGCATCGCCGCCAACGTCGCCCTGTTCTCGGTGTACGACCGGCTCATCCTGAATCCGGTCACGCTTCCATCGCGGTCGGCACTCGTGGCGATCTGGTCGAGGAACCCTCAGCTCAGCTTCAACTCGCCGTCGGTCGCCTGGCCACGATTCGTCGAGCTGCAGCGGTCGGCGCGCTCGTTCTCGTCGCTCGCCGTGAGCGCGTTCGACAACTTCACGCTCACGGGCTTCGAGCAGTCCAGCCAGTTGAACGGCCTGCGCGTGAGCCACGGCTTCTTCGCGACGATCGGCGTGCCGCCCGCGCACGGACGCGATTTCGTCGCGGCCGACGACGTGCCGAACGGACCGTTCGTGTGCATCCTCAGCCACGAGCTGTGGACGACGCAGTTCGGCCAGCGGCCGTCGCTCGTCGGCGAAATGATTCAGCTCAACGGCCAGTCGTGGCAGGTCATCGGCATCATGCCGCCGCAGCTCTCGCCGCCGTACCGGCAGGTGCAGGTGTTTGCGCCGCGGGTGTTCGAAATCAGTGGGCTCACGCCGCAGCAGATCGACGTCGGCGCCGGCTACTCGCAGCCGATCGGCCGGCTCGCGCCGGGCGTCACGCTCGCGCAGGCGGCGATCGAGCTGGACGCGATCAGCAAGGCATACAAGGAACAGTTTCCGGCGAAGCTCGATGCCAACAACACGAGCGTTCCGCGCGACTTCGTGGACGCGATCGTCGGCAACCTCAAGCCGACGTTCTACACGCTGCTCGGCGCGGTGGGCTTCGTGCTGCTCATCGCGTGCGCGAACGTGTCGAGCTTGTTCGTTGGACGCCTCGCCGGCCGCTACAAAGAAATCGCCGTGCGGCAATCGCTCGGCGCGACGCGCGCGGCCATCGTGCGCCAATTTCTTTCGGAGAGCGTGATGCTCTCGGTCACCGCCGGCGGACTGGGCGCGCTGCTCGGGTACTACGCGCTCAAGGGCATTCAGGTGGCGGTCGCGCAGCAGGTGCCGCCGAACACGGTCTTCGCGCTCAACTGGCGCGCGTGGACGTTCATCGCCGCCGTGGCGCTCGCGAGCGCGGTGCTCGTCGGATTGATCCCGGCGCTCCATGCTTCGAAAGCGCAGCTCGTGGACGCGCTGAAAGACGCCACACGCGGCTCGTCGAGCGCCCGCGGCGGCTGGCTGCGTTCCTCGCTCATCGTCGGAGAGGTGGCGCTGTCCGTCGTGCTGCTGGTCGGATCGAGCCTTCTGCTCCTGAGTTTCCTCGCGTTGCAGCGGACGCCGCCGGGATTCAATCCCTCCGGCGTTGGGGCCGCGTTCGTAGCGGTGCCAGCGTCCAAGTATCGGACGCCGCCCGAACAGTCCGAATTCTTCACCCAGGTCATCGAGCATCTGCGGGTCAATCCGCAGATCACGAACGCGTCGGCCAGCCTCGGGCTGCCGATCGGCGGCTTCGCGCGGGCGCCGTACACGCTCCAGGGCACGCAGATTCTGCCGCTCGCGCAGCGGCCGCTCGCGAACCTCCAGATCGTGAGCGAGGGCTACTTCGCGACGATGCAGATTCCGTTGGTGTCGGGCCGTGTGTTCACCGACCAGGACCGCGTGGGCGCGCCGGGGGTGTGCGTCATCAATCAGGCGCTCGCGACGCGGCTCTTCTTCAAGAATGAGTCGGCGATCGGCCGCGTGCTCCTGCGCGGGCGCGATGCAGAACTGGCGCACGCGATTGTCGGCGTCATCGCCGACGTGAAGAGCGCCGGTCTCAGCGCGCCGGCGCCGGATGAGATCTACTATCCGATGCGCCAGCTCAGCCGGCCGTCGATGACCGTCGCCGCCCGCACGACGGGCGATCCGTCGGCGTTGCAGAGCGCGATCACGGCCGCGGTCGCGAAAGTGGATCGCGACCAGCCGATCTCGTTCTTCCAGCGGCTCGACACGGCGCTCGCGAACTCGCTCGGCGTGCAGCGTATCGTCGCGACGCTGGCGGGCATCTTTGCGGGCATCGCGCTGGTGCTCGCGGCCATCGGGCTCTACTCGGTGGTGGCGCACGCCGCCGCGCAGCGCACGGGCGAAATCGGCATCCGCATGGCGCTCGGCGCCAAGCCGCGGCAGGTGCTCGGCCTCGTCATGCGAGGCGGCCTCAAGCTGGTGGCGATTGGCGTGGTGCTCGGCCTTGCCGGCGCCACCGGTGCCACGCGCTTGATGCAGACGCTGTTGTTCAACGTGCGTCCCCTCGATCCGATCGTGTACGCATCGGTGGCGGTGTTCTTCGGCCTCATCGCGGCGGCGGCGTGCTTCGTCCCGTCGCTTCGCGCGTCACGGATCGATCCGCTGGCGGCGTTGGGGGATCGGCGGCCGGCGCGACGGTGACAGTACGTCGTTGACATCGTTGCAATGACGTACGTAGGGCGGACCGAACTTCGGTCCGCCTGACGGTCAGTCTGACTTCTGCGGGCCACGCAGCATAACGTCCGGCCTCTCTAGCGTTCGGCGGCCGTGCTAAGCTGCGCCCGTTCAACGACATTGCGACGCAACGTGCGCGCCGATCGCGTCGGCGTTATCTTGACGACGGCTGCAGGAGTCAAGTCTGGATGTTGCAGTCCAATAGTAGTTCGGCAGGCAAAGATTCATGGCGCGTTCCGATTGGGAGTGTTCTGAGGCGCTTTGGGTATGGCTTGGGCGATACTGCCGCACAGCAAACGATCGGTCGCAGTCTTCGCCGTCTGTTGGGCGACGGTTGGCCTTGCGCTGGGCATCCTGCTCGCCAGTCTGAACGGCCTGCCAGAATCAGTACCTGTGTTCGTGTCGGTGTTGGGTACGCCCACAAGGTGGGCGCCCACATCGATTCCCATGGTGACCCGAATCGCAATGATGGGTGTCGGTCAGCTTGGTGCCGTGACGGCGCTCGCGCACGCGTCGGATCGAGGCGGGTATTCAGGCTGGGAGCGCTTCTTCCAATTGATGGCCGTTGCGGTCGCTGCCAAGACGTTGGCCGAGAGCGTGATGCTCGCCGGAACCGGAACCGCCTGGGGAGAAATGACGGCGCCTGTGCTGCAAGCGGTCACGATTGTGATCGTGCTGGCCTTTCTACTGTCAGCGGCTTGGATGTGGCGTAAGGGGTTCTTGGGCAAGGTCCCCAAGGTCACCAGCCTGCGCACGCAGGTAACAATCGGGTTCTCGGTTGGGGTGTGGCTCGCGTTCGCGACGATCCCATACTGGTGGTGAAGGGCTTCCGTGATCTACAGCGAGTCAGATCGGACGCTCGCTAACCAGCGCTTGCAGCCGCCGGCGCGGGCGTTATGCTCTCAGTGAACATCGCGCGCCGCGGCTGAAACGCGGCGTTACCCGATACACAACGCGGCGTGTGGTCACGCGCTATCCTAGATCGGCATGCAGCCGTGGACACTTGCGACAGTCGTGGTGGCCATCCTGTCCGGCCCGGTCGCTGCGCAGGCGCCTGGTGGCCAGTTGCGCCTGAACGTCGTTGATGGTCTATCAGGCCACGAAAGACGCTTGGTGGTGTCGAAGGATGGCAGCGACGTGGGCGCCATCGCTGTGCCGTCTCGAGTGTCAGCGACGGCTCTCGAGCAGGGGTTGAAGGCCATGCGCCGGCATCCGAACGGGAATGATCTCGCCGTCGGCCTCAGGGGCGAGGAGGGTTCCTTTGTCGTGGTGTTCGTCCTGCAGGCGAGTGGCAGATATGTCGGGGTGGACGTGAGTCGTGTGGAACAGGTGAATCTCGGTGTGATTGGACGCGACAGAACCTTTCGCGATGTTCAGACCACGCCCACCGAATGGCTTCATCGTCCCGAAGGCGACGATTCCGTTCAGATTCGGATCCAAACACGCGCGACGGACTCGAGCGGGCGACAGTATTTCGCGACGGAGCCCCTGATCATCACGCGGCAGGGGCGGGCGCTTTGGCGTTGATGTTCCGGCACAGCCATGCAAGATTCCGAGCACAAAGACATTTCCGATCCGAGTTTTAGCGCCGCTGACTTTCGGGCTCAGCTCGCTGGTGGCCGGTTGCGCTGGTTTGCGACCGTGCTCGCGGTCGGCAGCGTGGGCTTGTTCGTCTTTCTGCTGACAGAAGGAGAAGGCGCAGAGCTGGATTTCCCCGTCCACATCAGAGGCCGAGCCGCGTTGTGGACGGTCGGGATCGCTTTTGCCGTGTGGGCGGCGATTGCGATCGCGAATTGGCGGGCTTGGCTGAGAAGCAAGACCATGCGGCCTAACCATATCGCCGCTCGCCGGGACTGGAGTGAATGAACCTCGAACGAAAGGACATCACGCTGATTCCGACCGCGAAGTCGGGCCGGTGTCCTGCCTGCGGCGAGACGATCTCGTGGCAGCGCTGGGTTGGCGGTCGCTTCTACTGTCCGAACTGCGCTATAGGGCTCCGCTTGCGGCCGGCATATTTCTCGGTTCTGTATTGCGTCGCCCTCGTTCTTGTGAGCCTCGGCGTGTACGCGCTCGGCTTCCGTGGCCTGGGTCTTCTGAGCATCGTCGTGCTCGCATTGCTTCCGGTCTACTGGCTGGTCATTTTCATCAACGTGAGGATATTTCCTGTCGATCTTGAAGCGACAGCCGACGTTCGGGGTCTGCTGTACGGAGTCCCTGACGACGAAGCCGATGCCACGCCGGCGGTCCAGCCCGACGAAGAACACGTGGAGCCTGCGCCCGTCAACGGACCAACGGCCGTACGGTCGCCGCTGTTCGAACCGATCAAACAGCATCCAACGATCGCTGGAGTGTTCCTGGCCGTGGGTTTCGGCGCGCTGGTCTTGTCCTACGTGTGGAGCGGTGCGACTGCGGTGCTGTACCGACTGAGGCCCGATCTCGTCGAGACCAGGCACGGCCCCCGAGGCTTCGACATGCGCGCCGAGCTTCGTGAAGACGCGGTGGCATTCACGAACATGTCGCCGGAACCGTGGTTATGCGTCGCATCGCTCGGGTCCGTCGATACCGCGTATCGAGCCTCGTTCTCGTTGGCGCCGAACGAGACGCGGGCGATCCCGTATGCTGACTTTCGTCCCGCGCGAGCCACGACGACACCAGTCGTCATGCGAACGGTCGCTCGAGAGCAGCTGCGGGCAGAGTGCAGGGGACCTGCCGGGCGGGTCCATGCAGGATCTCTCGAATGAGATCGCCCGACCAGCGCCTATCGCCGACGGCGCGAGTACCATTTTGTGGAGGCATGTATGAAAGGGATCGTCCTTGCGTTCGCGCTGATTTGCGTCGTGTCGTCGCCGGGTCCGCGGCCGCAGGCGCAGGCAGGGCAGAACGTTGACTACGACACGTTCTGCAAATTGCCGGACGCGCAGGCGAAGCGAACCGCGTTTCTGGCGACCTCATCGGAGAACCGTGCCGTTCTGGTCCGGACGCAGATTGAACGCTGGCGGGATGCGAACCGCGCCCGGCTCAGCGACAAACAACTCTCGGCCCTTGCCGACTTGATCGCCGCCATTACGCCTGACACCTACGGCGAGGGTCCAAAGGCCGAGGAGGCGCGCGTCAAGGCACGTCCTTTGGCGGAAGCTCAGCGCACGCTCTTTACCAACGACGAGATCCAGGCGATGCAGCCAAACGGGCCGTGCATCGCCAAGGTCAAGTAGCACCGTGATGGTTTGCCTGATCTTCGAGCCGCGGCTCCATCAGCCTGCATCCACATGACGCCTCGCCCATGACCCCATCCGCCGATCTCCACGCAACGCTTCTGGCTTCGTGGCGGACCAACAATCGGGTCACGGCGTACCTCGTCGAGCACCTTCCCGATGCTCTGTGGCACGCCTCGGTCCCGGGCTCACCGCAGCGCACCATCTGCATGATTGCCGGACACCTGCACAACGCCAGGTGCATGTGGCTCAAGACGCTCGGCCGTGAGCACGGAATTGCCGTCCCCGCCTCCGTCGATCGCCGCAAGGTCACACGCCGTGCATTGCTCGCCGCGCTGAAGCGCAGCAGTCGAGGGATGGAGGAGCTTCTCGAGCTCGGCCTGTCATCAGGCGGCCGCTTGCCTCCGTCGAAGGGGTACGTCTGGCGCAACCTGCCGCTCGACGTCCCGCATGTGCTCACCTACTTCGTCGCGCACGAGGGTCATCACCGCGGCCAGATTGTCATGCTCGCGCGACAACTCGGTCATCGGCTGCCGAGTGACGTGTTGCACGGACTGTGGTTGTGGACGAAGCGCGCGCAGGAGGCTCGGTCGTGACCAGAGTTCCTGCTAGACTGTCGTCACTTTCCACACATTCGGAGGCCCCATGACGCGCGCGCGCTTCGGCTGGCGGGTATTCGGCGTCGTCGTGCTGTCGCTGTTGGCGTCACGCCAACTGTTCGCGGTGAGCCCGAGCTACATCATGTTCTATGGTGATCAGCTTGCCGCCCCGGTCGTACTCAAGATGACTCCGCAAACGACCTCGGAGTTCTTGTGGAGCTACAGTCGCCCGTTCAAACTCGTTGGCGGCGTTCGAACGCGCGAGATCCCGGGCGGCCTCGATGGGAGGCCCTACCTGAAGTACGCCGTCTTCTGGGGACGCTGGAACGATGTGCCGGCCGGTCCCGAAGGCGCAAGCCAGCACGGCCGTTTCTACCCGGCGACGTCGACCGCGCCTGCCGCCGTTGTCGTCACATCGCCCGATATGGAAGCGCCGCCGCCTGCCGAGCATCCGCCGGCTCGCGCGATTCCGTCAGCGCTCTTGGGTTTCTGGGGCGGCTGGGAGTTGACAGCGGCCGACATCGCGTCGGCCAAGGCGCTCGGCGTTCCCGGCCTCTAACCGAATCGAGCGAGGCAGACCTGAAGGTCTGCCCTACGACCTCACCCGCTACCGCCGAGACGACGGCGGGACAATTCCCTTGATGCGCATGTACGTCACGAGATTTCCGTAGTGCTCGTTGAGGTGACCGACGTTGCCCATCAGCGCCGCCGCGCGCGTGCCGGCGCCCATGCCGAACGGCAGCGTGATCGCTTCGGCGAGTGATTTGTCCGTTTGCTCGGCATAAATCGCATCGCAGTACACGAGCGAGTCGTCGAGCGCCTTCAGGATCGCCGCGCGCGTGGTGGCGGACTTCTCGAACGCGTCCTCCGCGTGCGGTGTCTTCACGCCCTTCGCGGCGCTGCAGAACTCGTAGTTGGCGCCGGCGACGTGGGCCAGAATCTCGCCGAACGACCGCACGGTGTCCACGGGCTTGAACGGGAAGTTGGGCTCGGGCATGAGATCGCCCGACGCCTTGATGTTCTTGCGCGCGCCGTCCCACGACTGCTTGAGCGCCTGCGCGACCGGAGCCGCCTGCTCGCGCGCGGCCGGCGCCGTGGTCGCGCGCTGAGCAAAAACACGTACCGGCCGTGGGGCCAACAGGGCCACACCGCCAACCACCAGCACCGCGGAAACGACGAGTTTTCTCGATGAGATTCGGCCGATCATGACGCGCTCCTCCCGGATCTTCGACCCGTCCGGACACCGTACCATGCCCCCGCAGCGGTGGCGAGGCTGGCGTAGAATCGGTCCCTTCCACGATGGCGTGGTATGGCCGACGATCACCTGACTGAGTCGGAGTTGCTCCCCGATCCCATCGCGTTGCAGCCCGGCGCCGGCATCGGCGACGGCCGGTACGTGATTCTCGGTGCCGTCGGCTACGGCGGCATGGGGGAAGTCTACAAAGCGCGCGATCGGCAGCTCGATCGCATCGTGGCGATCAAGGCTGTTCGCCCGGGCAAAGCGCACGATCCGCGCGTCACCCGCCGGCTCGAGCGCGAGGCGCGGCTCGCCGCGTCGCTCGATCATCCGTTCATCTGCAAAATCCACGAGCTGCTGCAGCCGGACGACGGCTTGACGCTGCTCGTGATGGAGTTCGTCGACGGCCAGACGCTGCGCGCGATGCTGCGTCAGGGGCCCGTCAGCACCGCTCGGGCCGTGCCGATGGCGCGCGAGATGGCCGAAGCGCTGAGCGTCGCGCACGCGAGCGGCCTCGTGCATCGCGACCTCAAACCATCGAACGTGATGGTGACGTCGCATGGCCACATCAAGCTCATGGACTTCGGCGTGGCCACGATCGTCAGCCAGCCCGACGCCACGACCGTGACACCGCTGACGGCCACCGGCCGCGTCGTCGGCACTCCCAACTACATGTCGCCGGAACAGGCGGCGGGCAGGACGGTCGATCAACGGTCGGACATTTTTTCGTTTGGCGTGGTGATGTACGAGTGCCTGACGGGCCGGCTGCCCGCCAACGCCTCGACGCCGACGTCCAGTCAGCGTGCCGGCAACGGCTGGGCGCCGCTGCCGCGCGCGGTGCCATCCGACCTGCGTGCGTTCGTCACGCGGTGCCTCGAGCCGGATCCCGCGGACCGCTTTCAGACGTTCGAGGACATTCGCACGGCGCTCGACGCGCCGGCGCTGGCGCGTTTGACGGCGACCTCGGGCGGGATGCTCTCCGACCTTCGCGGCTGGAGCGTGCGATCGTGGTTCGCCCTCGCGGCTGTCGTTCTCACGCTGGTGATCGGTGTCGTCGCGATCGATCGCTGGCGATCGGGCGGCGACGAGACGAGCAGCATCCAGAGCCAGCGTCCGTTCGTCACGTGGCCGACGTTTGAACATGGCAGCCGTCTGTCGCCGGACGGCGCGGCGGTGACGTTCATCTCGCGGCAACGTGGCTTGTCGCGGCTCTGGATTCGCTCGGTAGACGGGCGCGATCCGGTGGCGATCAGCGAACCGCGCGACGGGGTCAAGACTCCAGCGTGGTCACCGGATGGCCGGCAGATTGCGTACCTCGTGCGCGTCGACAACCAGGCGTCTGTTCAGATTGTCTCGGTGTGGGGTGAGGCGGCCGCACCGCCCAAGCCGCTGGGCGGTGCCTGGGATGACGTCGCGCTGGTTCGTTGGATCAGCACGCGAGTCTATTTCACTTTGTCGGCTGGCAACACCCCGTTGGTGCTGTGGCGCTACGACACACGCGACGGCTCGGTCCACCAGGTGACGGACCCATCAGCGGGCAAGACATTCTCAGGTTCCGGTGGGACCGTCAACATCGACGTGCGCTCGGACGAAGCTCGCACGGTGTTTGTCGACGGCTCAAGGGCGATGTGGATGGCAGACCTCGATGGCCGCAACGCCGAGCAAATTGAGGTCAAGGCGAGCGTTCTCATCACACCGCGTTGGCGCGGCACTGACGGCCGCCGCATCGTGTTCGTTTCCAACGAAAACGGACAGTCCGACGTCTGGCAGTACGACGTCGAGTCGCGCCGGCGGACCTCCTTGACGACCAGTCCGCTCGAGGAGGAGTCCGTGGATGCCTCGGCGGCGGGCAACATCCTGGTCGCCGACACCGTCGAGCAGTTTGCACATCTCTGGGCGGTCAAGCCCGGAACGACAGACGCGCCACGCCAGCTCACGAACGACAGCCGCAGCGACGTGTGGCCAAGTCTGGCCGCGCGCGCTGGCCGACTGGTCTTCAATCGGAGGCGCGGCTCGTTCGCTGGATTCGCGACGATTGATACGGACGTGCATTCCGCTCGCTGGAGCGACGCCCGGCTGAGCGACGAGCGTATGGTTGGTCCGGGCGCGAGCGGCGCTCTGTCCCCGGACGGCCAACGGGTTCTGTTTGTTCGTTGGCCGGCGGAGAACATCCGGACGCCCGAGCTTTGGATTCAAGACCTCGCCGGCTCCAGACCGCCGGCTCTGCTGTCCAATCGATTCTGGTTTTCAGGTATCGACATTGCCACCTGGTCGCTCGTGGGCCAAACCGTCGCGTGGGGACCGGGAGGGTCCGGCGACGTGTTGCTGATCCGCCGTCCCGTGGAAGGTTCGGATGCGTTCGAATTGGTGCGGGCTGCCGTGGACTCGGAGCTTCGCGAGACCAGCGCCGTTCTTGTCTCCACCAAAGATCGCGAGGAGGCCTTCATGGACCTCGACACCTCGATCGATCACAGGGCACTGGCCCTCGTGTCGTCGAGCCGGCGACCGTACCGGGGCGGCAAGCTGATGTGGCTCGACCTCGAGAACACGAAGGCCGCAGCTCGAACCATCTTCGAGCGCCCCGACGGCACACAGCTCTACATCGCGGGTTGGACCCGGCGCGGGACGGTGATTGCCGTGGCGGCTTCGCGGCCGGATCGCGCGATTGGCAGCGATGTGTTCGAGGTCGATCGTAATGGCCGTGCACGGCATGTCGCGACCGCTCCGGGCCTGCTCGGCATCACCGCGCGAGTTGACGCTGCAAATGACCGGCTCATCGCCACGACCCTGCACGAAAGCGTCGCGACGGTGTTGGCGTTGGCGTTGGGCGACGGTAAGCGCACCCAGTTGGTCTCGAACGAAATCGACGGCATCACCTTCGGCGGCTATGCGCCAACGGCAGATGGATGGCTCCTTTACATGCGGAAGGAAATCAACTACAACGTGTGGCTCTTCGACTTCAGACCAGGTTCGGCGGGCACGACCCTACAAGGAGGGCGATGATGGTGGTCAAGAAGAAAGCCGGCGCCGGAGCCGGGACAGGGCAAGGAGACCTCAAGCAACTTCACGGGGCCATGCTCGCACTGCGTTTCACGACCGTTCAAATCGAGCGTCTGGCAGCCAGAGCCATCTGGAACGCGAAACCAAAGGACCGCACGCAGGCGATCATCTGCATCATGACCGCGCTCGCGAAGTGCCAGACGAAGATTGGCACGTGCGGCGGCGGCTCGAAATCCGATGATGACAAGGGTGACAAGGGTGACAAGGGGCCGGGCGATGGAGGCGGCGGCCAGGGTCCCGACTGCCCGCCGGGCTTCAAGGAAGAGTTCGGTATCTGCGTGCCCGATCTTCCCGACGAAGGCTTCGACAACAACTGACCTGCGCAAGACCGCGCGGACCGAGATCGAGCAACATGATCTCGGCCGCGCACGAACTTCCCGCTAGCGATCCCTGATCAGCCCAATCGTCATTCGATAGGTGGGCTTCCTCACGACCATGATCCGCGCGCTGGCGCTCGGCCACGTCAAAGCGACGCGATCCTCGCCCTCGACGGTTTCCGGCCCGACGATCGAACCGCTCACCGTGCGCCTCATCAGCTGATAGGTGAATTCTGACGCGGCATTCGGCGACAAGAGCATCGGCCCGGTGAGCTGGCCGACGATCAGGCTTTGCTTTGGCTGCAGCAGCATGCCCGAGCCCTCGGTGGGCCACCGGGACGGAACAGGCTCCGGCCCGCCGGTAATCGCATAGTTGACTTGGTACCGGCCCGCGTTCGGGCTGGTCTGCCTGAGACTGTCGAGGAGCATCCACGACCGTGCCCCGAGCCGTGAGGCCATGTCGTAGATCGACAAGTGCGGCGCCAGCTCCGCCATGATCCGCTGGCGGCACACGACGCAGAACGGCGCGGAGTACGTGTTGTTCATCCGGCATTCGCACGCCGCATGGAACACGCCGTCCGAGAACCAGTAGCCGCCTTTGACGGCGCCCGCCTGCGGCTGCTCCACGGTGCAGTCGGTCGCCGGCGGCACGGTGACGTCCGCCAGCGCCGCCCACTTGAGCGGCGTCATCGTCGTCGTGAGGTTCGGGCTGGCGTCGATCACGGCTGCCGTCGCCGCGTCGAGCTCCGGCGGCGGCCGGTTCTTCGAGTACTCGTCGAGCAGCAGGAACGGTGCGACGTGGCCGATCTCGTGGATCGCGACGTCAGGAAATGCGCCGGGCACGTTCGGCTGGAGCAGGCTGCCGGAGGTGGGATGGACGTCGCCGGTCAGGTTCTGGCCGATCGACACATAGATGACACCGTCCTGCCACGCCGTGGCGCCGAACATCCAGTCGTTGACGAGCACGACGATGATGTCCGGCGTGAGCGCGGTGGAGTTCGCGAACCACTGGACCATGAAACTCGAGGAGCTGAGGAAGTACTTCACCGGCCGGCCGCTGACCGCGGCCTGCGCGCACCACGACGTTTCGAGGATGTTGTCCGGGTTCTTCGCCGATCGAGAAAACGCGAACGTGGGAGAAGGATTGTAGGACTCTCCGTTGCAGGTTTCCGGCACGTCGATGCCGGCCTCGTTCGACTGCACGTCCACGCGGAAGATCGTGATCGCGTCCTGCAGCGCGCTGAACGGATAGAGGTCCAACAGGCTCGTGGACAAACTGTCTGCCGCGTCGCGGTACGCCTGCATCGACGCGTTGTCGGCCGTGAAGCCGTCGCCCAGAATCGCGATCGTCAGCGCGCCAGTGCCGCCGTTGTGCAGCACGGCGCCGGGACCGAGATTGGACGGCGGTACAACGATCTCGGTATAGAACGCGGGCGTCAATGATGAATTGCTCGGGCACGCCGGGCATCCCGAGGCGGCGACGGCGACTGTCAGCAGCCACAGCCAGGAGCGGCGGTTGGCGAAGGGTCGGCGCGTCATCGGACCGGCGCTCGCAAAAGCGGTGACGTGCCGGCGGGCACGCGCCTCCACCGGTCGATCGGATCCGACATCGACGGCTCGACCCTGGTGAACGCGATCGTGCTCGCGTCGGGCACGTACGGCACCTTGACCGACACGACGCGGCTACGGACACGCACCGTGCCGCTCAGCATTCGTGGATCCACCGATTCCACGATGGCCTCGTTCGAAACGATGAACCGCCCGGCGGGTGACGCGAGCGCGCCGGGCGACGACGTCAACGCGTACTCGATCAGCACGGCGTCGCCGCGGCGGAGCGCCGCGATCCGCTCGTCAACCGCGGGCGGCCTCACGAGGCCGCTCGATGGTTTGGCGGACAGCAACCTCACGCCGGCATCGCCCACTTCGACGATGAGGGCCAGCGCGGTGGGCGTCGGAGTCTCCGCCCGGCAGGCGGAGAAGAGGGCGAGGGCCACGCAGCCGGCGCCGAGGACACTGACGGTTCGTATTGTCATGACCGGGGGGCCCGGTGCTGAAGCGGCGGCGATTATACCCCCATCCCCTCTGCGGGGTTGAGGCTATCGTCAAGCGGCGCGATTCGCGACGGTCCTGCACTGGATCTGGTTTGGAAGAGTGGGGCACGCCTCGCGAAGCTCGCGCTCGAAACCGATCGCTCCATCCGCTCAGGTTTCGAGAATTTCAATCGCGCGAGTGCTACTCGGCCAGCCTTCGCTGGCCTACGCACGTCGCGCTCGAAACCTGAGCTCCTTGCGCGTCGGTTTCATGCTTCGCTCTTCGCGCGACTTCAAGTCGGCGTGCCCCA
>Ga0137427_10000359_pt1 | contig 24268 bp, 23 predicted proteins | sample EasRivERMZT700_2_FD_102309 | JGI IMG/M metagenome (GOLD analysis project Ga0137427, IMG submission 102309) | Soil microbial communities from meander-bound floodplain in the East River, Colorado, USA - East River MetaG ERMZT700_2 | ecosystem: Environmental > Terrestrial > Soil > Floodplain ...
CGCTGATCAACACTGCCTGCGGCGCGTCGTGGGTGAGCGTACACCACGGCGGCGGAGTGGGCATCGGCTACAGCCTGCACGCCGGCATGGTCGTCGTCGCCGACGGGACGGCCGACGCGGACGCGAAGCTCGAGCGCGTCTTGACAGCCGATCCCGGCATCGGCGTCGCCCGCCACGCCGACGCTGGTTATCCTGAAGCTATCGACACAGCGCGGCGTCATGGCATTAGAATCCCGATGGCAATGCCTCGAACGGAGTCAGAACGGTGATCGTCGAACGAACTTCTCTTGAACGTCGCGTGGTTGCGTCTCTCGATGCCGGGCGGATTCCGGTCCTCGTCGGCGGGTGCGCGATCGGTCGAACTTCTGTGATGCTGCGGCTGGCCCGCCAGGTGCGGCCCGGCGAGGGTCAGTACATCGACTTCGCCGCGGCCGCGACGACGCCGGAGCACTGCCTCGCGGCCGTGCGGAGCGCGTCACGCGTGCGCACCCGCGACGGCGCCCCGGCGGCGCCGCCAACGAGCGCACGCGCGGCGTTCGACGGGCTCCTCGACTTCTTCGATGGGGCCGTGGCGGCCGACGGCGGGCCGGTGACGTTTCTGCTCGACGAGATTCTCGACGTGCGCACGTTCGAGAGCTTCCCCGGCTTGCGCCACGTGCAGCGCGATCTGGTCGCGCGGCTGGCGGCCAGCCCGTCGCGGTTCGTGCTCGCCTCACGCTTCACGGCGCGCGCGCATCGGCTGCTGTGGGACGCCCCGGCCAAGTTCGAGGTCATTCACGTTCCGCCACTCGACGCGCAGGACACGCAAGCCATCGCACTGCAGCTCGAAGGCGCGCGCCGTGAATGGGCGACGGACATCGCGCCGACGGTCACCGCGCTCGCGGCCGGACGCGCCGCGTACGTGATGCTGATGCTCGATGCGCTCGTCGCCATGGGCTTCGCCGCCGATCCGGTGGCGGCGCTTGCGTCGCTCTTCTCGCCGGAAGGACGGCTCACCGCGCGCGCACGGGAAAGCTACGAGTTCCGCCTGCATCGCGCCCGGGGGTACGGCGCGCTCAAGGCCATTCTCGGTGTGCTCGCGGCCGACGAGCCGCTGAACCTGACCGAGATTTCACAGCGGCTGCATCGCACGCCCGGGTCGACGAAGGACTATCTCTCGTGGCTCGAGGACGTCGACCTCGTGGTGTCCCGTTCGAAGCGCTACTCGTTCGACGACCCGCTGCTGCGCCTCTACGTGCGTCTCTACGCACGTCCCGTCCCGCCGACCGACGACGAGATCGTGCGCGACGTGACCGCCTACGCCGCCGCGCGGCTGCCCCGCGCCGCCGAGCCAGTGACGGCGGCGGTGTCCGCCGCGCCGGGCGAGGCGTCAGATGCGTCGGGGATCATTGAAATCGATTGAGAGACTGGGAGATTGGGAGATTGGGGGATTGGGGGATTGGGAGATTAAGTAGTCCGTAATCTCCAAATCTCCAAATCTCGAAATCCCACAATCCCCTAGTTTCCCGCCTTCAGTTTCTCCAGCGCTTCCCTCGCCGCTTGCTGCTCGGCGTCTTTCTTCGATCGGCCGAGTGCACGTCCGGTGCGGACGCCGGCGACCAGCACTTCAATGTCGAACCGCTTCCGGTGGTCCGGTCCTTCGGCCGACGCAAGCCGGTACACGGGCAATCCCATGCCCGCAGCCTGCAGCCATTCCTGAAGCGCCGACTTCCAGTCCTCCGTGAAGCTGGCCTCCGCCGCCTGATCGCCGGCGCCGGTGATGAGCGGACCGAAGCGCGAGACGATGAAGCGCTGCGCCGGCTCGATGCCGCCGTCGAGGTAGATCGCCGCGATGAGGGCCTCAAAGCTGTCCGCGAGGATCGCATGCTTGCTGCGCCCGCCCGTTTTCTCCTCGCCGCGTCCGAGCAGCACGTACCGGCCGAGGTCGATGTCACTCGCCAGGCGCGCGAGCGACGCGGCCGAGACGATGCCGGCCTTCACCTTGGACTTGTAACCTTCGGTGTGCGTCGGAAACCGCGTGAACAGCAGATCGGCGATGACGAACCCGAGCACCGCATCGCCCAGGAACTCGAGCGACTCGTTGTCGATCACGCCGCCCGAGGCGTCCTCGTGCGCGCGCGATCGGTGCGTCAGGGCGTGCTCGAGCAGTCCGAGGTCGCGGAAGTGGTAACCGATGCGCGCTTCGAGCGGCCCGAGGTTGTCGCTGAGACGGCGGACCTCGGCCGCGGCCGCCTCGTCGAGGTGGCTGTTGATCAGCGCGCGCGACGTCGCTGCCGCCGGCGCCGGCACGGTGACCTTGAACGAGGTCTGGCCGAGCTGTTGCGGAAAGAACGCAGACGTCAGCGCGGACGTCACGCCGGCCTCGATGCCGTGGGCGTCGAGCAGCCCGCGCACCACCTCCGCCTCGATCGACGAATGACTCCGGAAGACTTCGACCGGAATATCCGCGCCGGCACGACGATCCGACTGGGCCATCGCCTCACCCGATCCCGTTCTCGCCAACCTTCAGCACCACCATCGTCATGTCATCGTGCGGCTCGGCATCGCCGACGAACGCGCGGACCTCGCGCAGCACCCGCTCGCGGATGCCGGGGGCATCGAGGTCGTGATGGCTCGACAGCACACGCGCCAGGGCGGCATCGCCGAACAGCTCGCCGGATCGATCCATCGCCTCCGTGATGCCATCCGTGTAGAGCACGATGACGTCGCCTGGCGCGATCGCGCGCGTGTGTTCTTCGAGGATCTGCTCGAACCGCTCGCTCGCGCCCGGCAAGCGCAATCCCAGCACCATACCCTCCGGCGCGATCAGGTGACTCTCATCGCCCGAAATCACGATCAGCGGCGTGTGACCCGCACGGGCACAGGTCAGCGTGCCCGCTTCGAGATCGACGACCGCGTACATCATCGTGATGAAGCTGCGATTGTCGAGATGGGCGGCCAGGAGGCGGTTGACATTGATGAGGAGACGCCGCGGCGAGCGTTCCGTGTGACTCAGCGCGAGCATCAGGCCCTTGAGCTCGGCCATATAGAGCGCGGCGGACGTGCCCTTGCCCGAGACGTCCGCGACGAGTACGCCGAGCTGGCGGGGACCCAACCTGAAGAAGTCGTAGTAGTCGCCGCCCACTTCGCGCGCCGGCTCGCAAAGGTCCGCGATGCTGAGGCCGTCCATCGGCGGTGGCTCGACCGGCAGCAGGGATTTCTGGATGTCGCGCGCGATGCGCAGCTCTTCGTCGAGACGCTGCTTCTCGCGCTGCACGTGCAGCAGATGCGCGACGCTGGCGCTCATGCGATTGAACGACTCGGCGAGCTCTCCGAGCTGATCCTTCGAATCGATGCGGATTCGGTGGGAGAAGTCCCCTTGCCGTACCCGCTCCGTGCCGACGAACAACTCGTGGACGGCCGAGGTGATCTGCCGCCCGAGCAGAATGCCGAAGAACAACGCCGAGCCTTGCACGACGAGCAGCAGGCCGCCGGCCAGCCCGAACAAGATAAGGAACGACGTCAGCCCGCCCGTCGCCCTCGTGTCGATCGACGCCGTTTGCACTTCCGTGAGGTGGTCGTAGAGGTCGCCGACCGGCGCGTGCAGCTCGACCGTCAGCCGCTCGTCGCCGCCCGTCCGCCAGTCCTTGCTGTCGGCGAACGCGACCGCCTGCCGGAACATCGTCCGGAGCCCCGTCGAGCCGGGCGCCGACGACGCGGCGGAATCGGCCTGCTCCGGAATCACCTGCCCGATTCTCACGCCGGTCTTCTTGTGGAGGCGCTCGATGATTGCGGCATCGACCGGCAAGTCGCCAATGACCATCAGCCCGTTCGTCGTGGACACGACCGAGCGAATGACGAGACGTCCGTCTTCCGAACCGGACGCATCGGCCAGCACGACACCGTTGAAGCCGCCGCGAGGTACGACCCAGACAGGCACGCTGCCAGGCGCCGGTTGGTGCCGCCAGGCGCCCGCTACGGCCACCGGGGCGGATTCGGGCCCGCTCGCCGGCTCACTGGCCGCTGGTGCCTCGACGGGGCGCGGGACGACGGCCAGCGACAACGCGGGATATTGCGCTCTGAGATTCGCGTACTTACGCTCGATGGAACTCTCGGCAGTCGCTGGGTTGCGCGAGATCTCGATCGCGGAGGTCTCGACAATCTGGCCGATGTCGTCGCCGAGGGTGCCCAGCCCCTGGTGGAACATGAACGCCGCGACGTTCATGTAGAGCACGACCGCGGCGGCCAGCGAAAAGACCATCACCAGCATGACCGGGACGAGACCCAGAAAGAGGTACGAGAGGATCAGTTTCCGTCGCACGCGCCAGATGAACCGCGCCCACCCGCGCCGGACGAGGATGACGGCGAGCCAGATGCCCGAGAAGATGAAGGCGGCGGAGAGGACTTTGCGAAAGACTTCGGCGAGCGGCGGCAGTGTGACGACCAACTGCACGCCGAGGACGAGGAGCAGGAGCGCCGATGAGAGGATGAAGAGTCGCCCCGGCAGCGTGTCGAAGATCAGCAACCGTCTCACGGGCATCCGCAAATTGCAAAGCGCATGATAACAGACTATCGTAGGTGCCCGGCGCATGAAGCTCACTCCGGGCGCGCGGTTCGCGACCATTTGTATTCACGCAGGCCAGGTGCCGGATCCTTCCACCGGCGCGATCATCACGCCGATCTTCCAGACATCGACGTACGTTCAGGACGCGCTCGGCCAGCACAAAGGCTACGAGTACGCGCGCACGCAGAATCCGACGCGCGCGGCACTGGAAGCCAACCTGGCCGCCATCGAGGGGGGCAAGGCCGCGTTCGCGTTTGCGTCCGGCATGTCGGCGATCAGCGCGATCGTGGCGCGGCTCCAGTCCGGCGACCACGTCATCGTCACCGACAACACGTACGGCGGCACGTTCCGGCTGTTCGACAAGGTGCTCACGCGGTACGGCTTGCAGTTCACGTTCGTCGACACGTCGGACCTCGGCGCCACCGAGCGCGCGTTCACCCCGAAGACGCGGCTCGCCTTCATCGAAACGCCGACCAACCCCGTGCTGCGGCTCACGGACATCCCCGGCGTGGCGGCGCTCGCGCGCGCGCGTGGCGTGCCGCTCGTCGTCGACAACACGTTCGCCAGCCCGTGTCTGCAGCGGCCCTTGGCCCTGGGCGCGGACATGGTGGTCCACAGCACGACGAAATATCTGAACGGCCACAGCGACTCGATCGGCGGGGTCGTCGTCGCCACGCGTGACGAGGACGTCGAGTGGCTCAGGTTCATTCAGAATTCGGCCGGAGCGATTCTCAGTCCGATGGACTCGTGGCTGGTGCTGCGCGGGACGAAGACGCTGTCGTTGCGCATGGCGCAGCACACGGCGATCGGCCTGGCGCTGGCCCAGTTCCTCGAGCAGCACCCGCGGGTCACGCAGACGATCTATCCCGGGCTCGCCAGCCATCCGCAACACGCTCTGGCCCGGCGGCAGATGCCGAACGGGTGCGGCGGCATGCTGTCGTTCGAAGTGGCGTCGTTCGAGGACGCACGGCGCGTCCTGAACCGCTTCAAGTTGATGTCACTCGCCGAAAGCCTCGGGGGTGTCGAGACGCTCGTGTGTCATCCGGCGTCGATGACGCACGCCTCGGTGCCGCCCGAACGCCGCAAAGCCATCGGACTCTCGGATAGCCTCATTCGAATCTCGGCGGGGATTGAGGACATTGAAGACTTGAAGGAAGACTTGGCACAGGCGCTGGGTTGATCAACTCTCCGCCTTCGGCCCGACGCTGCTCTCCACCCACCGCAAGTAATCCTGGCTCCCGTCGACGACGGGCACGACGAGAAACTCGGGCACGTCGTACGGATGTCGCGGGCGGAGCGCCTCCCAGAGCGCGTCGATGTGCTCGGTGGTCGTCTTGATGAAAAGCTGCTGCTCCTGGTCGATTTGCGGCACGCCCTCCCACGTGTAGACCGACCGGACTCCGGGAACGATGTTGACGCAGGCGGCGAGGCCGGCGCCGACGAGGTCCTGCGCGAGCGACGTCGCGTCAAAATCTCCCGGAAGCGTGGTCATTGCGAGCACGAAATCACTCATGGGCCCTGTTTTCTCCTGGTACGTCAGCCGAGAACCTGATACATAATGGCCCGTTTCATGGACAACGATCGGCCCAACGCTGAACCCGCACCACCGGTTCGGCCCCGATCTCGCCGGCGCCTCCGTACCGCCCACGACCTGAAGCAGCGCCGCCGCCGCATTCTGACCTACGTCCTGCTCATCGGCTCATTCGTGCTGATGGTCAACGCGCTGGTGGGCGAGAACGGCTACCTCGCGAACCTGCGGGCCCAGCGCGAGCACGACGTCCTCGAGGACTCGCTCAACCGGATGCGCTACGAGAATCAACAGTATCTCGATCAGGTGCGGCAGTTGAAGAGCGACCCCGGCGCCCTCGAAGAAGCGGCCCGGCGCGTGCTCGGGTTCATCCGCCCAGGGGAAACTCTCGTCATCATCCGTGACGCCCGTCCGGCTCCGGCTCCTCCGCAGTAATGCAAGACCTGTTCGACAAACTGCTCCACGTCGACCGGGAGCTGCTGCAATTCGTCCAGACGTACGGCGAGTGGGTCTACGGCCTCCTGTTCGCGATCGTGTTCGCGGAAACCGGCTTCGTCGTCACGCCGTTCCTGCCCGGTGACTCGCTGCTCTTCGCCGCCGGTGCGCTGTGCGGCGCGGGGTCGCTCGACGCAGTCATCGTCATCCCGCTGCTGATCGTGGCCGCGTTCACCGGCAACGCCGTGAACTACGCCATCGGTCGCGCCATCGGACCGCGCATCTTCGCGGCAGCCGACACGACGGGGTTCGCGCACAAGCTGCTCAACCGCCGGCATCTGACACGCGCGCATGAGTTCTTCGAACAGTACGGCGGCAAGGCTGTGATCCTGGCTCGGTTCGTGCCGATCGTCAGAACGTTCGTGCCGTTCGTCGCGGGCGCCGCGCAGATGACACCCGCCTCGTTCGTGTTCTACAACGCGATTGGCGCGATCGGCTGGGTGATTCTGTGCGTCGGCGCGGGGATCCTCTTCGGACAGACTCCGATCGTCCGCGATCACTTCTCGCTCGTCACGATCGGCATCGTGATCGTCTCGGTGCTGCCGATCGTCATCGAGTTCGTGCGTCACCGACGGTCAGTACGTAGGGCAGACCTTTAGGTCTGCCTTCAGTCGTAACGCAGCGACGTCGGCACCCCCGGCGCCGATGACGGCGGCTCCGCGGCGTGTTCCATCTCCAGCTCCGCTTCGAGGCTGACGTGGTCGCGCGAGATCGTCACCACGGCGAGCTCGTGGCCGTCCTTCAGGTACCTCACCGCACAGTCGCGATCCTCCAGACGGCCGTCGATGTCGACCTTGTCCCACGTCTCCGCATGGCCAACATAGTTGATGGACATGTCGTAGTGCCGGCTCCAGAAGAACGGCACGGCGTGGAATCGCTCGCGCCAGCCGAGGATGTTCCGGGCGGCCACCTGTCCCTGGCGCTCCGCCACGACCCAGTGCTCGACACGGATGCGCTGGCCGGTATGCGGATCCGGCCACCGCGCCACGTCTCCGGCGGCAAACACGTTCGGCGCACTGGTCTCCAGAAACTCGTTCACGGCGACGCCGCGGTCGATCGTCAGTCCAGCCTTCTCGGCGAACGCAACCGCGGGCCGCACGCCGATCCCCGCCACGACGACATCGGCATCGACCGTAGTGCCGTCGCTCAAGACGGCCTTCCGGCCATCGATCCGGCTCGCCGTCGTTCCGAGATGGAAGACGACGCCATGCTCCTCGTGCACCTGCTTGATGAGACGGCCGACCTCGGCTCCCATGACGCGTTCCAGCGGCAGCCGCTCGGGAGCCACCACGTGCACCGCGAGTCCACGCGCGCGCAGTGAGGCGGCCACCTCCAGGCCGATGAAGCTGGCGCCGACCACGAGCACCTGCTTCGCGCCCTGGACACTCGCGATGATCGCGCGGCTGTCCGCGAACGTGCGCAGGTAGCGAATCGGAGCGGCCCCGTCGACGGGAATGTTCAGTCGCACCGGCTCCGCGCCCGTCGCAATGAGCAGGGCGCCGCCCTTGTACGTCGTGCCGCGGTCAATCTCCACGCTTCCCTTCTTCACGTCGAGAGACGACACACGGGCTTTGAGAACCAGATCGATGTGGTGGTCCTTGTAGAACTCCGGTGGTCGGAGCGGGATCCAATCATCCTTGGCTTCACCGGCGAGATAGTCCTTCGAGAGGTTCGGGCGGTCGCACGGGGGCGCGTCGTCCGCGCTGATCATGGTCACGGGTCCGTCGAATCCCTCGCGCCGGAGCATGTCTGCCGCCGCGAGTCCGGCCCCACCACCACCGATGATGACGACGGACTCCGGCGCCGCCGACGGCGGCCGGGCCCGGCGGCGCGCTCCGGCGGTGTCAGCGACTTTCTCGCGAACGTAGACGACGTCGTCGACACGCTCCACGCGCCAGCAGTCGATCGGATCGAGCGCCGGCGCTCGCACCGCCTCCCCCGAACGCAGGTCGAAACACGCGTGATGCCAGGGACATCGGATGGTGTCTCCGACGAGGAGACCGTCGGCGAGCGGGCCGTGATAGTGCGTGCAATGCGCGCCCACGGCGAAGAACGCGTCGCCGCGATGGACGAGCAGCACCTCGTCGTCGCCGACGCGACCGGCGACCATGGCGCCGTCCGGAAGCTGTTGAAGGGGAAAGCCGCGGGTCAGGTCGATGGGCGGAGGCGCCTTCGAGTCGGCCATGACTCATTCTCGCCCCGCCGACTCGCCCCGCCGGTCGCGTGACGGTTCCCCGCCGTTGCTGGTGGATGCCGGGCCCTAGTGCGCGTCCGCGCGCCAGGCTTCATCGAAGAGCGACCGCAGGTGATCGAGCTCGGCCGTCTTCTCGCGCAGCGAGGCCTCGAGCTGGTGACGCTGCTCGATCTCGGCCTCGAGTGCCCCGGCTCGCTGCTGCAGGCGCGCGATCTCGCGATTCCGCGCTTCTTCCCCTCGCACGGCGCCGAAGCTCTCTGCCGGAAACACGTGGCTGTGCGTCCGGCAGATCTGGTGAAAACTCTCGCTGTCCGATGCCTTGAACGACGGCATCGCGTAGGCGCAGAGGAGCGTCAACGCGTGCCGGTCGGCGGCCTCGTTCCACAACTCTTCGAGCGCGATGGCCGCGTGGCCGTTCCCCCCTCGCCACAAGAGGTCGACCATTTCGCCGTAGGCGCGGACCGCTTGCGTCCCGCTACGCTGCGCGACTCGCGTGATCACCCGATCGATCTCGGCAGCACACCGATCGGGATCCGGCATCGCTCCAACCATGAGCGTCGAGAGCGTGCGTCGCGCATCGAGGAACGTCAGGCGCTCCTCGCGAACCAGCGTGTCGGGGTCGAGGCCCCGCAGCCGCAACTCGTCCGAGAAGCCCGCGCGATGGGCCTCGGTTGCGATCACGACCGCCGGCTGACCGACGCGGAGGCCCGCGGCCAGGTACTCGGCCACGGTCCGCTGAAGGAACGCGTCGTCCTCGTAGAACTGCACGGCGTGCTTCGCGTTGAATCCGAACGAATGCGCGCGCTGTGCTTCGAATGCCATTGGAGTATGGTCGAGCGGCCACAATGGGAAATCGACCGCGCGGGATTATGCCTCTTTGGTGCACGAGGCGACACCAGTTCCTGGTTCCCTTTTCCCGTCACGGCCGCGCCATCGCCATCTGGCGATGGGACACTCGACCGGCGTTGAAGACGGAGTTCTTTTTCGAGACCCTGGGATCCTTGGCTCAGCGGACGATTCCTTGCGCCCTGTTGGTCTGCGCGCTCGCAGGGGCGATGCCCGCATTCGCGCAATCGCCGGTCGGCAGCGCCACCCACTCGGCGGCCCCGCCGCCGTCGTCCACGTGGTCGTTTCGCCTGACAGGGAACATGTACTTCCTACCGGACGAAGACAACTACTTGCAGCCGACAGTCACCGCCGACCGCAATGCCCTTCATCTCGAAAGCCGCTATCGATACGAAGACGCTGGGTCGACGTCAGTCTTCGCCGGCTGGAATCTCGAGTTCGGCGACACGGTGAAGCTCGAGCTCACGCCGATGTTCGGTGGACTCTTCGGGAGAGCCAACGGTGTCATCCCGGCGGTCGAGGGGACGTTCACGTGGAGCCGTCTCGAGATTTACTCGGAGGGCGAGTACGTGATTGACGTGAGCGATACGGCCAACAGTTTTTTCTACGCCTGGTCGGAGCTGAGCTTCTGGGCCCCGGACCGGCTTCGCGTGGGGGCCGTGATTCAGCGCACGCGCGTGTACCAAACACCTCGGGACGTCCAGCGTGGTTTCCTCATCGGGGCCAGCGCGTCCAGGGTCGAAGGGACCTTCTACTTCTTCAATCCCGGATCTGACGATCACTTCTATGTTGCGTCGGTCGGCGTGAAGTTCTGAGTGACAGCGCCGTCCTTCACGTTCAGGCGCAGAACACTCTCGCGGTAAACGAGGTGCACCACCGGCGTGGCCATGAGCACCAGCGCCGTCGAGAACAGCGGCCAGTTGAATACCGCCGGCAGCACCCGGAGGATGGCGTCGCGTCCGTCCGGCAATGCGCGGAGCGCGTCCGTCATGAACACGCCCAGCGCGAGGACGGCGCCGATGGCGGCCAGCGCCCAGGTCCAACGTGCGCTCGTGTCCTCAACGATAACGACGCGGTCGCTCGCCTGCGTCACAAGCGTGCCCCACACGATCATCAAGACCGCGATGCTCACCGGCGCGATCACCGGTCCCCACCACGGCAATGGAAGCAGGAACAACACGTCCCAATCGAAGAGTGTGTTGGGCCAGCCGCTGATCGGCCGAAGGAAGACGTAATACATCACGTCCCAGATTCCAAAGGCGAGCGCCGTATAGGCGGCGCGCTGCCGCCACGTGCGCCCCGCGAGCCATCCCACCGCAGCGAGCATCACGAGCGTGGCCGCCTCGCGCACGAGCTCGACGTTGCCGAGCGCGCCGTGGATCGGCAGGGGATCGGGCTGGTAAGGTTCGACGCGCCCGACGAGCGCGCGAATGTAGAAGACGGTCGCCGCTTCCATCCACGCCATCGCCACTGCGAACGCGACCACGATGCACCAACGCGCCCGGACTGACATTCCCGCCGTCATCGGAAGCTCCCTGCAGCGTTGGCAGTCCTGGTGCGGATGCGGCTGTCGGCGATCTGGCGGATGCGCGCCTCGACGCGATCGATGACCTCGTCGGGCGTGGACGTGCCTGCCGTGAGGCCGACCACCTCTGCGCCGACCAACCACTCAATCCGCAGATCCGCGTCCGTCTGCACCTGGTGCACGCGGGCGCAGTGCTGCTCGCAAGTCTTCACCAGTTCTCGCGTGTTGTTGCTCGCGGCGCCGCCAACGACGATGACAACATCGGCCTGCTGCGCCATCTCGATAGCGGCCGTTTGCCGCTCTTTGGTCGGCTTGCAGACGGTGTCGAGGAACCGGACGTCCGACGCCGGGAACCGCTGTCGAATGAGTGCGACGATGCGCCGGACCTTCTCGATCGACTGCGTGGTCTGCGCGGCGACGCCGATCCGTGGATGCTCGTCGAGCGCCAGGACGTCGTCCTCGCTCAGGACGACGTCGAAGCGCTCGAGATCGTCCGTGATGCCCCGGACTTCGACGTGGTCGCGCTGCCCCACGATCACCACGTGATACTCGTCCCGCACCAGCGCCGCGACGGCGCGGTGCGCGACGCGTACGAGCGGGCACGTGGCCTCGACCACCGTGAGTCCGAGTGCTCGCGTGCGCGCCAACGACCGTTCGGACGTGCCGTGCGCCGTGACCATGACGGTGTGGGTGGTCACCTGCGAGACATCCTGTGCGGCGATGACCCCGTTCTCGGCGAGCGTGTTCAGCACGGTCGGGTTGTGGACCAGGTCGCCGAGGATCGTGAGCGGCCCGGCGTCGGCGTGCTCGAGGGCGAGCGCAATGGCGTCACGAACGCCGAAACACATGCCCAGGTGGGTTGCACGAAGGACCTTCATGCTTTACAATCCAAAGTATACGGCAATGCCGTGCTGGCGGCAAGTGAGCGCGCCGTCGGCCGTCAGGCCCGGGAGGAGCCATGGAGGAACGCAGCGACCACCCGCTGTCGGTCGGGCCGGTCGCACTCATCCGTATCCTGTCTGTCCTGAGCACAATCTCGGCCGCCGCATCGGTGTGGCTAGCACGAACACTCGGCGACACGAGGAATGGCCACGTCATCATGAAGCGGCAGACGTAGTCAGCATGGAATTGCACATTCGCGGTGTCTCCAAGACCTACCCCAACGGCGTGCAAGCGCTGAAGAACGTCTCGCTCACGATTCCTGCCGGCATGTTTGGCTTGCTCGGGCCCAATGGCGCCGGCAAGTCGACGCTGATGCGCATCCTCGCCACCTTGCAGGACGCGGACGAAGGATCGATCCACCTCGGCCCTTCGACTCGGGCCGACGAGGTCGCCCCTCGCTCAGGCCAGGGCATCGACGTCCTGCATCAGAAGGACGACGTGCGCAAGACGCTCGGGTATCTGCCGCAGGAGTTTGGCGTGTATCCGAAGGTCAGCGCGGAGAAGATGCTCGACCACTTCGCCCTCTTGAAGGGGATTGCCGATCGGCGCGCGCGGAAGGACGTCGTGGACGCACTCCTGCGACAGACGAACCTCTGGGATGTGCGCAAGCAGAAGCTCGGCGGGTACTCGGGCGGCATGAAACAGCGCTTCGGTGTCGCCGTGGCGTTGCTCGGCAACCCGAAGCTGCTGATTGTCGACGAACCCACGGCCGGCCTCGATCCGGCGGAGCGCGTGCGGTTTCTGAATCTGCTCAGCGAGCTCGGCGAGAACAGCGTCGTCCTGCTCTCCACGCACATCGTCGAAGACGTGAGCGAGTTGTGCACGCGGATGGCCATTATCAATAAAGGAGAGATTCTGCTGGAGGCCGAACCCGCGCGCGCGATGGGCGACTTGCGGGGCCGGATCTGGCGTCGCGTGATTGCGAAGGCGGAACTGCCGGCGATCGAGCAGGCACACGCCGTGATCTCGACGAAGTTGCTCGGCGGCCGCACCGTCGTGCATGTCTGCAGCGACGGGGCGCCCGGTGCCGGCTTCGAGCCCACCGAGCCGGATCTCGAGGACGTGTACTTCAGTGCGATGGCCCGGCACATCGGATCGCGCCCTGCCCTGAGCGAGCGCCCGCGAGTCGAAGGGCCATGAAGTTTCAAGAAATCTTCCGCTTCGAGCTCGCTTACCAGGTGCGTCGTCTGGTCACCTGGGTCTATTTCCTGGGCCTGTTCGCGTTTGGGTTCCTGATCATGAGGTCCATCTCGCCTGAGGAGGGCATGTTCATCAATGCGCCAAGCATGGTGGCGTTCTTCTCCGTGATGGGAGGGGTGATCTGGCAGTTTCTCGGCGCGTCCGTAGCCGGCGAGGCGGCGGCGCGCGATCTGGAAACGCGGATGGATCCGCTCGTGTACACCGCGCCGATCACGAAGACCGACTATCTCGGTGGGCGATTCCTCGCGGCGTTCACGCTCAACACGGCCATCCTGCTCGCGCTGCACACGGGCATCCTGCTCTCGTTGTTGTTGCCGCACTCGCGCCCGGACGTGATTGGTCCATGGCTGCCCGCCGGCCATCTGATGGCCTTCTTCGTGATTGCGTTGCCGCACTGCCTGATCGTGACGACGTTCCAGTTCGCGGCGGCGCTTCGACAGCGTCGCGCCCTCGCTGCCTACATCACCAGCGTGCTCCTCTTCGTCGTCTCGACCGTCGTGGGGATGGCGATCGGGCAAGCGTTCAAGCAGGATCTGATCGCGAAGTTCTTCGACTCCATTGGGTTCATCAACGTCATGATTGATATGGAGCGATGGACACCGCTTGAACGCAACACGCGTCTGGTCGGGCTGAACAGTATCTTCCTCGCCAACCGCGTCATCTGGATTGGCATCGCACTCGGTGCGATGGCATTGACGTACCGGCGGTTCGCGTTCAGCCATCCGGCCGCCGCCCGCGGATGGCGGCTGCCATTCAGGTCCGTACGTAGGGCAGACCTTCAGGTCTGCCAAGGCAAACCTGGGGTTGGCAAACCTGAAGGTTTGCCCTACGAAGGTTCGCAACACGAGTCGCACGCCATTGCGGTACCTCCGGTTCAGGGCACGTTCGGCTTCGCCACGTACGTACGTCAGACGCTTGCGCTTGCCTGGATGTCATTCCGAACGGTCGCGCGGAGCCGCACGGGGCTCACGCTCGTCGGCATCATCGCGCTGGGCTCGGTCTTCTTCTCGACCGAGTGGCTCCTGTTCGCAGAAACGATCGCGCTACTCCCCAGCACCGAAGAAGTGCTCGCGTTCTTTACGCCAGGCCTGGGTTACCAGACCGTCTGGGTGATCATCCCGCTGCTGATCGTGTTCTACGCCGGCGAGTTGATCTGGCAGGAGCGAGACGATGGCGTGAGCGAGATCTTTGATACGGCGCCCGTGCCGGAATGGTCGCTCTTCCTGGGCAAGTTCCTCGGGCTCGGTCTCGTCATCGTGGTCTGGATGGCGTTCTTCATGGCTGCGGGCCTGCTCATTCAGGTGTACCTGGGCTATCCGCAGTTCAACATCGGGCTGTACCTCACGGCGCTCTTCGGTTTTCAACTCGCGGATTACCTTCTCTTCGCGTTGCTCGTCCTCGTCGTTCACGCGGTGGTGAATCAGAAGTATCTGGGCTACTGCGTGGCGCTCGCCGCATACGGGTGCATTGTGTTTGCGGGGACGCTCGGCATCGAGCACAAGTTGCTGATTTATGCCTCCGACACGGGATGGTCGTATTCGCCGATGCGCGGATTCGGTCCGTCGGTCTGGCCGTGGCTCTGGTTCAAGTGCTATTGGGCTGCGTGGGCCCCGCTGCTCGCGGTGGCCGCACGGCTATTCCTGGTGCGCGGCAAGGAGACGAGTCCAGGCATTCGTCTCCGCATCGCACGGCATCGCTTCACACGGGCGACAGCGGGCGTGACGGCGGCGGCCGTGACGCTCGTCCTCACGGTCGGCGGCTTCATCTTCTACAACACCAACGTGTTGAACGCCTACCGGCCGGCAGCGAAGACGATGGAACGCCTGGCCGAGTACGAACGGCGCTACCGGCAGTACGAGGGCATCGCGCAACCGCGACTGTCTGGGACCAACCTGCGCGTGGAGATCTATCCGGCGCGGCGCGAGGTCGAGATTCGCGGCAGCTATCGTCTGGTGAACAACCACACGACTGCGATCGATGCTATTCACGTCTCCGAATCGTGGGGAATCGACACCACGATCATCAGCGTCGATCGCCCGGCAAAGCGCGTGCTCGAGGATCGCGACTTCGGTCATCAGGTCTTCGCGCTGGAGCCACCGCTCGCGCCGGGAGAGTCGATCCGTCTGGACTTCGAAGTGCACAGCCGGCCGCGCGGTTTCAGCACCGCAGGAGTCGATCCTTCGGTCGTCAAGAACGGGACATTCTTCGAGAACGATTGGTTGCCCGCCATTGGCTACCAGGCATTTCGTGAGCTGACCAATGCGAACGACCGTCGGACCCACGGACTGCCACCGCGCCGCCGAATCCCGTCTCTCGAAGACGCCGCGCCGCGGCATCGGCCCGATGGCGGGCCAATCGACTTCGAAGCGGTTATTGGTACCGACGAAGACCAGACGGCCATTGGACCGGGAACGTTGCGCCGGACATGGACTGAAGGCCCTTCGACAGGCTCAGGCCAGGGGCGACGTTACTTTCACTACGCCACCGACGTGCCGATCGGCAATCAGTACCGGTTCTTCTCAGCCAGATATGCGGTGCATGAAGCGCGGTGGACGCCTTCAGATTCGGGCCAGGGCGTCACGATCCAGATCTTTCATCACCCGGATGACACGCGGCAGCTCGAACGCATGGTCCGAAGCGCGCAGGCGGCATTGAGTTATTACTCGAAGCACTTCGGTCCGTACCCGTTTCGTGAAGTCAGGATCATCGAGCATCCTGGGCCGGGCAAGGGCATGCACGCCGACGCCAACATGATTGACCACCAGGAAGGGTTCACGCTCCTGAATCCCCTGCCCGAACGCGACGTCGATCTCCCATTTCACATCGTCGCGCACGAGGTTGCGCATCAGTGGTGGGGCTCGCAACTGGTGCCCGCGTACGTCGAAGGCGCCGGATTGCTGGTCGAAAGTCTCGCGACCTACTCCGCGATGCTGATGGGCCACGAAACGCTCGGTGATGAGCACCTGCGCCGCTATCTGTATTTTGTCCGCTGGGAGTACACGAATCCGCGCTCGCCGGCAATGCCGCCACTGCTACGGGCCGTTGACGGCTTTCTCAACTACCGCAAGGGACCGCTGGCGCTGTATGCGTTGGGTGAGTACATCGGCCAGGATCGCGTCCGCGCGGCACTTCGGAGTCTGCTCGAGAAGCACGGGCCTCGACAGGGCGAGGTGACTTCACTCGATCTGTATCGCGAGCTGCAGGCGGTCACGCCGGAGTCGTCGCGCTGGCTGCTGCACGACCTCTTCGAGAAGAACACGTTCTGGGACCTCGAGACAGATGCAGCGCGAGCCGAGCAAACGGCAGCAGGCACGTGGCAAGTGACGCTTGACGTGGACGCACGCAAGCGCGTGATTGATGAAGCCGGCGTTGAGACTGTTCTGGCGATGGACGATTGGGTGGAGATCGGCGTCTACGCGGGCGACGAGTTGGTGTACCTGCAGAAGCATCGCATCAAGTCGGGAAAGCAGACGATCACGGTGGCCCTACCTGTCTCGCCGAAGCTTCGCGAAGGCGGACCCACACGCGCCGGCATCGACCCGCGCCTCCTGCTGGTGGACTGGGCAACAGAGGACAACGTCGGCAAGGTGAACGTGAAGGACTGAGGGCACCGTGTCGAAGAGTTGGCAGCAAACCTGGCTGACGCCGATCCTCCTGGTCGTGGGCCTTCCGATTGCGGCGGCGTTGGGGTTCTTCATGTTCGTCTTCGTCACGTCGACGCCCATCCACCTGAACCCGCAAGACGTGAAGTCCGTGATCGATTCGGCCCCGTTGCCGAAGTGGTCCAGGGCGGTGGCGCAGGGGCGGCAGTTCGTTCGTGCGGAAGTCAGCCAGCAGAACCTCCCGGGGCTTTCGATGGCCGTCGGTGTCGGTGACGAGATCGTCTGGGCGGAGGGCTTCGGTTGGGCGGACATCCAGAGCAGGGCTCCCGTCACGCCTGGCACCCGCTTCAGGATTGGGCACGTCTCCAAAGCGGTCACCTCCGCCGCGGTCGGCTTGCTGCTGGAAAAAGGCCGCCTGCGCCTCGATGACGAGATTCAGACGTACGTGCCCGCGTTCCCCAGGAAGCAGTGGCCCGTCACACTGCGCCAGCTGATGGGACACGTAGCGGGCGTCAGGCACTACAGGAATACCGAGTGGGGTGACAAGCCCTCCGTGCACTGCGAGCGGGCGTCGGAAGGGTTACAGAGTTTTGCGAATGCTCCGCTGCTGTTCGAGCCAGAAACCCAATACCGCTATTCAACCTACGGCTGGGTCCTGGTCAGCGCAGCCGTCGAAGCCGCGGCGAACGAGCCGTTCTCTACCTTCATGCACACGCAAATCTTCAAGCCGCTGGGCATGACCGATACTACGGCCGACTCGCCGACAACACGCAGCCCCGATCGAGCGACCTCTTACTACCGAAGCCTCAAGCGCGAGCTGACCACCAATGTCGATTACTCCTGTTTCGCGGGCGCCGGCGCGTTTCTGTCCACGCCGTCCGACCTGGTGCGGTTCGCGATGGCGGTCAACGGCGGCAAGTTTCTGCAGCCCAACACCGTCAGCATGCTTCAGACACAACAGCAGCTCACGTCCGGCAATGACACCGAGTACGGCCTCGGCTGGATGCTCGACACCGTGGATCTGGCCGGCGAACGCCTGCGGCTGGTGAGCCATGCGAGCCGAACCATCGAGGGCGCGTCCACCTCGTTCTTGACATTTCCCGAACGCGGGATCTTCGTGGCGGTGACGGCGAATATTTCGTTCGCGGACCCGAGGTCGATTGCGTTGCACGTCGCGGAGGTCTTCGTGGCACAGACGAAAGGGAGGTTACTCGAGTGAACACACTCGTCCGCGCAATCCTCGTTGTCGTCGCGCTCGCGCCGGCGCTGTCGGCCCAGACCGCCTCGTTCACCGGCAAATGGGAAGGCTCGTTCACCGTTCAGAACGCGAACGGCACGGCTGGCGACACTGACCCGATTCTCTTCAACCTGACGCAGAAGGGCACGGAGCTCACCGGCACGTTCGGAGATGCCGACCACCAGTGGCCGGTTGAAAAAGGCGTCGTCAATGCCGGTACCGCGACCTTCGAGGTGCAGCAGCCCAACGGCCCGCTGATGCAGTTCACCCTCACCGTGACCGCCGACAAACTCAACGGTGAGATGCAGTTCGTGCGTGGCGGCGTCGTCAGGGCAAGAGCCAAGGTCGAGGCGTCGAAACCGAAGGAGGCCCTCAACGGATCCGGCGGCCCGGCGCAAGTGGTCCGGGTCGGGGATCTGAATACGCGTCAGATTCGCGCGCTCGATCGTGACAGGACCGTGGTCCTCCTCCAGGGCGGCATGCTCGAAGAGCATGGTCCTTACCTCCCCGCATTCACCGATGGGATCCTTAGCGACCGTCTGACCTTGGAAGTGGCCAACGGCGTCGTCGCGAAAAAACCGGAGTGGACCGCGCTCCTGTTTCCCCCTGTGTCGGTAGGCGCGAGCGGGTACAACGAGATCGGCCGGCAGTTCACCTTCCCGGGGACGTATGCGGTGCGGCCCTCCACGCTGAAGGCGATGTACATGGACCTCGCGACGCAGCTTGGCGAACAGGGTTTCAAATGGATCATGGTCGTCCACGTCCATGGCTCGCCGCTGCACATTGCGGCGCTCGACGACGCGGGGGACTACTTTCGCGACACGTACGGCGGGCGGATGGTGAACCTCTGGGGGCTGCTGCCCGTGATTGGCGGTTGGGGCACCGGAATGAGCGCTATGACCGAGGCGCAGAAAAAAGAGGATGGCGTCTCGCTGCACGGCGGCGCGGACGAGCATTCACTGATGCTGCATCTCCAGCCCAACCTGGTCGCGCCAGACTACCAGCAGGCTCCGCCGTTCACGGGCTCGACCTACGCCGAGAGTGTCGCGGCGGCGAGGCAGAAGGACTGGCCGGGCTATATCGGGGCGCCGCGCCTGGGTAACGCCGCCCTTGGACGCCGCATCTGGACGTCGTTGTCTGGTACCGCATTGAAGACGACGCTGGAGATTCTCGAGGGTGCAGATCCTGCGAAGTATCCGAGGTACCTGCCGCTTATGGCGACGAACCCGGCGTATCAGGAATGGATCGCATCCGCCACCGATCGCGATCGTGCGCTCGGCAAGCAGCAGGACGACTGGAGCGCGCAGCGACGCGACGACGCCAAGGGAAATATCGCCGCACAGTTCGTGGCCCTCGAGGCGACGTGGAACAAGGCGTATCTGGGCAACGATGCCGCGGCACTCGACCGTCTGTGGGCGGACGACATCGTGGTCTTCGTCCCGAGGTCGAGGCCCATGAGCAAGGCCGACGCGCTGGCAACGCTCAAGGACGGCACGACGAGGTTCACCCGCTTCGAGACAGCGGCCGTTCACCCGCGCGTCACAGGAGACCTGGCCGTGGTCACCGGACGAGTGCAGCGCACGCGAACCGTCAGCCCTTCGACTTCCCCCAGGGCAGGCGGGAGCGTGGCTTCGGAAGACTGGCAGTTCCGGAAGGTCTACCGGCGTGACGCTTCAGGATGGCGCGTGATCAGTTATCACGCCTGGGAGTTGCCGCAGTGAAGAACTGGAGGGAGACCTGGGGCGCGCCGATGACGGTGGACTCGCGGTGGCGCGACCCCGAACCAGCCGGAGGGCGGGACAGATTTCATGTTGCGATCAACATGGATGGGAATGGCCGCTGGGCTCTGCTGCGCGGCCGGCCCAGGGAAGAGGGCCACGTCGCCGGAGCTTCGGCGGTCCGACGCACGATTGAGTCCGCGCCGGCACTGGGGATCACCACGCTGACGCTCTACGCGTTTTCCTCGGACAATTGGCGGCGTCCGAAACGTGAAGTCGACAACCTGATGTTCCTGTTCGAGAAGCACCTCGATTCCGAGTGCGCCCATCTGATCGACAACAATGTGCGCTTCAACGTCATCGGGCGCCGGGATCGGCTCCCGGATTCCCTCACACGCCGCATCGCGCACGTCGAGGAGCAGACGCGCGAAGGCACCGCTCTCCACCTCCGGGTTGCAATGGACTATTCGGCCCGCGGAGCACTGTTGGCGGCGGCCGGCCGCCTCGCCCAGGGGACCGCGCCGACGCGCGAGGCGTTCGAGCAATCCATGACTGAAGCCATCCATGCACCGCGCGGTACGCGTGACGTGGATTTGCTCATCCGCACCGGCGGAGAACAGCGGCTGAGTGACTTTCTGCTTTGGGAGTCGGCGTACGCTGAGCTTTACTTCACCGACGTCATGTGGCCGGACTTCACCAAGGCCGATCTCGCTGCCGCGGTTCAGGCGTTTGCCGCTCGGGATCGGCGATACGGAGGAATTCTGAAGGCGAGCACGTAGGCCGACCATGCGGCGCTTTCTCGTGTGTATCCACGACGCCACGCCGGCCTACGCCCGCGAGACGCGAGCGATGCTCCGCGACCTCGCACCCCTTCTCGGGCGTCGTCTCTCCTTCTGCGTGGTCCCCAACTGGCACGGCGACTGGCCGCTGGAAAAACATCCCGACTACTGCCGGCTGGTCCGGGAGAAATCAGAGGAGCTTCTCCTTCACGGCTACTTCCATCATCGTCAGCGAGGCTGGGGACCGGCGACGTTGCTCACCGAGCGCGCCGACGAAATGAACGGCCTGGATCCTGAAGAAACACGACGCAGCATCGAACGCGGACAGCGGGTCTTCACCGAGGTCTTCGGACACCCGGCCCGCACTTTTCTCGCACCGGCGTGGCAGCCGGGGCACGTGCGTCTGGAGGAAACGAAGAGCCTCGGGCTCGAGCACGTCCTGGGCTTTTTCTCCCTCGAGTCACGGGCTTGCCGAACAATTCCGCTGGCGACGTGGACCTGGGACTGTGGCCGCTGGGGCTGGCTCGGCCACGTCGGCCATGGGATCGGGAATCTGCTTCACTCTCTCGATCGTGGAGTCCCTACCTTGGCAATTCACCCCAGGGATCTGGAGCGCGGTTTCTGGCCGAGGATTCTCCGGCTCACCAGCGAGCTCCTCGAGACTGGGTACGAACCGAGCACGCCGTCGCGCTTGATCGAGCTTGACCGAAGCGATTGATCTCGAGGCGAGTCATGCTGAAGTCGCTACTTGATGCCGTCATGGAACGGCGAGCCCGTCAGCAGTTGGAGCATGTGCGTGCATGGCTGCCGACCGAAGGACCATTACTGGACCTCGGATCGGGGACCGGACACCTCTCGGCCCGGTTGGAGCGCGAGCTGGGACTCGAGGTGGTCACCGCCGACGTGACCGATATGCATCTCGTGGGACGCCCCCCGGTCTTGATCGCGGGCGAGGTCCTTCCGTTCGAGCCCGGAACATTCTCGGCCGCGCTGCTCTGCTTCATGCTGGCATATCCGAAGGATCCTGCCGGCGTTCTGGCGGAAGCGGCTCGCGTCACCCGGGGACCCGTCATCCTGGTGCAGACGCTTCATTCGAATCGTTTCGGTTACGCGTGGCTTCGCGCGCGCGAGTTCTTCTGGACGTACCTGGCATTCCACGTGTCGAAGTTCGTCGGCTACGTCTCGCCGAATGCGACGTTCACCATGAAGACCCGCCGCTTCTATACGGCGCAGGATCTTCAACTCGAATTGGTTGCGGCCGGGCTGCGCGTCCGTGCGCGACGCGAGCGGGTGCTCTTACCCGGCCGCTCTCTGGTGATCGCTGGCTGGATCCTCGAGCGAAATGTGCGCGATGTCTGAGACGCGTCTCTCCTTCGTGATTCCTGCGCGAAACGAGGAGGCGCTGATCGGCGAGGTGTTGGAGGCCATTCTCGCGAGCGTGGCTCGAGCGTCGCGCATCTCCCGGAACGATCTCTGGATTCCAGATACCGCTTTCGAAGTCATCGTGGTAGACGACGGGAGCGAGGACGCGACGGCGGCCATCGTGGGCACGTTCGCCGAAGACGCCGGCGTTCGACTGGTGGCTTGCGTGGGTCGGATGTGCGCCGCATCGCGCAACGCCGGAGCCGCGGCCAGCTCCGGGCGGGTGCTCTGCTTCGTCGATGCGGACACCATCGTTCCGGAGAAGGCCGTGGACCGCATCCTCGCGTTACACGAGCACGAGGGCCGGTGCCTCGTGCTCTATCGACTCGCATCGCGGGAGCCCGGGATCCGAGCCTGGCTGTGGTGGAGTTTCTGGGGACTCGCGCGACGCCTCCCTCTGGCGAGGGCGAAATCGATGCCGGCGTTCATGAGCTGTGACCGCGCGCACTTTGACAGCTACGGCCCGTTCAACGAGTCCTGGGCGATCGCCGAAGAGTGGCCGCTGACCCAGGCGGCCTATCGGAACCACCGTGAGCGCTTTCTTTATGACCGAAGCCTCACCGCGCGCACGTCCAGCCGGCGCATGGATCTCCAGCCCTTCGGATACGCCCGAACATTCCTGAAGTGGGTCTTCGTGGTCCTCTTTCCGTGGGCGCGCACGACGCTCGACGATCGGATTCGACACGAGGCAGGCAATCGATGATCCGGGAACTGGCGGAGCGTGCGTACTTTCTCTTGTGCCTGGCTCTGGGGCGGCTGCTCCGGTCCGCGAGGTACTCGAAGGCTCGCATCGTCGATCAGGAAGGCGAGCGTCAGGTGCGAAAGCGCCGCGCCTTCTACGCGCCCCTTCTGATCTGGATGTCGGATCCGCTGATGAGGCTCCTGGATACGGGCGTGCGCGTCCTCCCGCAGCGCGATTGGGAGGAGCGGGAGCGCAAGATCTACTGGCGCCTCTACGGGACTTCGATCCGGATCGATGACGACGGAACGCTCGGCCTGCCGTGCCTCGCTGGACAGACGCTGGCGACGTTACTGGAGGATCCGGAGCTGGACGAGTCGCTTCGGAAGAAGGCCGTCGAGCTCGCGGTCGTCACGCTCGCCGAGTTTCATCGGCTGGGATTTACACACGCGGACGCCATGGCTGAGAACGTGCTCGTCGAGCACAATACCGGACTCGCCCGCTGGGTCGACTTCGAGACGATTCATGATTCCAGTCGGCCAGAGGTCTGGCGACGGGCCGACGATGTGCGAGCGCTGATCGTGACGTGTCTGGTGCGAACGGCGCCAGAGAAGCACGCTGAGATCCTTCAGAGCATTCTGGATGCCTGCGGGGACGAGGACGTCACGCGCGAGTTGGTCACGACCTTCAGCACGGTGTTTCGGCGACCGCTCGCGTTTCACCTGGCGCAAGCGGGGCTGGCGTTTCGGGGCTTTCGGGAGATTGGGCGGGTGGTGCGGGGGCGGCTGGGAGAGTAACAAGCCTGCCGGTCGGCGGTGAAACGTCGTGTCTCGAGGACCGCCGCGTCGGCGCACCCGTCAACACCTGCACCCTGAATCGCTGGCTCGTGTGCACATGCAAGCCCTCCTTAATGGCCCAGAACGTTACGCGGTACCAAACGTCCGACTTCAGTTCGAACGACTCACCTAGTCTCGGCACATCAATCGCGGTCCGGTCCCGGTCAAGACTCAGCTTGTTGATGCCGGCCCGTAACGGGAATGTCCAGATCGGAAAAAACTTTCCCGAGGCTCTCGCGTCAAATACCGTCGTCCCGGTCGCCACTTCCGTGATTCGGATTCGTGTCGCGTTGGCGAAGTACTCGCCGAGCACCTGCACATCAATGACGACCGAACCGTCCGGCTGCCCTCGCACGTACAGATTGGGCAAGAACAACCACCACACGAGCGCTCCTGCCATGACCGTCAAGATCACGGCGATCGCTGCTGGCCATCGGAGTCGAATCATCGAATCGAGCCTTTGCTCATGTGCCGCAGCCTATCGCCCGCGGTTCAGCCGCAGCGAGTCCCAAAATCCTAACGCCAGCGCCGTTGGCTTCAGCCGGTTGTTAGAGCGCACTGTTTTCTCGCTGGTCGGCCCGTTGTGCCCGTGCAAAGGGGACGCTCAGGTTCTCGAGGCATTGCGCGCGCACTGCCCAACTGACGGCCTTTCCGTACGCAAGAGTAGCTCGTGGACTCTTTGTACGATGGCCTGTCCTGATTTGTCACCCGGGCTGTCGCGC
>Ga0137427_10000360_pt1 | contig 24235 bp, 22 predicted proteins | sample EasRivERMZT700_2_FD_102309 | JGI IMG/M metagenome (GOLD analysis project Ga0137427, IMG submission 102309) | Soil microbial communities from meander-bound floodplain in the East River, Colorado, USA - East River MetaG ERMZT700_2 | ecosystem: Environmental > Terrestrial > Soil > Floodplain ...
CACGCGCTCGGCGACGCGGCCGACGACCAGAGCAGCAGCGATCTCGGCAGCACCTCGATCGGCGACGGTCCTTTAGACTGACCGTGCAGGACCAGCACCCAGGCGTCCTTGCGGTCCTCATCGATCACGCGCGAGAGACCCCAGCGGTGCACCATCCGCCGCAACCCGATGATGCCGGAGGCCAGGAGGATCGTGAAGAGGATGCCGGATGGCCACCTCGTGGCCCAGTCGTCGTTCTTGATCAGGCCCGCGACGCCGGCCGTGCCGATCACCGCGATCCAGGCTTGAATCGCGAGCGGGGCCCAGGAGCCTCGCCGCATGCGCCGGGCGAGCGTGGCGAGCTCGACGGTCTCATTGGGTGTCAGCCGCCTTCGGTCGATGCGCCCGTCACCCGCGGCGGTCTCGGGCAGTTGTTCGGCAATGGCGGTGGGCAGCGAGTACAAGGCGACCTTGCCGGGCGGCGGCGCCGACTCGTAGACCTCGGCCGTGAGTGGCCGTTCGGGCGGCGCGCCGTTCAGCAGCAGCACTTGCCTCGACCACGGCACGACGTCGATGCTGTGGACGCGTGCGTCCTCCGCGGTCGGCGGCGGTGTGGTCGTCTCCCCATCGTCAGCGGGTGGCGCCGCGCGGAACTGCTCGATCGTGCCGGCGCGCAGATCCGAGCGCACCGCGCGCCACGCGCGGAGCACGTCGCGTGCGACGAGCAGCGCGGCGGCAGGGAGGAAGAATCCGCCCGCGACGAGGAGAAACGCGGCGGGAATCATCCGTTGCCAGGACGGTTGCAGCCCGTCGCCTACGAGCAGCACCGAGCCCAACAGCATCACCGGGCTCGCCACCAGCAGCACGAGCAGTCGAAGGAGCCGTCCGAGCACGGCGCGGGCGTGCCGACGGAGTGTCGCGGTCTCGTCCGCCGTCAGCGCGCGGACGCCGATGGACTGCAGGCCAAGACACCAGCGGACGTTCGTCGACGGCGGCTCCGTCATGCGCGGGATATCGTACGTTGGTTTTCGAAAAACCGTCCGTCTCCATGCCCTCCATGGGCTGGGCGTTCTTCCTCCATGAACTCCATGGTGTGCTTTTCGTAGCGAGCGGCTACCGATCCGCCCAGTACCCGCGCCGGGCGCGTACCGTGTACTTGCTCTGCTTCGTCTTCACCTGGATGTCGTGCCAGCCTCTGGCCGAGACGCCCTTCGGCGAGTACCGCAGCACGTAGCTCGTGCGGAAGTTCTCGACGGCGGCGAGAAACGCGCGGCTGAGGTCGTCGTCCTTCTCGAGCTGGATGAGCTCGCCGCCCGTCGTTTCTGCGACCGCGCGAAACAGCGTCTGCATCGATCCCTTCGGCATCTCGCCGCTCTCCCGAACGACCACGAACGACATCTGCGTGTTCGCGTACTTGGCCGTCTCCATCGTGGTCGCAACGTCGAAGGCCGAGGTGCCGTCGTCGCCGTCGGTCATGAACAGCCCGAGTTGACGCCGATCCGGCAAGGGCTCGGTGATGAGCGCGAGCAGGAGCGCATCGACGACCGACGTCGTGCCGTTGGTGGCCACGAGATGGAGCGGGATCGGCGGCGGCTGCATCGCGCGCAGCTCGGTCACGACCGACGTGAACGTCAATACGGCGCTGCGATCGCCGGCGCGCATTCCCTGATCGACCTGCGCCACGGCACGCTCGATGCTCGCGAGCTTGGTGGCCGTCATGCTACCGCTGAGGTCGATCGTGATCGTGACGTCGAGCGGCAGCTTCTCGCGCTCGAAGTCGGCGATGGTCTGCAGGACGCCGTTGTCGCGCAACTCGAAGTCGTCCTTCGTCAGCGTCACCACGGGCTTGCGGCCGTCGAGGACGGCCACCTCGATCGCGACGACGTCCGCGCGGGTCCGGAAGACGGTTTGCTGCGGTGCCAGCGCCAACAGCGCGGCCGACGACATCGCGACGAACACGACGCTGAGGGCGTGCGGCGTCATTTGCGGAGCGTCCTCAACTCGGCGAGCCAGTCCTTGACGAATCGCGCGTCGGCCCTGAGGAAGTCGGCCCAGGGATCGGGCGTGTCCGGCGGCAGTTGACGCGCTTCGGTGGCCACGCGCACGGCCTCGGTCGTGTGGCCCGTGCGCAGCAGGGCCGCGGCCTGCCCGATCGCGGGAATCTGCGCGGTCGGAAATTCTTCGCGCGCAGCCGCGTACGACGCCGCCGAGTCCTCAGGGCGACTCAGCAGATCCAGCGCGCGCGCCCGCGTCAGCGAGCGCGCGAATTCCAGGAGCCGGTCGCCATGATCGGACGGGACCCGATCGAGCAGGTCCAGCGCCGCCGGGTAGTGGCCCTCGTTGAGCTGCAACGCGGCGCCGCGGATGAGGGCTTCCGGTGCCAGCTTCGGATCCGTGGCGGCGAACCCGAAGAGCGCGACGGCTGTCTGGAACGTGACCCGAGGCGTGAGCCTGCGTTCGCCGCCCTTGATGATGACCCGGACGGGATCGTTCCGGATCGGGCAGCAGAAGCCTGAAGACGCAATCGCGCGCGCGAGCACGAACCGCGTGTCGAGCTTCGCGCCGCGAAGCGCCGCTTCGTTGAACCGGGGGGCGATCGCGTCGAGGTAGTCCAGCTGCGAGGGGTAGAGCCTGAAGTCCTGGAGGATGCCCACCGCCAGTTGATGCCAGAGAATCTCGAAGCGATCTTCCGTGGGGTCCTGGCCCGGCAACGTGGCGCGGCTGATCGCGAGCTGGCGTCCGATGCGCAGCGATCCGAGTTTCCCCGCGTTCGAGAGCGGCGCCGCGACGGCCATCTCGGCGAGAAACGCGGCGTTCGTGCGCGTCCATTCCGCCGGACGGCCGAACACCGCGTCGAGCGCGATGGTGCTCGCGATCCCCTCGCGCGTGCGGAGCAGCGCTTCCACGGCGACGTCGTCGCCCGCGCCGTACGCCGCCAGCGCCTTCCTGAGGACCATGACGTGTTCGATGGCCACCGGGCCGCGCATCTGAACGGGCCCGGCCGCCACCGGCCATGCCACCGAGATCGCGACGACGCACGAGATTGCGAGAGCGCGACGAGACATGTGAAGGGGGTGAGTGTATGACGCGAACCGCCGTTACGGTGATGACGCCATCGTAAAGATCACGCCGGGCGCCAGCTTGCCGCCGGGATCGAGCGCGCGCTTGATCGCGCGCATCTCCTCAATCGCCCCAGGGCCGTAGAACTGAGCGAGCAGCGCTTGCTTGAGCGTACTCCGGCCGACGCCGTGTTCGGCCAGCGGACACCCACCCAGCCGTGCCGCTTCCCGGCCGAACTCCAGAATCGCTTCCCGTCCGGCGAGGACATCCTCGTACGACGCCGGGATCACGTTCGGATGAACGTTCCCATCCGAGACGTGGCCCCAGATGGCGCAGTCGAGTCCGCGGCGCGCGTAGCCGTCGCGATAGATCTGCAGCATTTCGCCGAGGTGCTCGAATGGCACGACCATGTCGCCGGCGGTCTTGTCGATGCGGCCATCGACGAGCCGCTTGGCGTCGCCCACGCGACGATTCACGCCGGTCGGCGCCGCCTCTCGAAACGCGAGGAACTGGCTGGCGCGCCGCGTGTCGCCGGGCATCGCGATCTCCGTGTTGTCGAGCACTCCATGTCGCGAGAGCACCCGGCAGAAGCGCACGAGCGGCACGTCCGGCGCGTCCGGCCCGAGCGCCGCGGCGATCTCGTCAAAGGCGCGCGCCCGGGTTTCGCCCTCGGGCAATTCGAGCTGCACGATGAGGGCGACCTCCGTGCCCGCCGGCATCGCGATGTCGAGTTTTCTGTCCGCGCCATCTTCGTGCAGAACTTCGAGGCATCGCCGATCGAGCGACTCGATGGCCGCGATGTCGATCCCGCGCGGGTCGCGGTCGCGCCACGTCGCGGCCGACGCGCGCCGCAGCTCGCCGACGACCGCGAGCGCCACCCGCTCCGACGGTACGGGAACAAGTGCGAAGGCCATCGCCGGCGGCGCCGGCAGCGTCTTCAGCGTCGCGTCGACGACGACGCCGAGCGTGCCCTCCGATCCAATGAACAGATCGATTAGGTCCATGCCCGGCGCGGCGAAGTAGCCCGCGGAGCACTTCGGCACCGCCGGCATGCGATAGGTGCCGGGCCGGATCGGCACGGAGCCGTGCAAACACTCGACGATGAACCCGCCGGCCTCGCTCGCGTGCACCTCACCGCGCGCGAGGTCCAGGACGCAGCCGCACGCGATGACCACGGTGAGGCCGGTGACCCACGGCCGCGTCGGACCGTACTTGAAGGTGGCGGCGCCCGCCGCGTTCGTGGCGACGACGCCGCCGACGAACGCGCCCGCGAACGTTGGAACGGGTGCGTACCACCGGCCGCGCGACCCGAGTAGTTTCTGCAACGTTTCGAGCGGGACCCCGGCATCTGCTCGGATTTCTGATTGGCCCGACTCGTGTATTGCACAGAGCCGATCGGTCGAGAGGACGAGGCCGCCATCGGGCGTCGCGCCGCCCGTCACGGAGGACTGCGCGCCGATGGGCAGCACGCGGTCCGCCATTTGTACGAGCCCGGACACTTCGGCTTCGTTGCGGGGCCGGGCGATGGCCTCGGCGTGCCCGCCCGGAAAGTGCGCGGCATCTTCGAGGTGCGCGTCCACGGCGCCGGGCGATCGATCGAGGACGACCGAGGACGCGGCGTCCAGCCGTGGCGCGCGTGCGCGTATGACGTGAGTCGGCATCGGCGGCACCTCGTTGGTGCCTCAGGGAAAAGGAGACTGCAATGCGAGCGAATCGTCAATCGATCATTTGGCTGGTGGCATTGATGTTGATGTGGACCGTCGGGCCCGCGTCGGCCGAGGTCGCCACGCTGGGGCGCATCCGCATCGAGTCGTTCATCCGCATGCACGCGATGAAGGCGGTGCTCGTGCTCGACGTGCGCGGCACCGACGCGTACCGCGCCGGCCACATTCCCGGCGCGGTGCACGTGCCGCTCGATCACATCGCGGCGCGCGCCGAAGAGCTGCAGGCCCTCGTCAGGAACCGGATGGTCGTCGCGTACTGCTCGTGTCCCGAGGAGCACTCGAGCCTGGCCGCCGTCAAGCTGCTCGATGCGAACGGGATTCCCAACGCAGCGGCGCTCGTGGGGGGACTACCGGCGTGGGTATCGAAGGGTGGCAGAACAGACAAATACAGACATGAAGGACGCTTCATGTCGGCTCTTGTCACACCTCGTATACTGCTGCCGCATGCCGACCGATAACCCGCCGGCACCAGGCCCTGAACCGGCCGACGCGCCCGTGACCCGCACCGCGGTGCTCATCGTGGTGGTGGAGGCCGTCGTGATCGTCCTGCTCGTCTGGCTGGGCCGCCACTTCTCCTGATCATGAGCCTCATCGACTGAGCTGTTGTCGCGGCGTACCTCGTCTGGATCGTCTGGGATGGATCGCGATGATCGTGCTGTCCCTGACGGTCGTGCCGTTCTTCTACCGCGCGAAGGTCTTCACGGCGTACGAGTACCTCGGGCGCCGGTTCGACGAGAAGACGCGCTTGCTCTCCGCCGTGCTGTTTCTTGTGCTGCGCGGCCTGTCGTGCAGCGTCATCGTCGCGGCGCCGGCGGTGATTCTCTCGATCGTGCTCGGCTGGAATCTCGCCCTGACGGTGCTCGCGATCGGCCTGCCGACGGCCGTGGGCCGCCGCGAACACCAACGTCTCGTTCCTCTGGCACAACGTGATTGGCGCCGTCGTGGTCGTGCTGGTGGGTGTCGTGGTGAGCGCGGCGACGGGTGGACGAAGGTCTTAATCCCCACGCCGCGACCGGGCGCCCATTCCAGACTGCCCTGACGCGGTTGCCTCAGTAGGAAGCCATGTGCGCCGTACTGCGCGGGGGTGTGTAAACCTGGCACCCCGCCGGGACTGCATGTCATTCAAAACACCTGACTTCTTGGTGGTCCCAGGGTGGTACGTGCCTTGAACATGGTTTCCTTCGGGGGATTCCGTGGCCACACTGACGACGCAATCGCACTTGTGGCTGTGTCACTGGGAGCGCATCGACGCCGGCCCTGGTCGCACATCTGCTGAATCATCGTTGTTCTGGATCTGCGAGCACCCCTATCGCTCGATTCGTGCGGAAGGACCAACGGAAGACTGCGCGGGTTGTCCGGTGTGGGAAGCGCTCCAGAAGGATCCGCAACGCGCACGCAAGAAAGAGCCGCCGCCCATTTTCAAGGCCATTCCCGGCCGGAAGCCGTCGAGCGGCGGTGGGCACGCGGCGTAGAAGGCCAGGACGTGAAGCGTCAGAACTGACGTGAAGGACGCGAAGGCGTCAGACCAAAAGCGAACCATGGAGAACATGGAGGACAAACGCTTAGCCCATGGAGGACATGGAGACGTACTTTTTGGGGGGGAACCGTTGCACGCGTGCAAACCCCAAGCGTCCGTCTCCATGATCTCCATGGGCTGGGCGATCTTTCTCCATGTCCTCCATGGTGTGCTTACCGGATTTGGCGAACCTGAATCCGGAGTGACAACCGCTCCGCCTCGGCCGAGATCTTCGGCACGTTGAAAGACAGCACCTCGTTCGACGCGGCCGTGAGCGCGAAGTCGGTGGTGCCGCCGTTGCGGCGGCCGGATGGCGCGGAGTTGTCGACGAGGTACTGGGCGATGTGCAGGTTCATCTGCGCTTTGCCGCCGACGATGTCGAGGGCTGAGATGCGGCCGGACGTCCTGACGTTGACTGTCCCTGCGGACGGGCCTCCCGAGATCGCGACATCGTCGAAGTAGTAGTCCCCACCGGTTCCGGCCTTGAGACGAACTGTTTGTCGCTGTGCCTGCTCCGTGCCGTTCGGGAGCGTGCGCACGAGCCAGAGGTTCGCCTCGAAGATCTCCTCACGCTCGATCGGCGCCAGTCCGATCTCGAGGCCCATTCCGATGCCCGTGCAGCCCGGCTGGCCCGTCACGGCTCTCGTTTCGGCAGCCATATTGGACGACACCGCGCGCGGACTCGCGTTCATGTAGTCGAATACGATCCGCTCGCCTGGCTTGAACGTCACTTCGGCCGAGCCGCGATGGCCACTCGTGACGCGTTCACCGCGCTCCCAGAGCCGCTCCCACACCACTCGTGCGACGAAGCCACCATCGTTTCTGAGCGGCACGATCTGCACGCGCCACCCGTAGCCCGCATCGGTGGGCTCCTCGATGACGGGTGACGATGACGCGCACAGCGTGCGTCCGCTGTAAGCGTAGGCGACGATCGGCTGATTGAGCGCGAGCTGTCCGCCCTTGTATGACCTGCTCGAGCGCCTCGCCGTGCTGTCCGTGCCGTACGTGAGCGTCGAGACTTGCAGCACCCACGCGGGATTCAAGGCCGGCGTCTGGCTCTGCGGGAGCAGCGAGATGGCGAGCGTCAGCAACGTCGATCCAAACATGTCACTTCCCTCCGTTGTTCACGTGCCAGTCGATGCCGGGCCTGAGCTCGATCACTTTCGTGGGCGCCGGTGGAGCGTCCATCGCGGTTGTGCCACTGTTCGTCGCGAACTGGCGGCCAGCCGCGTAGCCGCCGGCCAGCGCGATCACGATCGCGGCCGCCGCCGCCAACCGGCGCCACGGCGCGCGCTTCACAACGCCGGTCACCGCCGACTCTGGCGTGATGTCGGCGAGCACAACGTGTCGCATCGCGATGAGATCGAGTAACAACTCACGTCCGCCCGGCGTCGCGAGCGCGCTGGCCAGCTCGTGCGCGTCGAACGGCTCGTTGTCGATGAAGGCCGAGATGGCTTCGTGATTCGAGATGCGTTCAGTCATCGGATGGCGTCCTTTGTCGAAGCGGCGCCTTGCGCCGCTCTTGAATGGGTGCCGTCAGCAGCTCGCGCAGCTGCAACCGTGCGCGGTGGATGCGCGATCGCACGGCGTCGGGTGACAGACCACAGGCCGACGCGATTTCCGCCTACCCAAGTCCGCCGACCTCGCGCATGAGGAACACGTCGCGATCGATGTCGGACAACGACGCGAGCGCATGGTTCACGATCGCGGCCGTGTCCTGCGCGGCCGGACGAGCATCGGGCGGCGCCGCCAAGGGCTCACGCTGCTGTCGGCGGTGGTGGTCCAGCGCGAGGTTTCTGGCAATGCTGAAGAGCCACGCGCGGAGCTCGCCGTCGTTCGCGGCCGGCACGGACGTCCGCGTGACCCGCACGAACACGTCCTGTGTCAGGTCGCGCGCCGTCTCCGTGTGTCCGACGGCCCGGCAGAGGTAGCGAAACAGCCGCCCGCGGTGTTCGACGAAGAGTTGTTCAGCGTCCGCCACTACATCTAAGAACGTGGGAAGGGGGCGATCCTCTCGCGCCTGCTGTCAGACCAAAAGCGAACCATGGAGAACGCCGCCTTCATGCCTCAACGGTGAGCGTGCACAAGGTTTCCCCCAAAACGTCCGTCTCCATGATCTCCATGGGCTGGGCGATTTTCCTCCATGTCCTCCATGGTGTGCTTTATCGCCGCACGGTTTCCCGCCGTCCCAGATTCCCCTCGATCTCCGTCCGCGTGAGCCACACGGGCTTGAGCTGCTTCTTCGCGAAGAGCTCGAGCTGATCGCCGATGTGCGGCGAGCCAGGTTGTGAGGCATTGCCGTACGCGATGAGTGAGCGGGCCCGGACCGTCGGCCCGAACTCGATGGCGGCGACGTAGGAGTCTCCGCTACTCGCGACCATGCGTCCGTCCTTCGGGTCGCGGGTAAATCCGACGACGCGGAAGATGCCGAGATCGCCGCCGCCGCCGTTGGCGGGGAGGTCGCGCCCGCCGATCCGCAGCCGGTAGACGTCACCCCACGCGACGTCGAGTCGTCCGTAGGTCCGCTGGACTTCGTCCGCGCTCGCGGCCAGCGCGGCGACGGCCGCCGCCGGGTCACGAAGGCCACTCGGCGTCGTGCGCGGCGACGTCTCGGACCATCGATTCGTGAAGATGAATCCAGATCGTGCCAACCGGCGGTACCAGTTGTCGAACAGGATCGCGCCCTGGCTCTCGGCGTTGGTCGAGCGGTCCCAGGCCGCCAGCACGGTCGCGGCCGCGGCGGCCGGGTGCGGCTCGCCGTTCGAGATGGCGCCGGCGGCGGCGACGGCCGCCAGCAGATCGTCGAGCACGCGATCGGCGAGGGCGAGCCGCGTGGAGTGTTTGGCCGCAATGAACGAGTCGAGCGTGAACGACGGATTCGACTCGACGAGGCTCGCGGACTGTTGCGCCCGCAGCGACATCGTGCGCGGCGCCATGTAGGTCGGGAACTTGCTCGGATCGATCGCCGCCGGAAACGTCGTCGTCCACGGCGGATCGTTCGCGTTCTGCAGCCACCCGCTCGGCGGGTCGATCACCTTCGGCAGCTCGTCGTACGGATGCGTCGTCGTCCACAACGTCGCGTCGGAGGTTCCGGACACGATGCCCGCCCAATCGAATGTGCCCGCGGGGCGCACCGGTGTGCGGCCGCCGAACAAGTGCATGATCTGGCCCGCGCGATCGGCGTACATCACGGTGAAGAACGGATTCTGAAGCGGCCGCAGCGCGGCCTGGAATTCCGCCAGCGTCTTCGCGCGGATCATGTTCCAGTACTGATCGCCGATGTTCGGCGCGTCGAGACCGACGACGCGCACCGCGAGCGCGCGGCCGGGCTTCTCGCTCACGACCGGGCCGTGCACGGAGCGCCGCACCGTCTGCGACTCCTCCTTCATCGTCCCATCCGCCTGCTTGACCTTGATCGTCTCCGTCGTCGTCTCGAACGGCCGCACGGCGTTGTTCCAGCGGTAGCCGCCATCGGCAAGCTCCAACTCATAGAGATCGGAGCCATCCATGGTGTTGTTCGTGTGGCTCCAGCCGAGCACGTCGTTGAACGCGATGCCGAGGAACGGCATCCCGACGAGCGCCGCGCCGTAGGCGTTGACCCCGGCGGTCGAGATCTGCGCTTCGTACCACGTGAACAGATCGCCCCACGGCAGGTGCGGGTTGGCGAGCAGAAGCGTGCGGCCGGCGGCCGTGCGCTTCGGCGCCACGGCCCAGGTGTTCGACCCGCGGCTCCACCGATCGCCGGCGCCCTGGATCGACTGAGGATTCGTGACGAACGTGAAGCAGATCACGCGCTGCGCGTGCGCGAGCACGTCAGCTGGCTCGACGGGCAGCACGACCTGAACGTCTTTGGCGAGACGCTCGGGATGCTGTCGCGCGTAACTGTTGATGCCGGCCACGAACGCGTCGAGCAGCGGGCGAAACGCGGGGGTCTGCTTCGTCGCCCAGTCGCGCGCCCGCGCGGGGACGCCCATCGTGCGGACGTACTTGTCCATGTCGAGATGGTCCGCGCCCCAATACTCGGCGCCCCGACCGCGCGCCTGACCGTAGAGCCGGAGCAGGAGGTCGCCGTGGCTTGCCATCTGCGCCTGGCCAAACGCGTAGAACGCGTCCGCGGCGTTCGCCGCGAAGATGTGCGGCACGCCCCAACGGTCCCAGAGGATCTCGGTGCCGGCAGACGATGCGCGCGCCGACGGCGCCGGCGCAGGCGGACGCGCCGTTTGTGACGAGACCAGCGTCGCGGCAGTTGCGACGAGGACGAACGTGAGCGCGCGGACACGGTGTGGCATTGCGACAGGATGCCACAAGAAACAAGAGTCCGAAGAGTCCGAAGAGTCCGGAGAGTCCGGAGAGTCCGAAGTGGAGGCCGGGTCTTTAGACCCGGCAGACAACGAGATCAGCGCACGACGTTGGCGCGCAAGCGCACGGACAGCTGCGGCAGCGGGCGCGATTCGGTGCTGTGCATGCCCGAAGACGTCACGCTGATCGGGATGTCAACGGTCGGCAGTTGAAACGCCACTACCTCGCCCGGCACGGCCACCAGATCCCGGTACGTGCTGTTCGTCGTCCATTCCGGCGGCGGTTGCTCGCGGCCCAACTCGTACTTCCTCGTCAGATTGAACTTCAGATGGATCTTGCCGTCGCCGACCGAGAGGACGGAGAGATCGCCGAAGACCTTCGCTAAGGGGAGCATCTTCGAAAACTTTCCTTGCACCGGCTGAAGCAGCCGCGTTTCATCAAAGGCGTACGCGCTTGCCGGCTGTCCCACCGGCAGGCGAAGCACCTGGCGTTCCGATCGCTCCGTGCCGTCCGGGTTCGGCCGGACGAGCCACAGCTCGGCCTCCACCACGGCCTCCGTCCTTGCCGCTTCGAGGCCGATCTCGAGGGTCATGCCGACCGCGTTGCAATCGCTCGCGGCCGCCGGCAGTTTCTCCTCCTTCGATCTGATAGCCGTATTCAGTTGACCGAAATAGGATGCCTTGAGGGAGCCACCTGGCCCCGCGAACGCGAAGTAATCGAGCACGATGCGATCGCCCGGGTGCAGTTTGAGCGTCGTGGTCGGCAGAATCGGCAAAGCGGTCAGTCCCGGCCGCTTGAACACCATTGGACGCACAAAACCGACCTGCCCTGGCGAGATCTGGCGCCAGTCGACACCCACTTCGAGCTCGCCGGCGGACTCACGCACCGGTCTGATTTGTAGGCGCCAGCCGGCCCCGGCGTCCGCCGGCAGATCGAGAGTGCCGGGCCGCGGTTCGCACAAGGTCTTCCCCGTGACGGCATGGAGGGTCACCAGCTTGTTGAGCGCGAGCGGCCAGTCGCTGTTGGACGCCGTGAGCACGCGACCGTCGGTCAGATACACCGACGTAGCGACGCGCACTTTGAGGTTGGCTGCGATCGGCTTTTCCTGTGGTGCCGCCGGCGCGGGCACGGCGGTCGTCGGAGGCGGCGCCTGCTGCGCAACCAGGGTCGCGACGAGGAGACCGAGAAGTGTTGACGAGACCATGTCACTTTCCTCCTTGAGAGATATAGGACGCGCCCGGCGCGACCTCGATGACGCGCGTCGGGGCCGGCGCGGCGACGTCCGCCGTTCCAGCGGTTGCACCCGTCACACCGGCGTCCGTCGAGGCCCATCGATGTCCGAGCGCCACGCCGCCGGCGAGGCTGAGCATCACGGATGCGGCTGCCGCAACAATCCATCGTCGTCCCGGCCGGGCGATGGTGGCGCCCGCCGCGGTGCCGTCGTGCGCGATGACCTCGCGCAGGGCCACCACGTCGGCGAGGTACTCGCGTCCTTCCGGCTGCGCCAGTGCCGCCTTGAGCGCGACGGCGTCCACCCGTTCGCCGTCGACGAACGCCGCGATGACTTCAAACGAATCTTGGGTCGTCATGATCGGTCCTTGTTTAGTCGAACGCCGCGTTCCAGTTGCGTGTCCACCTGACCGCCGAGCGCAGCGCGCAGTGCCAGTCGTGTGCGATGCAGCCTCGACCGCACCGCGTCGGGGGAGATCTCGCACGCGCGCGCGATCTCGTCGTAGCTCAGTCCCGCCGACTCGCGCAGCAGGAAGATGTCGCGGTCCAGCTCCGGGAGGGTCGCGAGCGCCTGTCGTACCGCCACGGCGGTTTCCTGCGTGGCGCGCCGGCCCGGGTCCACGTCGAGCGCCGTTTCCGCCGGTTGCCGCCGGACATCGCGCACGTGATTCAGCGCGAGATTGCGCGCGATCCGGAACACCCAGGCCCGCCGCTCGGCCGGTTCCGCCGGGCGCGCCGCCGCGCGGGTCACGCGCAGAAACACCTCTTGCGTGAGGTCGCGCGCGGTCTCCGTGTGACCAACGACCCGGCACAGGTACCGAAACACGCCGTCCCGGTGCTCGAGGAACAGCGACGCGTTGTCAGTCACGCACAGACTCTTGCATTAAAGAACCCCACAGGGCGGCGATCCTCTCGGTAGCGGGTTCAAGGGGGTCAGGTCTTGCTTCTTAGCATCGCGACAACCACGGTTGTCGCGATGCTAAAAAGCAAGACCTGACCCCATCGATTGGACAACACGTGCGTTCGGGCGGTAGCCTGCGGCCATGGCGTCGCGGATCAAACGGACTTCGAGAGGGGACAAGACGACGGCAGCGATGCTCCATCCGGCAGCCACGGCCGGCAAGGCACGCGCCGTTTCCCGCCGCGCGAAACCCACGCGCAAGGCAACACCCAATCGGAAGAACACACTGCGCCTCGCCAAGCTCACCAGCTTTCTCGAAAGGGTGCGGGCACGGAAGGGCGGAAGATAGAATCCTCCCTATGCCATTGCCCTCGCCGTACGCGGAACACATCGGCCCCCTCGATCCGGTGGCCGTGCTCCGCACATCACTCGACGACTACCACGCCATGATTCCGCGGCTTGGCGTGGCCGACTGGCAGCGGACGTGGGCGCCGGGCAAGTGGACCGTCGCGCAGATCATGGTGCACGTGACGCAGTGGGAGATGATCCTGGGCATCCGCGTCCGTTGCGGCGTTGCGGCGCCCAGCTACGAAGTCCAACCGATGGATCAGGACGAGCTCATGCGTCGCGAGGGGGACGTCGTCAGTGGCCATACCGCCTTCGAGGCGTTCGAGGGCGTCCGCCGCATGAACATCCAGTTCGCCGAGTCGCTCTCGCCCGAGGACCGCCGGAAGATCGTGCGCCATCCCGAACGTGGCGAGATCGACGTCGAACATCTGCTCGTGACGATGGCCGGGCATGGCGTGCACCATTTCAAACAGATCGCGTCGCTCGACTAATCCCTGCGTGCCCTTGAGGTGGCAAGCGAGTCCCGGGATTAGGCGGCGTTGCCTCGTGACGAGCCTGACCTCGGCACTCTGCGCGGCCTCGGCGGCCGTATTGATCGGTCAGACCGTGCCGCCCGCGCCGGCGCCCGTGGCCGCGACGTTGGCCTCTCTGGCGCCGATCGTCTCCGTTTGGTACCGCGGGTCGCCGGCCGGTACGCCACGAGCGCAGGATCTCGAAGCGATTCGAGCCATTGGCTTTCGCGGCGTCACCTGGCCCTCGCGGGAGACGGCCGGCGCGGCGGATCTGTATCGCCTCGCGGCCAGTCTCAATCTGCACGTCACGCTCCGCATCGAACCAGAGCCGCTCACGGCCGTGTCGGCGCTCGCGCCGGGAGACGCGGTGGACATCGACGTGCATCGCACGCGCCCGGAGCTGTTCGGCGCGTTCGCGTGGCGGGCGCTGGCACACGGCGCACGCGTCGTCTCGTTCGACGCCGGCGGGAAGGTGGGCTCCGGGCTCGAGGCGAAGACCATTCCAACGTGGGCGAGCGCCGCCGTCGCGGTGTCAGCGCAAGTTGGTGTCGAGTCGAGGCTCGTCGAAGCATGGCGGCCAGCGGGGCGGGTCGCGCTCGATCCACCGGCCCCGGACGCACTCGACCTGATGCTGCTCTCGGACAGTCGATCGTGGGTTCTCGTCGTGACGAACACGTCGCGCTCGAGAGTGAGCGCCGTCGCCCGGCTGCCGGCCGGAGTGCCGGGCGCGCTGTGGGTGAACCTGCTGGACGGATCCTTGCTGTCGATGATCCGTCAGCCGTCCGGCCCGCGCTGGAGCCTGGAGGTCGGCGGGGGAGTGGTCAGGGTGTACGTGGTCAATAAGTAGGCATGAATGAATTGGGGGATTTGGAGATTGGGAGATTGGGAGATTTACAGCCCAATCCCCCAATCCCCCAATCCCTGAATCCCTGAATCCCTTAATCTCCCAATCTCCTAATCTCCTAATCTCCTAATCTCCTAATCTCCTAATCCCCCAATTCATGTTCTCCTCCCGCCTCCCCTCCCTCGCTCCCAATGCCATCGCGCGCGCGGTCGAGTCGCTGCGCGCCGCGGGTGTGCCGCTGGTCGATCTGACGGAGACGAATCCGACGGTGGTCGGTCTGCCATATCCAGCGGAACTCCTCGCGCCGCTTTCCGACCCGGGCGGACTTCGATATCGTCCCGACCCGCGCGGGTTGGCGAGCGCTGGCGAAGCCGTGGCGGACGACTACCGGCGCTACGGCGCGACCGTGTCACCCGATCGGCTGCTGCTCACCGCGAGCACGAGCGAGGCGTACGCGCTGCTGTTCAAGCTGCTGTGCAATCCCGGTGACGAAGTGCTGGTGCCGCAGCCGAGCTATCCGCTGTTCGATCTGCTGACGGCGCTCGAGGGCGTGCGAACGCGGCCGTATCAGCTCGAGTACCACGGCGTCTGGTCGATCGATCGCGAGAGCATCGAGCACGCCGTGACGGCAGCGACCCGCGCCGTGCTGACCGTGAGTCCGAACAATCCCACGGGTTCGATCTTGCGCGCAGCCGATCGTGACTGGCTCATCGATCTGTGTGCGTCGCGCGGGCTGGCGCTCATCGCCGACGAAGTGTTCGCCGGTTATCCGCTCGCGCGTCGCGCGGACGGTTGTTCGATCGCGGCCGCCGGCGATACACGCGCGCTGACGTTCTCGCTCGGTGGCTTGTCGAAGTCGGCCGGTCTGCCGCAAGTGAAGTTGGGGTGGGTGGCGACGCAGGGCCCGCGCGATCTCGTCGCGGCGGCTCTCGATCGTCTCGAGCTCATCAGCGACACGTACTTGTCCGTGTCCACGCCCGTGCAGCTCGCGGCGCCCGAGCTCATGGCGGCCGGCCGGGAGATCCAGGCCGCAATCCTCGCGCGGCTCGCAGAGAACCTCGCGGTGCTCCGGGCGCGCGTGGCGGATCGCCCCGCGCTCACGCTGCGAGAGCCCGAGGGCGGCTGGTCGGCCGTCCTCGAAGTGCCCGCGACGCGCTCCGAGGAAACAATCGTGCTCGCCGCCCTCCACGACGCTCGTGTCATGATTCATCCCGGTCACTTCTTCGACTTTGCCCGTGAAGCCTTTCTCGTGATCAGTCTGCTCCCACCGCCGGACGTCTTTGCCGCCGCGCTCGATCGCCTGCTGCCGATTGCCGCGGGAGACGCCGCCTGATGGCACGACACGCCGGCGTGATTCTGCCGTTGTTCTCGACCGTGTCGACGTCGAGCTGGGGCCTCGGCGAGTTGCCCGACATCGCGCCGCTCGCCGCGTGGCTCGCGGCGGCGGGCTTCGACCGGCTCATGCTGCTGCCGCTCGGGACGATGCCGGAAGGGGAGTCGTCGCCGTACTCGGCGATGTCGGCGATGGCGATCGATCCGATCTACATCGCCATCGAGCGCGTGGAAGATCTCCCGCGCACGGACGGGTTCCCCGAGTTTTCGGACGATGCCGTGCGCGACCTGCAATCGGCGCGCGGCGGACCGCACATTCAGTACGCCGTTGTGCGCCGCGCCAAGCTCCGCGCCTTGACGATCGCGTTCGACCGGTTTCATGCGGACGAGTGGAGCCGGTTCACGACTCGCGCGGCCGCGCTCGCCGCCTACATCGCCCGCGAGCGCTGGTGGCTCGACGACTACGCGCTCTATCGCGCGCTCGCCGAGACGCTGCCCGATTCATGGCGCAAGTGGCCCGACCCGCTCCGCGATCGCGATCCGCGCGCGCTCGACGAGGCGCGGCGTCAGCTCGGGCGCGAGGTGCTGCGCCATCAGTACTGGCAGTGGCTGGCCGAGTCACAGTGGCAGGAGGCGCGCGCGGTCGTCCGCCATCACGGCGTCACGATCTTCGGCGACCTGCCGTTCGTAGTCGGCACCGACAGCGTCGACGTCTGGGCCCGCGCGCAGGATTTCCGCCTCGATGTCTCGACCGGCGTGCCGCCCGATGCCTTCAGCGCCACCGGACAGGACTGGGGCCTGCCGATGTACCGCTGGGATCTCATCGCCGACGGCGGCTACGCGTGGCTGCGGCAGCGGGCCAGGCGGATGGCCGCGCTCTTCGACGGCTTCCGCGTGGACCATCTCGTCGGCTTCTATCGCACGTACGGACGGCCGCCCGAGGGCGATCCGTTCTTCTCGCCGGGTGACGAACCGTCGCAGGTGCGGCAGGGCGAAGCCGTGCTCGCGATCTTCCGCGACGCCGGCTCCGAGATTCTGGCCGAGGATCTGGGCGTCGTGCCCGACTTCGTGCGCGCGTCGCTGGCGCGCCTCGGCATCCCCGGCTGCAAGGTGCTCCGGTGGGAGCGCGACTGGCACGCGCCCGGCATGCCGTTCACCGAGCCCGACGCGTACGCGCCGGTGTCGGTCGCCATGACCGGCACGCACGATACCGAGGCGCTCGCCGCGTGGTGGGAGGGCGCCCACGAGTCGGAGCGCGTCGCGGCGCTCGCACTGCCGTGGTTCCGCGAGCGCGGGCTGACGAATGCGAACGATGCGTGGACCGACACCCTGCGCGACGCCTTCTTAGAGATGGCGTATCACTCCGGTTCGAACGACGTGTTCTTCCTGATGCAGGACCTGTTCGGCTGGCGCGATCGCGTCAACACGCCGGCGACGGTGAACGATTCGAACTGGACCTGGCGCCTGCCCTGGCCGGTCGATCGGCTTCAAGAAGAGCCCACCGCCACGGAGCGCGCGCGGTTCTGCCGCGCGCTTGCGCGCGCCTCGGGACGGGGAAGTTCCTAGAAAAGCCAAAAGCCAGAAGCCAAATTGACGGACGTTAGAACCTCAAAATGTACCGCGCGTTCACCCCCGCGCCCGTGCCGTCCATGCCCCAGCTGATCCCGCGATAGCTCCGGTCGAAGATGTTCTCGCCTTCGACGAGCACGGTGTGCGGGCCCATCTTCAAGCCGAACCGGATGCCGGTGAGCGTGTAGGACGGTACCGCCGCCCACAGGAACGAGCTGTTCACCCCGACGCCCAGCACGCGATCCTGCACCTGCAGGAGCGTTTCGCCTGTGGAGATCAGGATGTCATCCGCGTTGTTCGCGATGCCGTCGGCGCCGGAGTTCACCCAGCCGCGATTGCGTGCGCCTCGGCGGAAGAAGTTCTGAATACTCCCGCGCGTCCGCTCGGCGCCGGTGCGGCGATCGGCCTGATCGAGCGTCGAGAGGTGCGATTGCCTGCCGGCGAACGAGAGGTACGGTTCGACCCACCACCGGCCCTGTGTCTTCATGTAGCGCATCCAGACGGTGCCGCCCGGTGCCGGCGTGCCACCCTCGACGTTGGGCGCGAGGCCGGTCGCCCGTTCTTCGGCGCGCATGTAGGTGAAGCTCGATCCGACGGTGAGCTCCGGCGTCGCGCGGAGCTCGCCGCTCCATTCCCAGCCATACAGGCGCACGTCATCGAAGTTGGCACGCACGAGCACCGGCGTCGAGATGCCCGCGACGAACACGGTGCCGTTGGCATTCTGCGTCGCGATCGTCTGGCCGCCGATCGACAGGCCGACGGCGCCGGCCGGCAGGATCAGCGCCTGCTTCTGGATGTTGCCGTCGATGTCGTTCACGAAGCCGTTCACCTGCGTCCAGCCGCGCTTCCCGCGGAACGAGACGCCGAGATCGAAGTTCCGGTTGGTCTCCGGGCCCAACTGCTCGACCGGACGTCCCGTCGTGCCGGAGGTGGAGAGCGCCGTGGCTCCGATCTCGCCGTTCATGCCCGCGACATCCGGGGCCGCGACCTCGAAGCCCGCCCCGGTGATGCCGAGCGTGCCGAGGTCCGTCATGTGCGGCGCGCGATACCCCGTCCCGATGTTGGTGGTGATCGTCATCCACGGCGTCGCCGTGATCGTGGCGCCCGCGCGGAACGTCGTGCTGGCCGTCGAGAGCGCATCGTCCGGCCACAGCGGTGCGCCTCCCACGACGGGCGCGTCCGCCGCGCTGGCCCGATAGCGGTTCTGTCCGACGCGGACCGCCCCGACGAGCGTCAGCCGATCCGGGACCGCGGCGATGGTGGTTTGCGCGAACACGCCACCCTGACGGAACGTCGCGCCGTCTGGAACGCGCGGGCGGCGCGTCGTCACGGCGCCGGTCACCGGGTTGACGTTCGTGGCCACCGAGGTCAGCGACTCCAGGTACAGGTCCCCGCCAACGAGGAGCGACTGGCGCGGCGAGATCTGGCGCGACCCGTTGAACTGGACGCCGTGCGCCGTCGTGCGCTCCGGCTCGTGGCTGATCGTCGCGGTGGCGTCGCCGTTACCGCCCTGGTTGATGCGCTCCTCACGCTGCGTGTTCAGCGAGTAGGTCGCCGACGCGTGGTCGAACCAGCCGGCCTTGAGGCGCTCGATGCGCGCATGGAACAGATCGAGGGAGAGGCCGTCGAGCGCGGCGATCATGTTGCCGTCGCCGCCGAGGATCTGATCCCAGCGATTCGCGCCGTCCTGCCGTGTGCCGATGTAGCTGGCCGTGACCGTCGTGTTGTTGGACACGAGCCAGTTCGCCCGCGCCTGGCCACCGAACTGGTGAAAGCCGGTGCCGGGCATGCGCTCCGGATAGAGCAGGCCGGAACCCACGCCGAGGAAGCGCGTGACCGCCGCGTGCGTGTCGCCGACGCCGCCGGGGTTGTAGTCGCCGGTCTTGCGGCCGGAGAAGCTGCCCAGGAATCCGAATCGCGGCGCGCCGTAGGAAATGAGAGCGCCGCCCGTGCCGCCGGCATGCGCGGTTTCGCCGCCCACGGTCAGCGACCCGTGCAGCGATCGAGAGCCCGATCGGAACGACGGTACGTGCGTCTGGAATTGGACGCTGCCGCCAAGTGCGTCGCTGCCGTACTGCGCGCTCGACGTGCCGCGCAGGATCTCGATGCGCTCGAGCGTCGACGGATCGATCAGATCCAGGAACGTGTTCACGCCGCCGCGCTGCGCGCCGTTCGAGTACCGCACGCCGTCAATGAAGATGTTGACCTTGTTGCCCGTGAGTCCGCGCACAAAGATTCCGGCCATGCCCGGGCTCGTCCGCTGCACATGGACGCCCGGCTGGCCCTCCACGGCCTGCGCGACGACGGTCTTGGCGCGGAGCACGACGTCGTCTTCGGTGATGACGTTGACGGGCTGCGGTGAACGCAGCCGATCTTCCAACCGGCCGGGGCTCGCCGACACGCTCACGTCTTCCTGACGCGGCGCGAGCTCGAGGACCAGCGTGAGCGGCGCCGGCGCGGCGCCGGCAATTGTCATCCGCGTCTGCCGGTCGGCCATGCCGGGATAGGCCGCGACGACGAGGTACTGACCGTTGGGGAGTCCGGCGACCGTGAACTTGCCACCTTCGGCGGTGACGGTGGTGGCGACGACCGCACGCTGCGGGGTCATGACGGTGACCTTCGCACCAACGAGCTTGCCGCCCGTCTTGTCTTCCACGGTACCGGTGACGTTGACCTCCGCGGCGGCGAGGGCCGAAACGAGCGTCAGCCAGAGGATTGAGCCGAAGAGCGACTTGGACACACGCTTGCTCACGAGAGGTACCTCCTGCAACGCACGAACGACCGGACCGTCGAAGTGTAAGAAGACAGCAGACTTACGACCAGACGTAGTAGGCTCGTGGCGGAAAGCCGATGAGCGACATCAAGTACTTCATCCGCGAGTACCCGCTCCAGCAGGGCGCACTCGAGATCGCGTACATCGAGGAGTACTTCAACGATTTTCCCAAGCGGAAGGGTGCCTCGGAGATCATGGCGCGGCTTGACGGGCGCGACTTCCAGATCCTGATGGCCGAGGCGACGCTGCCGGACTCGTCGGGCACGGTCGTGCCCGTGTCGTACCGCGTCTCGCACGAGCTGCGCGCGATCGAGAGCGACCCCAAACTCGTCGACCTCGTCGCGCGGCTCGACGGCGCGGTCGAGTTCGAGGATCAGAAGGTCCTGTACAACTGGCTCGGCGCGACGCGGCTCGACTGGCGCGGCCAGGGCCAGTTCCGCGCGCTCACCGAAGAGCAGGAAGTGTGGGCCGTCTCGCGCGGATACGGCGAGGTGGTCGTCAAGACGAAGAACCGTTATTACGGCATGCGCGGCACGCTCGACAGCCTGCAGTTCAACGTCATCAAGCTGGAGGCCGCCACGGACCCGCTCGAGTCGAAGGTGTACCTGAGCAAGCGGCTCGGCCCGGGCGTGCTCGATGCGCACCGGAGCAGGAGACAGGTGACCAGAGCATGAAGCCCGTCATTCTCTTCATCAGCGTCACGTCCTTGGCAAGCCTGGCAGCCCAACAAGCGGCTTCCAACCCTGAGATCTTCCTCGCGCAAATCAACCTGTCCGCGCGCCCGATGATTAGCGCGTCGCTGACCAACGTCAGCAACAATCCCGGCTACGACAACCAGCCGAGCTTCCTGCCCGACGGGTCGGCCGTGCTGTTCTCGTCGGTGCGCAGCGGCACGCAGTACGACATCTACAAGTACGACGTCGCGTCACAGAAGGTCGTGCCGGTGACGAATTCGCCCGACAACGAGAACTCGCCGATCGTGACGCCAGATGGGAAGACGTTCTCGGCCGTTCGGAGCGAGGTGCCGATCGGGGCGGAGAATCAGCGGCTCTGGCGCTTCAACCTCGACGGATCGAATCCGTCGGTGATGTTGCCCGAGGTGCGGCGCATTGGGTACCACGTGTGGGTGGATGCCACGCATCTGCTGTTGTTCGTGCTTGGTAGTCCCAACTCACTGCAATTCGCCGATACGGCGACCGGCACGGCCGAAGTGATCGACCAGCGCATCGGTCGGTCGCTGCTGCTGCGTCCGAAGACCGGCACGGTGACCTACATCAGTCAGCCGCAAGACGGGCGTCCGCTCGTGAAGGAGTTCAATCCCAAGACGAAGCAGACGACCCCGCTGGTCGAAGCGGTGGAAGGCAGCAGCACTCGCGATTGCGTGTGGCATCCGAGCGGCGTGCTGTTGATGTCGGCGGGTACGAAAGTCTTCGCTTGGACGCCGTCGGCGTCCGCCGGCACCGCGGCGACGCCCGCGCCCGCAACGTCGTGGGTCGAAGCCGGCGATTTCTCGACGGCCGGCATCGCGAACATCTCGCGCATGGCCATCGGTCCCGGCCCGAACGGGTCGTGGCGTCTCGCGCTCGTCGCCGAGCTCGTCGCGAAGTGATCATCGAGTCGCGGCGGCTCGCGGCCGTCCAGACGCCGGTCATTCCGATCGTCAGCCGCTGGATCGCCGAGACGCCCGGGACGATCTCTCTCGGGCAGGGCATCGTGTCGTATGGCCCGCCGCCCGAGGCGATCGCCGCGTTGCGCACGTTTCCGTCCTCTCCGGCCGACCATCGGTACGGCGACGTCGAAGGGCAGCCCGCGCTCATCGCCGCCATCGAGGCCAAGCTCGCCACAGAGAATCGCGTGCGGGTGCGGCCGGACAGCCGCCTCGTCGTGACGACGGGGAGCAATCAGGCGTTCTTCGCCGCGTTGCTCGCGGTGGCCGACGTCGGCGCCGAAGTGATCTTGCCGGTGCCGTACTACTTCAACCACGAGATGGCGGTCGTCATGGCCGGCTGCCGCGCGGTGCCGGTGCCCACGACCAGCGACTACCAGCTCGACGTCGACGTCATCGCGCGCGCGATCTCACCGAAGACGTGCGCGGTCGTGACGGTGTCCCCCAACAATCCGACCGGTGCCGTGTACTCGGAAGCCGCGCTGCGCGACGTCAACGCGCTCTGCGCCGCGCGCGGCATCTTCCACATTCACGACGAGGCCTACGAGTACTTCACGTACGACGACGCGCCGCATTTCTCGCCGGGGTCGATCCTCGGGGCGGCGCCGCACACGATCTCGCTGTACACGCTGTCGAAGGCGTACGGCATGGCGAGCTGGCGGATCGGGTACATGGTGATTCCGAACGCGCTCTGGGAGGCCGTGAACAAGATTCAGGACACGGTGGCGATCTGCCCGCCGCTCGTGTCGCAGCACGTCGCGCTCGCGGCCGTGGGCGTCGGCGCCGAGTACGCGCACGCGCATCGCGACCGACTCGACGGACTCCGGCGACACGTGCTCGCGACGCTCGGCGATCCGTCGGTGTCGTGCGACCTCCCGCCCGTACGGGGCGCCTTCTACTACTTCCTCCGCGTGCGCACCGGGCTCGACTCGATGACGCTGGCCGAGCGCCTGGTGCGCGAGCACCAGGTCGCCGTCATTCCCGGCGCCGCCTTCGGCGCCACGACAGGGTGCTATCTTCGACTGTCGTACGGCGCGCTGGACGTGGACACCGCGCGAGAGGGCATCGGGCGTCTGGCCGCGGGACTCCGTGCTTTGAGCTGATCGTAGGGCAAACCTTTAGGTTTGCCTGGCTGGCAGACCTGAAGGTCTGCCCTACGTACTGCTTCCATGAAACTGATTACCTGGAACGTCAACGGCATTCGCGCGCGCCAGTCAGAGGTGCACGACCTCGTCGCCGCCGAACAGCCGGACGTCGTCTGCCTGCAGGAGATCAAGGCGTCGCCCGAGCAGGTGCCGGCGCTGCTCGCGACGCCCGAGGGCTACTCGATTTACTGGCACGGCGCTGGCGGGTATTCCGGTGTGGCGCTGATGGTCCGCCACGGTTTTTTCACCGAGCCGCCATCGTTCAGCCATCCCGTGTTCGACATGGAGCAGCGGATCGTGGTGACCGAGGTCAACCAGTTGCGCATTGCGTCCGTCTATGTCCCTAACGGCGGGAAGGACTTCGAGGCCAAGCTCCGCTTCTTCGACGCGCTCGCGGGATGGGCGACTGAAACGAAACTGTCGGGCCAGTCGCTAGTCATCTGTGGAGATCTCAACGTGGCCCGTGAAGAGCGCGACGTCCACCCGAAGGAACGCAAGGCCGGCCAGATCGGCACACGTCCGGAGGAGCGCGCGCTCCTGCAGCGGATGCTCGACAGCGGTCTCGTCGACGTCGGCCGGACGCTCGACCCGGCCAACGATGAGCTGTTCACCTGGTGGGCGCCCTGGCGGAACCTGCGCCAGCGCAACATCGGCTGGCGCATCGACTACGTGCTCGCCAGCGAGGCACTGTTCTCGCGCGCGGCGAGCTGCATCTCCATGCGAGAATTCGGCACCAGCGACCACGCCCCAGTCGTCGCGACATTTCGTCCTGCGGACTCCTAGGACTCCTAGGACTCTTGGGACTCTTAGGACCTTTTAGATGAGCCTGCGCCTTCGTCTCATCGTCGCGTTCTTCGTGCTGTCGGTGCTGCCGCTCGGCGCCGTGACACTTTTTTCGTACACCAACAACGTCAAGGCCGTGCAGGATGCGGCGGCCCGCGAAGCCGACTTGCTCGCCGGCGAGCTCACGCAACGGATGCAGCTCGTCACGGCGCAGCTCAGCGAACGGGTCGAGCACTTGATGGACGTGCAGACGCCGGAGGCGTCCACGCCGGCTCCGCCCCGACGCACCGGGGACGCCGCGGTCACGCTCGCGGCGCAAGCGGACACCCAATCCGCCACTCACACCACGACGATGAGCGACGCCGACGTGGACGAGAAGGTCGCGTTGGCGCTCGGCGAAGCGGCCATGCTGCTCAACAACGTCGACCTGACCGGAGTGCGTTCGTTCAAGTTCGAGTCGTTTAGTGGACGATCGCAAACGCGGAGCGGCGGAGCTGATGGACGCGGGCGAACGCCGGCGCATCCCGCCACGGCGGTGGCTGCCGGCGCCAAGC
>Ga0137427_10000361_pt1 | contig 24234 bp, 34 predicted proteins | sample EasRivERMZT700_2_FD_102309 | JGI IMG/M metagenome (GOLD analysis project Ga0137427, IMG submission 102309) | Soil microbial communities from meander-bound floodplain in the East River, Colorado, USA - East River MetaG ERMZT700_2 | ecosystem: Environmental > Terrestrial > Soil > Floodplain ...
GCTACCCATCATGGTGAATGGGTGTTGATGATAAAAGAACTGGCGGACCCTAACTTTGAGTGATTTCTATACGCATGTAGCTATCCATAAGAACAAGATTCTTGTCAATGGATATCTGAATGGTAAGCGTTATAAACAAGAAGTTCCCTACAAACCGTATTTTTTCACTTATGGGCCAACCGATCTAAAGTCGGCCTATAAAACTGTTCAAGGTAAGTATGTCAAAAAGATGCCATTTGACAGCATCTATAAGGCAAAGGACTTTTACAAGCAGTATTCCGAGGTTGCAAATTTTGAAATCTTTGGCCTAGAGAAATTTGTTTACACCTATATCAATGACACTTTCAAGGATAACATAGAATACGATCCTGCACAGATTATGGTGCATAATCTGGACATTGAAACGGGAAAAGCTGATGATGGTTCATTTGCCGAAGTTGAGAAGGCGAATGGACCTATTACTTTGATCGGTATCGGACTTAGGGATCAGCGGCTTGTTTTTGGCTGGAAAGGAGAATATACACCAAAGACCAAGAACGTAATGTATATTAAATGTAAAGACGAAAAAGACATGCTGGCAAAGTTCATTTCTTTTTGGGCTCATGATGAGTTTCGTCCAGATGTTGTGACAGGATGGGCGGTAGAAAAATATGATATCCCTTTCATTGTCAATCGCATTCGTCTCTTGTTTGGGGATGATGCTGCAAATCGTCTTTCCCCTTGGGGCATCCTGCGAGAAAAACGAGTTGTTATCAAAGGACAAGAGAAGCTGATTTATGTCCCTGTCGGTGTATCTATTCTTGATTACTATGATCTTTATATAAAGTTCAAGCCATACAAGCTAGAGTCCTACAGTCTGGATAATGTTGCATTTCATGAAACTGGTAAGAGAAAGTTAGATTTCTCTGAGTATGAATCTCTTGACGAATTATGCGAAAAGAATTATGAGAAATTTGTTGATTATAACATAACAGACGTTGATCGCGTAGCTGAGATTGATCAGAAGAACAAGTATCTGGAACTGTGCTATACAATTGCATTTGACGCAAAGGTGAACTTCATTGATTCTCTAACTTCCGTGCTGCTTTGGGACGTGATTATTCATAATTATCTTCTTTCTAAGAACATCGTTATTCCTAGCAGCGCCCGTACATCACCAATGAACATTCCCGGAGCTTTCGTTAAACAACCCGATAAAGGATTGTATGAATGGGTAGTTTCTTTTGATTTGGAAAGCCTCTATCCCCATCTTATTATGTGGGGGAACATCTCTCCCGAAACTTTTCAAGGACATAATAATTGGTCTGAAGTAGATTTTGAAAATGTTCTCAACGGCACATTTAGAACATCTGACAAAAATTTTACGCAATGTGGAAATGGAGCTAGGTTCAGAAAGGATATTCATGGATTCCTTCCTGAACTCATGCATAAACAATTCAAGCTTCGTGCTCAGTATAAGAAGAAGATGCTTGAACTGAAAGCTGCCAAGGCCGATGAAAGGGAAATTCAAAAATATTGGAACTTCCAACAAGCCAAGAAAATTCAGCTGAATTCATTATATGGTGGGCTGGCAAATCAGTATTTTCGCTGGTATGACTGGCGTCTGTCCTCTGCAATCACGATGAGTGGTCAACTTGCTATTCGTTGGATTGAAAAGCGATTCAATAGCTTTTTAAATGGACTACTTAATACAGCAGATGTTGATTATGTCATTGCAATGGATACAGATTCATGTTATATTACACTCAAAGATTACGTTCAAAAGCTCTATCCGAATGCAAGCCATGCTGAGACAATTGATATCTTAGCGCGCGATGCTGAGACAGTCTTTCAACCTGTCATCAAGAAAGGATATCAAGAGTTTTCAGAAGTAATGAATGCCTATGAAAATTGCCTAAAAATGAAGCGCGAATCAATCATTGACAAGGCAATTTGGACAACCAAGAAACGCTATATTCTGAATGTTTGGGATTTGGAGGGTATACGTTATAAGGAAGCGGAAGTCAAGCACGTTGGTATTGAAGTTGTCCGTTCCGTTATTCCTCAAAAATCCCGTGATGCTATGAAAAAAGCAATCAAGCTCATTTTCAGCGGCACAGAAGCAGATATAAAGCAATTTATTGCAGAATTTTGGGAAGACTTTAAAAAAAGTACGTTTGATGAGATTGCTTTTCCTCGTGGTGTCAATGGGATAACTAAATACAAAGACGGTGTGACACTGTACAAAAAAGGCACGCCGATACATACAAAAGCTTCAATAATATACAACAATATGGTGTCAACAAAAGGATTGACGAACAAATATAGTCTGATCTATGACCGTGACAAAATCAAGTTCGTTTACCTCAAAACACCAAACCCGTCGTTATCACCTGTAATTGCCGCACCAAGGCACTTGCCAAAAGAACTGAATTTGGACAAATTCATAGACTATGATTTGATGTTTGAGAAGACATTTTTGGACCCCATTACAGCGATTCTGGATGCCATTGGATGGAATGTAAGCGATAACTCAACCTTAGAAGGATTTTTTGAGTAGAGGATATACATTGTTCACTGTTCCTGTTGATAAGTTTTACATCATTGCTGTTTGTTCCAATCCAGTCAGATATCATACTCGTGCACGTCTGTTTGAAGAATTTGCTAAGCACATGGCTGATGTTGGTGCTCAACTGATTGTTGTTGAGTGTGCTTATGGAGATAGACCTTTTCATCTCACACAAGCCGGAAATCCATTTCATCTGCAATTTAGGACAGATCAAGAGATATGGCATAAAGAAAATCTGATCAATCTTGGTATTCAATACCTCTGTCAACTAGATAAAAATTGGAAATATGTTGGCTGGTGTGATGCAGATATTCATTTTCAAAGACAAGATATTATTATGGAAACAGTGCATCAACTTCAGCATTATGATATTGTGCAGATGTTCTCTCATGTTGTTGATTTAGGACCAAAGTTTGAGCCTATTCAGCATCAGAATGGTTTCGTTTGGTCTTATTTTCAGAATGATTTTGGACCTCCTGTTGGTCCAGGTTACACACCAAAGCTAAAAGGTGAAAATAGGGATTACTATGGTGGTATTGTAGGAGGCGCCAAGGGTAGTGGATTCTGGCACTGTGGTTATGCATGGGCTGCTCGGCGTTCTGCTTTAGATAAAATCAGTCTTTTTGATAAAGCTATTCTAGGGTCTGCTGATCATCATATGGCAATGGGTTTGATTGGTCAAGTTCATAGATCAATTCCAAATTGGATAACCAATGGATATCGCGAACATCTTATGAACTGGCAAGAAATTGCGGAGCAAAGATTACGCAGAAACATTGGTTATGTTCCTGGACTGATTGCACATCACTGGCATGGGAATAAAAAAGATAGAAAATATGTAGACAGATGGAAGATACTAATTGACAATCAGTATGATCCTAATGTAGATATTGCACGCGACCCGCAAGGTCTTTATCGCTTGAATGTTCATTGCGGAGCACGATCAATAAAACTGAGGGATCAAATCAGAGCTTACTTCAGATCAAGAAACGAAGATAGTATAGACGTGGAGTAAACATAAGATGAACGACCTTAATAGAAAAATAGTAATCGTTTTATTAATTATCTGTTTTTTTATAATTATTCTGTTAGCATCCATTCGTCCTGGCACTGCTGGTAGTCATAAATTTGGCAACTTTGTCGCTGTATGCCCAGGTCATAAAATTGTTTACAGAGAGCTTCCGCAAAATTCACCTGGAATGTATGCTCCCGGTGTGATCATTTTAGACCCTCATGTATTGCGACAAGAGAAGCTAGTTGTGCAAAAGTTTGTTTTCTTTCATGAGTGCGGCCACGGATTTGTAGGGGAGAGTGAACATGCGGCTGATTGCTTCGCTGCCAAGCATGGTATAAGGAATGGCTGGCTCAAGGAAACAGATATAGAAGCAATTTGTTTATCATTTGTCGGTCCTGCAACATTCACTCATCCTTCTGGTAAGAGTCGTTGTGGGAACATTTATCGTTGTGTGTCGGCAGCTAAAAAGGAAATTGCCAGTGGAAAAACTCCAGACAACAATATCAGTAAGTAGTTTCCTTTTAATGGATGGTATTAGAGAATATTGCCATATGAATGGAATTCATTATATAATCACTGTTGGCCCAGGACATGGTAATACTTGGGACATTACGTTTGAAAATATTACAGATTTAGAGAAAGTTAGAAAATGGTCTGGAATAGAAAAGTAACAGATAAAAAAATAAAACAATACGAAAAACATAAAGCAAAAATGTTAAAGAAGAAAGAGAGACGAAACGAAGAATATGAAGCTCAGAGAAAAGTTACTTAATAATACTACGATTGAAGATACTTCCTTACTAGGCGAAAGTAAATTTTACGAAGAAAGGGATATGGTTTCAACTGAGTATCCCATGATCAACGTTGCGCTGTCGGGAAGTATTACAGGCGGTTTATTTCCTGGAATCACACAACTAGCAGGCCCAAGCAAGCACTTCAAGTCTATGTTCGCGTTGCTGCTGGCATCTGCTTATCTGAAGCAATATCCAGATAGCGCCATGCTATTTTACAATTCAGAATTTGGAACACCGATTTCTTATTTTGATCAGTTTCAGATTCCTGTTGATAGAGTTATTCATACACCTCTTTTAAATATTGAACAACTCAAATTTGATTGTGTTTCACAGTTGGAGAAAATTGATCGTGGTGATAAAGTTGTTATCGTTATTGATTCAATTGGTAGTTTGGCGTCTAAAAAAGAACTTGATGATACGTTGGCTTCTAAGACTGTGGCCGATGTTGGTAATAGGGCTAAAGCTCTTAAGTCGTTTTTCAGGATGGTCACGCCGTATTTTCCGATGAAAGACCTTCCTTGCATCGTCGTCAATCACAGTTATGAAGAAATTGGGATGTTTCCAAAGCAGATCGTTGGCGGCGGTACTGGATCGTATTATAGCTCTGAAAATATTTGGATGATCGGAAGACGACAAGAAAAGGAAGACAAAGCAATCGTTGGTTATCATTTCATCATCAATATTGAGAAGTCTAGATATGTCAAAGAAAAATCTGCAATTCCTATCACTGTCATGCATGATGGAGGTATCAATAAGTGGTCAGGTATGCTAGACTTGGCTATTGAGGCTGGCTATATAGAGAAGGTCGGACATTCGTTGCTCTTGAAGGGAAATGACAAGAAACATAAGAAAGATGATATCATTGACAACGATGAATTTTGGAAGTCGGTTCTAGAGAAAACAGACTTCGCCAATTGGATCAAAAACAAATACTCACTAGAAAGGAATTAAAATAATGTCTGGAACGAATATTAAATCATTGGATAAACAGCAATTTGTTGATTATGAAAAAAATCTTGCGTCTGGGATATTTAAGCACACCAATAAACTAGAGCAGAACCAATTTGTCGCAATAAAGGAAAAGGATTTTGATCCAATGTTGAGAAAGGTGATGGAAGAAAATAAGTCCAGAGTATATCATCAATTTGATGGTAAGTATGAAATGAAGCTTGCTGGAGATGTAAAAGTAAATAACGATCTTCATTTTAATGATCCTAAGACTGGCGAAAGATTGGCTACGATTTTCGCTGATGGTAATTATATTGGTAATTTTGAAAATGTTGTTGAGGTAATTAGTAAAAACGACAAATATACCTTTAATATGTTTGGAGGTATTATGAGAGCGATGAAATCTTATCAACGGCTTGAGGAAAATCATAAGAAACTATGTGTAATCAAAGAGACAATATTGAAAAATCTTCGTGCCAGTGTTTGTGAAAATGAAAATCTCCGTATGGAAAATGAGAAGCTTCGTGCACAACTCAATCAGTTTGATGCCCCTGATAAGAATAAAATGTCAAGTAACGAAGGTGTATTGAGCGCTATTAGGAAAGTTCGTTAAATTGGAATTTGATTTTAAGAAGCATTTAGAACGACAGAGTGAATGGTCAGAAAAAATCTTTGGTCCCGGTGACAGAACAAAAGGGATTGTTGACCATATCCGTAAGGAGTTAATTGAGGTAGAGGCCAAACCAAATGACTTGTCAGAGTGGATGGATATTGTTATACTAGCTCTGGATGGAGCTTGGCGCCAAGGTGCATCCCCTGACGATATTATCAATGCATTGGTAGCCAAGCAAACCAAAAACGAAAACCGTGTGTGGCCTGATTGGCGAACACAACCATTGGATAAAGCGATTGAGCATGTCAAATAGTGAGCAAGAAGGTGTTGGCGAAGCTGCTTTCTTAGCGACTGTCTGTCTAACTCTTGGTATTGCATTTCTTACAGGATGGTATTCAGGCAATCCAATAATCACTATCGGTGTTGGATTGATTACCTTTCCTCTTGCTTTCGTTGTGTTTATGTTTCTTGCAATTGTTATTGAGTGGTTGATAAGAAAGGTGTAGTTGTTGATTGGAAAGTTTGATATTATCACATCTATTATACAATGAAGAGTATGCCAGAAAAGTAATACCTTATCTCAAAGCGGAGTATTTTCATAAGACTTCAGACAAAATCATCTTCAATATTGTTCAGGACTTTATAACGAAATACAATTCGCTTCCTTCAAAGGAAATTTGTTATATAGACCTGACGAATCAGGAAAATCTTTCGGAACAAGATTTCAAAGAGTGTCAAACGACAATTGGTGCTCTTGAGGTTTCTGAGAAGACTGAACTTGATTGGTTGACTACAAAGACAGAAGAATTTTGTAAAGAGAAAGCGTTATACAATGTCATTCGGAAATCAATTACTTATCTTGATGATAAAACTGGAAAGCTCGGGGACAAAGGTGTTCTTACAAAACTTTTTGCCGATGCTCTTGCCGTTTCCTTTGATCCTGCAATCGGTCATGACTTCTTTGATGACTTTGTTTCACGTTGGGAATTGTATCATCTAACCGAAAATAGAATTGCGTTTGATCTAGAATTATTCAATAAAATCACACGCGGAGGTGTAGCAAGAAAAACTCTTAGCATTCTTATGGGGCCTCCTGGTATTGGTAAGTCTATATTTCTTTGTCATTTTGCGGCAGCTAATCTTTCAGCTGGTTACAATGTATTATATATCACGTTGGAAATGGCTCAAGAGCGTATTGCAGAGCGCATAGACGCAAATCTTCTGGACGTGCCTATTGAAGACTTAGAGAAGCTTTCTAAAGAAGAATATACAGCCAAGATTAGGAAAATAAAGCAGAAAACCGATGGTAAACTGATTATAAAGGAATATCCAACGTCTGGTGCAGGGTCTAATCATTTTCGTCATCTCTTGGAAGAATTGAAGATTAAAAAGAACTTTCGGCCTGATATCATTTATGTAGATTATTTGAATATTTGTGCTTCAGCAAGGATGAAGTATGGTAGCAATGTCAATACTTACATGTATATGAAATCTGTGGCCGAAGAGTTGAGAGGAATTGCAGTTGAATATGAAGTTCCAGTGTTTACAGCTACACAAGTTAATAGACAAGGGTTCAGAAACTCTGATCCTGATATGGAGAACACATCCGATAGTATAGGGCTTCCGCAAACAACAGATTTGATGTTCACTTTGATAACGAATGAAGATTTAGAAAAAATGAATCAAATTATGGTGAAGCAATTAAAGAACAGGTATTCTGATCCAAATTATTTTAAGAGATTTGTGGTTGGTGTTGACAAGAAAAAAATGAGACTTTATAATACAGAGCAATCAGCACAGGATGATATCATTGATGAACCAGTAATGGATGGAACTTCTTTTGGTCAAAAAATGGGATGGGAAGAAATGGACAAGACTCTTTTTGAGGACGTAAAATGAAGTATGAAGTGACAAAAATAGGTAAGAAAAAAGTTTGTATTATTGAAACAAAAACTAATCAGGTGATTCGTGTTTATAAAAACAACAATAAAAATATGGCTTATCAACTTTGCCAACACCTCAATACATCAGGTGGGTTTCAGGGAGAAACACCAGCATATTTCTTGAAAAAAGAAGAGCAATCGTCCTTGACAGCATCCTAGCTTCTAGGCTAGTGTCCAATCGTTCCCTCTGAGAGCGGGAACAGACTCCACGGCGCGGCAGAGAGGAACGGGAATTGCTTCCCCCCCAATTTCCCTATTCCCGTTCCTCTTTCTCTCTAAAACCTTCGGGAGACGTGATATGCGAGTGATGAGGTTCATGGATGAGACAGGTGATCGGGCAATAACTCTAGACGATCCGAAGTCTTTTCAAGAAGCAAAAGACCGATTCAATGATTTGGTCCTTTTGAAGCAAACACATCGGGCAATGGATACCAAAGGTAAAGGCCCAATTAACAAATTTGAAGATGCAGGTGAGGAAACGTTAGTGTTTCCGCATCTAGTCGGCGGTTAGCGTTCCACGAGGGCGTTGGACGCGAGGGCTGTATGGTTCTTCTTTCTTGTGGAGGGCCATACAGCCATTTTTTTGTCAAAAACTACGTTTTTGGAGGAGAACAAAACCATGCCAAGGTTTGATATCCCGTTGAACTGTGCTGTTCCTGGAACAGAAGGAAACATTATGATTATTGTCGCACGCTTACAAAAGGTGTTGCGACGTCATAAAATACCTGAGTCCTTCATACATGATGCGACTTCCAAAATCTTTGCTGTAGATAGTTACACAGCACAACTTGGTATTATCGCTAAGATTGTGCACTTCAATGGCGGTCAGTTTGATGGGCTTAAATGAAGAATAAATAGAGTTGTAAGTAGAGGGAAGCTCAATTTTGCCCGCCTTTATGGTGGGTTTTTTTATTTTAAGAAGGATTTTAGAAAATGCATGAATATGAACCCCTTTTCCACTTTAAAGAAGAAGAAATTGACGGAATAGCGCCTTGGTGTTGGCAAATATCCGATGATGGAGCTTGGACAGGCCCAAAAGAAAATTGGCTCAATGGGCATAAAAATAATATCACTAAACATGTTAAAAAGTTTGATTGTGTAGTCCAAGCTGGCGGTAACCATGGTATGTATCCAAGGTTATTATCTGATATGTTTAAGATCGTTTATACGTTTGAACCAGACCCTTGGAATTACTTTGCTCTTGTCAATAACTGTCAAAAAGACAACATTATCAAGATGCAAGCTGCTTTAGGTGATACAAATAAAATGGTAGCTGTGCAGCGAGCATGTATGTCTAATACAGGCATGCATACAGTAATTGATATGGATAACGCGAATATTCCCATGCTTACGCTTGATTCATTAGATTTGAAACAATTAGATTTTCTTTGGCTAGATGTTGAAGGCTATGAGGAAAAAATCTTTAGAGGAGCTACTAAACTTCTTGAAAAACATCATCCTGTTATTTTTTCCGAAGCTGGTCATAGTGAAATTGATAATTTTCTTTCTCAATTTGGCTATAAAAGAGCCGGCAATTCGGAAATGGACACAATATACGCTATATCCTAAATAAGATAATAATTTCAAGGAAAAAAGTATGCAAAAAAAGGCAAAAAAAAGGCGACAAAGACAGGTGGCAAATTATATCAACTTAGAACCTACGATTGACGATACTGATCCAACCAAGGCCCAATCTGGCGCTGCAAGAACTCTTCTAAGACGAATAGCTGAAAGTCCTCTTCTTTATGAAGTTGCAGGAATGCGTTATGGTGACTTTCCGTTGTTTCATGGCCATGTTAACAATATGCATCAGAGAATGAAAACTGAAGTTGCACACGATGGTAATTCTGAAATTCCAACTCCAGAACTTAGAAAGCATATCAGAAGGGCTGAAAGGGAAATGCAGTCCATGGGTTGGAACAATAATATGGTTACACAAAATGGTGGTCCTCATCTAAATGCAGCTATGCATGCTTATGTCGGTCATTATGCTCCTCTTTTTGCTGCTAAACGCGCATCTCAAATGAGACAAGAAAGTCTTGAGGAAGCCAAGAATTATACAATCAATTCAAGAACCCCTGCTAGAACTCTTGGGCAGCTGGTCCGTAGAAAAGACAATGTTGGCGCCCAGGCGCGCGCTGAGCGTGCTAGACGTGCAAAAGCAACTCCTACAGCTGCGCGTGATATCATTCATCGGCATGTAATGGGAGGGAAAAAACGCCCCAAAATACATGAATTTGAAGCCGCCGCCAATGCTCTATCAAAAAATCCTGGTTCTCTAGCCAGAACCCTTCAAAGAGCGGCTAAAGAGCGAAAGAAATGGGATAATATCAAACAATTCCATGCAAAAGTAAGACGCCAAGAGAAACAAGCTGTTGCTAAAAAACATAAGGCCGAGATTGATGCTATTCGCGCTCAAGTTAAAGCTCATACAGCCAAACCAAAGAAACCAAAGGCAAAAGGGACTACTAAGGCTGCAAAGACACTTGTTCCAAAAGCAACAAAGATACCAAAAACAAAATTGTCTCCTAAGGAAAAACAGTTTATTGCCAGGGCTCTTACTAAAGCTCCAGAGTCAACTACATTTCATCCTGTAGAAGTTAAACCACAGGAAAGGGCTATTCTAAAAGGAGCTAAGAAACGTTTAGCTGGAGCTAATATCAAATCAACACCTTCTCCAGGAACTTTGATTCCTAAGCAAAGTACAGGAAGAGAGGCACAAAAACGCCCACCTCCTTTACCTAAAATAAATGTTCCATCTACACGGGAACCGCTACCAGAGCCAAAAATAATCCAGCAAAAAGCTGAGATTGTTAGGGATGCTTATGGAAAGGAGCATGATGGTAGAAAATATTATCTTTCTAGAGGTGGACATATAAACATGTGGGATGATTTACATAAAGATTTTGATCGTGGTATGGTTCCACCTGATGAAGAGTTACCTCACCATGAACATTATAAAAATGATATTCGTGCTAGGATTCCAAGCAAAATGGAATTGTTTCTTAATAGAAAGAAACGGGAAAATCCAAGAAATCTACGATAATGTCAGTATCTAAAACAATCACTAAAACAGTCAGAGAAAAGCAGCTAGAGGAATCTAATGCCCTTCTTGGTTTGATTGGCGGTGGTTTGGTGTTGGGTGCACAAGCCATTTATAATAAATGGAAGAACTCTAAATCTTTTCGTGATCCGCACGGTGATTATGCTTATCATGGGCCATCCAAGACCTATTATGGTAAGAGTTTCAAACCAGCTAATGAGAAAGCCTTTTTCAAACATCTAACACATGAACGTATGATGGACCCTGTAAAGGCCCAAGATATGATCACTCGTCTCAAAGCACCTCATGAAAATAACGAGCATATTCAAAAACATATGAAACTGGCTAATTTATACAGAGATGCGGCTGAAAAATCAGTAGCTAAAAAACGTGCTGTTAAAGATGCCCAAGCGGTTATGGATAGAGAAGAAGGAACAAAAGCTAAGATTTCTATGCATGTTCATACCGCAAGAAAAACACGCAAGGCGGCAAGAGCGTTGACGCATATGAATGTTAAAAATCCAAAAACAGGCAAGGTATCTTCTAAACAAGTTCGCCGTGATAAAGTTATGAAGAATATGCCAAAAGACGAAGTATCAGCAATAATGGCGAAAAGAAAAGAAAAAGCTAAAGCTTATAGAAAGGCAGCAGAGTTTCATATGAAAAAAGCAAGACGATTGAAACAAGGATTAGATAAAACTTGGGAAGAAGATTTCGCTCCAATGGTAAGAGATATGCTTTTGGAAGGCTTTAGCCAAGATGAAATTATAAGTATATTTGATGACGGTTTAGACCTAAACGAGGAAGAATTACTAATGGTAAAGACAGAAATAGACAAAGAAGATAAGAAGGACAAAGAAGAGCCTAAAGAGCCTGATACGTCCGTATATCATGTGCCGTCAGACACAAGAATGACTGATACAACTTCTCTCATGACAGAGGATTATATCTATTCCGTTGTAGATGATTTGGCCAAGGTGTTCATGGAAGAAGAGATTGTTTCCATTCTTGCTGGCGACTTTGATGATTATCATTTGCGTCTTCATAAATGGGGTAAATCTGGTAACCTTCGTGTTCAACGCCTCCAAAACGCCAAGAATGCGATTGCAGAAGGTTATTTGGATGGTTATGCGGAATGGTTAGAAGAGCAACTATTACCAGGAAAAGGCGTTGGTTCTGTCCCTGATCCAAGATTGAATAAATCAAAGTCACCGATTGCTAAAAATCGGTCACTTGTTCCACAATCACGAGCACTATATTGGTCCACACCAGCATCGCAACCAGCGGCTAAGAAAGCTGCGGGTCCAGGTCTGTTTCGCGGTGTAAAGAATCAATATAATAGCATAAGAAACAATGTTCGCAGTTTCTTAGGTGGAAGAAAACAACTCCAAAAGAAATTGGGTGCTCAAGCTTATAGAAAAGGGCAAGATGCGGAAAGTAATTTACATCAAGCAAAAGCTATTGATTCTACTTTAGCAAGTCATGCACGGAATGTTCCACAACACGGTGATGCTACTCAAAAAGTTGGTATGGCTGCACTTAATGCTATTAAAGCTGGTGGTAATAAAAAATCTATTGGTAAAAGTGTAGCAGCTGCACATGCAGATCATGAAACAAATGTAAGGGTACAAACAGGTGTTCATGCTGGTGTTGCGAGTGCTTTATCTCGTGAAAGAGATTCAGCATTCTCAAAAGCAAAACAAAATGTAGCTGCATCATCTAGATATGGTAAGTTGGCTAGGGATAAAAACGCCCGGTTGCCTTGGAAAAATGCATTTCGTGGAGAAGATATTGAAAAACAAGCTAATGATGATTTTCTTCATTTACTTGAAAATGGTTTCACCTATGATGAAGCTGTCCAGCTAATTGAGCAGCAATATGAGGATGAATTTATAAAAAAAAAGCAGAGCTAAACGAGGGTGAGTTTGGCCGCCGCGCCTTACACACTTTAGCTCATTGGTTGCGGTTAGATCGTAACGTTGAACCTGAATGGAATCATGATGAAATTATCAGTCATCATGAACAAATCATTCGCGGTATGCCTAGAGGAAGCCATAGATTAGCTGGGAGGCTTCGTAGCGCGATTGATAATCCTGCTGTTCAAGAGCATGGACGTGGCCGCATTCCAGAGCTTCAAAGACGACATTTTCAAGTCGCTGCTGATCATATTTCTCACATAGAAGACCCTCAAACGCGCGAGCGTGTAGCAGGTAATTGGAAGAGTCTTTTCAATCGCACCAACGGCCGTTTCAATCACAGACGGTTTGATGCTTGGGCGCGAACTGGAGAGTATAACCAAGAACAACCCGGATTTGGGGCACGTCATGATGGTTCTTTCCGAAGAGCTTATAGAGACCCCGGTCAAACGAGACCTCCGAGACGGCCAAGACCCAAGAAACCCAAGAAGATGTGGTGGAAGTTCAGGAAAAATCAGGGTGAGTTTGAGGTTTAAACCCCTTTACTAAATATACATTGACAGTCAAAAAAACCGCAGAAAGACATTTGGATTTTAATGCTTATCACTGAAAAAGTTGTTGGCGATCTAATTAAAAAATTTGGTAAGCTCTTTTCCTTTAAGAAGACGACTCCAAGCGATTTTCATTCTAAGCTCCAACAAACAACAGCTGGGTTTGAGCATCATTATCATGTTGATGGTCAGCATGTTAATGTTATGTATACAAATCGCGGTAAGAATGCTTATGATGTTGATTTTAAAGTCAACGATGATTTTAGTAGAGCGATAAAGCCAAATTTTCATCCAGTTACAGGACTAAAAATCCTTCTAAGTGTTAGAGATTCAGCACATAAATTCAAAAAAGAAATCAATCCTCATGCTTATCATTTTGAGGCATATGATGCTAATCCATTAATTCAGCAATATAAAAGGCATCTTTATGATAGGGCTGCTAATCGTTTCGCAGAAAAATATAGTGGAAGAGTTAAACACCAAAAGAAAAAGGTTGTTGTAACATTTCCAAAACATAAAATGAATGAAGATGCTGAAAAGAAAAAATCTGGAAAATATAGAGGATTTCAGGATAGCTATTCTCATCAAAATCATAAGGTTACAATTAGATATGATAAAATCGGGGCTGCTGAAAATGCTTATAAAGTTCATTTTTGGGTAGATAAAAAGGTAAAATCTAAGTCTGCCGGTGGAGAATCAGGTAGGACATTACTTTGGAGTGTTCTAGGTCGTATCAAAACATTCGTAAAAACACAAAAACCATCTTTACTTCATATGAATGGTAATAGTGAAGAAAGAGATAGAATTTATAAACATGCGGCTATGTCTATAAACAGGGATCATCCAGGGTCAGAGGTTACGCATATTCCACAAATGGGAAGTCTTGTTCATTTTCCACAACATATAAATACAGAGAAACATAGTCTTACTAAAAAGGATAAGAAATAATGGCACAACATGGTGCAATAGACCAAACAAACAATGCCCCTATTTGGGTGACGGCACAAGTCAATAAAAGTGTCAATACTGCAAATCGCGATGCTTTATATAACAATAACACCCCTGATTCATTTGTTACAGGTGAGCGTGTAGGTGTTTTTGGTGTTGCTGCTAACCAAATGGCTAACACTTTTGGCTCTATTCCTCATACAGGCTGGATTCTTCGTAAGATCGGCACCGGGGGCCGCGCCGGTCGTGTTCAACAAGAATGCCTTGTTGCTGGTGGTTTTAACACAGATACTCATGGCGACGTTTCGCTCTATATTACGACACAACCTATCAACAACACTGCTGCGGACCCTGCTCCTGCAACGTTCCGTGTGGTTGCTAACGCTTATCCGGCCAATACTGTGACTTATCAATGGCAACGTTGGGGTGGGGCATCATTTGCTGATATTTCGGCCAATTCTATTTATACCCTTGTGACAACTGCTGCGATGGTGATTTCTGACGTAACTGGCCTGAATGGTGAGATTTATCGCGTTAGGGTAATGACAGGTAGTGCAGCGAATGTCTTTTCTTCTAATGCTGTTTTGACAGTTACATAATAACTAAAGATTTGCTATGGCCAACAATATCAGTGAAGCGATTGAATCAAAGGATATCCCTGTTGTAAACACAGTCAGTAGTAACGCTTATGTTATTGTTACTACTGACCCAAATGGTAATGCAGAAACTAGGAATGTTTCGATTCACAATCTACTTGCGAATAGCACACATGATGTGAAAGCAGCGAATCTTTATGTGACATTCAATACTACGCCAGCCAATAGCACAGCCAATTGCACTAAAGGACAATATTGGAATGACGACAACTATCTTTACGTGGCGATTGCGAACAACACCATCAGACGTATTGCCCTTGGTGGCACATTCTAAGGAAATTCAAATGAAAACTATCTATGAAGGAAAGCACGGAAATGTTTGTGAGCATGAGGATTTTCCATTTCATGTTGTTGATTCAAACGGTAAACATGTTGGATATTATACGACTTTTGATGTTGCTAAAGGAATGACAAACAAAGCCCCTGTGATAGTGAAGAAAGAAGATAAGAAAGAAGACCCTTCTAAAAAATAATGAATGAATATATCGGAAGACAACTTTTTACTATACTGTGCGAAATTTTATAACAATCCTTACTGTGCGACTCTTGAAGAATTCTATAGTGATATCGTAAGGATCAAATATCTAAAGAAGCTTTTTACTCGTTATGAAAAAACTGGTAAGCTGAAAGAGAGATTGATTCTAAATCATATTATTATCCTAAACAATGTCTTTACTCCAGAGCATGCTACGAGAATTCTGGTTTTCAAAATGGAGGAGTATCTACCTTACTTGAAACCGTTTCTGGAACTCTTAGGGACATTACCAGATGTAGTTACAGGAATTGGAAAGGACGATAAGAAAGTGGATACACGAGAAATAATAGCTGATACACAAATCAATTTCATTCTGAGTAAGCTATGAAAACTTTTCAGGAATTTCTCTCAGAAAGTAAAATAAAACTTTCAGGCGATAAAGAAGCTTTGGAGATGCTATTTGGAAAACCTAAAGCTGATATGTCTAAGCTTCCACAATTCAAAAACAAACCAGGGACTAAAGGTCATTTAGATGAGTTGTTAGCTCAACATGAACATCATTGTGAGCAATGGCACATTCAACACGAGGCCGGCGCAAAAACATTAGCCAAATATCATGGAAAAACCATCACTGCTTTAGAAAAACTTGGGGAAAAGCATTACTATAAACATTATGAGGATTTGTTCAAGAGCAAGCATAAAATTCATTGGGGTGGTAAGACATATGGTGTAAATAAACACTGGTTCTCAAATCAATTTGATAATTATTCCAATGGTAGAGAAGGTAGTAAATATAAGAAAGAAGGCGATGCTGTTTTTGATGCTATCCGAAAAAGGTTGCCAGATTAATGCCTCTTCCAAAGAACGCTAAACCTGAAGCCTGGATAAAAGACTTCGTTCATTCTGATAATCCGAAGTTCAAAGGCAAAGATAAAAAGACTCGCATCAAAATGGCTCTTGCTGCCTACTATGCTAAGAAGGCGGCCGGAATGCGGAAAAAGAATAAAGAAAAGCGATCCAAGAAAAAATCTCTTAAAGAAAATATACTTCTAGAACTATCTCCAGAACCTTGGTCGCCAAAACCTGAACGCCAGCATAATGTAACGGTTCATGTTATGGGATTTGATGATTCACATCCAACTAAAGCTATTGCGCATCATCTTGCTTCTTTTGGAATTGCGGTCCCTGGTAATACACTTACTGAAGCTCATGCCCACGTTACTCAAGCTTTGCCACAAATCCATAAGCAATATTACAATCGTGTATTACATAAGAAGTTTCATCGGATGGCTTATTTTTCTTCATTTGATGATCATGTAGGCACAAAAGATGAAATGGGACCAAATCATGTTGTTCATATCATAAATATTGGAGAAGATGCTGCGATGGCTGTCAACAACATTGGAAGTGGAAACATAGAAGGTGCTGGTGTTGGTCCGAAAGGCGAGCCTGGGGTCCGTCGTAAAAGAAAGAGATATAAAACTCCCCCTGTAATATTTCAAACATTTAGGCGTAGGTTTCTAAAGAATTTGCAAATGCCGGCAAAACTAGCGCTTGACAATAACTGCACAAGCGTCTAAATCCAGTCTTACACACGCCGCTCCTCCCGCGTGTGATGTGCCAGAAAGAGGGAGTGGATTTGCTTCCAACACTCCCTCTTTCTTCCTTCTAAAAAGGTTAAAGACAATGAAACGGAATACTTGGAAATTTACTTATGCCGGAAAGGCTCTTGCAGTCGCATCTAAATTAAAGCTCAATTATCATCAGAGTCGTTTGACTTTCTGGGAGAAGCGCCAGAAAGAAGTTGAAGAGCAAATTCAGAAAGATGGCGTCAAAATTGATAAAAGTCAGCTTCTTCGGATGGCTAATAATGCTGCTCAAGGATTCTCTGCTTCCAATACCTATTCACGTCAACCGACTGTTGAAATCAACGAAGAAATGCTTAAAGATTTGAATGAATGTTTGGATAAAGTAAGAAGTCATCGCCAGTATTTTGATGATTACTCTGGTTGGCTTCAGCTATTCAATGCGCAACCAGAAGCCGAGTTGAAACTTCATCATGACGATTATCTCTATTTCTTTGATGAGAGAAGGAAGCTAGGAGAAGAAGAAAAGGAGTAAGTGTCATGGCCAAAATTAATGTCACCTTCACGACAAAGGAACGTGAATTTATTGAAAGAGTATTACAAGAGTTTTTAGAGAGTAATTCTGAAGTTGATGATGTAAGACTATGCGTTAGAATTGCTGATAAGGTTAATCCACCAAAAATGGAAGAGCCAGATGAACGCGACTCAGAAACAATGGAAATAAAAGGTAATGTCGCACCCATAAAGCGTTGGTAAGACCTTGACCTAAATACCAATTCGCAGTATAATACCACGAATTACGGGTGTAGCTGAGTGGCACAGCGGTAGCCTCCAAACCTACGTCATCAGGGGTTCGATTCCTCTCTCCCGTGCCATCTTCGCGCTGGCTTAGCTCAATGGCTTAGAGTGCCGCACTGTGAATGCGGAGATGGTATGGTTCAATTCCACCAGCCAGTACCAAAAAATTATTATTAGGTGAGTTATGAGATTGTATTATAGAGCATATGAAAGAAGAGCAATTCTTGTTTATAGATATATACCACAACCACATCTACAACAACCAGAGAAAGAAGACGAAGACGAAGAGGAAGATGGTATTCCTATGTTTCTATTATTAGTGATTTTTCTTGTTTTTCTTTATGCTATGAAAGATACTATTCCAGCAACAAGTCCTGTTGAGCAGGCTAAAGCGGATATGATTCAACGCTGCGTAAAAGAAAAAACACCTCCAGATTATTGTTTTGAAATTGCTAAGGAATGGACTGATAAAAATCGTAAATGAATTGGATTGATACGAAATATATCCTTTTAATATCTGGTCGTCTCCAAAAGTTCAAAAGAAAAAGTCCGACACTCTATAATTTTCGGTGTCCTTTCTGCGGCGACTCAACCAAGAATCCAAACAAGGCGCGCGGATATATCTATTCACGTAAGGCCGATTTTTGGTTTGCCTGTCACAACTGTTCCAAATCCTTCACCTTCCCTAAGTTTCTGAAAGAACTAGATGCTGGACTCTATGAGAGTTATCGGCACGATCTTTTCAATGATCGTTATACAGAAACGAACGAAGATAAGTGTACTCTGTCGCACGAAGACAAGTCTATTCTGCTGCGCGATAACAAGTCTTTAGTGTCATTAGAACTAATTTCAGACTTGACTTCACGCCATCCTGCTAGAAAATACCTAGAATCGCGGCTGATTCCTAGTAAGTTCTTTTCCGAACTATACTTCTGCGATAGATTCCAATCTTGGACTAATGAGCAAATTCCCAAGAAGTATGAAGATTATCCATATGAGGAAGAGAGAATTATTATTCCTCTATTTGATCCATCTGGAATAATGTTTGGTTATCAGGGGCGAGCTATGGGACTGAATCCAAAGGTTCGTTATGTTTCAATTATCCTAGATGAAAGCAAACCAAAGCTATGGGGATGGAACAGAGTTGACTTCAACAGAAAATACTTTATACTAGAGGGTCCGATTGATGCCATGTTTCTTTCCAATGCGATTGCAACGGCTGGCGGAAAAATCACATCTGAGTTATTGAAGGTTGGTTGCAATCTGGATAATGCAGTCATTGTCTATGATAATGAGCCAAGGAATCCGCAAATTGTGGCGAACGTTGGGAGCGCGGTAAAAAATAATTATGCTGTCGTGATCTGGCCAAAGAACCTCCCATATAAAGATATAAACGAGATGGTTCTAGCGCACTTCAAACCTGAAGATGTTGAGTTTTTGTTGAAGAAACACACCTATCGCGGGCTAGAAGCGGAGTTGGAGTTTGCGTCATGGAAGAGAATGTAGACAAGACACGGAAGATAGTTGGGTATGATGCAAACAATAAAGCTATTTGGGTAAAATATGTAAATCAAGACTATTGGTTTCTCAAGTCTTTTGAGAGAATCTTAACAGAAGAATTGAAGTTGATACTAAACAAAGAGAATACAAAACAGCTTCAAGAATTGTATGAAGGCGATAAAAATAGTGGTAGCTTTTGGGATTTATCTACACTTTGTCTTAATAGAACTGATCATGACTTCTGTATTAATGCTCATCTACTTGTTCCTGATTTACCTATAGGTCTTCTTAAAACATTTATAGATAAGTTTAGTAACATTCCAGGTAGTGCTTTCAAACAGCTACTTAGTGGATTTGCTATTCATCGCAACCTTGATAACGTGAAATATGAGGTTGTTGATACGTCTAAATTTACTGCTTTAATTGATAAGAAGATAGAAGAAAATAAAAATAAAATTATTGTAATGCCTGATCAAGAAAAAGCAACAAATTGGTTGATCGGGCAAATTATGAAGGAAATTAAGGATAGGTCTAAGGTCAATATTCAAGAGCTAAAGGCGACTATCCAAGACAAGCTAAAACCTAAATAAGACAATATCTGTTTAAGCATCCCAGAATCTTGTAAAATGCCCATTTTTATGGGGGTTTCAACTATTTTTTGTAAAGGAGAAGTATCGTATTTCTATGAAGAATTCCCCCTCTATGGACCTATACCAACAAGTCATTCATCTCACAAAATATTCCCGATGGAATGAAGACACACAACGCCGAGAAACTTGGGAAGAGACTTGCACAAGACTTGTTGATTTCTTTGAAAAACATCTCCAAGAAAAATTACAATTTGAATTAGATGCTAAAACCAAAACCGATCTTTTTGACTCGGTTTTTGCATTTGACGTAATGCCTTCCATGCGTGCTATGATGACAGCTGGTAAGGCTCTGGAAGCTGTTCAAGTTGCCAACTTCAATTGCACTTATCTTATCGTTGATTGTATTCGTTCCTTTTCCGAACATATGTATTGTCTTATGTGCGGATCAGGTGTTGGCTTTTCAGTTGAATCTAGGTTCACAAATAAGCTTCCTGAAGTTCCAGAAGAAATAATGCCAACAGACACAACGATTGTCGTAGCTGATTCAAGAAAAGGCTGGTGTGTAGCTCTCAATCAACTCTTAACAATTCTTTATTCAGGTAATATCCCCAATCTAGATGTTTCCAAGTTGCGCGCTGAAGGGGCAAGACTAAAAACATTTGGTGGTTATTCTTCAGGACCAAAAGTTCTTGTAGACCTTTATCATCACATTATCAATGTTTTTCAGAAAGCAAAAACCAGACGCCTCAAACCAATTGAGGTGTTTTCTATTATGACTTACATCGCTCAAGTTGTTGTTGTAGGTGGTGTTAGACGGTCAGCAACAATTGCTCTTTTTGATAAAGATGACTTTGAGATGCGCAATGCTAAGTCAGGTAATTGGGGGAAAGAAAATCCTCATTATGCGATGGCTAACATTTCAGCTGTCTTTGAATCAAAACCGGATTCCTCTGAATTTCTTGGTGTCTGGTCCGATTTAGTGCGCTCCGGTTCTGGGGAGCCTGGAATGATAAATCGCGCGGCTTTATGGAAACAATGTGAAGCCATAGATAGAAAAACAAGAGATGAAGATGATCAGCGTATTCCATTTGGAGTTAACCCCTGTTCTGAGATTATTCTTCGCCCGTTCCAGATGTGTAATCTTTCTGGTATTGCTATTCGTCCAAACGACACACTTCAATCACTCAAACGTAAAGTCAAACTCGCAACAATTCTTGGTACGTTTCAATCCACAATTACTGATTTTGAATACTTGAGAAAACGTTGGAAAAAAAATGTTGATGAAGAAAGACTTCTTGGTGTTTGTCTTGCCGGTATAATGGATCATCCTGTTTTATCAAAGATTTCTGATGAATCTGGAAAATGGTTACGAGAATTGAAAGATGTGGTATGGCAAACCAACAAAGAATGGGCAAAACTTTTAGGGATTTCTGCCTCTACTTCTGTAACAGCTATCAAACCGGCTGGAAATTCTGGTGAACTTTACTCTGTTGCAAGTGGTATCCATCCGCGTTATTCTCCTTATTACATTAGGACGACTCGGGAAAGCGCTATGTCGCCTCTTTGTAAGTTCTTGAAAGACCAACAAATCCCTTGGGAAGTGAGTAAGCAGAATCCACGTGATGTTGTCTTCTCCTTTCCTCAGAAATCGCCCGACGATGCGATCTGCGCGAATCTCATTGCTGGTGTTGATCAGTTGCGCCATTGGCTCCATGTCAAAGAGAATTGGGCCACACACACGGTCAGTTGCTCTATCTATGTCAAAAAAGACGATTGGTTGCAAGTGGCATCTTGGGTCTTTGAAAATTTTGATTCCATCACAGGTTTATCATTTTTTCCATATGATGGTCATGTCTATGAACAAGCTCCGATTCAAGCGATTGATAAAGCGACTTATGTAGACCTACAAAATCAGATGCCAAAAACACTTGATTTTGAGCAATTAAAAGAGTATGAAAAAACTGATAATACAAATGTAAGTCAAGAATTGGCCTGCACGAGCGGAGCATGTGCTCTCTAAATAGTAGTAACGAATATAGGAATAGAAAGGAATAAAACAATGGGTTGGATTACACTCACTTCCGTAGATGAAGGCAATGCAGAATATCGCTTGAACACTAGACACATAGTATGTTATTATGCTTCTGTGCTTCCAGTTGATGGAGAAATCCCAGAGAAAACAATCGTGCAGACTGCGGATGGAAAGACTTGGAGTGTCAAAGAAACTCCAGAAGCCATTGCTAGTATGGTTTGGAACTGGTAAGGAAAGATAAACGATGAAATCTGAAGGCACTGGTGGATTCTAAGAACTGAAAGCCCCATAAATATGGACGAGTTTACGAGGAGTTTAAAGCTTTTCTTTCTCGGCCAATTCATTATGGGGGTATCATTTTTTTGGGATTATTTATTCCATTTGGAACGAAATACAATACCATGGGATATAGCTACTTTTGGCTATTTTTTTGGTATACTTTATTCTTTGGTTTATTTGGTAAAGTTAATCAAATATACCCCTTGACAAGGTAAATTATGGACAGGTATGTAAGGCATGAGTTTGAATGTGGCGACTGTGAGATGAACTACGAAATTCGTCACGATAAAAGTTATGCAGATGAATGTATATGTTGCCCATTCTGCGGCTCTGTAAGTATTAAAAAAATAGACCCTGATGAGAAAGATGACGGAGATGATGAGGAATCTAGACCCGACTTACGAGACGAGGAATAAAGTCGCAAAAGAAATCATGCGAGGATGCTTCGTTGTTGGCACGATATTATTTCTGGCGGCTCTTGCCATGATCTGGGAAATCATATAAGATGCGCGTGAACGTCAATGGATGACGATGTGGCTTTCAATCCGACAGAATTAGGTTCGATTCCTAACATGCGCGCTAAAAACATTTTAATTATTATAGAAAAAGGATGTAGAAGATAATGATTAATCCAGGCTGAATATCAAGCTAGAGAACCCCCATAACGATAACGAACCCCCTGAACCATGAAATCTAACCTGAACACGGAGAGTTATCAAAATGACAACAACTAAAGAATACGAAGACACTTTTCTCAAAATCAATCGCGACAATCTATCCTATGAACAAAGGAGGATTCGTCGCTCCGAACTAAATGCCAGAAAATGGCTAAAAAAAGCCAAAGACAATCATGATCAATCTTTGCGTGCCCAAAATGGCATAAAGGGCAATCGCAAATATGAATACATTGAAAGGAAGTGGAACCATAATCCAGAGCTTCGCGACCGCCTTTGGTCACATAGGACTAAAGATGTGCGTCCTGAGGCCCGTGCAGCCCATCTGGCGCTTGGTTTTCTCTGGGGCACTCCCTACCGAGCTATGGAGCATGTCGCCTTCCTAAGCCCAAATTGGGCGATTGTGTGGAAGAAAGTCACCAAGCTAGGCGAATTGCCAGATACACAAGAAAATCGTGACAAATTCATGGCTTGGGCTGACATTCCTAGCACTAAGCCAAGAACGGCAGCACCGGGTAGAAATGTTAGTAAAGATTACACCGAACATCTTTCACAACCAAAGCCTAGTATTCTTATTACTCCTATTTTCAAACCAATTGTGCCAGCTGTTGCAGTTCCACCAGTGGATACATCAAAAACACCATGACGCAAGTGCCTGATTATCAGAGGGGAAGAAATGATGGTATTCAATTTGCCATTTCATGGTTGCATGCCCGCGCCCAAACGATGAATGATCCAAAAGCAAAATGTGTACTCAATTCAGCTGGATTTCATTTGGGCCAAAATTTACATAAAGTAAATGCGCCCAAAGAAGAGCCATTGAATATGAGTGAACAATTTCGTCGTTATCAAGAGCTAGAGAAATGACACGTAAGCTAATAGCACTGGTAGTTGTTGGTATCCTCTTTTCAGGATTGATTGGAGGATACTATGTTATGCATCAGAACAACACGATGGAAACAGAGTGGCAGCAATTTAAGAATAAAGTTGGGGATAAAATATCTGGATATATATCTGCGAATGATCTAGAGGCGGAAGGATGGGAAGATAATTTCGCAAAGTTTCTACACAAAGAGTTAAGCACAATTCCTAAATATGAAGAGCTTTGTAGCGGCTGGTCTGTGAATTTCAAACCTGAAGATGGGTCGCTAGTACATATAGATTTGGCCGAACGCCCTATCTATAAATGGCATAGGATTACTATAGGAAAATGACATTTTTTGTGGACATACAAAACTAAACCTTTCACTAGCGAAGATATTGGTGAGAACATCGGATTCGTTTATTTAATAACAAACAATACCAATAACAAGAAGTATATTGGA
>Ga0137427_10000362_pt1 | contig 24232 bp, 21 predicted proteins | sample EasRivERMZT700_2_FD_102309 | JGI IMG/M metagenome (GOLD analysis project Ga0137427, IMG submission 102309) | Soil microbial communities from meander-bound floodplain in the East River, Colorado, USA - East River MetaG ERMZT700_2 | ecosystem: Environmental > Terrestrial > Soil > Floodplain ...
AAGTTCGGGGTCTGGCACCTAAAGCTGATAAAGCAAGTGCCAGACCTTGAATTTATTTTGCGCCTTTTGTGCTTCTTGTGGTTACTTCCCCGTTCCTCGGTCGGCGCGATCGTCATCAGCTAAATCCCACGGCCAGTGCCGCTTCTGTAGTAATGTAGCTGCGTCATTTGGCTGATGAGGGCTTCTTTATTTTCATTCATTACTGCCGTTTTAGTGTTTCCGTGTGTATTGAATGCCCAATCCACGCTGACCTTCGCAAGAGTCCTGGATCCTATTGATTTACCGGCAACGGGGTATGTTGTCGTAAACCCCGGGGTTGCGACCGCGAGTGTTCTCTTCAGGCTCCACGATTCCAACGGAAATCTCATTCAGGCATCCACTTTTGCCGTACCCGCCGGCGGGCAGCTCGCAAGGTTGGGAAGCGAACTGTTTCCGGGAGTCCAGCTTGGTGGATGGGTTATAGCCACGAGTGCGACATCGAATCTCCGCGGCTTCTGGCTCGGCGGAGACCCCGGCTTTGCGACGATTGCCGATGGCGCCGAAGCGGCTCCCGTCGTGAGTGAGTTCGTCTTGCCGATCATCACCTCGTTCTCTGAGCTCGATGTTGTTAATCCGACCGCGGATGGTCAGGCGTTCCTTATTCGCTTGTATGGTTACGAGGGTCAGGAAATCACGGATCCTGAAGTTGTTGACCTACCTGCCATGGGCGCTTCGAAAAGAACCGCGACGTCCCTCTTCACGCCCTCCGATCTTAACCTGGCATCACACGCAAAGATCACCTGCCTGACTGTGTGTGCGGGTGCCATTCTCGTCAGGGATTTTCTGGCGTCGCCCGGGCTTGCCATCGTCAATGGTGTGAGTTCGCTGTCAACTACAATAGATCTGAATTTTGCTCACATCATTCAAGGAACGCTCAGCGGCCTGGCCTATTCAACTGTCGTCTCCATCACCAATCTGTCGCCGTTCACTCAAACCCTGACCATTCGGTACTCGTCTGACACCGCAATTACGCCAATGATTGTTCAGAGAGATGTTCCGGGAAGCGGTACGCTTCGCGAAAGGTTGGATACGTTATTCGGCTTCACGACTGGATTTCAGAATGGCTGGATTCGCGTCACGTCCGAACAGCCCGTCGCTGGTATCGCGATCTATGCGGAATCCGTGAATCGCGGTGTCGCTGTGACTCCTGCCTTGTCCCGGCCTACCAGTGAATTGCTGCTCGGACACATTGCCGACTTGAATCCCTGGTGGACCGGCATTGCCTTGCTCAATCCCGGGGTTACCGATGCATCGGTCGAAATCTTTGCAATCAGACCTGACGGTGGTCTGATCGGCAGAACCCTGATCATCATCCCGCCGGGCGCAAAGGTTGCGCGGTTGCTGAGTGAATGGGTTTCGGGGACGCAGCCTCCGTTACGTACGAGCGATGGCGGATTTGTGTATGTGCGTTCGAGCGTGCCACTGTATGGGCTGCAGTTGTTTTTCAGGAGAGACTTACGGGTTCTGTCAAACGTGCCGGCGTTCGGCTTGAACGCGGGAGAGGTATTCGTACCACCAGCGCCACCACCAAATAATTGACATTTCATGGTGGTAGCCGCAGTCTACGTGGCGGTTATATGGCAGTTGGCGTTGAATCACATAGCATGGACCAACTTATTCTCAGGCCGGGTGAACGTCGGCAAGCGGTGCTGGATCTGCTCCGTTCCGCAAATCGCTGCGCGAGCCTCTCGCTTTTCCGCTGCGACGATTCTCGTGTTTTGGATGAGATCGTTGCTGCGTCCCGCCGCAATGTCGAAGTAAGGGTCTTGATTACGCCACGGGCCCGAGGCTGGAAGAAGCGTCTGGGTACCATGGTGACGCTCCTGCAAGGAGTCGGCGTCGGGGTGCATCAGTACGACGGCCCATGGCCGAAGTACCATGCCAAGTACCTCGTTGTCGACGATGAGGTCGCCCTCGTAAGTTCCATGAATCTCACGAGGAAGTGTTTTGAAGTCACCTGTGACTTCATGCTGAAGACGCGTTCACCGGAACTGGTTTCTGGATTGGCCACTCTTTTCAATTTCGATTGGCACACCCCGGGTTCGACTCCGCCCAAGTTAACCGACAGATTGATTATCGGGCCCGAGGAGGCCCGTTCACGTCTGATCGCTTTGCTCGAGCGAGCCAGAAAAAGGATTCGAATTATCGATCATCGCGTGAGCCATCCAGACGTTCTGGTAGCGATTGCTCGAAGCAGTCTGGCCGGTGTTCGCGTGGACATTCTGGGACGCGGTGAAGTTGGCGCTCTCGAGTCGCACGGTAAATTGATTCTGATCGACAACGACGTCGCGATCTTCGGCAGCGCATCACTGTCTCGGCCGGGTCTCGATGTACGCCGTGAAGTGGCTGTCGTAATAGATGATGTGGATACGGTGGAAGCGTTGAGCCGATTCTTCGACGAAACCTTCGCCGGAAATGCAGGACGCCTTGGATTGAGCGGCCCTCGCGCAGCCGATCCGGACGAGGACGATGATGAAGATTGAGAACCGACTTAAATTTACGTTGAACGCCCTCCAGTTTTGGAAGATTTTTTCGTTCTTAGCCGTATTCGCCCTTTTGTTCTCGCCGACCCTGGAGGCGCAGGAGTCAAAGAAGAAGAAAGAGAGCCGAAAAGTCCGATTGGAACTCAAGAATCGGCCCTCGATCCGATTCGGCGACGCGCTACGGGTGGACGTTCGGGCGAAAGTACAGACCGATTTCCGATCGTTTTCGCCGCAAGTCCAAACCCCGGAAGGCACGTTCGATTTACACCGCGGCAGGGTTGGTCTGGAAGGTCAATTCCTGAAGCATTTCGAGTACGAAATCGAGCGGGACTTTCGCCAGAGTCTAGCGAACAACGACCAGCGGTACCCCTGGAAGGACGTGAAACTCGACTTCACATACTTTGATAACTTCCAGTTGCTGGTCGGAAAGTTCAAAATGCCGTTTGGTCTAGATGAGACGACCAGCGAACATGAAACGGATTTTTCGCTCCGTTCGCGCACGGCGGATGACCTGTCGCCGGGCCGCAGCGTCGGCGGAATGCTTCACGGCCGATTCTTCAGCCGTGGTGTGAGTTATTGGGCCGGCTTTTTCCGTCACGATGGAGAAAACGGGCGGAACCATAACGGACAGCCGATCGCCGGGCAAACCTTCGCTGGACGTGTCACTGGAACTCCCATTCGAGAACTAGCCGTTCCGGAGTTTCTCCGGCCGCTGGAACTGGGCATGGGTTACACGCGCTCCGATGTGCCCGAGGGCCTGAGCTCCATCCGCGGTAATGCTTATTCCGATGAAAACCTTATAGCGTACGCCTACGTCAAGGGCCCGCGCGAACGGATGGGTGTGGACGCCACTCTCATTACGGGACCGTTTTCACTCAAGTCCGAACTGGTTGATCTCCGTGAAGCGCGCGAAGGCCAGGGCATCTATCTGGAAGATCTTCCCAAAAAGCTTTCGCGCGGATGGTATGCCAGCGTCACATGGGTGGTCACTGGCGAAAAGAAAGAAGGCGGAGTTACGCCTCGTAAAGACTTTTTGAAGGGCGGACCAGGCGCCATCGAGCTGGCCGCACGGTTTGAGCAAATCCGTTTCGGAACGGCGAAACATATCGGTGACGAATTCCGCAGTCCGCGCTCCCCTAACTTTCGCGCACAAAGCGATAGATCATGGACCATCGGTGTGAACTGGTACACGAATCGTTACGTCAAGATCCAGGCCGATGCCGTTAACGAACAGATCGAGGATTTGACGCGGAGTCCTATTCCAGGAACGAAAGGCTTCTGGCTGGGCATTCTCCGGCTTCAATTTGTGATGTGACGCAACCATGATCAAACGAATTGCAGCGCTATCTATCCTCTTCATTGCCGTAAACGCACACGCTCAGACCGCAGACGATCTGTTTAGTCCGGACACCCTTCATGAAGTCCGACTCGATTTGCGGCCGGCGGATTGGGCATCTTTAAAGGAACACTACACGGAAGACATTTACTTCCCGTGCAATTTTCGCTGGAAGTTCAATGGACGCGACGTCGATGCTCCGCAGATCGGCTGCAGGAATCGCGGAACGGGAAGTCGTAGCCCAATCAAGCCCGGCTTACGGCTTCAGATCGATCGGTACGACAAGGATCGGTCGTTTCTTGGTCTGAAAACCATCGTTCTCCGCAACAACTCGCAGGACGCATCCATGATGCACGAGCGCGTGGCCATGGCATTCATGCGCCGGATGGGAATCGCTGCTCCGCGCTCAACGCATACCCGATTATTCGTCAACGGACAGTACGCCGGGCTGTACACGATCGTCGAGGAAGTGGACGAAGTGTTTACCCGTCGTGTCTTCGGCAACAGCGACGGTTACCTCTATAAGTACGATTACGGCAAGGATGACCCCGCCCACATCTTCGAGTACCTGGGTTCAGATCCCGCGAGGTATTCGCCCAAGCCGTTCAGGCCCGAGAGTCATGAGGAGGATCCTCAGGCAAATGTCATCGAAGCGATGATTCGGACGATCAATCAGGCAACCGATGCGAACTTCGAACAGATTGTTTCCGAGTTCGTGGACTTCCGGGCGTTCATGCTGGAAGTTGGAGTCGAGGCGTACCTCGCCGAGCAAGACGGCATTCTGGGTGATTACGGGCTTAACAACTTTTATGTATACCGACTGCCGACCAACAATCGCTTCAACTTCATTCCCTGGGACAAGAGCAACACGTTCTTCAGGATCGATCGTCAGGCTTACCAGAACACGCTTGTTAATATCTTGATGAGTCGGGCGCTGAAAGTGCCCAATCTGGCCTCGATCTTCGCGGATACGCTTTTGAAGGCTATTTCGTCCGCAGGAGGACCTGGCGGATGGCTGGAACAGGAAGTCGCAAAGGAGTACGCGCAGATTCGGCAGGCAGCGCTCGATGATCCCTTCAAGCTGTGCGATCCAGGCGCATCAGGCACTCTTCGCCCCTGCACGAACGCTGAGTTCGAGGCCGAGGTCGCGTTCATGATGCGTTTCGCTCGAGAGCGCGGAGACATTATTACCCGCGAACTAAGCCAGACATTCAACACTGTACCTGGAATACAAGCTTTCAGCGTCTCGGACAGAGGCGGCGTGTCAATGTCGACGTCAGGTGACGCGTCGTCGTCGACGGTTGGTTATGCTCGTATTCTGCCAAATCTCGGTAATCGCGTTCCGGCAGGTCTGGCGATCTTTGGCTATCGCTCGAACAATGTTCTCGTCACCGAAACCGCGGTGCCTGCGGTGCAGGGAATTCGCGTTGGTCGCGTCCATGCTGAAGTCGGGGGCGCTGTCAGGACTGGATTGGCGATCGCGAATCCCAATACAGGAGCGTTCGACGACGCCGTGATCAACTTTTTTTTTACCGATCAGACGGGCGGCAATTTTGGACAGGGAAGTTTTACGGTTCCAAGAGGGCGTCAGATGGCAGCATTTTTGAACGAAGCGCCGTTCAATGGCGGTATATCGATAAACGGGACTTTTACTTTCACGTCCAACGTTCCTGTTGGAGTTGTTGCGCTCAGAGGATTGACGAACGAAAGATCGGAGTTCCTTCTCTCGACGCTCCCCGTTGTAGACCTCGCAAATCCGGATGTCTCGGCCATCATTCCGCACTCCGCGATGGGTGGCGGATGGTCGACTCAGGTAGTCCTGGTCAACCCGTTCGAGTTTGCGATAAACGGTACGATCACCCTGCAACCGAGCGCGACAAACCTGCCGTTTACGATCGCGGCGAGGAGTTCGACCACAGTCACACCAACAAGTAACAGCACCGATGTTCAGACGGCATGGATTCAGGTTTCGGCGAACAGGCCCCCGGCGGCGTTCGCCGTTTTTTCGTTTCGCTCGAACGGCGTGACGGTAACCTCCGCAGGCGTGCAGGCAACGAGCGCTTCATCGGCTTTCCGAATGTATGTTGAGAGCGCCGGGTCACTGCAGTCGGGTGTCGCGATCGTCAATAGTTCGGCGAACGCGGTTACGGTGAACTTTGAGGTGACGACGCTCACCGGGCAATCGACCGGCCTGACGGGGACACTGAATCTCGGTGCAGGCATCAACCGATCGTTTTTCCTGAATCAGATTCCGGGCCTGCAGAATTTGCCTTCATCCTTTAAAGGAATGCTAAGAATCTCGTCGTCATCAAATGCCCTGACCGTCGTCGGTTTAAGGGGAAGATACAACGAGCGCAACGATTTTCTGATCACAACAACGCCGCCGATCTCTGAATCGGCACCTCCCCCGACTGGGGAGCTAATCGTGCCCGAGCTTGTAGATTCAGGCGGTTATACGACACAGATCATTCTTTATGGCGCGTATGCGGGAATTAATTCCGCGGGGCTGATTCAGTTTTTCAGCCAAACCGGTGCGCCGCTTGGATTAAGATACCAACCGTGAACCGTAGACAATTCCTGGCTGCCATAGGTGTTGTCAGCCAGCGCAAGTTCCTGCTCGAAGGAATTGATCCGGTTGTTTGCGTACGGTATCCGTATCTCCAAAACGTGCGCCACGACCGGGCTGCCGTAATGTGGGCGACATCGGCGCCGGGAACCGGTTGGGTGGATTATTCAACGGACAACCTGTCGCCGTGGAGACGCGCCTTTGCGGCCTCTCGTACGTTCTTCCCGCAAGAGACGTTCATGCCTGCGCCGTTCACGCAGTACACCGCGTTTCTTCCACGCCTTTTTCCGAACACGTCCTATACATACAACGTGGTCGTCGATGGCGAACCGGTTACCACGAGTTCACGTCTGCGGACGGCCGGCGCCGGCCCATTCCGCTTCCTGGTAGTGGGGGATTCGGGGATGGGAACGCTTGAGCAGGCTCGAGTTGCGAGTCGATTGATGCAGGAAGAAGCTTCTTTCCTGATCCACGTCGGTGATATTGCATACGGACATGGGAATTTTCCCGAATTTCAGCGAAATTATTTCGACTACTACGCCGGATTGATGCAGAGGATGCCGTTGTTTACCTCACCCGGCAATCATGAATATGACAAGCAGCATGGTGGCGCTCCATATTTTGCGCTTCATAATTTTCCAACGGAAACAGTTCCCTCTTCAGAGAGGGGCCGCTACTACTCGTTCGATTGGGGGAATGTTCACTTCGTGTCGTTGGACTCGACCAGTTCGCATCCGGACGGGACCCGAATCGGAACTTTGGGCCGAGTGATCGATGGCACAAGCGACATGCTGAACTGGCTTCAGCGGGACCTGAGATCGACCCGTCAATTCTGGAAGGTCGTCTTCTTTCACCACCCACCTTATGCCGGCGGTCAAAACTACGGGGATATGAACGAGCGTGAAGCTGAAAAGTATCTGCCGCCTATCCTGGAGGCCAATGGGGTGCAACTTGTTCTCAACGGTCACGAACACAATTACCAGCGAACGTATGGCCTGAAAGGCGGGCGGCCTGTTTCGAAGGATGGAACCGGCACGTTGTATCTGACCTCAGGCGGCGGGGGTGCACAGCTCTATACGCCGACGCAGCTTCCGCAAACCGCGTATTCCAACAAAATCAGCCACTACGTTCGCGCTGAAGTCAGCGGCACGCGAATGGTCCTGCGGGCAATCAACGATTCCGGCATTGAGTTCGATACGTTCACACTGGCGCCACAGCCGGTGCTGGCCGATATTAACCGGCCGATCGTTGTTGATCGTTCATCGGGCGAGCAGCTCATCAAGATCAAAGGCTGGAATCTGGCGGCCCAGGAAGCTTTCGCGATCAGCAATTCTCTTGCAGGTACTTCGTTGACGGTGGATGGTTCACCGATGCCGGTGATCTATGTATCACCGACTCAGATCGTCGGCAAATACAATTTTCCCTTTCCATTAACAGGAAGCCATCGGTTCGTCATCACGACTGTAAACGGCATTCTCGACGTTTCCGCGCTCGTCTAGCGAAGCGTTTCACATTTTCCGCGGCGTACCAGGCTTTTGAAGTGACTCACGAAATCCTCAAATAAATCACCATTCAACCGGCTATTGCAGAATTCGAGGAAACCAGCAGTCGGAGCCAGTCGTGTGGCTGGCGTTCCATTCAACCAATAGCTGGCGGCGGGTTCGGGCGCAAAGCGGAACAGTTCGGTCAGCCACTTTCGTGGGAGTCCAAACGACAATCCAACGGCAATCCCTGTTTCCACATAGGGTGCCGCGACGACGGTATGACCTTGTTCAAGCGCTGGCAGGATATCCCATCGCAAGCGGAAGTGGAGGTCGGCGGCATAAAGCAGCAGCAACGTGCGAGAAGACGGCCGGTCGTCCACTGCCAGGCCGTGCATTTCGAAAAAGAGACCTGACGCGTCCCAGGTACTGAAACCCGCATGGCTTTTGGGCTGGGTACGCAGCAACCGTTTTGCCGACGGCACGAGGTCTTTGCCACGAACCGTGTCCACACTGATTAGTTGTCCTCGCGACGCCGGTTTAGGCACCTGCTGCCACTCCTTTCTCGCTCGGCCGAGTGCGAAGCCAATCGGCAATCGCTTCTTCGTTCCATTCCGACCAGGATCGATCCCGCAGGTTATTGAAGAGTTCGCGAATCTGGACGTGTTGATCGTAGATCGGTCGTTCGGCGTCTACCGTGATGAAGTTGAAGATCGTGGCGAGAGCCTCGTACTCACGAATGACACGGCTGATGAACTTTTGATAACTCTCATGTGGATCATCGATGTTCGTGACGTCCTGGCCGGCCTCGTAGTACTTCGGCGTGCGTGTGGACGCGATCCTTTTGCCGCTCGTCTCCGGGGATACCGCGAAATAAAAAACCGCATCCGGCCAGTACAGCGGAGAGTAGACGTGAAGCAACCAATCCAGATCGAGGCCTCGGGCAGCGTCTCGCGCCAGAGCAGTAAAGAGAAACCGGTCCGCCACGACGGTTTTGCCTTCGACCAGAGCGGGCAAAACAACGCTTTCCATGCGATGGCGAAAGTCGGCTGCATGGAGCAGACAGAATTCCTTTTGATCGAGCGAACGTGCATTCTTCCGGACTTTGACGAGCGGTTTAACGAGCTTCGAGGAGTTCCACTTTGTGGTGACGACGTCGAAGCCCTCCGCGACAAGCCAGTCCTTGAATAGCTTGCGCTGGGTCGTTTTCCCCGACCCGTCCGGCCCCTCAAAAGCGATCAGAAATCCGCGGTCTCGACCTTTTGCCGCAATCTGTTCACAGATTTTCTTCGCGACGCTTTTGACGGCTGGATTCATGGGCCGACACTATACAAGAGATTGCGAATTGCGGATTGCGAATTGCGAATTGCGAATCAGGGAGGGAATCCCACTTCTTAAACGCTGCGGGTTTTCAAATGCGGCAGTTTTAGCAGGGGTTCGACCGTCGCCTTCAGCTTTTCAAAAACCTGATCGATGGCGCCGGTTGCCTCGATCACGTGAAAGCCATACAGTCCGGCCATTCGGTCGAATTCGGCGAGTATCCGGTTCTGATATTCGATGAAGCTGTCGTACATGTCTTCGCCGAGGTGAAGATCCATTCCCGATTCCCAGTAGTTGAAGCCCACGTGTTGAATAACGCGGGTAATCAGATCTTCAATGCTAACGCGGAGGTAAATGACGATGTCGGGCTTCAACGCAAACTCATATACGCCGCGGATCCATTCGGCATCAGCACCGCGGACGATCGACCGGGCCATCAGCGAGAAGATGTAACGATCGGTGAGCACCACAAAGCCCGCCCGTAACGCCGGGATGATCTCGTTTTCAAGCCGGTCCGCCAAATCCGTGGCGTAGAACAGCGTCATGGTCATGCGTCCGAGCGTGTGGCCTTCTTTCGCGGCCTTTAAACCTTCGCCTGCCAGAACAGAGCGGGTCATACCGGTGTCCAGAACCGCGTGCCCGTTGTTTTCGAGCCACAATTTCAGGAGGTTGATGTGTGTGGATCGTCCGACGCCGTCTGTGCCTTCGATGACGATCAGCTTGCCCTTCAGCTCCTCGGTCGCTATCCCCGGGAGACCCTGACCATAGAACCCAAATCCACCCATTTACGAATCCTTGTCTTCTTCGTTCCCGCGAGCGCTTCCAGGACAATGCTGCGCATCTGCACTTGCTGTTCTTCGATGGACTGACTGGCGTCAATCACAACCAGTCCGAACTCCTGCACCATCTTTTCGTATTCCTCGATGATGCGGCCCTGGAAAATACGGAAGCTCTCCTCGATGTCCTCACTCAAATGAAGGTCCATGCCGGCTTCGTAGTACTTGATCGCGTCGCGGCCCCCGAGAATGCGCTTCATCGCTTCGTCGAGAGAAATGCGGAAATAAAACCCAAGAGTCGGCTTGACGGCAAACTGATACAAACCTCGAACCCACTTCGTATCGACGCCCCTGGATACGTCCCGTGCGAAGGCGGTGTAGATGTAACGGTCTGCCAGCACAAGTGCGCCTGCCTTGAGAGGGGGAATGATGTGATGTTCGGTTCGATCGGCAAAATCCGTTGCGTGAATCAGGCTGAAAGTCATCGGCGTCAGCGCTCGCTTGCGCTTGCCTCGACGGGTGACTTCTTTGACAAGCGGGGAGGAATTCCATTCGCTGAAGAAGGTGACGTAGCCCTCAGACTCGAGCCACTTTTGAAGCAATGCAATCTGAGTACTTTTGCCCGAACCGTCAATGCCTTCCACGATGAAAAGCTTCCCGGGAAACCGGTGCTTCCCATACATCTTCATCGTCGATGTCAAACTAGCCCTCCGCTCGTTCCATAACAAAAGTTGAACATTACGTTATTCTGAATTGAATGATGTGTTACGAAGTGATGAAAAAGTTGTTACAGCAGGTTCTGCCTTGACCATCCATGCCAATGCTACAGCAAGAGTTAGCGTGGCTGCAAAGTCGAGACCCAAAACCTGTAACAATCGTTGTGCATCCGACCCCGGAACAACCGGCTGAATCAACACCATTGCGATACTCAAATACACCACCGTTCGCGCTGACTGCCAAACGTATCGGCCGACGACAATAGCGGGCCACAATAGCATTACTAGTGCATATTTCTGAGTAAATGGTTGTAGGAGGGCGACCAGGCAGAATGCCAGTCCGTGATCCACCCAGCCGTCATCCTTCCACCGGGAGGCCGTCCACCACAGAAAGGCGACGTAGACTACGATTGCGGAACAGAGCCATATCATTCTGACAATATCGGGACTCCACGATACAAGATGGACCGGCCGGTAGTTCCCATCCGGTACCTGCGAGTAATCCACAACCGTCAGGTAACGCATCAGCATCCCGCGTAATGATTGGCTCGGAAACCAGATCTCCTGAGAACCGGATTGCGTCGCAAACTCCTGCGAAAACCACTGGCCGAGAAGCCGCAGGTTGCCGTCCACGCCGAAGTAGAGCGAAGGAATAGCGGTCAGAACTAAAACGATGCACAACGTCCAAACCACCACCTTCGTCTCCCGGCGGACCAATAGATATGGAATGAAAAACAAAGGCCAAACCTTTACGGCGATTCCCAGCGCCAACGTCAGAGAAGAGAGTAAAGGCTTTTCACGGACGAGCATCAAACTGAAGGCGGTGAGGGCAAACACGAAGAGTTGCGCATTGCCGTATCGAAGGTCTTCGACCACGTAAGGTCCGGCCAAAAAAAGCGGAATAATCCAACCGATCTTGCCGGCCATGGGTTTCAGTCTGGCGTTAAAGGCTCGAATCAATGACACCAGAACGCCAACTTTCAGAACAAGCCACGTTGCAGCGGAGAGGCCAAGGGGTAGCAACGCCAGAGGAGTGAACAGCAAAAGGAATAGTGGCGGGTATCGGTAATGCATCGGCCAACCAAGCCCGCTGGTTGGACCGTAGACCGGCCGCGTTCCATCGAACACTCCGCGAGCCCCGTAGTGATAGACCCGAAAGTCCATCGGACGCTCGGCCACGTACCACGCGAACGCGGCTGTCCCACCGACGATTGCGGCGATAAAAATCATCCGGCGTGAAGTCACCCGGCAATGCTAGGGAACTAGCACATGAGGCGCAAGGCAGAAGTCTTCAATGACCAGTGAAGTCCGAGAAAAAGGGAAGAACGATGGAAATGAGGATCAGCAAAATGATGATCCATTCGAGGATCTCCATTCGGCGAGCAGTCACGGAATCGGAGATTTTGCTGTAGATCCCGTCCAGGGTTTGGAGTTTTCGCAGGATCGTACTATCCCATTCCGCAAGGTGAAATCGATCCGCAGCTGTCCGATACAAGCGAGCAAGAAACTGATCGCCGAGAAGCTTGAGAGAGTTGTTCACACCTTCGAACAGTACAGCGGAGTCCACCTGCCATTGAGCGACGCGCTGAAGTTCGGCAGGATCGCTGCCAAATGGAAAGCGCCGCCACGGACGTTTGGACAAGGTCTCGTAGGCCAGAGAAAGTCCATTATCGACGCGATGGTCCAGGTATCGCATTTCCATCAGTTCGAGATTCGCGAACTCCAGCACCGCAAGTACATCCTCGTAGTCCTGGTCGATGATGATCGCTGAATTCCAGTCCACGATAGTTACGTCATTCCTGGAAAACGACAGTTGTCGCGAGATTGCATCGTAAACCTCGTCTTCGGAGAGTTCGCGCGTTTCGGCGCGAAGGATCTGGGCCAGCATTTGACGTTGTTTTTCGACCAGCTCGCCGATGGTATGCGGGGGTGTGAGGCCCTCGATCTGGAAGATGACATAGTCCTCAACAAAGGTTGACACGCTTGGTTTGGTGACAGCCGGAAGAACGGCATCCAGGATCTGCTCGACGCGGCGTCGAGAGTCATTCAGTAGCAGAAGGTTTTCGTAGAGTGTGTCGCTCAGTTCCAGAAGACCTTCGAGCTTGCCATTCAGCGTAATACTGTAAACAACGGAAGCCCCGCCAAAGTCGTAAAGGACCACATCGACCGCAGGTTGCGTGTAGAACGCCCCGACTGCCAAACTTTCCACGCCGTGAGTGACTCGAAGCGGCAGCGGCTGGTACTGAAAATACTTTGGGGCGCGGCGCTTGTGCTTGATCGTGTCGCGCTGTGTGACATCCTTGATTCGGCGTTCCGCTTCATTGAGGTCGATGGAGAAGGCGATGTCATAGGCAAAGAGAACATGACAGGTTCCGCGAGTGATGTCGGGCATAGATCCAAGGATACCGCTTCAAGTATCTTTATCGTTCATGATCCACGTGGTTTCCACCATTACCGTAGTTTTACTGTGGCTTTTGTACTTGCCGATGTTTTTCGGGAGAGGTAAGCCGAACTCTCAGCAAAATACAAAAAACTCGGCATCCTCGTTTGGAATTGCTCTGCAGTTTTCCGGTGTGGCGGTGATCTGGATATGGCGCAGACAACTGTTTTCGCCTTTACCGGCGATGCCGTTTCCCGCCAGCGTTGTCGCTCCGGTTGTGGCGGTGCTGATCGCGGCGGGCTCGGTGTGGTTCTCGTGGGTAGCTCTCCGGACGCTCGGGAAGTACTGGAGCTTCGTTGCCGGCGTGAGCTCAGAGCATCGTCTCGTCAGGGAGGGGCCGTACGCGATCGTCAGGCATCCTCTTTATTCCTGCTTCTTCGGTCTGAACCTTGCGATTGGCATTGTGTGGTCAGAGCCGGTGGCTTTGCCGTTTGGGATCGTTCTGTTTTGGGTCGGTGTCTGGATTCGCGTGTACAGCGAGGAAAGAATTCTGCGCGAGGCGTTCGGCGAGGAATTCGATCGATACGTCAAAAGTGTGCCTTCGTTCTTTCCGACTTTGGGCCGGGAGAAATAATGGTTGAACTCAGTGGAAAGCTGCTCATTAGCGACGAAGATCTCAAGGCGGTCAGCATCGGTGAAACCGTAAGGATCGCGGTAAAAGCGATAGTTACTCCGCTTGCTCTCGACACCGCTCGCGAGCGAAAGCTGCACCTCGAACGTGTGAATCGAGTGCGCAAAGTTGCAGTCGGGGCGGATCATGGCGGGTTCGAGATGAAGGTTGAGTTGAAAAAGCTGCTTGTCGAACTCGGCGTTGAAGTTATGGATCTTGGAACCCATTCGACCAACCCCGTGGACTATCCGGACTTTGCGCATGCCGTAGCGACGACGGTTTCCCGCGGGTCATGCGATCTGGGAATCATGATCGATGGAGCGGGTATCGGGTCATGCATGGTGGCAAACAAAGTCGCAGGAGTGCGCGCGGCCATGTGCTACGACGAGGCCAGCGCTCGAAACAGTCGAGAGCACAATGGAGCCAATGTGCTGACGCTCGGCGGCAAGGTGATTTCGATGGATCAAATGCGCGCGATCGTGAGTGTTTGGATGTCCACTGAACTCACCGAAGAGCGGCATCGCAAGAGGGTCGCCAAGATCGATGCGTTGCTGTGACTCCTTCGGGCCGTGGAGTTCAGAATTGACGTTCTATTCCCGGTTTTTGTGTCTTCTTACGAATCTTCTTTGATGTTACGGTGGATGGTTTATGTCTGAAGTAAGATCATCCACCGTCAAACTCATCGGCGCGTTTGCTGCCATCTATATTATTTGGGGTTCAACCTATCTCGCGATTCGCTATGCCATCCATACGATGCCTTCGCTCCTGATGGCGTCCACTCGGTTTCTGCTGGCCGGTAGCGCCCTGTACTTGTGGTCGAAATGGAAGGGGGCTCCCCGCGGTTCTGTGAAAGGCTGGCGGCAGGCTGGTACGCTCGGAGCGTTGCTGTTTCTCTGCGGAAATGGAGGCGTGGTGCTGGCGGAGCGGTCGGTGCCATCCGGATTGACCGCTGTTTTGGTTGCGACAGTTCCGCTGTGGGTTGCGTTATTAGAGTGGCTCATGCCGGGAGGGCGGCGTCCGTCGATGCCGGTGGCGGCAGGAATACTTCTTGGTCTTGCCGGCGTGACCTTGTTGATCAGCAGAGACAGTGTTCGGACGGCCGGCACGGTTGATCCAATCGCGGCATCAATCTTGATCTTTTCGTCGATTGCCTGGTGTGTTGGATCGTTGTATGCGCGTGGAACTAAGATTTCCGAATCCCCGTGGCAGGCATCCGGCATGCAAATGCTATGCGGCGGCGTTCTGCTCCTTATTGCAAGCATTCTTACCGGTGAAATCAGGGATTTCAGCCCGAGCCGCCTGTCACTGCAATCCGTGTTGGCGCTGCTTTATCTCACGGTGCTGGGTTCGATTGTGGCGTTCACCGCGTACAGCTGGCTCATTAAGAAAACGACTCCATCTAAACTCTCAACATATGCCTACGTGAATCCGGCCGTGGCCGTCGTATTGGGATGGGCGATAGGCGGCGAACCACTGACTTCCCGAATGATTTTCTCGATGTTCGTGATTGTCGTTGCCGTCATTCTGACGACATTGCCCAGAAGCGCGGCCGGTTAAGGTCGCTTGAACTAATGCGTCATGGCGTAGATCATGAAGTTCAAACCCATGCGATAAGCGGCGCCCGAGAATCTTTCGGGATAGCACTGCATGTCCATGTATTCCCAGGCGTCACCGAGGTCTGAATTGTAGGTCGCAAGAACCATGAGCCGTCCGGCGTCATCGGAGATTCCATAGATCCTGGGTTCGGTGTCATCCGGACTTTGCCAGGTTTGATACCCGTTGCAACCGTTTCCCACGTTAGGAACCTGTACCACGGTGTCGACATCGAAGAACGTGTGGAAAACCTCATGAGTCAGCGGCACGAGCTGCAGCGGCCGGTCCGGGAAAACCTTGGCCATCTGGAATTCAAAATTCGCTTTCTGGCGCAATCCCCAGAAATCATCGACGTGCAGGAAGCCCCCTCGCAAAAGGTATTCCCGCAGACGAACCGCTTCCTGGTTGCTTAGATGCATTCCACCGACTTCGACCGCGTACACGTAAGGAAACTTGAAGAGGTCGTCATCCATGATTTCGATCACGTTTGGATTGGGCGAAACGTTCATTCCGGTCAACCGATGGATGCCACCCATGAACTTGCAGTCCGCGCCCGGATAGTCGATGGCCCATCCCCGGCCTTGCCGTGGAAAAAACGTCGTTCCGCCAAACTCCGGACAGATGAACGGATCGGTCGGCTTCGGCATAGTTATCTCTCTGAAGCCGTAATTGCGGCCGAAACCACCGGCCCGTCGATTACCGTTCTCAGTGTAAACAAGTCGAGTGAAGTAAAACTCTGCAGGAACGTCGGTGCTGGCCAGGACAGCGCTGGCGAGGTCGAAGAGCAAGAAGCCCACGGGAATGAGAATCAGAACAACAACAGCTTTCCGCATTAACGCGGATGATATCGGAATCTAAGAACTAAGCACAAGACGCAAAGGCGGAGTCTGAAGAGGCACAAGAAGAACAAATAACGCTCTTGGTCTTGTGCCTCTTGCCTTCTACCTGGCGACTCTTCGGGGTTATTCCGGCAAAACCTCAATACGCGTCGCGTGATTCATTGCTCGTTGAACGATGTAAGTGATCTTCAGTTTCGCTCCGGACTTCGTCGCAAGTCCCTGGACCGTTTTTTCGGGCCCAACTATCTCGGTTTGTTCGGTGTAAATGAACTGCAAATCCTTGTTGTCGGGTCCTTTCACCATCAGAACACGCGCATCCGTATCAATTCTCACCAAGAGTCCCTGAAACATTTTCTCTTCCTGCTGTGCCGGGGGCTGGCTTTGAACGGCTGCAGCGTAGACGTAAGCGGACGCAACGGATAACAACACCGCCACAACCAGACACTTGGAAATGGATTTCATCGAAAAACCTCCAACAAATTTCTGAGTCTTGTGAACCCGTGAGTGCACAGGGCTTTCCAACGCTGGCCAGAAAAACGTCTATCTGTTATAAACACCGCGATTCTTGAGAGTTAGAAGGTCACGAATGAGGCTTCGGATTTCCGGCAGTCGATCAAATCGTGGAATCCTTCCAAAGTCTTCAAGTGTTCATGGTGACTCCGGAATCAGAGAACAGTGGTAGCTCAGGACCACAATCAAGGAAGAAAGGCGTCAAATTACTATATGCGGTTGTACGCAAACGCGACCGGACGCGTAGGACGTTGTACTGATCGTGCTTTCAGCACAAGCTTCGTCATTCTGCCGTTGGTACTCCTACTGATCCCGCACTCGTCGTTCGCGATCGGGGGAATAGACCACAACGTCAACACAATCACTGAAATCGCGGATGTATTGAAGAAGCAATTGGGAATCGTGAATCCCGTCGTTATCAAGCTTGTGGAGGCTAACCGCCTCGCGTTATCGGTGGAACCCGCCGACCATGGCAAATTTCTATTATTGATAGACTCCCGTTTTTTAAGCCAACTTGACGACGAAGAGGTCACGGCCGCCGTGGCGCACGAGCTCGGACACGTGTGGATTTATACGCATCATCCATTTCTACACACCGAAGCTCTCGCCAATCAGATCGCCATGAGATCCGTGTCGCGCGACTCATTGAAGAAGCTTTACGTCAAACTGTGGCAATTCGAAGGTGTGACCGGCAACATCGATGACGTCCTGGATCGGCCTCTCTCTCAGCGTCGAGGGATCAGATAACTTGAAGTCTCCACGTACGCCGGTTATTTAAACTTCCGAAGCAGTTCTGCGATTGCGTGAAGGCCGGCGGTTTCAGCCATCTCAAGCGGCGTTTCGTATTCATCGACGCGTGTTCGTAGTGATGGATCCGCGCCACTGGCCAGCAGGCGTTCCACGGCAGGCAGGTTTCGTTCGCTGACTGCCATGTGAAGAGGCGTGTAGTCATTGATGCCTCGTTGGTTGGGATCCGCGCCGAAAGCTAACAGCAAAGAAATGATCTCAACAACGTCGGTTCTGCCTGGCGACCCCGGACGCGGCTGGCTACAAGATAGGGCAGCAATGAGAGGCGGGAAGCCGTCATGATTCGTCGGATTGGGTTCCGCGCCAATTTTCAACAACTCGCGAATGAACGATAGCGGGCTGTGATATACGGCGTATTCGAGACACGATCCGATGCTCAAGGGCATCGGTCCGTTGGGAATGTCACTCGGATCGTCTGCTCCCGCACGAAGTGCAGTGAGGTCGCCGGCACGAAATGCCGCGTCCAGCTTTGCGAACTGTCTGTGTTCCGCGCAGCGAGCTTCCTCCGGATCAAGCATACTTACATATATTATTCCCGAGTGCCTTCGTGGAAGGGACATTGACTCTAGAGCGGAATGTCGCCGCTAACGCGGCTGGAACGTTTCGGCAACACGCCCTGTAGGCGTGGGCTAGGGAAATGTCGCGCCGGGGCTCGCGACGGTCCAGGTCCATTTTGAGATTTCGGGTAGTGGCCTGGTTTGAAAACCTGCGACGACTTGACACGGCCGGTCCAAGGGTGTCGAATATGGGATTGGATATGCCGAACTCGTCAGAGGCGGGGGACCCACTAAACGGGGCGCAGTCCTCAGGGACGGGGTACTTTCAAGCCCTAGCCCGACAGCTAACCTCGCAGGCAGAATTGAGAGAGTTCCTTGTCTAGGCACAAACGAGGGGTGGCAACCAAGGTCGTGGTTGCCAGCACCGTCGCGCTGTCGTTCATCTCGTTCTGGAGAGCGGCGGCGATCGTCCTCAGCGACCTCGCATCCTCTGCATTTTATGCCGGCGGTATCGCCGAACAGGCCGTCGGACGTGCAGCCCCGTGGTTCGTTCTCGGCGTCATGCTTTTCAGCTTCGCGGTCCGTTCCGTTTACATGGAAAGCTGCAGCATGTTCGTACGCGGCGGCGTCTACGTTGTCGTTCGCGACGCGATGGGCCCGTTCATGGCGCGGATTTCCGTTTCGGCCCTGATCTTCGATTACATCCTGACCGGGCCGATCAGTTCGGTCAGCGCGGGCCAGTATCTCGGCCGCCTGCTCAACGAGCTTGCGGAACTCACGCATTTCAGTTTCAGGATCAGCCCCAACGACTTCGCTGTCTTTTTTGGCCTTATCGTCATCGGCTACTTCTGGTGGAGCAACACCAAGGGGATTCACGAATCGAGCGGAAAGGCATTGACGATCATGAAGATCACGACCGTCATGGTTGCGGCCTTCCTCGTTTGGTGCACGATCACTCTGCTTGTTCGCGGTCCGGCACAGATCGTTCCCGCTCCCCTTCCGCGCAATTTGACGTTCACAGAAGAAAGTCTGGGCTGGTTCCACGGAACCAGCTTACTTACGCTGCCGTTTGTGGTCGTCCTGATTGCTTTCGGCCACTCGCTGCTGGCAATGAGCGGCTTCGAGACGCTTGCGCAGGTCTACCGCGAGGTCGCCTCTCCCAAGCTCGAGAACCTTAAGCGCACGGCGAACATCGTTTGCATTTTTGCGGTGCTGTCAACCGGACTGATCACTGTGTTTGCGGGGTTCATCATTCCCGATGACATTCGCAGGAATTACGTGGACAACCTGCTGGGAGGACTTGCAATGCATCTTGTAGGTCCGGAGTTCCTGCGGCTGGCATTCCATGTATTCGTTGTGGTTGTTGGCGTACTGATTCTGTCCGGCGCAGTCAATACATCGATTATTGGCGCGAATGGCGTCTTAAACCGCGTTGCCGAGGACGGCGTGCTGGTGCCGTGGTTTCGCAAGCCACACAGGCGTTTCGGTACGACGTATCGGCTCATCAATCTGATTGTTCTTCTTCAGGTCGGGACCGTAATCGCAAGTCGCGGTAATGTCTACCTCCTCAGCGAGGCATATGCGTTCGGTGTGGTATGGAGTTTCTTCCTGAAAGCCCTTGGCGTTCTGGTTCTGCGGTTCAAGCGTCACGATCAGGAGTACAAGGTCCCGCTTAATCTGCACATCGGTGGACGAGAATTGCCGATCGGACTGGCCGCTACCACACTTGCATTGTTGTTCCTCGCCGTCGTCAACCTGTTCTCGAAGCAGGTGGCCACGATCTCCGGCGTCGGCTTCACCATCCTCCTGTTCATCGTGTTTACGGTTTCCGAGCGTCTTAACGCGAAGGGAAAACAGCGAAAACACAGCCTCGAGGAATTCAATCTGGACGTGCAGGCTGAAGTCACCATTTCGGCCGACACGATCCACGCCCGACCGGGATGCATCCTCGTCGCCGTCCGCGACTATAACCGGATGACCCATTTGCAGAGCGTCCTCGACAAAACCAACTTACGACGCCACGACATTGTCGTCATGACGGTGCGCGGCGTTTCAACGGGCGCCGGTGAATACGAACTGGCTGAGAATCAGCTTTTCACGGACTACGAGCGCGAGCTCTTCACCGGCGTGGTGGAGATGGCGGAAAAGGAAGGCAAGACAGTCGATCTCCTGGTGGTTCCCGGCGTGAATCCGTTCGATGCGATGGTTCAAACGGCTGCCAAACTGCAGGCATCACGCCTTGTTACGGGTGTTTCCGCACGAATGGATTCGGAGGAACTGGCGCGCCGAATCGGTCGCGCATGGGAACGTTTGCCGGAGCCACGACACGCGTTCTCGCTGGAAATCATTACGCCCGGACGTCCGTCGATTTTCGTCAACCTGGGGCCGCATCCGCCCCGGCTCTGGCCGGAAGACGTCGATCTGGTGCATGACATGTGGCTGGAATTGAGCGAGAAGTATGCGGGAGCGAAACTCCATCATCGCGATATCGTTGGAGTTGCGCTCCGGCGGATGATGAAGCAGCTACACTCCAATCCCCGCGAAGAGGTCATCCGCGATATTCTGGATGAAGTAACACACCGAAAAGAGCCTGATAAGGGACGGCAGCCGGTGGTGAAATGAAAATTTCGTCCAATTTCGAAATTTCCGCTGTTTTTACTTATGGCGAACTCTGCAAAAGCGTATCCGGAGAATGTTCCCGGCGACTTCTTCGTCGATGACACATGCATCGACTGCGACCTTTGCCGGCAGATTGCGCCGACCGTGTTTCGCGACGAAGGCGATCACTCGTCGGTGTTTCACCAGCCGGAGGACGCGAGTGAAACGCATCGGGCGGGAATGGCGCTCGTCGCCTGTCCCACGGGTTCGATCGGTTCGCTTTCCAAACTTGGAGTGAAAGCAGCCGCTGCGGCCTTCCCTGAACTCGTGGACGATAACGTCTTCTTTTGCGGTTTTGCCTCCGAACACACTTACGGCGCTGCCAGCTACCTTATTCAACGGCCGCAAGGCAACGTGCTTATCGACTCACCTCGCTTTGCTCGCCAGCTTGTGAAGAAACTCGAAGACATGGGTGGTGTCGCGACGATGTTCCTGACTCATCGCGACGATGTCGCCGATCACCAGAAGTTCCGCGACCATTTCGGATGCGAACGGATCATTCATAAGGACGATTCACGGGGTATTGCCGCGGAGCGTCTGCTGGAAGGCGACTCAGCCGTTAGCCTCGACGAAGAACTCCTCGCCGTGCCCGTTCCGGGGCACACTCGCGGCCACGTGGTCATGCTCTATCGCGATAAGTTTTTGTTTACCGGGGATCACCTTGCATGGTCGGACGAACGCCAGGGATTGATCGCCTTCCGAAGCGTCGCATGGTACTCTTGGCACGAGCAGACACTATCCATGAATCGGCTGTTGGACCTTCGATTTGAATGGGTCCTGCCCGGTCACGGGCGCCGCGGCCATCAATCGGCCAACCTAATGCGGCAGAAACTCATCAATTGTATCGAATGGATGTCCGGAGATCGGCCGTAATTCCGCGAGGGGTTTTCAACTATGAAAAAACGCAACGCACTATTGGCTCTTCTGTTCGCTCTGCTGCTCGCTCCGTTAGGTCTGGCGCAGACCGTGAACTTCAAAGAGTACAAGCTTAAGAATGGCCTGCGGGTCATTCTGGCTGAAGATCACAACGCGCCCACTTATTCGATTGCAGTCACATATAACGCTGGTTCCCGCGACGAAAAGCCGGGGCGGACAGGTTTCGCTCATCTTTTCGAGCACATGATGTTTCAAGGTTCGGAAAACGTTGGTAAAGGCGAACACCTGATTATCGTCGAGAACAACGGCGGCAACGTGAACGGCAACACGACGCCGGATAGAACTCAGTACTTTCAGACACTGCCGGCCAATCAAATCGATTTAGGCTTGTTCATCGAAGCAGACCGGATGCGGTCGCTTGCAATCACCCAGGCAAATCTTGATAACCAGCGCGCCACAGTCCAGGAAGAACGCAGACAGCGGGTCGACAATCAACCTTACGGTCGAACGTTCGAAGTCATCATGGACCTCGCGTTCGACAACTTTGGAAACAAGCATTCGACGATTGGGTCCATGGAAGACCTGAATGCCGCATCCGTCAAGGACGTCGCCGATTTCTTCCGGACGTACTACGCGCCGAATAACGCCGTCCTCACCATGGTGGGCGATTTCAACAGCGCGGAGGTCATGAAGAAAATCGAACGTTATTTCGACGACATCCCGCAGCAGACCCCGCCGCCGGCGCCGAACGTCGACGAACCCAGGCAGACAGGGGAAAGACGGAAAACGATCGAAGACGCGCTTGCACAACAGGCTCGGCTCGACATCGTTTATAAGATTCCTCCCGCCAACACTCCTGACGTCTATGCCTTGGATTATGCAACCGACATTCTCTCGCGGGGCACGGCCGCTCGCCTTTACTTGACCCTGGTCAAAGAAAAGGAACTCGCCACCAACGCAAGCTGCGGTATCGACGCCCGACGGGGGCCAGGTTTATTTTGGTGTACCCTCAGTCTTCGTCCGGGAAAGGATCCGGCGGAGATCGAAAAAGCGCTGTATACGGAGTTGGACAAACTCAAGAACGACCCCATCACCGATCAGGAAGTCGAGCGCGAAAAGATGGCGGTCCGCCGCTATCAAGCCGAACAGCTTCAAGGTTCGCTCGGCCGCGCAACGACACTTGGAGAATATGCCGTTTACTTCAATGATCCAGGTCTGATCAACACCTATGGAACCAGGCTGCTTGCAGTTACGAAGGCCCAGATCCAGCAAGCCGCCAAAACATATCTGACCGAGGCGAACCGCACCGTCGTCCTCACCACGCCAAAGCGCACCCAGGAGGATAAATAGATGATGAGACGACTTGCTTTTTTCGGACTCCTTGTAGGCAGCGCGACGATGCTGACGTCGCCACTTCAAGCCCCACAGGCCGGCGGTGATAAAGGCATGCCGCCTAGCCGGGTCGAACGCAAGAACGCCGCTCCGGTTTCCAAAGACGTTCTCAAGGTCACGCTTCCCAAAGCTACAGAGACGACCCTCTCCAATGGTCTCACTGTACTCATCATCGAAGATCGCCGGCTGCCGCTGGTTTCCCTGCAGTTGAACATCAGTGCCGCCGGTCCATTGTTTGAGCCTGCAGAAATGCCGGGATTGGCCGGGCTTACGGCCGCGATGCTCCGTGAAGGAACAAAGACGAAGACAAGCGTGCAGATCGCCGAAGAGATCGCGCAATTCGGCGCCACACTGAACGCATCGTCGGGTTTTGGATCGTCGGCGACGGTGGTCAGCGCGTCCGGTTTGAGCGACAACTTCGACCAGTGGTTCGGTCTTGCCAATGACCTCCTCATGAACCCGACCTTTCCCGCAGACGAATTAAACCGTCTCAAGGCGCGGATGAAAGTACAGCTCACGCAACAGCGCGCTTCACCGAATTTCCTGCTCAGCGAACGTTTCAATCGCGCCGTCTACGGAAACCATCCCGGAGCCGTGATCAGTACGAACGCTGCCGCGCTGGATCTAATGACGCCCGAGACTCTTCGCAAGTGGCACAGCGATCGCTACAGCCCTCAGAACTCCGTTCTCGGAATAACGGGAGACGTGAAGGGGTCTGAACTCGTGCCCAAACTCGAAAAATGGCTCGCCGGCTGGAAGAGGACTGATCTAAAAGAGGTCCTGCCGCCGAACGCGAAAGCGCTGGAAGCGAAGAAGGTATATCTGGTGGATCGTCCCGGATCGGTTCAGACGAGCCTCATGATCGGCAACATCTCGGTCGATCGTCGTGATCCCGACTACATTCCGCTGACGGTCTTGAACCACGTGCTTGGAGGCGGCGCCGCGGCTCGACTCTTCGTCAATCTCCGGGAAGAGAAGGGCTACACCTACGGCGCGTACAGTTCGTTCACCGCGCTAAAGTATCCGGGGCCGTGGCGTGCCTACGGTGATGTCCGAACGGAAGTGACGGACGGCGCCATGACCGAATTCGTGAACGAAATCCAACGGCTCGGAACACAGACCGTTCCCGTCAACGAACTGGACGATGCCAAGCGCTCGCTGGTGGCGTCTTTCGCGTTAGGACTCGAGAGTCCGGACACCGCATTGAATTACGCGATCATTCGGAGGATTTACGGTTTTCCCGTGGACTATTGGGATACCTACGCCACCAGGATCATGGCGGTCACCGCAGCC
>Ga0137427_10000363_pt1 | contig 24206 bp, 20 predicted proteins | sample EasRivERMZT700_2_FD_102309 | JGI IMG/M metagenome (GOLD analysis project Ga0137427, IMG submission 102309) | Soil microbial communities from meander-bound floodplain in the East River, Colorado, USA - East River MetaG ERMZT700_2 | ecosystem: Environmental > Terrestrial > Soil > Floodplain ...
AAGTCGGCCGCCTGGCTCAGGCCTTCAACGTCATGGCGAAGCAGGTCAGTGGCTCCGACCAAATGATGCGCGACCTGCTCGCTAACGTTTCGCACGAGCTCAAGACACCTCTGACATCTATTCAAGGCTTCTCGCAGGCCATCGAGGACGGAACGATAGCCTCGCCAGCGGAGCAGCAGCAGGCTGCGCGAATAATAAACGAAGAAAGCCAGCGCATGCGCCGCCTGGTCGACGACTTGATCGAGCTGTCGCGCCTCGAATCGGGCCAAGTGATCATGCAGCACGAGCCCATCGACATGGAGGACCTGCTCCGCGGTTGTGCCGAGCGCTTCGAGTGGCAGCTTAGGGAGTCCGGCGCGAAACTACAGCTCGATGTACCTCAACTCCCCTCCCTGCAGGGCGACGGCCACCGCCTAGAGCAGGTGTTCACAAACCTGATCGACAACGCCGTCCGCCACACCCCCAAGGGGGGCCAGATTACAGTGAACGCCGCCGCCAACAATGGAGCGGTCCGTATCGGCGTGCGCAATACCGGATCGTATATCCCTCCTGATGAGCTGTCACGCGTATTCGAGCGCTTCTTCCAGCACGATCCCGCGCGCACTCGTAGTACCGGCGGCGCTGGCCTAGGTCTCGCAATCGTCACAGAGGTCGTCCAGGCCCATAAGGGGACCATCAGCGCGACAAGCGATCTGACTGAGGGTACTGAGTTCGTGGTGACACTACCCACCGGCAAGAAGGACGCGCGCTAACTCAGCCGCGACGGCCGCCCGCACATTCGGGCTGGAAGAACACAAAATCGAGTGCCGTGATGGCTGGCTTAGCGCCACATCGAGCGCAGACATCTAGCGCTCCTGGTGATGCAGCAACCAGTACTCCAATGCGTCGTTCAGCGCGAGCCACGACGCTTCGATGATGTCCGTCGAGGCACCAACGGTGCTGGCCAGGCGATCGGCATCACTCGATTCGATCAGCACGCGGACGGACGCGCCCGTGCCCGCGGCTGTATCGATGATCCGCACCTTGTAGTCGACCAGCTTGATTGCCTGTAAGACGGGATAAAACGTCACAAGGGCCTTCCGAACGGCCGCATCGAGCGCGTTCACTGGCCCGTTCCCCTCTGCGGCCGTCTGGATCATCTCCTCGCCGACGCGTACCTTCACCATCGCCTCGGCTTGCATCTCACGCCCGTGATCCTCAAGGCGCGTTGCGCGCCGCTCGATGATCCAGAAGTCGACCAGCTCGAACGGTTGCTCGTAGCCCTGCAGCGAGCGTCGCACCAGAAGCTCAAACGATGCCTCCGCGCCCTCGTACTGATAGCCGCGGCTCTCCTGCTCCTTCACAAGCTCCAGCACGCGGCGGGCGTCGTCGCGAGTCAACTCTCGCTCGAGCCCCGGAAGCCGCATCTTGTCGAGTAGTCCCGTGCTCCCTCCCAGCTCGGAGATAAGCAATGAACGCTGATTGCCCACCGCCTCCGGCTGTATGTGCTGGTACGACGATTCGAACTTGATCACTCCGGCTGCGTGGTAACCGGCTTTATGCGCGAACGCGCTGACGCCGACGTACGGTTGATAGGGATCCGGCACCATGTTCACAATCTCACTCACATAGTGCGAGACCTCTGAGAGTCGCCGAAGCTGTTCATCAGTCACAACGTCCATACCCATCTTGAGCTTGAGATTCGCGATGATGCTCAGCAGATCGGCGTTCCCGCACCGTTCGCCGTAGCCGTTGACACATCCCTGCACCTGCACACAACCCGCCTCCACCGCTGCCAGCGTATTTCCAATCGCCAGCCCGGCGTCGTTGTGCGTATGGATTCCAAGCGGAACATCCACCGCCAAGCGCGCCGCTTGGACCGCTTCGATGAGCTTGGCCTGAATCGTGCCGCCGTTCGTGTCACACAGGATGATGCAATCGACACCGGCTTTCGCCGCCGCGGCGAGACACTGCAACGCGTAGCCCGAGTTCGAAAAGTAGCCGTCGAAGAAGTGCTCAGCATCAAGAAATGCTGTGCGGCCGTTGCTCTTCAGAAATCGAACCGTGTCCGAGATCATGGCGAGGTTCTCTTCGCCCGTTGTCTCCAGCACTTCGCGGACGTGCACATCGCTCGCCTTACCGACGATTGTAACGACCTGAGTTTCCGCGCCGAGCAGGACAGGTAGGCTCTCGTCCTTCTCCGCGTCGACACCAGCCTTGCGCGTGCTGCCGAATGCGACGAGCTGGGCATTCTGGAAGCGCAGCAATTTCGCGCGCTCAAAGAACTCGGCGTCCTTCGGGTTCGAGCCCGGGTAGCCACCCTCGATGTAGTGGACGCCAAGCTCGTCAATCTTCGTGGCGATTTTCAGCTTGTCCTCGACCGAGAGAGAGATGCCCTCCATCTGAGCGCCATCTCTCAGCGTCGTGTCGTACAGTTGGACCTGCATGTGGGAACCTCCGGGAGTAGTCCCTTCCGGGGAAGGAATTCGAGTTAGGCGATCGGCGAGGAGGCGTCGCCAATCACTCGCCCCCGACGGATGCGTCGGGGGCTTGGGGGTACCTCCAGATTGGATAGCCCGTAGCTCATAGCTGGCTTACCTTAACACACGGCGTTGGGCGCGGCGAGTAGGGGAAACGCCTACCTTCTTGCACCGCGGCGGCACGCTACGACTTGTCCGTGTCGTTGGAACCCACCCCTGATTCCTGATCGGGAACCTCGCAGGCGATACAGCAGCCCGGCTCGTCGAAGTTGCCGCAGCAGTTGCGCGGCGGAACGGCGAACCTGCGGCTATAGTTTCGCATCGCCTTGGTCAGCTTGGTAAAGAACGCCATGTCCGACTGCTGCCAGTTCGACAACGCATCGCGAAGATTTGGCCGCGGTGGCTTGGCTGACATCCTATCGCTACGCCTTCGCCGCCGCGAGCTTGGCCTTCGTGAACTCAACAAGGCCGCCGGCGTTGATGATCTCCATCATGAACGGCTCGTACGGCTTCGCAACGAAGACCTCTTCAGTGGTCAGGTCGCGGATGGTCCCAGTCGAAAGATCGATGTCCAACTCGTCTCCAGCTTCAATCGCGTCGACCGCCTCGGGGCACTCGAGCACCGGCAGACCAAGGTTAATCGAGTTGCGAAAGAAGATCCGCGCGAAGCTCTTGGCGATGACCGCGCTGACGCCCGCGCCCTTGATGCTGACCGGCGCGTGTTCGCGCGATGAGCCACACCCGAAATTCACTCCGGCGACTAGTACGTCGCCATCCCGCACGCGCTTCACAAACTCGCGGTCCGCAGTCTCCATGCAGTGCATGCCAAGCTCGCGCTCATCGGTCGTCACCAGATACTGTGCCGGGATGATCTGGTCGGTATCAACGTGGTCGCCAAACTTATGTGCTTTACCTTTCATGACGTACCTCCCTATTCGATGCTTTCGCCAGCGATCAGTTCCCACGTCTGACGGCCGATGCCTTCCAGGCGCGGCACGATACGCGGGTTCCGCACCGTCTCCTGCATTTTGTAGTATGCGTCCTCGTTGTCGTAGCGGATCAGGCTGAAGTACTTGCCTGCCTGCCCCACGCCGACAGCCCGGCACATGTCCGCAGAGATACAGCCAGGCGCCTCTCGGATCCAGCCAACGATCTCACGCAACCCCTCTTCGAACTCCGCCTCTTTGCCTGGGTCGGCTTCCCAGCCTCGAATTCGGATGTACATGCTAGACTGCCACCTTCCCAATGACTTCTTCCGGGTGGACGATCCGGCCCGCTATTGCGGCCGCAGCCGCAAGCGCCGGGTTAACCAGGAACGCCTCTGCTTTCGGGTGGCCCATACGGCCTGGGAAGTTACGGTTCGATGTGGAGACGCAACGCTCGCCCTCGGCGAGAACGCCGTAGTGCCCACCAAGACAGGGTCCGCACGTAGCAGCGCTCACTTGACACCCTGCTTCCGTGAACACCTCTATCAGACCTTCTTTCAGGGCCTCCATGAAAATGTCCTGCGTAGCCGGAATGACGATGCAGCGCACCCACTGCGCAACCTTCTTTCCGCGCATGATGTCTGCTGCCTCTCGCAGGTCCTCCATGCGCGCGTTTGTGCACGAGCCGATAAACACTTGATCGATGGTGATGTCCATATTAGCGACTTCTGAGATCGTCTTCGTGTTTCCGGGGCTGAAGGGCATCGCGATCGTCGGCTCAATCTTGGACGCGTCGAACTCAAACGTCTCCAGATAGCGCGCGTCCGGGTCCGGCTCGAAGACTGTCCACTCGCGCTTGGCGCGTGGCCGGACGTAGTCAAGCGTCACCTCGTCGGCGACCATCATACCGGCCTTGCCCCCCGCCTCCGCCGTCATGTTCGTGATGGTGAAGCGCGCGTCCATCGACATGTCCTTGAGCGCCTCACCCTCGAACTGCATGGCCTTGTAAGTCGCCCCGTCCGTGCCAATGACCCCGATCGTGTGCAGAATCAGGTCCTTGCTGCGCGTCCATGTGGGCATCCGGCCGTGGTAGATGACGCGCATCGTCTCCGGCACCTTCATCCACGTCTCGCCCGTCGCCATGGCGACTGCGATGTCTGTGCTCCCCATGCCCGTCGCGAACGCGCCCAGAGCGCCGCATGTCGGCGTGTGCGAATCGGCGCCGCAGTAGACGTCGCCAGGAACGATGTGGCCTTTCCAAGGGAGGAGGATGTGCTCGATGCCGGCCTGACCCAGCTCGTAGTAGACGATGCCCATTTCCTTCGCGAAGTCGCGCATCACTTTGAACTGCTCGGCCGTAGCTACGTCGCGCGCCGGTACGAAGTGCGATGGAACGAAGACTACGCGCTGCTTGTCGAAAACGTCCTTCACGCCTAGGTTATGGAACTGACGAATCGCGATCGGCGCTGTGACATCGTTTGCCATCACCAGATCGACCTTCACCGTGATCAGATCTCCTGGCGAGACTTCCTTCCTGCCGCTGTGCGCCGCGAGTATCTTCTCTGCAAGTGTCATGCCCATGGGGCTACCTCTTTCTCGTCCCTAGTAGACTGATTATAACCAACGCTCGCTGCCCTACCGGGCTCCTACCGCGTACGGCAACTCAAAGTCGCGATCGCTAACCCCTCCGGGCGTCTCCATTGCTGTCAGCGACATCGTCCGGCTGGTGCCCGCGGCCGTGATCAGGAGCGGTAGACCAGCGTCCGTCAGGCAGATCTCTGCATGATCGACGGGACCAGGCGGATCACTCTCCGAGCGACCGACGAAACACAACGCCGGTTCTCCAACGATGGTCCGCGCCGCCTCGTCGTAGAAGTTCAGTCCTGTCGCAAGAATGCTGACGTCCAGCAGCCGGAGTGGTATGACCGCGGGCAGCAGATCTGTCGCATAGTCTCCATTCACAGCTTGAACAGCTTCAGTGCACGTCTGCGCGTCGGGCGTGCAAACGTACAGCAGATCATCCGCTGGATAGTTCGGACCTGTGATCACGTTCATGTTCACCGTCTGACCATCCACTGTTCCCGCGAAATCAGCTCGCGCCTGAGTGCCCTTGCGATACCACCGCACGGTCCCGTCGAGCCGCGAGCCCTCGAAATTGACCCGCAGTGTATACGTGCCTGCGAAGCCCGCTGTCGCCGACCGGCTCGCACCTGTTTGGACGATCTCGTTGAAGTTCTCCGCATCGTGATGATCTTCACTGAGACTCGTCGCGGTCGGATCGGACGCGGGCGCGCCATTGTCCTCGCACGCCGCCAACAGCACTGCGAGTACGGCGATGGCTAGCACGAGCCGGCACACGGACGCTACGGATTCGTCCTGACCTCGGCGTCCGAGCGCCGGCCAACCGCCAGCGCCCGGTTCAGCGCATTCATGTACGCCTTCGCCGACGCCACGATGATGTCCGTGTCGGCGCCGCGACCGACGTAACTGCGGTCTTCGCTCTCGATCCGGATCATCACCTCGCCCTGCGCATCGATGCCTTCGGTGATGCTCTTGACAGAGAACTCTGTCAGCGTGTTCGGCACCTGGATGATCCGGTTGATCGCGCGGTACACCGCGTCGACCGGGCCTGTTCCCAATGCCGCGTCGGCGAGGACGTTGCCCTCGGGCGTGATCAGGCGCACCGTTGCGGTGGGCGTCGCGTGGTCGCCGCAAGCTACCTGCACGAAATCGAGATGATAGACTTCCTCGCTCGTACGCATCTTGTCCGCAACGAGCGCCTCAAGATCACGGTCATCGACCTCGAGCTTTTTGTCCGCGAGCTCCTTAAAGGCGAGGAAGGCGCGGCTGAGCTCTTCGTCCGTGAGCTCATAACCGAGCGCTTCGATGCGGGACTTGAAGCCGTGACGGCCGGACGTTTTTCCCAGCACGATCTCAGCGCCCGTCGGCCAGCCCAGCAACTTGGAGTCCATGATCTCGTACGTCTCGCGCATCTTCAGGATGCCATCCTGATGGATGCCCGACTGGTGACGGAACGCGTTAGCGCCCACAATAGCCTTGTTCGGCTGTACGCTCATGCCTGTCAGATCGGCGACGAGCCGGCTGGTGCGATAGATCTCCTTGCTCTTGATGTTCGTCTCCAGTTCGAAGTAGTCGCTACGCGTTCGCATCGCGAGCGCGACCTCCTCGAGCGCGGCGTTGCCGGCGCGCTCGCCGATGCCGTTGACGCACGTCTCGATCTGTCGCGCACCGGCCTTGACCGCGGCAAGCGAATTCGCCACGGCGAGCCCCAGGTCGTTGTGACAATGGACAGAGACGACCGCCTTGTGGATGCTCGGCACGTTCTCAAAAATGTCGCGGATGAACTGTTCAAACTCCTCTGGCACGGTGTACCCAACGGTGTCCGGAATGTTCACCGTTGTCGCGCCGGCTTGGATGCACTGCTCGAGCATCGTATAAACGTATTCGCGCTCCGAGCGCGTCGCGTCCATCGGACTGAACTCAACGTCTTCGCAGAGCTTCTTCGCTCGCGCGACATTCGTGCGTGACAATTCCAACACCTGGTCCTTGTTCTTGCGCAGCTGGTGCATCATGTGAATATCCGAGCTGGAAAGGAACACGTGAATACGCGGTCTGGCTGCGTTCTCCAGTGCTTGCCATGCCGCATCGACGGCCTCCGGGTGCGCGTGTGCAAGCGCCGCGATGACGGGCGTCCGGACGTGGTCTGCGACCGCCGCCACTGCATCGAGGTCACCCTGCGACGTGAGCGGAAAGCCCGCCTCGATGACGTCGACGCCCAGCTTCTCGAGCTGCTGCGCGATCTCTATCTTGTCGCTCGCGGTGAGCGCGACGCCGGGCGACTGCTCGCCGTCGCGAAGCGTCGTATCGAAGATAAGTACCTTGTCTGCCATGATTGCTCAACCTCCTCTGTTCTCGTAGGTCGGGCTTCAGCCCAACGAGTCAGTGCCCTTCAGGCCCCCTCGTCTATGCGACAGGGGGCCGGCGCAGGTTGAGCAAATGCCGGTGTGTTCGCTGCATCATCTACTTCCCTAGAACGGTTTCCCAGTCGTCCGCGTGTCCTTCTTCAGCTGCGAGCGCGTCCTCAAACATGCGCCGTGTCACGGGATCGCCCTGTTCTTCGGCAAGCGTGATGTAACCACGGTACATATCGATTGCCGTCAACTCACCCTTAAGATCATCCTCGATCATCTTCTCCAGCCCACCGCCGACCTTGATTGGATGGATCTCCACGGTCAGGTCGCCTCCGAGCAAGTCGATGCGCTCCGCAAACATGTAAGCGTGACGCATCTCATCCATAGAGTGGCTCTCGAACATGTCAATGATCGCGGGTGACGCGATCCCCTTTGCCATCACGTGATGCCACTGGTACTGGATGATCGAGGCCAGCTCATCGGAAACCGCGACATTAAGCGCATCAATCAGTGGCGACTCCTTCTTGCGTTGCGCGGCCAGCTTCTTAGCGTCGGCGGCGTCAGCAAGCAGCTTACGCAGCTCGTGCGCGTGCTCCTCGGTCTCGGCCAGTATGTCCTCGAGGAGCACTCGGGATACTGGATCGTCCGCCTCAATCGCCATCTCGACGAGCTTGCGGTACATCACGACAACCTTCTCTTCAGCAGAAGCGTTATCCCGCAGCATGCGCGCGACATCTCCGTGCGTACCCGGCACGATCTTGTCCACCGCAATCGTTGGACGCCCTCCCAGCAAGTCGATGCGCTCCGCGATCGTCTCGGCATGCTTCATCTCCACCATCGAGATCGCCTTGAATCGCTCGCCAATAGCAGCGCTATGAATTCCTCGCGCCTGGATGTGGTGCCAGAGATACTGGATGATCGAAGCCAGCTCCTCGGAGAGCGCTTCGTTCATCGCGTCGATGAGTTGCTTACTGCCCTTAGGCATTACTCGTGCTCCTTCTTGAGCCAAGGCATCATGGCTCGTAGCTCAGCCCCTACTTCTTCGATCGGGTGCTCGGCTCCCATCCGGCGCATCGCCAGGAAACTCGGGCGGCCGGCCTGGTTCTCCAGGATCCACTCACGCGCAAACGTCCCGTCCTGTATCTCGCTCAGCACCTGGCGCATGTTGTCGCGCACATGCTCATCGATGATTCGCGGGCCGCGCGTGTAGTCGCCGTACTCCGCCGTGTCGCTGATGGTATAACGCATCGAAGCCATCCCTCCGGCGTGGATGAAATCGACCAGCAGCTTCAGTTCGTGCAAGCATTCATAATAGGCAACCTCTGGCTGGTACCCGGCCTCCACGAGCGTCTCCCACGCCGTCGTAATCAGCGCAGTGACGCCGCCGCAGAGCACGGTCTGCTCGCCGAAGAGGTCGGTCTCCGTTTCCTCCTGGAACGTCGTCGAGAGCACGCCTGCGCGCGTGCAACCGATGCCCTTCGCATAGGCGAGCGCGAGTTGCTTCGCGGTCTCGGTCGCGTTCTGATGCACGGCGACCAGCGCCGGCATGCCAATGCCATCGACGTAGAGCTTGCGCAACATGTGGCCAGGACCCTTCGGCGCGATCATCGTCACGTCGACGTCCGGGGGCGGCGTGATCTGGTTGAAGTGGATGTTGAAGCCGTGCGCGAACATGAGCATCTTGCCAGCCGTCATGGCCTGCTCGACGCCGTGCGTGTAGATATCGCGCTGCACCTGATCGGGCGCGAGGATCATCACGATATCCGCATCCTGAGCGACGTCAGTCACCGTGCCGACCTTCAGCCCGGCAGCCTCCGCCTTCGCCCAGCTCTTTGATCCCGGGTAGAGACCCACGATCACGTTCATGCCGCTGTCCTTCAGGTTGAGCGCGTGCGCGTGCCCCTGACTGCCAAACCCGACGATCGCGATCGTCTTATCCTTCAGCAGCGAGAGGTCCGCGTCGTTTTCGTAATACATGTCAGGCATTGCGACAGATTTCCTTCATCGTCCGCCTACGAAACGGGCCGGAACAATGTCCGGCCCGCGATCGCGATGCTAGATCAAGCTGCCTACCTTCGCCTTGCCTTCGCCCGCCGGGCGGTAACGGTGCTGCGCAAACCTCGTTGGGTCGACAGCCATCGGGTTGACGCTGCCACGCGTCATGGCAATGCGCCCGGTGCGAACGAGTTCCTTGATGCCGTACGGCCGGAGCATCTCGATAATCGCGTCAACTTTCTCCTCTGTGCCTGTCGCTTCCACGACGAGCGCCTCGGCCGAGACATCGACGACCTTCGATCGAAACACCTCCACGATGTCGATGATCGCGCTCCGCTGCTGCTCGCTCGCTGCGACCTTGACCAACGCGAGCTCTCGATGCACCATGTCGTGCTCTGTCAGGTCCGAGAGTTTGACGACCTCAATGATCTTGTCCATCTGCTTCAGGACCTGATCGACGTCGTTCGTCATCCCGTCCACGGTGAACGTCATGCGGGAGAGACCAGGAATCTCGCTATGTCCGACCGCGAGGCTCTCGATGTTGAACCCGCGCTGGCGCCACTTGCTGGCGATGCGGTTGAGCACGCCGGGGCGGTTCTGCACCAGCGCGACGATAGTATGTGTGCTCATTGCGACCTCACCTTTTCCCTACTGCCTGTTCCGGGCATGAACTCGTACTCGCCATCGTACGTTGGCGTGTCTACTGTCTCTGAAAGCGCTGCGCCAGGCGGCATGGCCGGGAACGTATCCTCATGCTGCTCAACTTCGAAGTTGATCAGCACCGGGCCCGGATGCCGCAGTGCTTTCTCAATAGCGCCATCCACATCCGCCTTCTCTATAATACGCATGCCGGGCATGCCGTACGCCTCGGCTAGTTTCACGAAGTCGGGCTGGAACAGCGCGACCGACTGCAGATTGTCTGCGTAGTACATGTGTTGCCACTGCCGCACCATGCCGAGGTGGTTGTTGTTGATGATTGCGAACTTGATAGGCAACTCGTACTCGACAACCGTCGCCAGCTCCTCCAGCGTCATCTGGAAGCCGCCGTCACCGCAGATGCTCCAGACGGTGCTCTTCGGCCGAGCGAACTGCGCACCGATCGCCGCCGGCACCTCGAAGCCCATCGTGCCCAGCCCCCCCGACGTGATGAAGCTTGCCGGATTGTCGCCCCAAAAGTACTGCGCCGCCCACATCTGGTGCTGGCCGACGCCCGTGACGTAGTAGGCGTCCTTCGGGGAGAGGTCGTAGATCTTCTTGATCACGTACTGCGGGAGCACTTTGTCGACCTTCGGAATCGTGATCGAAGGGTGCTCAGCGCGAATGTCCTGAATGCGCCTGTGCCACGTATCGTGACGCGCGGACACGACCTGCGGGTTCAGCTCTCGAAGCACTTCTTTTACGTCGCCGATGATGGGCACCGCGGGGTGCAGGTTCTTGCCGATCTCCGCCGGATCGATATCAATGTGCACGATCTTCGCCTTCGATGCGAAGTCTTTCAGGCGACCGGTCACGCGGTCGTCGAAGCGCATACCGATGCCCATCACGAGGTCGGCCTCACCGATCGCAATGTTGTTCCAGTACATGCCGTGCATACCCGGCATGCCCATGAACAGTTCGTGCGAGCCGGGGAACCCACCCAGTCCCAGCAGCGTACAAATCACAGGTATGTGCGCTCGCTCAGCCAGCTCGCGCAGCTCGTCATATGCTTGCGAGATGAGCACGCCATGCCCAGCAAGAATGAGGGGTCGCTCGGCCTCGTTGATCAGTTCGGCTGCCTTCTTGATTTGGCCGCTGTCACCCTTCGTGACCGGATCGTAACCAGGAACGTCGACCGTCTCCGGCCAGTGGAACTCGGTCACCTGCTGCTGGATGTCGCGCGGGATGTCGACAAGCACCGGGCCTGGCCTGCCCGTCGTCGCGATGTGGAACGCTTCGCGTATCGTCTCGGCGATATCGTTCACGTCCAGCACAAGATAGTTCTGCTTCGTGATTGGCACCGTGATGCCCGTGATGTCAGCTTCCTGGAAGCCATCGCGGCCGATTAGCCACGTTACCACCGCCCCCGTGATGAACACGACGGGAACGGAGTCCATCCATGCGTTCGCGATACCGGTCACCAGGTTCGTCGCGCCCGGACCCGAGGTGCCCCAGCAGACGCCGGGCTTGCCGGTGATACGTGAGTACGCGTCAGCGGCGTGGGCTCCAGCCTGCTCGTGCCGGACCAGGATGTGGCGAATCTGCGGATACTGTGGAAGCGTGTCGTAAAGCGGGAGGTTCGCGCCGCCGGGGTAGCCGAAGATGTATTCGGTTCCCTCGCGGGCGAGGCACTCCATCACGATTTGTGCGCCTGTCATCTTTGTCATGGTGGCTTTCCCCTTTGTTGCCCCGGGCGTTCCTCGGAACGCCCCTACAAAACCTAAAACTTCGGCCCCGATTGCTTCGGGGCCGGTTCTCGGTGCTACTCCTGATATTCGACTTGTTACGCCGAGAACCTCACCTCGTAAGCCCGCCCAGCAGGAGCAGGCTAATGCCCAGCAGACCTACTACTACGAGGCCGCTGGATGGCACGGGTACGCTTACGACACCCCGACGGACGGTCGGGGGAGTCACCTCCAGGATTGAAGCAAACGTAGTCCGGCTCATAGCGATGTGGGCACACTATAGCCTCTGACATAAACGGTGTCAATCAGGGCGGCTCCCTATAGGCAAAGCGGCCAATTGACAGGCTCGGCCGCCGGAGCTACGTTGGGGGCGCTCCGACTGGTGGTGCCCCCGCTCCACCCACCGGCCGCAGTGGGGGACTGTGGCTATGCGAATAGCATCGGTCGCGTTGACGATCGCGGCCATCGCGCTAACCGTTGGGCTGTTGGCACGACAGCCCGATCGCGCTTCGGCAGACTACAACATCGCCGGGAAGTGGGACGTAACGTCGCATGGTGTCACATGCTCCTACATGATTCAGCAATTCTACGAAACCGAAACTAGTAGCACGCTCGTGGTGACCCACAATTGCCATCCCGACTATCCGTTTTACGGCGTAGGAGCCATCAATCTAAATGACGGAACGTTCGGGATACTAGGCACAATCTACACTTCAACGGTCACGATGGATGGCACGGTGTCCGCGGACAACCATTCCATGTCCGGCACGATCGTTGAAGACACCGCCTGTTGTGGCGATATTCACGGCACGTTCACCGGCACTGGCGGCAGCGGAAATCCGAAGCCCGCTTCGCCCACACCCACGCCGACAGCAACAGCAACTTCAACTCCCCTACCGCCGACGCCCACACCGCGACCCGTCGCCGGCATTGCGTTCGACACGTCGGCCGGCGGCGCGTTCGATGCGTGGTGGCTGATCGCGACCGCGGGCGCGGCGTTCGTGACGCTCGGCGGCGCGGCGCTGTGCGCGAGACGGCGCGGCTAGTGCGGCTAGGTATTGTCGCGCTAACGATCGCAGCCATCGCGCTAACGGTTGGGCTGTTGGCGCGCCCTATCGAGCGCGCAGCGGCGGAGTACAACATCAACGGCGACTGGATGATCGACTACGGCGAGGGGCCTCCTCGCCCAGCATCGATCCATCAGACCTTCGTCGCCGGCTCCGATACCTCTGAGATCGCAATGGTTCTTTGTTGCACAGAGGTGTTACCCGGCACTCTTCACATCCCTACCGGGTGCTTTACCGCCTCCATCTATACCGACAACGGTCGAGGCGTTATCTACTCGAGAACGCTAAGCGGTTGTGTGACGGATGGCGGAAACACGATAGCCGGATCATGGAGCGCCTATTACTCGTTCGTCGGCGGCGCAAGCGGCTCATTCACCGGTACAGGCGGCAACGGCGATCCGAAGCCCTTCGCGCCCACCACAACCGCAACGCCTACCCCAACACCTACGCCCGCCGCCGTCGCTGGCGTAGCGTTCGATGCCGCGACAAACGGCGGTAGCAACGCGTTCGATGCGTGGTGGCTCATCGCGATGGCAAGCGGGACGCTCGTTGCAGTGGGTGGCACTGCGATCGCCCGGCGCGTTAGCTGGCGCCTGGGCGAGTAGAAACAACGGCCGCCGCGCCGTCGATCGCCCAGGCGAGCGGGCCGAGGCGGCGACGGAACTGCGTATAATCCGTCGTGCCGCGCACGAATCCGACGAGCGCACCCCAGAATCGATCGCTCCGGCGCATGACGGCGACGCACGGACGCGGGAAGCGCTGGAACAGCGTCTGGAGCTTGCGCGACATCACCAGCTCGCGCTCGATCTGGCCTCGAACGGCGGCTTCGTAGCTCTGTAGGTCCCGGGCTTCTCCAGCCAGCACGCGCCCTACCGACTCCGCAGCGAGCCGTCCGCTCCAGAACGCGGCGTGAATGCCTTCGCCCGACAACGGATCGACCATCCCTGCCGCATCGCCTGCCAGCAGCACCGGGCCGCGCACGACCGGCGCGTCCGGCGCGCGCAGCGGCAGGTGGTAGCCGCGCAGGCCGAAGAGCTTCGACTCGTCCAGCTCGAGGAAACGGCAGAGCGTAGCGAGGCGCGCGCGCAGCGTCGGCCCGATGTAGCGCCAGCCGCCAATGCCGATGTTCAGGTGATCGCCTTTGGGGAAGAGCCAGGCGTACCCGCCCGGCGTCCCGCCGAAGTCGAGAGCGATAGCGTCAGCCCAGCGATCGGCAAGCGAATCGTCTGCCGGGAAGTTCGCCTCCAGCGCGACAGCGGCACCGCCGCTCGCCACGAACCCGGCCGACTTCGCGACGATGCCGTTTGCGCCGTCCGCCCCGATGAGGGTTCCTGCTTGATACGAATCGCCATTTGCGCGCACCGCGACACTGTTGGCATCGATCACCAGCTCTCGTATGCCGTGCCCGTCTCGGAATTCCACGCCCGCCGCGACGGCCTGTTCAGCAAGGTAGGCATCGAGACGCGATCGCTGCGTCATGTACGCGAGCGGCAGCTCCGACGAACGAACGAACGGCTTGCCGTGCCGTAGGCTGACGTGCACCTTGTGAATCGTCCGCTCGATGACTGGCGACAAGTCGATATCACCTTCGCGCGCCGCGGCGAGCGTCACGCCGCCACCGCACGGCTTATCGCGCGGAAAGCGTGCCTTATCGAGCAACAGCACGCGCGCGCCCTGCTTCGCGAGCAATCGCGCCGCGGTGCTCCCGGCCGGCCCGGCGCCCGCGACGATGGCGTCGTATGTGTTCACGGTGCAAGTCTAACGAAAGGCGTGGCCAGTGACATGAAACGCTTGGAGCTATTCATATCCTGCCGTAGCATCGCGGCCTGATGTGCGTTCCACTTCTGTTCCGCTTAAGCCCGAGCCTCACGCAGCGCGCGCCATCATTGCGTTTGTTCACCACAGATCAGATTCAACGGCTCAAGCGAGGCGCCTTACATGCCAGAAAAACAAAGCTAAATGTCGCCAAAAGTCCACGAACATTCAGATACAACCCAGATACTAACGAGGCGACTTTTTCACGAAAAACTCAAAAACAATCGCAACTATCCCGTCTCTGTATAATGAGGGGCGATGTCAACGCAGCCAGTGCCTAGCCCCCAAAGGGGGCGGGCATGGCTAGGCAACTACGCGGTGCCCCAAGAGACACCGTGTGGGCACGTGCCCAGAGCGAAGCACGGGCGGAACTCATCAAGGACGTAAGCAATCTGCGCCTTGATTTCCTGAAGCGCCTCTATAACCCCCAAGCCGCTCTCGAAGGCTATATCGATGGTCACTTGGAGTTGCATGTGCACGTCGTCGCCCACCGTCCACCAGACTTCGAAGCCATCGTCGGTGGCTGCGAAATTGCGGTATGTGGCACCATCGTCGTTCTCCATACGAGCGGCGGTGGTCTTGTCCAGATGGCGAAGAACCGACAACCGACGGTGCTTGTCAGGATTGGAGAGGTCGCGGAGGTCTGCCGACCACTCGACCTGGTCACACGGTTGATACCGCTTAAGTGCTGTCGCATGCTTCCTATCGACTCCAACGAGGTAGCCCCCTCGTCCAGGATTCAAGCGGGACCAAAACACATTCGGAGAGTGTTCGATAGGGAATTGGGTGCCATCTTGTTCGCTGCCGGAATCTCTAAAGGCGATCTCGTAGACGAGGTAATCAAGTGCCCGCCTCAGGGCTTGAATCGCCTCGCCAGTGAGAACGCTAATTCTATTTGGGGCGGGCGTCTTCAAGCGGCTATAGCCGAAAGTTTCGGCACCCTCAGCCTGCGTTGTGAAGCTCGCAGTGGCGAGCATGGCATCACGTTCAGCCTCAATAAGCGGTTTTCTGAGACGTTCAATCTCAATCAAGTGTTCTTGGCTCCGGTCGAGCCAAGCATCAGCACCTTCAAGCGATGGCATGAGGTAAAATCAGCCTATGGACAAGACGCAGCGCACGAAAGCGGGCGCAGAGATACCCGTCCCGACGTGGAAGCAAGTGATGGGCGATCTGAAGAAGGCCGCCAAGCCGATCAAGAAGCCGTCACGGGTTCGCCGCCCGAAGAAGTAGCGTCTCGAACAAGTCCCGTTCGTCGTTCCGGCGATTGTAGCGCCAAGCATACTCGTTCAGGTAGCCCTGAAGATGCTTAGCGGACACCGAGTGGTACACCCCGCCGATCCCGCGCTTCACGAGCGACCAGAAGCCCTCAATCGTGTTCGTGTGCACGTCGCCACGAACGTAGACCTTCTCGGCGTGGTGAATGCGCCGATGCCTGTAGCCCTGTCCGGCGATCTGCCTATAGTGCATGGCTTCATCGGTGTAGATAGTCGAACGCGGCATGACAAACTCGCGGATGAGCGGGTAGAGTGTGGCCGACTTCGTGTCGGGTACGACACTAGCCCTGACTTCCCCGCTTCGCTCCACCATGCCAAGCACGGTCGTCTTGTTGTCCTGACCCTTGGGGCGTCGGCCACGCTTCAAGCCGCCCTCGGAGTTGCGCGGCGCTTCCTGACCCTTGCGATAGCGCACCTTGCCACCGATCCACGTCTCGTCAGTTTCGACCGTGCCAGACAGCATCGCGCCGTTCTGATTCATAAGCTGGTTGCGGATAAGGAACGCCATGCGCCACGCCGTCTTGTAGGTGACGCCAAGCTCTCGCTCCAATTGCTTCGCGGAGATACCGCATCGAGTGCTCGACATCAGATACATGGCGTAGAACCAGAGGTGAAGCGACGTAGACGACTTGTGGAAGATCGTCCCGGCGGTCGGGTGGAGGTGTTGCCCGCAGACCGTGCACGTCCAGGACTGCCGTTGCTGCGAAGTCTCGTACCGCTTGAACGAGCGTTCCTCTTTGCACTTCGGGCACTTGGCGTGTTCCCCGTCCGGCGAGTAGCGGTTACGCCACAGCCATTCAAGGCAAGCGCCATCGTCGGGGTAAGCCTGTGTAAACTCCATGACGGAGCAGCGGGATTCCGACGACTTGGCTCGGACTGGATTCTTTCGATTTACAGGTGGCATAGCTTGATCCTCCACCCTTATTATCTCAGAATCAGGCTATACAGTCAAGGGATAGTTGCGAAAACAATTCGAACTGCTCTAGCGCCGCACGCGGAGGAGGTCATGCGATGCGCTCGATCATCAGCGTCGCCAGCCCGAGGAAGAAGAAGAAGCCCATGATGTCCGTGAACATCGTGACGAAGACGCCCGACGCCAGCGCCGGGTCCAGCTTCAGCCAGCGCAGCGTCAGCGGTACCAGCACGCCCACGGTGACCGCTGTCGACATGTTCAGCAGCATCGCCGTACCCGCCACAACGCCCAGCCCGATGTTGTCCTGCCAGATGTACGCCAGGACGCCGAGCAGCAGCCCGATCGCCACGCCGTTCGTCACGCCGATCATCAACTCGCGGGTGAGGACGTGGCGCACATCGCGCAGCTCAACTTCACCCAGCGCGATCGACCGCACGACGAGCGTGATCGTCTGGATACCCGCGTTGCCCCCCATACCCGCGATGATCGGCATAAACACCGCCAACACAGCCGCGCGCTCGATGGTGCCCTTAAACGCGTTGACCGTCGCAGCGGCTGCGACGGCGGTAAGCAAATTGATCAGGAGCCAGCCAAGGCGCAGGCCCGTCGAGCGCCGCAACGACTGGTAATAGATGCTCTCGGTGTCGCTCAGGCCGGCCATGCGGAACATGTCTTCCGTGGCCTCCTCCTCGACAACGTCCATCAGGTCATCGATGGTGATGACGCCAGCGAGGGCCCCGCCGTCATCGATGACGGGTAGCGCGACAAGGTTGTAGTGCTGCGCCTGGCGAGCGACCTCCTCCTGGTCGTCGTCGACCTGGACGCTGAAGACGTCGGTAGCCATGAGATCGCCGACGCGCTCGGGCGGCTCCGCTACGATGAGCTGTCGCAGGCTGACCACGCCTTCGAGGTGATGGTCGTCATCCACCACATATAAGTAGTAGGCCTGCTCCGCTGCTGGACGAATGCGCCGCAGGTATTCGATCGCCTGCTGGACAGTCCACTCCTTATGGAGCGCCACGAAGTCCGTGGTCATGCGGCCGCCAGCCGTCTCGTCGGCGTGGGTCAGCAGCGGCGCGACTTCCGGAGCGGTGCGCATTGCGGCGAGGGCGAGCCGCGCGCGCTCCGGCGGCAACTCGTGGAGGACGTCGGCGACCACGTCGCGGTCGACCTTGTCCAGCACGGGACCAAGCGCGGAGGGTTCGAGCTCGGCGGCAATCTCGCGGCGTGGTTCGTCTTCCAGGTACTCGAGGATCTCGGCGAGATCATCCTGCGAGATGCGCGCTAGGAGCTGTGCGCGCTGGTCTTCCTCAAGTTCAGCGAGGACGGCAGCCTGGTCCGCAGGGTGGAGGGCGGCGAGGTGCTCGAGCGCTGCGGCGAGGCGACCGCCCTCGATCAGACGTTTGAGTTCGTCAAGCGCGGCTTCGCTCGGGCTAACTTCGATGACGTCTTCGGGCATGGCCGTCCCCTAGCGGATGTGTGCTCGCGCTTGTGCTCGGCTCCTCCGAGGTTGTCAGGCAGATGAGTGCGCGGGGCCCTCGTAGGATGTAGGCGGTACGCAGGCGCTCCGCCTGGCCAATGTACGAAGCGGAGCGTTCGGGCGCAACCGATAAGCGCATTTTGAACCGCTTATCTATGCGTGAGGATTAGAGTAGGCTTGAGCGATGTCTGTGACCAATGAGACTTCCGGCGGCCTGCAGCCGACGCTCCGCTTGTGGCAGCTGACTGCGTCCGGGGTGGGCATCGTCATCGGCGCGGGCATCTACGTGCTGGTGGGGGAGGCGACTCAAGAGGCAGGGGCGGGGCTCTGGCTATCGTTCCTGCTGGCAGCGATGCTTGCAGGGCTGACGGCGCTGACGTACTGCGAGCTGGCAGGCATGTATCCAAGCGCAGGCGTGGAGTACACATGGACCTCGCAGGCGTTCAACCCGTTTGCCGGCTTCCTGGCTGGCTGGATGATGGCGGCAGCGTACGTCGTCGCGGCGGCTGCGGTGTCTCTTGGGTTTGCGCAGTATCTGCGTCACTTCATCGATGTGGATGTCCGCGTCTCGGCCGTTTTGCTTCTCGCCGTGCTAACCGTGATCGTCATATCGGGGGTGCAGCGTTCCATCTGGCTTTCCGTCGCGCTCGCGGCGCTCCAGATTGGCGGGCTCGTGCTCGTCATCGTGGCCGGCGCGCCACATATTGGCGACCGGCCCCTGGTGGAGGGCGCAACCGCCGGCGGTGTGTTATCCGGGGCGGCGCTGGTGTTCTTCGCGTTTATCGGCTTCGACGACATAGCGACGTTGTCGGAGGAGACACGCGATGCTGCTACGACCGTGCCGCGGGCGTTGCTTCTTACGCTGGTGATCTCTGGTGGCCTCTATGTGCTGGTTGGTCTCAGTGCGGTAAGCGTTGTCGATGCGGACATCTTAGCTGCAGCGGAGCGGCCACTGTCAGAGGTGATCGAGCACAAATGGGGCAGTCGCGGATCCGACATCCTGGCGTATATCGCACTTGCAGCGACTGTAAATACGACACTGCTTGTGCTAACAGCCGCATCACGGCTGGTGTACGCGATGGCGCGCGAAGAGCGGTTGCCACCTATACTAGCGACGGTCGGGAAGAGAGGCCACGCGCCGTACGCGGCAGCGATTACGACGTGCGCGGTGGCCATACCGTTCGCTCTGAGCGGTGGGCTCGGACTCGTTGCCTCAGTGACGGACTTCGCCGTCTACACAACGTTCATCGCGGTGAACCTGTCGGTACTTGCGCTTCGCCGGAGCGAGCCAGGCGCAAGACGACCATTCCGAATACCAATCACCCTTGCGGGCGTACCTGTAACGCCAGTGTTGGCGCTTGCAGTGGTGCTGATAATGGTTGCATTTCTAGAACCCCGCGCATGGCCCCTGGGCGGCGGCGCGCTCCTGGCGGGTACGGTTGCGTACGCGATCTTCGTGCGGCCGCGGCTTGCGCGCGCAGCACAGACCGACGCATGAAGACAGGGCGATATGGCGGTGGTGGGAATTCGCGACGAGGCTGAAGCCCTACACCTTTTGACCGGATTCGCTATCAGAAGTTGACGCGCGCTCCTTGCTCGCGGGCGCCTGGCGCCTGGAGCTGGCAGCCAGCTTACGTGACATCTGGGCGAGGCGGTCCAAGCAGCGCCGGTTGATCGTGTTCGCCGGGTAGCGACCCTTATCGTCGGGGGCGCCGGCGGGAACGCCAGTGAGCAACTCGATCCCTTCTTCCACAGCGGAGACGGCCCATACGTTAAAGGTCCCTTCGCGCACGGCGTCGACGACTTCCTTGCGGAGCATGAGGTTCTTGACGTTCTCGTGCGGGATGATCACGCCCTGCTCGCCGGTCAGGCCCTTGGCCGTACACACGGCGAAGAAGCCCTCGATCTTGGTGTTTACACCACCGATAGCCTGCACGTCGCCAAACTGGTTCACCGATCCGGTAACGGCAATACCCTGGCGTATGGGCGTGTCTGAAAGTGCTGAGAGGAGCACATATAACTCTGCGGAAGACGCGCTGTCCCCATCAATCTCGTCGTAGCTCTGTTCGAACACGAGCGACGCTCCGAACGAAAGCGGCCGGTCTTGCGCGAACTTCCCATGCAGATATCCGTTCAGGATCATGAAGCCCTTGTTGTGGATCTTGCCCGACATCTGCACCTCACGCTCGATGTTGGTCACCTGTCCGCGTCCGAGGGACATCCGGGTGGTAATCCGCGTCGGCTTGCCGAACCTGTAGTCTCCGAGGTCGTACACTGAAAGGCCGTTCACCTGCCCAACGACCTCGCCGGCAACATCGATCGCGATCGTTCCATCATCGATCGCTTCCTGCACACGCTCCTCGATCAGGCTAGAGCGGTAGATCTTCTCGTCGATGGCCCGTTCTACGTGACGGTCGTGGACAACGTCACTGTCCTCGGCGGCTGCCCAAAAGTTCGCTTCCGTGAGGAGATCATCGATGTCGATGAATTGAGTTGAGAGCTTCCCCTTATGCTCGACGAGCCGGGAGCCCTGCTCAACGATCCTTGCCACGGCTGACTTGTGAAAAGGCCGAAGGTTGACCTCCTGAACACGGCTGCTGATGAAGCCCGCGTACATCTGGGCACACTCCGGCGTGCGATCCATGTCGCCGGTGAAGTCCGCCTTGACGCGGAAGAGCTTCCGAAACTCTTCATCAGCAGCGCGCAGGAGATGATAGATGCGAGAGCTACCAACAAGCACAATCTTGATATCCAGCGGGATCGGTTGCGGATCGAGGGTCGAGATGGGAATTGCACTGAACTGCTCTCCCAGGTTTTGAATAGTGATCTCGTTGCAGCGAATCGTTCGCTTTAGCGTCTCCCAGACAAGAGGGCTTGTCAGCACATCCAGCGCTTGCAGGACGAGATAGCCTCCATTCGCGCAATGCAGGGAACCAGCCTTGATCATCGTGTGGTCCGTGGTCATAATGCCCAGCTGCGACCGGTAGTCTACCCGTCCGAAGAGCGTGTAGTAGTTGGGATTGTTCTCCACGACGACCGGCGCGCCGCCGTCATTACCCTGCGAAACGAACGTGTTCACTTCGTAGCGAGCGAAGAAGTCTTCGGGCGAAGGCCCCGGGAACACGGCAGGAGCCGCCTGAGCTTCAGCTCCGCGGAACGCTTGCAAGTGTTGCAGGATGTCTTCTTGCACAAGAAGCAGGTGCTCGCCAACCTTTGGGATGTCATTGTACTCCTGCTGCACTTCGCTGAGAAGCGGCGCGATCGCGAACAGCGCGACGCTCTTATCCAGTTCCTCCAGCCGCTTCTGAGCTTCGCGTTCCAACTGGCGCACGCTGAGCATCGCATGGCCGATCAGTGATTGCAGCTCTTCGCCGAGGCCCTCAAGCGCGTGCCGCCGATCCTCCGGCAGCTCTTCGTACTCTTGCTGGCTCATCGGTTGACCGTCGGGCTTGAGCGGAACCGTAACCATGCCCGTCGGACCCGCGACGACGGAGAAACCGCGCTTCTTCGCCTCCTCTTCTACCGCCTCGAACACTTCGGCGCGGCGTCTGTGCACGTCACGAACGGCGTCCTCTCGCTCCTTGAGAAACGCCTCCGTCTCGAATGCACGGGGAATCTCGCGCCGGCAGGCCGCGATGAACGCGTCCATGTGGGCGGCAAAGGCACTGCCGCGACCGGGAGGCAGGCTGATGACGGAGGGCCGCAAATGGAACTCGAAGTTACGCAGGTAGCACCAGTCGGGAGCGTGCGCCTGCTCGACAGCGATCCTATGCACAATAGAATGCAGCGTTGAGCTGCGGCCTGAGCCAGGCGGGCCGGCGACGAACAGGTTGTAGCCTTCAGCCCGCACGCCCAGGCCAAACTCCAACGACCTGACCGCGCGTTCCTGGCCGACGGTCCCATCGACAGGCTCGACCTCCGCAGTGGTCTCGAAGGTGAGGGAATCGAGATTGCAGGCCCGGTACAGGTCACCCGGGGAGAGTCGCTTGCTCGAATCGGAGGGGTTCGTCATAGCTATTCGCACAGCACCCTGCCGATACCATAGCCAATCTGCGGTGTCCGGTATACGCGGGATTCGCAAACCGCCCAGCGCCAGAGCCAGCCGCGTCCTCACAGCGTAGTTGCGGCTATGTAGTCGCGGCTATAATGGTGAACGCCCAGCGCGGCAGGGCTCTGAACGCGCTCGTAGCTCAGTGGATAGAGCATCGGTCTTCGGAACCGAGGGTCGGGGGTTCGAATCCCTCCGAGCGCGCCAGTTTCTAGACTCGATATCATCGGTCTCGGGAATAGAGAAATGGAACTGGCCAGCCGCAGATAGTCAGGGGGAAGCACCGTGCTTGTAATTCTAGCAGTCATCTTCGGGTTACTAGCGCTCACCGCTGGCCATCTTGGGCTTCCTCGGAATCGTTGGCCTAACCGCCCACCTTTCTCGAGTGATTCGCGCGGCGTTCTTTGGCCGGGAAGGTGGTGGCTGGGTCCGCGTGCTCGATCGCCAAGGTTCCACAGGTGCGGGGATGAGTGACGCGGCGCCGTCCGACGAAGAGGTTGAAGCGGTCATCAAGTCTGCCACCCTCCGCCGCGCTGACCGCGTAATAGGATTTCCTGAACGCCTAACCTTCTCACTCTTCGGGCACCTGCTCCCGTCAACCGGCGCCGCTGTCTTGAAGAGCGCCAAGTTTCAACGGCTTCTCGGCGCGAAGTTCCTTGCTGATGCCGGCAAAGACGCTGTGAAGTACGCCGCGCTGGTGGGTGTCATCTACGCTGGCGGCGACGCCTTCGCATCGTCCCTGATTGGCATGGCTTCGCTGATTCCGGCCGTGGTCTTCGCTTTGTATGGCGGCGCAATTTCTGACTCCATGCCGAAGCGAATCGCGCTCGCCATGGCCTATACCGCGATGGCGGCGGCCTGCATCTTATTGCCGACGCTCTTCGATGACTCGGTGCTCATGTACTTCATGCTCGTGTTTATCGTCATCAGCCTTGCCCAGGTCACTAGTCCTGCAGAGCAGACACTCCTCCCCATGGTGAATACCGAGGAGCAACTCGCAACGGCCAATTCAGTCATGGGGATGGTCTCGAGCATCGGTACTACCGTAGGCACCGCGATCCTAGCGCCGATCCTGCTGTTGACGTGGGGTACGGACGCCGTGTTCTACACGGCCGCCGGGCTGCTCCTGATCGCGATGACGCGAATCTTCCAGGTCCATACGCCGCGTGATGTTGAGCGGGGCAAACGCCGCCGACCACCAGGCAACTTCACCACGGCCGCTAGCTGGGTCCTTCAGAATCCGTCGATTCTCACTATGATCGCGGTCTCAGCGATCGGCGTAATGGGTTACCAGATCTTGTACACGCTGGCACCGACATATGTGTTCGAAGTGCTTGACCTCGATCCAGCCAAGACTATCTACGTGATGGGCGTCGCCGGATTCGGCATGCTGCTCTCGCTATTCTTCGTGCCTCCACTCATCGCGCGTTCGAGCGAGCGCAAGGTGGCGGGCGCCGGGTTTGTGATGCTGACCGCCGGCATTGTTGGCCTCGGATTGGTCAACAGCGGACTCCTCGACTTCCTGACCCCGATTAACCCGGCCCATTGGCTGAACGAGCTGTTCAAACGTGGCGACATTAGCGAGGCTACGGAGCTCGCCATCCTCATGAGCTTTCCCGCCGGCTTCGGAATGGGGTTCGTCGACAACTCGGTCAAGACGTTCTTGAACCGGCGCGTGCGCACCACCGATCAGGGCCGCACATTCGCCATCCGGAACCTCTCCGAAAGTGCGCTCACGGTCGTTCCGCTGCTTGTGGTCGCGGCGATCGCAACGGCTACTAGCGTAAGCGCCGTGTTCGTCGTGATGCCGCTGATCTTCTACATCGCCATAATGGCTCTGCTACAGGCCAGTGTCCGGCTTGGCAGCCAGATCCCGCCGGAGAGGCGCGGAACGATTAAGACATTCTGGGAAGACA
>Ga0137427_10000365_pt1 | contig 24128 bp, 25 predicted proteins | sample EasRivERMZT700_2_FD_102309 | JGI IMG/M metagenome (GOLD analysis project Ga0137427, IMG submission 102309) | Soil microbial communities from meander-bound floodplain in the East River, Colorado, USA - East River MetaG ERMZT700_2 | ecosystem: Environmental > Terrestrial > Soil > Floodplain ...
CCGCGTCCTTGAACTGAATCGTCACGGTGTTGTTCGAGATCGTCTGATAGGGAACCTGGAACCCGGACGACATCACGGCCTTCTGGTTGTTCTGCGTCACGACCTTCGGCTTCGACTTGATCTCGAGCTGGCCCTTCCGCTCGAGGGCCGACAGCTCGACGTCGAGGTTGACGGCGCCGTTGATGGAGCTCATCGCCAAACCGAGCGCGGACGTGGGACCGACCACGCCGAGGTCCACCGCGTTGTCCGGGCCGGCACCCGTTCGCCCGTTGAGACCGACGCTGTTCGGGAAGGCGATGTTCGTCGCGTTGCCGAACGGGGGCGCCATCGCGCTCGCGAAGCCCCACCGCACGCCGAGCTCGCGGGCCGTGTCGCGGTTGGTCTGGATGATGTAGGCCTCGATCTCGACCTGCGGCTCGGGCTTGTCGAGCTCGCTGACGAGCCGCTTGATCTCTTCGATCGTCGACGGCACGTCCTTGATGATGAGCATGTTCGACCGCTCATCGGGCTCGACGTTGCCGCGCTCGGACAGCAGGTTCGCCGCATCGATGAGCTTCTTGAGGTCCGCCGCCTTGGCGTAGCTCAGGCGGACACGCTCGGTCACGAGGTCCGGCGCCTTCTCGCCCGCCTTCTTCTGCTTCGCCTCGTCCTCGAGCTGCTTGGTCCGCGCCTCGCGCGTCAGCACGATGACCACCGGACCATCCACGACGTTGGTCAGGTTGTTCAGCTGCATGACCGTCTCGAGGACCTGGTCCCACGGCACCTGGGTCAACTTGAGGTCGACCTGCCCGGTCACCGGCACGCTCGGATCAATCGCGAGATTGATGCCGCCGATGTCGGCGATCTGGCGCAGCACCTTCCGGAGGTCGGCGCTGGCGTAGTCGACGTCAATGGGCGCGCCACTGAACCGGCGTGGCGCCTGCGATGAGCCCGAGCCGGAAGACTGTCCGGCGGCGGCCCGCTGAGGCGGCCGTTGTGTTTGCGCGGCAGGCGTGGCCAGGGCGATCGCAATCGCCGTGGTGATCAACACCATCCAGTAGCGTGTGCTCTTCATCGGATGACCTCCGCTGCGGGGTGCAGCAGCTTCCGGACCTCTTTCCCCTCGACCGCGCCGGAGCTATCGGTCGTGTGTTGAATCATGACAACGCCCAGCGCATCGATGCTCTTGACCACACCATCGAGCAGCCGGTCTTGCGGCTTTACAACGTACGAGAGATTGTTCGGCCCTTGGACGATGGCCGAGTGATAACGCTGACCCGACTTCAAGACGCCCGTGCACCTGATCTCGCCGACGCCCAGCGTGACGAGGCTGGTGCCGCCGCGTGAGCCGCCGGCGCCAGGGGCCGGGACGCCGACGCGCTTCACGACGAGACTCGTGAACGGGTCGCGACGGCCGCCATCGTCATAGCCGGCGGCGGCCGCCGGCGTGCCGACGCGGGTCCCGACCGGGATCTGCGCAAACGCGGTCACGGGTACCGCGACGAACGCGAGGATGAGCAAGAGCCGCACGGGTTTCACTGCTTGCCTCCTGAGGCTGGCGCCGGAGCAGCCGAACCGGCCTGCGGCGGGAAGTCCTTCCGGAACACGAACGTCGTCGCGATACAGGTGGCGGTGACCGACGTCCTGGAATTCGGCTTCGTCTGCGTCTTGACCTGCAGGTCAGCAATCGACATCAGCCGCGACATGGCGCCAATCCGCGCGAAGAACCGGCCCAGGTCGTGATAGCTGCCGTCGAGCGTGATGGAGATCGGCCACTCCGAGTACTGCGCCTTGGCGACAATCGGCTTCGGGATGAACGTCGCGAGGGCAATCTGCGAGTCGGTCGCGACCTCGTGCAGGTTTCGGAGGACGTCCTCCGGATCCTTTTCGTCCGGCAGCACGGCGGTCGTCTGCTCGAGCTGCACTTCATACGCGCGCACCTGGCGCTGCAACTCCGGCAGCTTCGACGCCGTGGCCTGCGCGCGCGCGACGTCACCCTGGACGGCGGCGAGCCGGGCGCGCTCGGACGCAAGATGCGCGTGCTCGGGTCCCACGAGCACCTGCCACGACCCGACGATCGTCAGGCCGCACAGCAGCACGAACACGATCATCTGAGAACGCGGGGAGAGTTGATGAAGGCTCTTGGCCATGACTATCTCCCTCCCGATCGAACGGAAGCGACGTCCGTCTTCGGCGGCGCCACAGGCGCCGTCGTGGCCGGCGCCGACGCGGGGGGCGCGGGCAGGGCTTCCGCGTTGAGCGGTGACCCGGCAGCGGGTGCCGGCGCGGGCGCCGGCGATGTCACCACCGGTGTCGCCTTCATCGACAGCGCGCCGCCATTCACGATGTCGGCTTTCAAGACGAACCGAATCACCGGCACTTCTTCGAACACCTCGGAGGTCGTCGAGTCGATCTCGACGGGCATCGTGAAGAAGCCGGATTCCTGCATGACCTTCGCGAAGTCCGTGACGGGCGTGAGCGACATCGCCCGGCCATCGAGGCGCACGGTCGTGCCGGTCTGCTTGACCTCGATCAGCCACAGTCCGTGCGGCACGCTCTGGCTGACGGTCTCGAGGAGCCGCACCGGGGCACGCATCGTCGCGCGCAGGCGCTCGATCAGATCGAGCCGCTCGGCCAGCTCAGCCTTGCGCGCCGTCGCGCGGTCGACGAGCACCGCGACTTCCTTCAATCGCACCAGCTCGGTCTCCGCCGTCACGATGGCGCGCTCGACATTGCCGCGCTCATGGTGGAGGTACCACCACCAGCTCGTGACACCGATCGCCGTCATCAGCAGGAGGAACAGGCCCCCGGCGGCGGAGCGCTGCTCCTTCGGCAGCCACTGCCGCTTAGGCTCAGTGCCCGCGGTGGAAGTGACTGAGATCAGGTTGACTTTGATCATCGGTCGCCCTCCTGCCGCATCGCGAGGCCGACGGCCACTGCATACGCCGGGCCGGCCACGTCGACTCCGACGCCGCGGCTCGGCCGAGCCACGCGCCGGAACGGATCGAACACGTCCACCGGCGCGCCGAATTCACTCGCCAACAGATCCACCAGGCCCACCGCCTGCCACGCGCCGCCGGACAGCACGATGCGGCTGAGCCGCTCGACCGGCGCCGTCGCGCGATAGAAGTCCACCGTCTTGCGCACCTCGAGCACCAGATGGCCGCTGGCTTCGCGCAGGACGGCGGCCACTTGTTCCGGGCTCACGTCGTTCGGGAATTGACCGTGCAGGATGCGCTTGGCCGTCATCTCATCGACGCCGAGCGATCCGAGCTCGCGGACCAGCGCGTCGACGTGGAGCTGACCGCCGATCGAGATGTCGCGGGTGAAGATCGGCTCGCCGCGCTCGAGCAGGCAGACGATCATCACGCTTTGTCCGATGTGGATGAGCGCGGAGAACGGGTCCGAGCGCTCCGGGTAATTCATCTGATAGGCGTTCGCGAGCGCGAACGCTTCGATGTCGATGACGACGGGCCGGCGCCCGGTCTGCGCGATGACGCTCGCGCGGTCGTCGATGCGGTCGCGCTTGGCGGCCACGAGCAGCACGTCGAGCGATGTCTTGGCGGCTTCCGTGCCGGCGTTCACGACCTGGTAATCGAGCTGAACTTCGCTGAGGTCGAACGGGATGTACTGCTCAGCCTCCCAGGGAATCGCTTCACTCAACTCCGCCTGACTCATCGCCGGCAGTGACAGCCGCTTGACGATGACGGCATGCCCGGAGAGCGCCGCGGCCACGCGGGCCCGTCGCATGCGGAGAGTTTCGAAGACCGCGTCAACGGCATCGATGACGTTGGTCGGCACCGCCGCGGCCCCGTCCTGGAGGCTGCCCTCCGGCATCGGAGCCTCACCGGCGGCCACAAGAGACCAGCCGTTGCGACCGCGCTTGAGGACGACGGCCTTCACGGCACTCGAGCCGATGTCGAGGCCAACAACCGGAGGACGAAACGCTGCACCAAAGCCCATGGCGGCTTCCCTAAGGGCAAGCCTGATGCCAGATCTGAGAGATCGGGCAAACGTGGCTCAGATGGCCGGTTTCATAGGCACAAGTGCGGTGTCAAGATTCGCAGAATCGCTCCGGAATCTGGCAAAGTGCGACAAGAACGTGATCGCATCCACGAATTGTCGGTGGCGCGGATTCCTCGCGATTGGGCCGGGCCAGATTGACAATTTTTCACTCGACACCTATGATTTCGGATTGCCGTTTCTTGGATCCGGCTGAAAGGGAAGGCATGGTCAGCGCTCGACCTGCCGCCACCGCGAGTGGCCGGCAGTGGCACATCATCGACGCGAATGGCAAGGTTCTCGGACGCGTCGCCAGTACGGCCGCCCGCCTCTTGCAGGGCAAGCACAAAGTCACCTGGGTCCCCTTCCTCGATACTGGCGATCACGTCGTCATCGTCAACGCGGCGAGCGTTCGCCTGACCGGCAAGAAGGAAGAACAGAAGCTTTACCGCTATCACAGCGGGTACGAGGGCGGCTTGCGCGAAGAGCGCGCCAAGATCGTCCGTCAAAAGAGCCCGACGCGCATGGTCGAAGAGGCCGTCCAAGGGATGCTGCCGAAGACCAAGCTCGGCAAGGCGATGTATCGGAAGCTCAAGGTCTACGCGCGGGCTGAGCATCCTCATACGGCTCAGCAACCGCGCAAGCTCGAGGTCGCGTAGCGTGGCAACGTCGCAGTATTACGGCACCGGTCGACGCAAGACGGCAACCGCTCGCGTCTTTCTCCGCCCCGGCAAGGGGACGGTCACCGTCAACTACAAGCCCATCGAGACCTGCTTCCCCGGCGAAACGCATCGCCTGGTGATTCGGCAGGCGCTTGTCGTCACCGAAACCGGGGAGCGTTTCGACGTCATCGCGACGACCGCCGGTGGCGGGATCTCCAGCCAGGCCGGCGCGCTGCGCCTCGGTATCGCTCGGGCGCTCGTACGCTACGACGGCGAGCTGCGCTCCCCTCTTCGGAAGGCGGGGCTCCTGACGCGCGATCCGCGTGCAAAGGAACGCAAGAAGTACGGAATGGCCGGCGCACGTAAGCGCTTCCAGTTCAGCAAGCGTTAGGTCAGATCATGACCAAAGGAGTAGCCCGGGTTTGAACGCGATCGCGATGAAGGACTTGCTGGAAGCTGGTGTCCATTTCGGCCATCAGACCAAGCGCTGGAACCCGAAGATGAAGCCTTACATCTTTGGAGAGCGCAACGGTATCTACATCATCGACCTCGGCCGGACCGCCAAGCTCTATCGTGAGGCGGCCGAGTTCATCCAGAACACCGCGAGTTCCGGCGGCACGGTCCTTTTCGTCGGCACGAAGCGACAGGCTCAGGACGCCATCTCCGAAGAAGCCGTGCGGTGCGGCATGTACTTCGTGAACCAGCGATGGCTGGGTGGCCTGCTCACCAACTTCACGACCATTCAGCGCAGTCTTGCGCGTTTACGTGAACTCGAAGCGATGACCACCGACGGGCGGTACGACACCCTGTCGAAAAAGGAAATCGCGCGGCTCGAGAAGGAACGTCGCAAGCTCGCCAAGAACCTGGACGGCATTCGCGGCATGTCTCGCCTTCCCGATGCGGTCTTCATCGTCGACACCAAGCACGAGCAGATTGCCGTCGACGAGGCCCGCAAACTGAAGATTCCAGTGGTCGGTGTCGTCGATACGAACTGCGACCCTGACGAAGTCGACTACGTGATTCCGGGAAACGACGACGCCCTGCGGTCGATTCGGCTGTTCGCGGCCGGCATCGCCGGTGCCGTGCTGTCCGGCCGTGGCATCTCGGAGTCGGCGGGCGCGCCGTCCGGCCACGACGCCAAACCGAAGCCGGAAACCACGACCGCCGCCACCGCCTAGCGGGCACTGGGCACCAGGCACCAGACACAACATCCGAGCGACAGGCGATTCAGTCGATGCCCTGGCCTGGCGCCAGCTTCGCTGCCGTTGCCGCACGCACACTTACCGAGGACGCTCATGGCAGACATCTCCGCCCCTCTCGTCAAACAGCTTCGCGATCGCACCGGCGCCGGCATGATGGAGTGCAAAGCGGCGCTCCAGGAAGCCAACGGCGACATCGAGGCCGCCACGATCATCCTGCGCAAGCGCGGTCTGGCGCAGGCCGCCAAGAAGTCGGGCCGCAGCACGAACGTCGGCCTCATCGGTTCGTACATCCACATGGGCGGCCGGATCGGCGTGCTCGTGGAGTTGAACTGCGAATCCGACTTCGTCGCGCGTACCGATGATTTTCAGACGCTGCTCAAGGAACTGTCGCTGCAGGTGGCCGCCGCGCGGCCGCAGTACGCGCGGCGCGACGAGGTCCCGGCCGATGTCCTGGAGCGGGAGCGCTCGATCTACAAGGCGCAGATGGCCGATTCGGGCAAGCCGCCGCAAGTGATCGAGAAGATCGTCGAGGGCAAGCTCAACAGCTTCTACGAGCAGGTCGTCCTCCTGGATCAGGCCTCCATTCGCGATCCCAAGGTGTCCGTCAACCAGATGGTCTCGGCGGCGATTGCCAAGCTCGGCGAGAACGTGAGCGTGGCGAGGTTCGTGCGGTTTGAAGTGGGAGAGGCCAAGTAGTTCCCGGTTCCGAGTTCCGAGTTCCGGGTTCTTTCCCAGGGTTCCAAGTTCTAAGTTCTGGTTCCAGGTTGAACCCGGAATCAGAACCAGGAACCCGGAACCAAACCACGAACCGGGAACGTGGAACTCGGAACCGGGAACCACAACGTATAATCCCCCTTTAGTGTCCAAGCCCGTCTACTCCCGCATCCTGCTCAAGCTTTCCGGCGAGGCCCTGATGGGCGAGCAGGCGTTCGGAATCGATCCGGCCGTCGCCACGCAGATCGCCGGAGAAATCGGCGAAATCCAACAACTCGGTGTTCAGGTTGGCGTCGTCATCGGCGGCGGCAACTTGTTTCGCGGCCTGGCCGCCAGCGCCCGCGGCATGGATCGGTCCACGGCCGACTACATGGGGATGCTGGCCACCGTCATCAACGGCCTCGCGCTCCAGGACGCCCTGGAGCAACAAGGCGTGACCTCGCGGGTCGTCACGGCGATCGAAATGCGCGCCGTTGCCGAGCCCTTCATTCGGCGGCGCGCCATCCGGCACCTGGAAAAAGGCCTGGTCGTGATCTTCGCGGCCGGCACCGGCAATCCGTACTTCACGACCGACACCGCGGCGGCGCTGCGCGCGATGGAAATGCGCGCCGAGGTCATTCTGAAGGGCACGAAAGTCGATGGCATCTACTCGGCCGATCCCATGATCGACAAGACGGCCGAGCGGTACACGACGATCTCGTACTTCAAGGTCATCGAGCGCAACCTGCGTGTGATGGATGCGACCGCCGTCACGCTCTGCATGGACAACAAGCTGCCAATTGTCGTATTCAACTTGCGCCAGGCGGGTAACCTGCGGCGCGTCGTCATGGGCGAGCCCATCGGCACGACCGTTTCGGTCTGATCGGCATACGGGGCCAACGCGATGGATGTCAACGACCTGAAAGGACTGCACGCGGAAGTCAGGAAGCGCATGGACGGGGCCATCGAGCACGCTCGCAAAGAGCTGGCGGGCCTGCGCGGCGGGCGCGCCTCGATCGCGTTGCTCGACCCGGTCCAAGTCGAGGCGTACGGCGCGATGATGCCGTTGAACCAGGTCGCGTCACTCTCGGTGCCGGAGCCCACGCTCATCGTCGCGCAGCCGTTCGATCCGTCCCTGATGGCGGCGATTGAACGCGCGATTCAGAAGAGCAATCTCGGGCTGAACCCGGCATCGGACGGCAAGGTGCTTCGCATTCCCGTGCCGCCGCTGACCGAAGAACGCCGCAAGGACATGTCCCGGCTCGTCCACAAGTACGCCGAAGAGGCGCGCAACTCCGTCCGCCAGGTTCGACGCGACGCCAACGACAGGCTGAAGAAGCTGCTCAAAGATCACAAGATCTCCGAGGACGACGAACGGCGGGCGCTCGAAGAAGTGCAGAAGATCACGGATCAGCACGTGGCGATGCTCGACGATCTGCAAAAGAAGAAAGACCAGGAACTGCTCGGGAAATAAAAAATTTGGAGATTGGGGGATTGGGAGATTTGGAGATTGCGCGATGTCTCGCCCGTCTTAATCTCCCAATCCTCAAATCCCCAAATCCCCAAATTCGCCAATGTCTTTTTTCTCCCATCTCGAGTGCTCCGTCCCCTGCCGTCCTGATCGACTCGACCCGCGGCAATCGCACCATTTGTGCGTCTGTGGCGCGCCACTGCTGGCGCGGTACGACCTGACCGCGGCACGCGGGTGGGATCGGGCGACCCTCGCGCCGCGCGAGCCGTCCATGTGGCGCTACCGCGAGGTGATGCCACTCCTGGACACGGAAGCCCCGGTGTCCCTCGGCGAGGGCTGGACGCCGCTCTTCCACGCCAAGCGGCTCGGACAAACGCTCGGACTCGATCGCGTCTTCGTCAAAGACGAGTCGCTCAACCCGACCAACTCCTTCAAAGCACGCGGGCTGTCGGCGGCGGTGACCCGTGCAAAGTACCTGGGCGCCAGGACGCTCTCGATCCCGACGGCGGGCAATGCCGGCAACGCGATGGCCGCGTACGCAGCCCTGGCCGGGATCGAAGCGAAAGTCTTCATGCCGCGCGACGTCAAGCGGCCCTTCATCCTGGAGTGCGAGCTGTACGGTGCCGATGTCACCCTCGTCGACGGCCTCATCACCGACGCCGGCAAGGTGGCCGCCGAACGCGGTGGGTTGCTCGGGTGGTATGACGTGTCGACGCTCAAGGAGCCGTATCGCATCGAGGGCAAGAAGACGATGGGATACGAGCTGGCGGAGCAGCTCGGGTGGACGCTGCCCGACTGGATTATCTACCCCACCGGCGGCGGGACGGGCATGGTCGGCATGTGGAAGGCGTTCGCTGAAATGACGACGCTCGGGTGGATTGACGCGGTCAAACGGCCCCGGATGGTCAGCGTCCAGGCCGAGCACTGCGCGCCGATCGTGCGGGCGTTTCACGCCGGCGCGGAGAAAGCCGCGCCGTGGGAGAATGCGCACACGATCGCGGACGGACTCCGCGTGCCGCGAGCCATCGGCGATTTTCTGGTGCTGCGCGCCGTCCGTGAGAGCCGTGGCACCGCGATCGCGGTCACGGACGCCGACATGGTGACCGGCATGCGCGACCTCGGCCGGTGGGAAGGCATCAGCGCCGCCCCCGAAGGCGGCGCGGCACTCCACGCGCTGCGCGTGCTCGTTCGCGACCGCCACGTCAAGCCACAAGACACCGTCGTCGTCTTCAACACCGGCGGCGCCCTGAAGTACCTGGACGTTTTGCAGTAGCCATGATCGGTCTGCTGTTTACCGGCGGTACGATCTCCATGAAGCTCGACCCGGCGACCGGGGCGGTCGTGCCGGCACTCAGCGCCAGCGACATCCTGCAACACGTCCCTGGTCTCAGCGACGTCACAGCCGTCGAGGTCGAAGAGTTCTCGCGCCTCCCGGGTCCCCACGTCACACCAGAGCAGATGTGGCGCCTGGCGCGTCGCGCGGCCGCCTGGCTCGAGCGCCCGGACATCGATGGACTCGTCATCACGCACGGCACGGACACGATCGAGGAAACGGCGTACCTGCTCGATCTCCTCCTGACGTCGGAAAAGCCGGTCGTGCTCGCCGGCGCCATGCGGACCGTCTCCGACATCAGCTGGGACGGTCCCGCCAATCTCCTCGCGGCGGCGCGCGTGGCTGCATCGCCCACCGCCCGCGGATACGGCGCCCTGGTCGTGATGGACGAACAGATCCTGCCGGCGCGCGAAGTGCGCAAGGTGCACACCGAAGCGGCGGGGTCCTTTGCCACACCGGAATTCGGCCCGCTCGGAGTCGTGGACGCGGGCCAGGTGCTGTTCCGGCGCACGCCGATGCGGCGGCCGGGCTGGCGCGATCCGGAGGCCGAGCCCGGGCTGCGGCTCCGCCAGCTCGACATGCGCGTGGAGTTGCTGCAGGCCTACACGGGAATGACTGACCGGGTCGTGCGGATGCTGGTTGGCGACGGCGCGCGCGGCCTCGCGGTCGTCGGGTTCGGCCGAGGCAATGTGCCACCGGTCATCGTGCCTGCCCTCGACGAGGCGATCCGTGCGGGTGTGGTCGTGACGATCTCCTCGAAATGTGTGGCGGGCCGCGTCAAGCCGCGATACGGCTATGACGGTGGCGGGATGCACTTGACGCAGGTGGGCGCCATTCTGGCTGGTGATCTGTCAGGGGCGAAGGCGAGGCTGCTGCAGATGACCGCGCTCGGACTGTGCGCCGACACCGAGCGGGCGAAAGCGCTGATTCGGGAATCTGTCTAATCCCCGAAGCAAATCCCGACGTTCTTGGCGGTGCGCACGACGTCACCGTTCACCGGCACTTTGCGCGTCTGTCCGACGATGCACTCGAGCGAGACGGCGACGATGTCCGGTGATCGCAGCGCTGTCATGACGCCGAACTCACCACGGCGAATCAGCTCCACGGCGAAGCTGCCGAACCGCGTGGCCAGCATGCGGTCGTAGCTCGTCGGCGAGCCGCCTCGCTGGAGATGGCCGAGGACCACGTGGCGGGTTTCCTTCCCGGTCAGCTCCTCGAGGTCCTTGGACACGCGAGCCGCCACGCCACCCAGCCGCTCCACACGATGCGCCGTCTCGGCGACGAGCACCGTGCGCTCTCCGCCGGCCGGCGTCGCGCCCTCGGCCACGACGACGATGCTGAAGCCTGCGCCGAAGCGCTCGCGCTCGAGCACGTGCAGCGCCACTTTGCGCAGGTCGAACGGAATCTCCGGAATCAGGACGATGTCCGCGCCGCCGGCGATGCCGGCGTAGAGCGCGATCCAGCCCGCGTACCGGCCCATGACTTCGACGACCATCACGCGATGGTGGGACTCGGCCGTCGTATGCAGACGGTCGATGGCGTCGGTGGCAAACGCCACCGCGGTATCGAAGCCGAACGTCATCGTCGTCTCGACGATGTCGTTGTCGATCGTCTTGGGCACGCCGACGATGGGGATCCCGCGCTTGTGAAACTCGTGCGCGATGGAGAGCGTGCCGTCGCCGCCAATCACGACGAGCGCGCCGAGATTCAGCTTGTGGAAGTTCTCGATGCAGCGGTCCGAGTAGTCTTCGCAGCTGCCGACACCCTCGACGGGGTACTCGAAGGGGTTGCCACGATTCGTCGTGCCGAGGATGGTGCCGCCGCGCCGCAGAATACCGCGCACGTCATTGGCGGACAGCGTTCGCGAGCGCTCCGGATAGATCAATCCATCGAAGCTGTCCTCGAGTCCGAGGCATTCGATGCCGGCATTGAGAGCGGCCTTCACGACCGCGCGAATCACGGCGTTCAAACCGGGCGCATCGCCGCCGCCGGTGAGCACGCCGATGCGTTGGATCGGGTCGGTCATAGGGTGGCCAGTCTAGCATCCGCGTGCTAGACTTCTTCGGTCTTCAGTGGGCGGCTAGCTCAGCTGGGAGAGCGCCGCGTTCGCAACGCGGAGGTCGCGAGTTCGAGCCTCGCGCCGTCCACCAAATTTCCGCGCTCGGAGAGCGCACGAAATTTGGTGCTGCCAACCCACTCAACCCTTCGCACGCTTTCGTCGCAGCTCCTCGATCAATCCGCGGAGCGCCTGGACGGCGTTCGCCTGCGCGAGCGCGACGTTGTGGTACGTCTCGAGATCGACGTCGGCGAGCGGCGTGGCGTCCGCCAGGCCCTCAACCTTCGGTGAAAGCTCGCGAACGCGATCGGACGCGGCAACGGCGCCGTTCCACGCGTGCTTCAGGGCCATCACAGCGTTGCTCTCGTCGCTCATGTGCTCGCTCAATTCAGACTGCAGGAGCCCGGGCCCCGCGGATCCCCGCAGGTGCCGCAGCCGCCTGGGCTCGGCGCGGAGGCCGCGTGCGACTTTGCCGAGACCGCGAACACTGAGTGTTGCTTGTCCAGGGCCTCGCCGCGGCACTTGGGGCAGGCGGGCTGCCGCGCGGCACTGACCAGCGTCTCGAACCGGGTCTCACACTCACGGCAGATGTACTCGTAAATCGGCATGCGTCCTTATTGTACCGTTCCGGCCCCCGCCCCAAGGTGGGGCCAGGTCCCACGGGGCTAGAATGAAGGCATGCGGTCAATCCTGACGGCGCTCACGCTGGTCGTGACCAGCACGACGATGTCATTGGGCCAGACCCCCTCTGCGACCGACCTGGCCACGAAGGTCCAGGCGCATTACGACACCATCAAGGATTTCCAGGCGGAGTTCACGCAGGTCTACAAGGGCGGCTTCACGAAGCCGCAGCCCCCGCAGACCGGCACCGTCCGGATCAAGAAACCCGGGCGCATGTTCTGGAAGTGGAACGGGCCCGAGAAGATCGAGATTTGGTCCGACGGCTCGCGCCTGTACACGTACTTACCGGCCAGCAAGCAAGGCAGCATCTCGGCGCTGCCAACCGACAACGCGGCCTCGACTTCCCTGCTGTTCCTGATGGATCGCAGTAACCTCCCGCGGGACTTCACCGCTTCGCTGACCGGCGATCAACCGGCCGGCGAATGGCGGCTGAGCCTGGTCCCCAAGCGGCCCGACCCGGAAATCACGTCGCTCGTATTGGTCGTCGACCGGTCGACGCTGCGGCTCCGGGGGTTCGAGACCACGGACGGCCAGGGCGGGACCAACATCGTCCAATTCCGGAATCTGAGGGAGAATGTCGGCTTGCGCGATCAAGACTTCGTGAAGAACCCGCTGTTCCCCAAGGACACCAAAGAGATCATCCGATGAAGGCCGCACGACGATTGCCGCTCCCCGCACTCGGACTGGGCCTGCTGGCGCTTCTTCTATTAGGCGGGTGCGGCGCGAGTGCGCTCCAGCAGGCGAAGCTGGCCGATGACCTGCGGGACGTCGACGTCGCGGTGGCACAGTACACACGCGCGCTCCGCGAGAACCCGCAAAGCCGCTCGGCTCAGGAAGGCCTGGATCGGGCGAAGCTGCGCGCGGCGGAGGCGCACCTGCTCCGAGGCCGTCAGTGGTTCTCGAGAGGCCGGTACGAGGAGGCGCTCCTCGAGCTGCAGATTGCCTTCGAGTTGAATCCCCTCAGCACGGAAACGGAAAAGGATCTCCGCACCGTGCGCACGGCTCTGCGGGCCCGGGTCGGCGCCGGCCAGGGACCGACGCCGCTCGAGTCGCTCCTGACACGAACGCGCGATCTCGCGCCATTGGGCCACGAGCTGCCGGACGTCCGGCTGCCCGAGACCATCGCCACCGGACTGCAGACGACGAGCCGCGATCTGTACCTGATGCTGGCGGCGCAGGCGGGCGTCAGCGTGACGTTCGACGCGGCGTTTGCGGAAGCGCCGGCGCAGGTCAGCCTCCTCCGCAACATGACGCTCAAGCAGGCGCTCGACGCGATCGGCGCCAGCACCAACACGTTCTACCGGGTCACCGGGCCGTCGACGCTCCTCGTGGTCAACGACACACCGGAAAAGCGCCGGGAATACACGGACGACGTCGAGCGCCAGTTCATCCTCCAGAACGCGGACGTCAAGGAGACGATGGAGATGTTGCGCGTCGTCAGTGACGTGCGCTACGTCGCGCCGATTGGCACGAACGCGATCGTCGTGCGCGATTCGCCCGAACGCGTCCAGACCGTCGGCCGGCTCCTCAGCGCCATCGACAAGGCCAAGCCCGAAATCGTCGTCGACATCGAAGTGCTGGAGATCAACCGCTCGAAGCTCCAGGACTACGGCATCCAGATTGCGACGCCGGGGTCACCGGGGATCGACGGCTCGATCGACGCCAACCGCCCGGGCCTGACGCTGGAAGACCTCAGGAATCTCGGCGCGGCCGATGTGCTGGTCACGATCCCGGCCCTCTACTACCGTTTGCTCAAGACGGACGCGAGCGCGCGCACGCTGGCCAGCCCGCACATTCGCATCATCGACGGCACCACGGCCACGGCGAACTTCGGCGACGAGATTCCGGTCATCAAGACGCAGATCGTCCCGATCACCCAGAGCGGCCTCAGCATTCAGCCACAGTCGCAATTCGAGTACAAGCGGGTCGGCGTCAACATCGGGATCACGCCGCGTACGCATCCCAACGACGAAGTCACGCTGAACCTGAATATTGAGCTCAGCAACTTGTCGGGCACGTTCCAGGGCCAGCCGACGTTCGGGTCACGCAATGTCTCGACCTGGATTCGACTGCGCGATGGCGAGACCAGCATCCTGGCCGGACTCATCCGCGACGATCAGCGCACCGAGCGTCAGACACTGCCCGGGATCGGCAGCGTTCCGGTGCTCGGCAGTTTGCTCGCGAAGAATCACAAGGAGCGGCAGCAGACGGACGTGGTCATCATGCTCACGCCGCACATCGTTCGCGTGCTGGCGTTGACGGAGGAAGACCTTCGGCCGCTGCGACTGCCACGTGACGGCGGGAGCCCCGGCGGCATGGCGCCCATCGCGCCGCCGCCGATTGTGATTCGTGACGAGGATGCCAGACCCGCGGCGCCGCCGCCCAGCCTGCCAGTGACCTCGGGCCTCCCCACCGGCATGCTCCCGTCGGCGCCTCTCTCGATGCTTCCGGCCGTCATCAAGCGTTGAGCGATCGGGCCAGGCGCCCGATCCGATAAGCTGGTCGCCACATGTCGCTGGCCCTGACGCTGCGCGTCGCCCTCAAGGCGCTCGCGCGTAACAAGCTCCGCACGATCCTCACGATGCTCGGCATGATCATCGGCGTCGGCGCCGTCATCACGATGGTGGCGCTCGGCACCGGCGCGCAGATGACGATCGAGGAGCGCATCCGCGGTGCCGGCACCAACATGGTCACGGTCTTCCCCGGCAGCGCGAGCGTCGGCGGCGTCCGGCAAGGCGGCGGAACATCGAGCCGGCTCGTGCCCAACGACGCCAAAGCGCTTCGCGAGCTGCAAGACGTGCTTTACGTCTCCGAAGGACTCCAGAGCCGCCAACAAGTCATCGTCGGCAACCAGAACTGGCAGACCAACATCGTGGGCGTGAACGTGGACTACCAGGAGATCAAGTCCTGGCCGATGAAGCACGGCGCGTTCTTCACGGAACAGGACGTTGCGGCCGCGGCCAAGGTCTGCGCGCTCGGCACGAACGTGGCGCAGAACCTGTTCGGCGAAGACGACCCGACCGGCACGGAAATCCGCATTCGCAACCACCTCTTTCGCGTGCTCGGGGTCATGGCGCCGAAGGGCGCGTCGTCGTCCGGCCAGAACCAGGACGACCAGATTCTGGCGCCGTATACCACGGTCATGAAGAAGCTTCAGGGCACCGAGACCCTGCAATACATCCTCGTCGGCGCGCGGTCCGCCGATCGCATGTCGGCGACCGGCGACGCCATCGCCGCGGAGATGCGCATCCAGCACGAGATCTCGCCCGGAGGCGACGACGATTTTCGCGTGCAGACGCAGGACGACATGATCGCGATGCAGACATCGGCGTCTCAGACGATGACGTCGCTGCTCGCCGGCATCGCCGGCGTCTCGCTCGTCGTTGGCGGAATCGGCATCATGAACATCATGCTGGTGTCGGTGACGGAGCGGACCCGCGAGATCGGCCTGCGGCTGGCGATTGGGGCCCGCGGCTCGGACGTGCTGATGCAGTTCCTCATCGAGGCCGTGGTCATCAGCCTGCTCGGCGGCGGCCTGGGTATCGCCGTCGGCTACGGGGCCGCGGAGCTCCTCACGTACACCGATCCCAACCTGCCGACGCTCGTGCCGGCCACGGCGGTGCTCCAGTCGGTGCTGTTCTCTGCGGGTGTCGGGATCTTCTTTGGGTTCTATCCGGCCCGAAAGGCTGCGGGGCTGGATCCGATCGAAGCTCTAAGATTCGAGTAAGAGTCCGAAGAGTCCGAAGAGTCCGAAGAGTCCGAAGAGTCCGGGCGCCCGCTAGCCGGTTCTCTCGACATCGGCCCCAAGCGACGTGAGGCGCTCCACGAGATTGGCGTAGCCGCGTTCGACCGTCTCGATCTCGAGCACGGTGCTCTGCCCTTCCGCCGCGAGTGCGGCGGCCACCAGCGCCATCCCTGAGCGAATGTCGCGGCTGTCGAGCATGCGGCCGCGCAGCTTCGTCGGACCGGTGACGATGATGCGGTGTGGATCGCACAGAAAGAGGTCCGCGCGCATCGCGCTCAATTGTTCGAGCGCGAAGAGCCGCAGCTCGTACATCCAATCGTGCACGAGCGTCGGCCCGGTGGCCTGCGTCGCCAATACCGTGAGCAGGCTGACGATGTCGCTCGGGAAGCCGGGCCAGAGACCGGTCGTGATGCGCTTGGCGCCCACGAGCTTCGACGGACGGATGACGAAGTGTCCGTCGCTCAAGTCGAAGTCGAGCCCCATCACCGCGAGCACGGCGGCAATGGGCTCGAGATCCTGCGCCAACACGCCCGTGATCTCGATCTCGCCGCCCGTGATGGCGCCCACAACGCCCCAGGACGCGGCTTCGATGTAGTCGCCGCGCAGCGTATGCGTGGCGCCCCGGAGGGGCGCCGTCCGCTCGATGCGCACGGTGGACGTGCCGATGCCCTCGACTCGTACGCCCATGGCCTGGAGGAATTCGCCGAGCTCGGCGACGTGCGGCTCGCAGGCGGCGTTGCGAATCTCCGTCTCACCGGACGCCTGAGCGGCGGCCAGCATCGCCGTCTCGGTGCCGGTGACGGACGCTTCGAGCAGGTAGATCGACGCGCCCTTCAGCCCGCCCTGCGCGTCGAGCCGGTTGCCGGCGGGCGACTCGACGACGCAGGCGCCCATCGCGCGCAATGCCTTGAGGTGCGTGTCAATCGTGCGCCGGGCGGGAAAGTCCCCGCCGGGCGGCGCGAGACTCGCGCGACCGGTCCGGCCGAGCAGCGCGCCCATGAGCAACACGGATCCGCGAAGCCGTCCGACGAGCTTCGGGTCCGGCTCGGCCGAGCGCACTTCCCGGCACGTCACACGCAACGTCGTCGTGCCCTGCCCGTCGACCTCAGCCCCGAGCGACCGCAGCAGGTCGATCATGACCGTCACGTCGCGAATCAGCGGGACGTTGCGAATCTCGCAGGTCTCTGGCGTCAGCAAGCACGCCGCCAGCAGCGGCAGCGCCGCGTTCTTGTTGCCTTCGACGGCGATGCGCCCGGACAATCTCCGGCCGCCACGAATTACCAAATCAGACATATTTGCAGTTGGGGATTTCTGGATTGGGAGACTGGGAGATTACATCTCCAAACGCCTCAATCTCCAAGTCTCCAAATCCCCCAATCTCCCAATTCAGAATTCCCCCAAGTACACCACTTCATCCTTGAGCTCGATGCCGAACTTCTCGCGCACCGCGGCCCGCGCGGCTTCGACGGCCGCCCGGATGTCACGGGCCGTGGCGCCGCCCTCATTGACCACGAAGTTCGCGTGCGTCGGTGAAATCCGGGCCCCGCCGACGCGATGCCCTTTGAGGCCGGCGCGATCGACGAGCGCCCCGGCCGACGCCGGCACGCCTTCCGGCAGCGGGTCCGTCGCCGGATCCGGGTTCTGAAACACGCACCCGGCGCTCGGCATCGCGAGGGGCTGCGTGCGCTTGCGATACGCGAGCGATTCTCGCGCGCGGCCTCGCAGGTCGTCGGTGACGCCCGGCGTCACGCCGAATTCCGCCCACACCAGGATCTCGCGCGTTCGGCGGAGCCGGCTCGTATCGTAGGCAAACTCCATCTCGCTCGGGCTGACCGTTTGCAATCCTCCCTGCGCGGTCGCGAGTTGGAGTCGCGTCACGAGGTCCCCGATGTTGCGGCCGCCAAAGTGGGCGTTGCCGAAGATCGCACCGCCGACGGTGCCCGGGGTCCCGGCCCACGCCTCGAGGCCACCGAGCGCATGCGAGACGGTCCAGCGCACGACACCGTTGATCGTCGCGCCACCCTCGGCGCGCACGTGCCCCGGACGGACCTGCTCGATTCCCATGAGGCGCAACTTGATCACGATTCCGCGGACGCCTGCGTCAGCCACGACGACGTTCGACCCGCCGCCGATGACCGTGACGGGGACGCCCGCATCCCGCGCGGCAGCCAGCACCGCCTCGAGCTCGGGCACCGTACGCACGTCGAGCAGCCAGTCTGCGGGTCCGCCGACACGAAACGTCGTCAGCTCCGCGAGGGGCGCGTCGCGCTGGAGGCGCCCGCCGCCCAGACGCGACTCGATCTCTGCCTCGAAGCGGGTGCGGTTCACAGGACTCGGCTCACGTGAACAGCGACGCCAGGAGCTTGTCGTGGATGCCGCCGAATCCACCGTTCGACATGATCACGACCAGATCGCCCTCTTTGAGCTCCGCCGTCATCGTCTGGACGATCTCGTCCACGCTGGGTACGTGCCGTGCCCGCCGGCCCGCCCGCTGAAGGTCGCGTACGAGGTCCTCGACCGAGAGGCGCTCGTCCGGCGGCAGCGAGGAGCGGAAGATGTCCGCGATCAGAATCTCGTCGGCGCCGGACTGCGCGAAGGCACGCGCGAAATCCTGCTGGAACACCCGGCGGCACGACGTCGCCGATCGCGGCTCGAACACCGCCCACACGCGCTGGTCGGGATGCGAGGCCCGAACGGCGTTGAGCGTTTCGAGGATCGCCGTCGGGTGATGCGCGAAGTCGTCGTAGACCGCCACGCCGCGCGCGCGGCCGCGCAGCTCGAGACGCCGCCGCACACCTTTGAACGACGCGAGCCCCGATCGCATCGCTTCGGCGCTGAGACCGCAGGCGTGCCCCACGGCCATCGCCGCCAGCGCGTTGCGAACGTTGTGCACGCCCAGCAGCGGCAGCTCGAAGTGGCCGAGCGGCTCGCCCGCGTGCATCACCTCGAACACCGTGCGGCCGTCGACCACGCGGATTTCCGCGGCACGCCAGTCAGCCTCGTTCGACACGCCGCACGTCTCGATCGGACACCGCGCCGATCCGGCCAGCCGCATCGCTTCGGGACTGTCGGCGCCAAGCACCACCCGCCCGTTGCGCGGCACAAGCGTGAGGAAGCGCCGAAACGCGACCCTGAGCGCTTCCAGGTCCGCGTAGATGTCCGCATGGTCGTACTCGAGATTGCCGACGACCGCGATGTCCGGCAGGTATTTCAGGAACTTGGCGGTCTTGTCGAAGAAGGCGCTGTCGTATTCGTCGCCCTCGATGACGAAGTCGCGGCCGCGCCCCAGCCGGTAGCTGCCGTCGAAGTTCCCGGCGATCCCGCCGACCAGGAGGCTCGGGTCGGCGCCGCCGGCCGTCAGCAGCCAGCCCACGAGTGACGTCGTGGTGGTCTTCCCATGCGTACCCGCAATCACGACCGACCGGGCGTTCCAGAGGAAGTGGTCGCGAACGGCTTCAGGCAGTGACTGGTAGCGGATCTTCCGGTCGAGCACTTCTTCGAGCTCCGGGTTCCCACGGGAGATGGCGTTGCCCACCACGACGACGTCGATGTCGGTCGTGATGTGCTCGGGCCGATAGCCGTCCAGAACGCGAATCTGCTCGGCCGCGAGGAAGTCGCTCATGGGCGGGTACACGCCGTGGTCCGAGCCCTGTACGTCGAACCCGCGCTTCTTGAGCATCGCCGCGAGCGTTGCCATGGCAGTCCCGCAGACGCCGATGAAGTGAATCCGCTTCATGCCCAATCGTGTCCGTTCAGTCCGCCGCAGCGGCCTCGAGGACGACGAGACGCGGACGCCCGTTCGCGACAACGCGCACGTCGACGCCGAGCGGCAGACTGATGAGAGGCGTCGTCGTGTGGCCCGACGGAAACCCCAAGAGCACCGGCCCCGGAAAATCCGCCAGGCAATCCTGAATCACGGCGCGCGCGGTTACGGCCCCACCCGGCTCGTCGCACCTCGGCAGTTGTCCGAACACGATGGCTGCCGCCTCGCGAAGCCGGCCGGCAAGACGCCACTGCGTCAGCATTCGATGAATCCGGTACGGCCGCTCGGCCACTTCATCGAGGAACAGCACATGACCGGCCGGAGGACGAAACTCAAACGGCGTGCCGAACGACGCGAGCAGTTGCGTCAGCGTGCCGCCGAACAATGGACCGACCACCTCGCCTGGCTTGACGACATCCAGGCCGTCCGGCGACAGCTCCCCCAAGGGCTCACAGCCGAGGGTCCGTTGAAACGAGTCGGGATCGTACGCCGACGGCCCGATCGCCAGCCGCCCGTCGACCATAACGCCGTGCACCGAGGCGATGCCGACGCGGGCGCCGAGGAATGCGTGCAGGGATGTCACGTCGCTGTAGCCGATGAATGCCGTGCGCGCAGCCCGAATGGGATCGGTTGACAGCAGCGGCAGCACTTCGACGCTGCCGTATCCGCCGCGCACCGCGATGATGGCATCGACGCCGGGCTCTGCCCACGCCCGATGGAGCGCCTCGGCACGCGTGGCCGCGGCGCCCGCGACAAAGGACTGCCGATCGAACACGCTCTCGTCGTAGACCGGATCGAGTCCGAGGCGCCGGAGCTCGGCGACTCCGGCGTCGAATCCGGCTCGGTCAAATGGGCTCGCCGGTGCGACCAGTGCGACCCGGCCGCCGGGCCGAAGCGGCCGGAACTTCAGGAGTCCGGCCCGCGTGCGTGGCGTCATCGCCAGGCCGCCATCTGCTCGGCGACCGCCTGATGCTCCGCACAGCCGATGACGTCAATCCCGGCCGGTGACTTCGGCGGCGCTGCGGCGAACTGCTCCTTGACGCGGCGCTGACGCGCGAACGCGTCGTCGATGCGCGAGAGTGGGATCCGGCCCATCTCGACGGCCCGAATGAGGCCTTCGAGCGCCGCCATCTGCTCCTCGGCCGTGCTGTTGCACAGCAGGACGGCGTCCGCGCCGGCGGCCACGGCGTCCACCGACGCCTCCGCCAGCGACATCGTGGCGCTCACCGCCTTCATGCCGAGATCGTCGCAGATGACCACGCCCTTGAAGCCCAGCGTCTGCTTGAGCAGGCGATCGGTGATCGTCGGCGAGAGCGATGCCGGCCGGTTCTTGTCCAGCGCAGGCACCAGGACGTGCGCCGTCATGATGGTCGCGACGCGTTCCTCAATCGCGGCCTGGAACGGGATGAGCTCGATGGCGTCGAGCCGGCGGCGATCGTGCTCGACCACCGGCAGCACCTCATGCGAGTCCGTGCTGGTATCGCCGTGTCCGGGAAAATGCTTTCCGCAAGCCGCCACGCCCGCGCCCTGGAGACCGCGGATGACGATACGCCCCAGTCTTGCCACGTCCCCCGCGCGCTCGGCGAGGGCGCGATCGCCAATCACCGGGTTGGCCGGATTCGTGTGGACGTCGAGCACCGGCGCGTAATCGAGGGTGATGCCGACCGCGCGCAGCTCGGCGGCCAAAGCGGCGGCGAACCGCGCGGTGAGTTTCTCGTCGCCGCTCCGGCCCAGCGTGTTGGCCGGCGGCCACTCCGTGAAGGGCCGCTTCAGGCGCGCGACGCGGCCGCCTTCCTGGTCGACGCTGATCCAGAGCGGCCACTCGCGCGCAAGCCCCGCCGATTCGCGCGAGAGGTCAGCCACCTGTTGCGGCTCGAGGATGTTGCGTGCGAAGTAGATGACACCGCCGAGATCGAACTCTGCGACGAGGCGACGCAGATCGTCCGGCACGCTGTGGCCGCTGAACCCGACAATGGCGAGGCGGCCGACATGACGGCGCACATCTCGAAGCGACATCCGACGGCCATTATAATGCGCGGGTGCGTATTCATTCGTCGGCGCCGACCCGAATCGATCTGGCGGGCGGCACGTACGACATCTGGCCGCTCTACCTCTTTCACGAACGTGCACAAACGATCAACGCCGCCATCAGTCTTCGGGCGGAGTGCACGATTTCATCACGGACCGATCGACGCGTCGTCCTGATCTCCGACGACACCGGCGAGCAGGTCGAGGCCGCGAGCGCCCGCGACCTCGGCGTCGAGCGCCTGCCGCTCGTCGCCCGCCTCGTCCGCCACTTCGACGCCGGAGGCATCGAGGTCCGGACCCGCTCGGGATCGCCGGTGGGTGCCGGCATCGCGGGATCGTCGGCCATGGACGTCGCGATCGCGGCGGCGCTGGCGCGGTGGACGGGCGCGACGCTCACCGATGACGAGCTGTTGAGCCTGGCCATCAACATCGAAGCACAGGTGATCGCCGTCCCCGCCGGCGTGCAGGACTACCGCCCGGCGCTCTACGGCGGCGTGTCCGCCGTCGAGTTATCGGTCACGGGCGTCAAGCGCGTCGGCCTGAAGGTCGATCTCGACGAGCTCAATCGCCGTGTCGTCCTCGCCTACACCGGGGCTTCGCGCCAGTCCGGCATCAACAACTGGGACGTCATGATGCGCCGCATCAACGGCGACCCGGCCGTCGTCGCGGCATTCGATGGCATTCGAGATGCCGCGATCGGCATGCGAGCGGCACTCGGGACCAGTGACTGGAACGGCGTCGCCAGCCATTTGTCCGACGAATGGCGGCACCGCAAGCTCCTGGCGCCTGGCGTCACCACGCCCTCCATCGACGCGCTGTTCGACCGTGCCCGCGCTGCGGGCGCCATCGCCGGCAAGGTCTGCGGCGCGGGCGGGGGCGGATGTCTGTTCTGCCTCGTCGAACCGGCCCGCCAAGGCGCCGTGGCGGCCGCGCTGGCCGAGGGCGGCGCCACCGTCCTGCCGTTCTCATTCGAGCCAGAGGGGCTCCGCGTCGAGGAGACCTCGGCCGTCGTGGTTTAGGAGCCCGCGTGGACGCCCTTGCCGAGATCAAGCAGCTGTACTACGGCGCGACGAAGGCGACGATCAAGAAGGACCTCGCTCGCGCGATTGACCTGCTGAAAACGATGAAGACGGATGAAGAGCGGCAGCAGGCGGCCGTGTACATGGACGGCCTGTCGCAAATGCGGTCGGAGTGGAGCGGTAGGCAAACCTGAAGGTTTGCCCTACGTACCGTTATTGCAAGAAGTCCTTGAACGTCGCCGTTGTGAGTTGCACCTTCTTCCGCTCGCCGAGTGTGCCGAGCGACTTGGCCGGCCGGTTGTTGATCATCCAGCCGAACGCCCCGGCGTTGTCGACCTCGACGAGCAGCTCGCGTTGGGCGGTCACGCGGTGCTTATCGCCCGCACGCATCACCTTGAAGAACACGCTGAGGCCGTCCGCGCTGACCTGCACGGAGCAATCGGCTGTGACGGTGAACTCGATGATCAGCGATCCATTCTCGAGGGGCGGAGCCGGATCGGTCGTCGCGGCCACCGGAGGCGGCGGCACCTCGACGGTGCGTGCGGTGCTCCGCTTGGCGGGCGAGAACTCGGACAACAAGCGCTGCCCCTGCCAGATCGCCACGCCCACGATCAAGATCACCCCCACGACGACGCCGATGCGCAGCGCGATCGTGGCGCGCCGCTGCCGCTCGAGAAACGCGCGATCCTCTTCGGTGACCTCCGGGCGCAGGGTCACCGTCGCGGCTTCCCGCTCGTGCCGGCCGACCTCGACAAGAAACTCGGCGACCGTGGCCTCCGGATCGAGGCCGACTTCCACGGCATACGCGCGAATGAACGCGCGGCTGAAGATGCCGCCGGGCAGGCGCGAGAAATCGTCGCGCTCGAGCGCTTCGAGCGCGGTCATCGAGATTCTTGTGGCGCCGGCGATCTGGCGCAGGGACACCCCGCGCTGCTCTCGCGCAGCTTTTAGTCGTGCACCGAACGCAGCCATGATGATTCCAAGACGGTGGGCTACTCTAGCAGGGCGGAATCGCGAAAGGCAAAGACGATCAGCTTTGCAATCGGTCTCGTGTGCCTTCGATCAACGCTGACCGCAGCGCGACCGTCGCCCGCGCCGGCCCCAACGCGCCCGGCGTCCGGCCTTCCGGCAGGAATACGCTGATCCCGGCCACGCCCGCCGCACCCGCCGCCGCACACGCGCGGGCGCGGTCCGGGTCGATGCCGCCAATGGCGATGACCGGCACGCGGCTCGCTGTGGCGGCACGGCCTAGCACGTCGAGACCTTGCACGCCCGCACCCGCTGGCTTCGACGCACTTGGGAAAATGGTCCCGAGCAGCAGATAGTCCACGCCCCCGTGCCGCACGGCTTCGTCCACCCCGTGCACCGAGCGCCCGACGAGCCATCCCGACGCCGCCATCGCGCGAACGCGATCCTCCGGCGCGCTGTTCCCCCGCAAATGCACCCCGTCGGCCGCCGCGGCGAGGGCCACGTCGGCGCGGTCGTTCACGAGCA
>Ga0137427_10000366_pt1 | contig 24076 bp, 13 predicted proteins | sample EasRivERMZT700_2_FD_102309 | JGI IMG/M metagenome (GOLD analysis project Ga0137427, IMG submission 102309) | Soil microbial communities from meander-bound floodplain in the East River, Colorado, USA - East River MetaG ERMZT700_2 | ecosystem: Environmental > Terrestrial > Soil > Floodplain ...
CGGCGGTGGCGGTGGCGGCGGAGCTGCTCCGAACGACAGCGACAGCTTCGCAACGACGCCATGATCCGTGCGGTCGCCCGCAAACCGGCCTTCATAACCGAGCTTCACGCCCCAGTTGTCCGTGCCCGCGAGCATCATTCCGAGACCCACCAGGACGGAGTCCGCGTTATAATCGGTACCCCGAACCGTGAACGCGGTCGTCGGACTGCTTATCAGGGCACCATCAACGCTCCAGATTTGATCCAGGAACTCATGCTGCCAGGCAATGCGCGCATGCGGGACCAATGAAACGGCGGGGTTCGACAGCCAGTCGTTGCCCGTAAGCCTGACGCCCAGGACCGAGGCAAGGGATTTCGCCGACGCTCTGTTGACATCGAGCTCAGCGCCCGAAGTGCCGATTTCGGCGAATGTGTCGGTATCCCCGTAGAGCCAGTTGACGCCGGCGAAGGGAGCAACCTGGAAGCTGGTATTGAGATTCAGCTTCCAACCCACTTCACCGTAGAAGCCATAGACATTGCTGCCGTAGCTTGAGTCCGCCCTGCCGGCGATGCCGACAGCGCCTGGCTGAACACCTAAGTCGATGCCGGCATCGTCGTGCGCAAGTTCGCGATGTGGCGAAGCCGGCGCCGGGATGTCGACGATACCGATGTTGCGGGCAATCTTGTTGTCATAGGAGCCATACGAACCGACGCCCTGGACATACAGTTGCGGCCCGTCCCAGCGGCCGTAGAGACCGAACATCCAGCCTCTCCAGTCGCCCGTGTTGTTGTAACGGTCGAAGTCGATGTCGCCCATGGTGTAGCCCACGGTCGCGCCGATCTTGGCCGCCGCACCAACCTTGAAGTCGATACCGCCCGTCATGCCCCACTGCTGGCTTTCATAGCCGCCGGCGCTGTCGTTGGCATCCAGGCTGCTCCAATTGCCGAACCCTCCGAACCAGACAGAATTGAGCTGGAACCCACCGGAGCGCACGCCGATTTCAGGAACCGTCTGGAGCTGCTGCGTGATCATATTGTTCAGCATCAGATGGCCGGTGAGCTCGGCGTGGACTTTCTGGCCGTGCTCGACGCCCGAGAGTTGGTTCAGCGCATCGAAGAACGAGTCCTCATCGGTCATGAACAGGAGGTTCTGGCTCAAGCCGCCGAACGAGCCGGTCAGACTCGGGGAGAAGCTGCCTTCGATGGCCGCTGCAACCGCGATCTGATTGGGCGTCAGGCCGCCGATCTCATCGAACGGCGTGCGATCGAGCACGAAGTCGACGACGCCGGCGTTGGAGACCGCGGTAACGTCGAAGAACAGGTAGTCCCTGTCGAGCTCGACATTGGCCCACGCGCCGTTGAGGTTCGGCGACACGACGACGCTGGAGTAGGTGACGTCGTCGTAGAGACCGGTCAGCAGCCGGACGATCGCCGTTCCGGCCAGATTGGCCGTCTGCGCAAAGATCGTGCCGGCCGAATTGTCGAAGTCCGTTTCGTCTTCGCCGCGGACTTCGAACACCAGGATACCGCCGGCAGCCTGGTTGAACTCCCCGACATTGAGCTGCGCCGGGCCGACCACGGAGTTGTTGGCAATGGTGAGCGTGGCGGCGGCGCCGACATTGACTACACCGACAGCCGCCAGCGTGGTTCCGGGATTGATGGCACCGTCGAAGAACACCTGCCCATTGAGATTCAGGACATCGTCGCTGCCGATCAGGATGTTGCCGAAGATGTCGACCGGGCCGTCGAGATTGATCACCACCGAATTCGGTGAGTCGGTCACATCGATCGCGTTGCCCCAGCTGAGGTCGCCATCGTTGAACACGCCCGCCCAGATGGTGGCGTCTTCGACATTGATGGAAGCCTCGGCCGTGCCCGGGAACAGGATCGCCGGGCTGGTGTAGCCTGTCGTGTAGCCCGTGGCGGTGACGCCGTAATCGGCTTGACGTGTCGGCGCCGCTATACGGATGCCGAACGCCGACGCCGTCGGACCGCTCGCGACCGCGATGATCGTGCCGCCGTTGACGTTGATGGCGCCGTCGAAGGAACCCGCAACCACGTCGATGCCGACCGCGACAGCCTCAGCACGACCGACGCCATCTGCGATGGGGTCGGTGCTGGAGGCATAGTCGCCGCCGCCTGTTGCGACGGCCGTCGCCTGGATCAAGCCGAAATTGTCGATCGTTCCGGCAACGAAGCCACCGGCGACCTGGATGCCGGCCGCGTGGGCGTTGGCAACTCCGGGGCCGTCGGCACTTGCACTGGCAAACACGCGGATGCTGGAGCCGCTGTTTTCGATGTCGACGCTCAGTATCGCTCCTTCAGATGCATCGCCATATGCCAAGACGTTGATGCCGACCGCTTCCGCGTAGGCGGAGTTGGTCTCGCCGCCAGCGGCCGTGGCACTCGCCACAACGTCGATATGGCCGCTGTTGGTGATGATGGCGCTGACCACCGCAAGGTCCGTCTCGAGACCAGTCGGGCCGAACTGCTGGAAGATCTGATTGATACCGACTGCGAACGCTTCGGCATCGACATAGCCGTCGCCGCTCGCTTCCGCGAAGGCGCCGGCGACGATGTCGCCGCTATTCTGGATCGAAGCCACGCCGACCTGAGTGCTGCCGCCATAGCCGCCTTGAAGGAACTGGCCGATACCAACCGCAAAGGCGTCGGCTTCCGCATCGCCGCCCCCGGTGGCAACGGCCGACGCGTCGGCCTTGATCGAGCCGCTGTTGATGACGGTCGCGAACATGTTCGAAGCCGACACAACGGACTGGGCCACGCCAGTGGCGCTCGCCTGAGCATCGTTGGTGTCCGCACCTGTAGCGCTTGCCTCCGCCCGCACATCGATGACGCCGTCATCGGTGTTGCTGAGGAACGCGGTCGCGCTGGTCGCCCAACGCGCCTGCTGGGACACACCAATAGCGTTGGCCTCGGCGCTCGCGGTGTCTCCGCCGCCGGCAAACGCCGTCGCATCGACCTCGATCATGCCGCTGTTGGTAACGGACGCAAGCGCAGTCTCCGCGCTGACCGCCCACTGGTCGATGCCGACCGCGTTGGCGTCGGCGTCGTTGGTCGTTCCATCGACCGCGCTCGCCTGCGCTCCTACGTCGATATCCCCGCTATTTTCGACAATTGCCGAGACAAAGCCGGTATCGACGCCGGACGCGCTCTGGGCGATGCCCGTGGCCGCGGCAAAGCCTTCGGCGTTGAAGCCGACGCCAAAGAAGGGCTCGGCCGTCGCCTTCGCCAGCGCGTCAACCGCGATGTTCCCGGCATTCCTGACCAATGCGATCACTTCCTGGTCGGTTCCATAATCACCCCAGGCTTCCTGTGTGATGCCCACAGCGTAGGCCGATGCGGCAGCGTAGGCGCCATTGGCCGATGCCTGAGCGTGGACATCGATCAGGGCATCAGCGGCCGGCACAAGTGCCGGGTTGCCGTCGCCCGCATTGAGCACGGTGACGGAGACAAACTGCCCCGATTGAGCCAGCTGCTGGACTCCGGTGGCGGTCGCATAGGCGTGGCCATGCGCTTGGCCGTTGGCGATAGCGGTGTTGTCAAGACGAAGGTCGCCGCTGTTGCTGAAGATTGCCTGAGCCGTCCCTTCGGTCGCCGTCGCGCCCAGTGCCACGTCGGCAAACTGGTCGATGCCTACCCCGTGCCCGCCGGTAATGCCGCCGAATTGGGTCGTGGCGAACCCCGCGAAGGCCGTAGCCTGGTTGCCGTTGGCGCTGGCGAACGCCTCGACGTCAATCACCCCCGCGGCCCCGTTGACGATGCTCGCAAGAGCAAAGCCGTTGTCCGGGGCCAAGGCATCCTGATTGATGCCTGTCACCGATGCGATAGCAAACACGATGCCGCCTTGGGCGTGCGCATTCGCCTCTACATCCAGCAGACCGTTGTTGATGATGATCGCCGACGCCTCACCGGAGGCAGCCTGAACCTGCGCCAATTGCGAGAAGCCCGTGGCACCGCCATTTTCAGCGGCGATAGGAGTTGGGCCAAATTGGTCGGCAACGTCGGCCGTGGCGGTATTCCCATTCGCCGCCGCGCTCGCAAGAACGATCACAACGCCGTCGTTGACGATGCTGGCCAGCGCCGTGTCCTCGGCGCGGGCATTCTGATCGATACCGCTTGCCGAGGCCGAGACATTTGCGAACGTCCCCCCGAGCGCCACACCGATGGCGGACGCGGTGATCGCGTCGCCGTTGATGACAATGGCCGTCGCGGAACCGATTGCCGCGTTCGTTGCTGTCGCATCCTGCTGGATGGCGCGCGCCTGTACTTCGGCAACCGATGCGGAGCTCGCGATGGCGGTTGCCTTCGCAACGCCGGAGAGGACCCCATCATTGGAGATGCTGGCGAAGGCGTTCGCCGTCGGCCCGATTGCCGTAACTTCCTGGTCGATAAACCAGGAGAGATTGACAAGGGCTGTCGCCGTGCCGCCGCCGATTGGTCCCGGCACCCGCGCCAACGCGTTGCCCTCGATCAGAATGCTTCCGCTGTTGATGATGATGCCGGTCGCGTCGGCCCTGTCGCCCACTAGAGGCCCTGCATCCGCCACCACGCGCTGTTCGATGGCATCCCTGCCGTCGGTGACGAAATCGACCGTGGCGAACGCATCGTAAGCGGTCGCCATCGCGGTGCCGTTGAGGAAGACGTCGTTGCTGTTATCGATCGTCGCGAAGGCCAGCGCATCCCCCGCCGGATTGTTGGCGATGGCCTGCTGACTGAGCACCCACGGACGCGCCGCCGCGTCGGCGGTGGAACCGACAGCCGTCGCGACGGCATCGCCATTGATGGTACCGCTGTTGATGATCGTGGCATGGGCGGCCGAAACACCGGTCACCGTCTGGTCCACCGCCCATACGGAAGCCGTCGCGACCGCAGCGCCGTCGGCTGTTGCGGAGGCATCGGCCAAGGCATTGAGGATGCCGTCATTGCTGACAAATGCCTGTGCGTCGTCTCCATTGATGCCGGCCTGGAAAATACCCCGCGCGGACGCGAACGCCGTCGCGTCGTCGCCCGATGCATTCGCAATGGCCGACACGTCGATCAGACCGTCATTGACGACACTGGCGTCCCCGACGCTGCCGCCGTCGACGCCCTGGCTCACACCCCAGGCGATGGCACGAGCAGAGGCAGTACTATCGGCAATGGCGCTGGCGAAGGCGTCCACTTCAAGCACTGCGTTGACCGAGTTCACGAAGGTAACATTCGCAACACTCTGGGTCGCGCCGGCCTCTACCCGGGCGGTCTGCCACACACCGGTGGCGGTCGCGCGTGCAAGCGCGTCGCTCGTGTAGGCGATCGCGGTTGCCGCCGCGCTGACATCGATCCGCCCGTTATTCTCGACGGACGCACCCGCGGTGCTGCCCGCCCAGGCGTACTGGCCGATACCGGTGGCGCCCACGACTTGAGCCGCCGCGCTGTTGCCTTCGGCGAAGGCCACAACCTGCGCGCTGACGGTGCCGTCATTGACCACCACGGCATGCGCCGAGGTCCCGTCAACGCCCACGGCGGACGCGCTCTGAATGATCCCCGCCACCGCGCCTTCGGCACTGGCGTAGCCGTTAAACGCGATTGCGCTGGCGGTCGCGGCGACCAGGATGCCGCCCTCATTGACAACGCTGACAAGCGCGGTCACGCCGAGCCAACCCGCGGACTGGTGCACGCCGGTCGCCGTTGCTTCGGCGCCCGCGAACGATCCCGCGGTGGAGGTGGCATAAGCCACGGCCTGGACGTCCAAAACGCCGGTGGAGATGGTCGCGCCCGTCCCCACGCTGACGTTGTTGAAGATCGCCTGCGCGCCCGCGCCGCTGGCGGTAACCGCGGCGTCCTGGAAAATTCCCTCCGCCTCGGCATAGGCAAACGCCGAACCGCTGTTGGCCTGGGCGGTGGCGACAGCATCGACGCTGATGGTGCCGTCATTGTCCACCTGAGCGGTGGCGATACCGTCTGCGCCGAACGCATCGGCCTCTTGATTGATGCCGGTCGCGCGCGCGGTCGCATCGGCGTCGCCACCGATCGTCGCCGAGGCGAACGCCGTCGCCAAGACAATCAGCGTGCCGCCGCCATTGCTGACGAACACAGACGCGCTGTCTTGGGCGTCCGCATCCTGCTCGATGCCCACCGCCTGTGCAGCCGCATTCGCATTGTTATCGGTAGCGAGGGCCGAAGCGCTTGCCACGACGTGAATTGAGCCGTGATTGATCACGGAGGCGGTGGCGACTGCCTCATCGCCGTCGCCGACCAACTGGTCCACGCCGGTCGCAAAGGCGCGCGCCGTTGCGCTGTCGCCGTGAGCAAAGGCTTCGGCGCTGACGTCGAGGACGCCGACCGACGCGAGCGTGCCCACACCGACAATCAGGTTGGAGAATATGGCCAGCGCCGTGTCGTCCGTACCCGAGCCGCCACGGACCCACTGATCGACGCCCGAGGCACGCGCCGTGGCGCGGCCGAAATCGGTAATCCCCACGCCCACGTCGGCGAACCCTGTCGCGGTGGCGTCCACATTGATGACGCCGCCGTTATTGACCACGCTCGCGGTCGCGTCAGCGCCTGCGAGCACGTTCTGGGTGATGCCGGTCGCTTCGGCAAAGGCGCTTGCGGCGCCCGTGCTCGTCGCCGACGTCACCGTGGCAATCGCCACGGCGCCGACGTTGATCGTGCCGTCATTGTCGACCGAGGCAAGCCCGTTCTCGGCCGCGGTCACCTGTTGGTCGATGCCTTCCGCATCGGCCCTTGCGGTGGCGTCGTTGATCCCGAACGCCGAAGCAAGAACCGCGATGTCCATCAACCCATGATTGATAACGGTCGCGGAGGCGTCGGCGCTGCCGCTCGATACCTCTTGTTCGACCAGCACGCCCTCGGCATCAGCCACCACGTTCGATCCGGGGTTGAAGGCAACCGACAAGGTCGTCAAACCGCCGTGCGCCAGGGCCAACACATCGACGATCAGCGAGCCCGCCGATAACACCGTGCCGACGAGGTTGCTGTCGTTGCTGAAGAAGGCGTTCGCGTTTCCGCCGACGCCGATCGTCGTCGTTCCGGCGATGGCCTGCTGGAAGATTCCCACGCCGGTGGCAATGGCAAACCCGCTCGCCGTGCCGTCATTGACCACACTGGCGAAGGCACTGACGTCGATGACGCCCAGATTGGTGACGGCGGCACTAGCGTTCCCGTCAAACGAGAACACGTCCTGGAAGATGCCAACAGCATAGGCATCCGCATCGACATCGGTCGCGACGCCGTTATCGGACGCAAACGCCTTTCCGGTCACGTTCAGATCGCCGCCGTTGACCACGGTGGCGACGTTATCGCCGATGTTGCCGACGAGCTGTGAAATCCCGATCGCGGTGGCAAAAGCAGAGCCGGCGCCGCCAAACCAAGCTGCGTCGGGCACGTTCTGAGCAGACGCAAGAACCGTGATGTCGCCCTGATTGGAGACGCTGGCGACGTTGGAGACGCTCTGGCCTACACCCAATGCGGACGCAAAGGCCACCGAAGGCCCACCCAATGTCGTCGAACCGGTTCCCGCCGCAATGGCCTCAACATTGAGGATGGCATCAGCGGCATTCTCGAAGGTCGTGCCGGTCGTATCGGTGATGATAATGCCGGCCGCAATGGCGTCCGCGTCGAGCCCTGCATCCGACGCGAGGACACTGATCGAGCCGTTGTTGATAATGCCCGCGCCGTCGATATCCAAGCCGACGCCGCCGATGCCGACGACGATGGAGCTGCCCAGTCCGACAACACTGAGATCAATGGCGCCGTCGATGATTAGCGTCCCGCCGATCGTGATCGCGGGGTCAGCAGCGCCGCCCGCTGTGGCGTTCACGATGCCGAACAGGCCATTGAGGGTACCGAAGGGGGTGTTGATCAAGGGGCCGCCGAACGGAGGGCCATCGATGGTGTCGCCCAAATCAACCGTCACGTCGCCGGTATAGTCGCCGGTGATGACGACGTAGTCCTCGCTTGCGCTGGGGGTGTTGTAGTTGGTGCCGCCGGCGGCGACCGCCGCCTGAGCACTATTCCCCTTGCCTAGTTCGCCGCCAAACATCAACGCGAAGATGGATGCGCCGGACAGCAGCGTGCGAGTCAATCTATTCATGGGTAACCCCCGGTAAGACGAGAAGATTTGACGAAACGCGATAACTTCCGGTGCAGACGCACCGGCCCCTTTGGATTAACGCTATCGGAACGACGCGCATCCCGCAATCCAAATCCCGGCCTTCTCCCTAGGGAATTGGCGTTGACATCTCGTTAACGGAGCCGCCGCCCGACGCACAAAAATCAAATTGCCACAAATGCTTGGAGAGGAACGGCAGTTCTCCATGCTGCGGTTCCAGTATTGCCGCGACAGAATATCCATCGTTCACTGTGGCTTGATTGCGACAGTTGGAGTCCCCGGCCGACCCGCGCAGCACCCCATTACCGGCTCAAAACGTCGAATCGATTCGCGGTTCAAGAATCCTGTTTCGCGAGCGCGGTGGAACGCGGTAAACGGCGTGGCGGCACGGCAGCGTGCCGCGACGAGAGCTGGCGCCGGAGATACCGTCGGAGCAGCAGTCCAGGGGCGGTCAGTTCGCGAGGCAGCATGGGTAAGCCGATCACCAACATCACGATCGTGGGCGGCGGGACGACCGGCTGGATCGTCGCCGGCTATCTGAACCAGCGCCTTCACTGGTCTCCGGCCACCGGCCGCAAGGTGAAGATCACCCTCATCGAGTCGCCCGAGATCGGCACCATCGGCGTCGGCGAGGCCACGGTTCCGACCCTCAAATACACACTCAAGCTGCTCAACATCTCCGAAGCGGAATTCATGCAGCGGACCGACGCCTCGTTCAAACTGGGGATCTGGTTCCACGACTGGAATCGAAGCCGGAGCGGCCAGCCGATCGGCTATCTCCACCCCTTTACCGGCGGGCTGACCATCGGCGGTCTTCATCCCGGCTTCGGGTTCAAGAAATACGGATTGCCGGGACGAGCCAACACGACCGACCAGGATTATGTCCGCGCGATCAGCCACGCCCGCGAGGCGGTGGACGCGATGCGCGGTCCGCGCGCGCTCAACGCTCCGGCGTTCCGCGGCGCGCTGCAATATGCCTATCACATCGATGCCGGAAAGCTGGCCGATTTCCTGCGCGAGGTTTGCGTGGCGCGCGGCGTCAATCATGTGCGCGACAATGTCGTCGACGTGAAGCTCGACGAACGCGGTTACGTCGCTGCGCTCCAGCTGAAAGACAAAGGCGAATGGCCGGTCGAGCTGGTGATCGACTGCAGCGGGTTTCGCGGCCTCATCATCAATCAGGCGCTCAAGGAGCCGTTCGAATCCTATTCCGATTATCTGCTCAACGATCGCGCGATTCCGATTCAGGTTCCGCATGACGATCCGCAGAAGATGGAATCGACGACGCGCTCTACCGCGCTCGAAGCCGGGTGGTCATGGCGCATCCCGCTGCATTCCCGCGTCGGCACCGGGTACGTGTTCAGCAGCAAGTTCAAGAGCGACGACGAGGCGCTGGACGAATTCAAGGGTTACCTGAAGGGCCGCGCCAACGGCGCCGATCCGCGCGTGATCAAGATGCGCGTGGGGCGAACGCGCCGCTCCTGGGTCAACAATTGCGTCGCCATCGGGCTCTCCAGCGGATTTCTCGAGCCGCTCGAATCCACTGCCATCATGTCGGCGGAGCTGCAGGCGAGGTGGCTCCTCTATTATCTTCCGACGAGCGATTTCGAAGAGCCGCTGCGCGATCAGTTCAACAATGCCTCCGAGCGGCTGTATGACGAGATCCGCGACTTCCTCTGCATCCATTTTTCGCAGAGCACGCGCGACGACACGCCCTATTGGCGCGCGGTTCGGCACGAAGCGAAGCGATCCGATCTGCTGAACTATCATCTCAAATTGTGGAAGACGACGCTCCCCGGGCCGATGGACCCGCGCAGGAACACGGTCTTCAGTCATTGGAGCGTCAGTTGCCTCTTGATGGGCAAAGACTTCTATCGCGACGCGGCGCTGAACGATTCGGAGATGGTGACGGATCAAGCGTGGCTGGGGTACTGCCGCAATTTGTGGACGCGCAAGCGAGAGGTCATGGGGCGAATCGCAAACCATCGCAGGTTGGTCGACCACATGCGCAGCCAGGCGGTAGCGGGCGAAAGCGCGAGCACGGCGACGAGGCGGCTGGCGGCCGACATCGCGACCGGGCGCGATCTGGCCGCCCAGGCGCAACCGGTCATGGCTCTGCAAGGCTAGAAGGCTAGGTGCGGCACCTCGCATGGCTCTGCTTGATTCCATCAATTTCGCCTATTCGCTGGCCGGGCTGCTCGTCGGCGTGCTGATCGGCATGACCGGAATCGGCGGCGGCTCGCTGATGACCCCGCTGCTGATCCTGGTGTTCGGAATCCATCCCGAGACCGCCGTCGGAACCGACCTGCTCTATGCGTCGGCGACCAAGAGCGTGGGGACCGGCGTCCACAGCATCTCGCGCTCGGTCGATTGGCAGATCGTGTCGCGCCTGGCCATGGGGAGCATCCCTGCGACCGTGCTGGCGCTCTACGGACTGACGCTGCTCGGACCGGCCAGTCATGAAACCGGCGGCCTCATCACCGGCGTATTGGGCACGGCCCTGTTCCTGACCGCGGCTGCCCTGCTCTTCCGCGGCTTCATCCTCAAGTTTTACGCCAACCGCATCGGCGAGCTCGGCCATCAGCGGACCAATTGGGCCACGACCGCCACAGGCTTCGTGCTCGGCGTGCTGGTGGCGATTTCATCGGTCGGCGCGGGCGCGCTCGGGGTGACCGCGCTTCTTCTGCTCTATCCTCGACTGCCTATGGTCCGCATCGTGGGCTCGGACATCGCCCATGCCGTGCCTCTAACCCTGGTTGCGGGGATCGGACATTGGTTCATCGGCTCGCTGGACTGGATGTTGCTTGCATCCCTGCTTATCGGCTCCATACCGGGCATCATCGTCGGCAGCTTCATGGCCAACCGCGTGTCCGAGGCGATTCTCCGCACCTTGCTGAGCGTGATTCTAGCAGGGGTAGCGACCCGGTTGGTGTTCGCCTAGGCGTGGCCCCTCCCCGGTCATGTGCCGGAATTAAGCCTGTGGCAAATAGGACCATGAATCCCTCTCACTGATCCCGTATAAGTTCCATCATTCGTCCTTGGATGATTGCCGCGGGGGCCGCGGGACACCCTTGGCCGTAGGGGATTTAGAGGGGTTCCAAATGCGTTTGAGATCAATGGCGCTCGCTGGCGCCACATTGCTTGCTTTTTGCGGACCGGCGGCCGCGGGCCAAGGCTGGTATATCGGCGCCGAAGCCGGCTGGAGCATTCCGCACGACACCAAGTGGAAGTTTCCGGAATTCCCCGGCAACACGGGCAGGATCGATCAGGACAATTCGGTCCTGTTCGGCGGAACCGTGGGGTTCAAGATTCCTGACGGCTTGCGCTTCGAATTCGAAGCCAGCCACGTCAACTACGACGTCACTTCGATGTCGGTTAACGGCACGGTCTATTCGGCCGAAGGCGATCTTGCGCAAACGGTGCTGTTCGGAAATCTGATCTACGACCTGCCGATCGCCAATCGCTGGGCGATCGCGCTCGGCGGCGGCATCGGCGGCGGTTGGGCCAAGCCCGACGTCTCGGTCGCCAGCGGCCCGACGAGCCTGTCGGAAACCGAAGCGGCCTTCGCCTGGCAGCTTCTCGCAGGCGTGGTCTATTCCATAACGCCGCAGCTCGATTTCCAGATCGACTACCGCTACCGCTCGGTCGATACGACGGACCATGTGTGGGATTTCGTGCCGCCAAGCAGCGCCACCACGATGCGTGTCGGCAACAAGAACAGCCAGTCGGTGATGGTCGGCATCCGCTATTTCTTCCAGCCGACGCCACCGCTGACGACTCCGGCGCCCGTCGCGTCCCTGCCGCCACCGCCACCGCCGCCGCCGCCTCCGCCGCCGCTGGCATCGGCGCCGCCGCCACCGCCGCCTGCCCCACCGCCTCCGCCGCCCCCACCACCGCCGGCGGTTTCGACGTTCATCGTGTTCTTCGACTTCGATCGTTCCGAACTGACGCCGCAGGCGCAGCAGATCGTCGCCCAGGCAGTGATGACGGCGAGAAACACCGGGGCCGTGCGCGTTGTGGTCACGGGCCACACCGATACGGTCGGTTCGCAGACCTACAACCAGGCGCTGTCCGAACGCCGTGCGCAGTCGGTCGAGGACGAAATGGTACGCTTGGGGCTCGCCGCCAACGACATCACGACGGCCGGCCGCAGCTTCTCCGACCCGCTGGTGCAAACCGGGCCGGGCGTCCGCGAGCCGCAGAATCGGCGCGCGGTCATCCAGCTCGGCCGCTGAACAACCAAAGCGCGATCCGATTGTTCAAATCGGATCGCGCTTTTGGTTCTCTCTGAAAGGCGCGGTCTTCAGGCCACGGCCGCCAGACGGTTTCGCGAGAGGCGCTGCAGTGCCGCGCGGTCGATCTTCCCCTGCTCGGTGCGGGGAATTTCCTTCACGATGATCCATCGTTTGGGCGTCTTCTCGCGCAGTTCCTTCTGAATGGACTGGCGCAGCTCGGCGCGGTTGAAATTGCTGCGGTCGACATTCTCGTGCGGGACGATCGCGATCGCGATCTCGCTGATTCCGTCCTCGTTGACGAACTCGAACGCCGCGACGTCGGAGACTTCCGGACGCAAGCTGATGACGTCCTCGATGACGTTCGGCGCAACCTTCACGCCGCCGGCGTTGATGCGCTCCGACACGCGGCCCGAAACATAGAGCAGGCCTTCGGCAGACAAGGAACCGATGTCGCCGGGATAGAACCAGCCGTCGCGAAAAACGCTCTTGCTGGCGACGGCATCGTTCAAATAGCGATTGGGCGCGCCGGGGACATTGACCCGGATGATGCCTTCGCGGTCGAAGCCGAGAGCACTTCCGCCCTCATCGACGATTTCGACCCGAACGCCGGGAGCAACGAACCCGACGGCCGATTGGTGGCGGATGGTGGTTTCGGCGGGTGCGGTGGCGACCACGCCGACTTCGGTCGAGCCGTAGAGACAGATGATGTTCCGGGAAATCGCCCGCGCGCGTTTGGCGACCGACCGCGGAATGTGACTGCCGCCGACGACCATGCTCTTCACCCCGGCAAAGTCCGCGTTCTCGTTGTCCTGCTGGCGGAGCATCGCAATCAGCTGCGCGGTCGAGGCAATGATCCGGTCCATCTCGTAGAGCGATGAAACGCGCGCCAATTGAGCCATCCCGGGGATGATCATCAGCGTGCCGCCCGTCATCAGGACCAGCATCAGGTTGGTGAAGCCGGCGCCGCTCGACAATCCCATCATGCCGAGCGTCTTGCTCGGGCCCGCGAGCGAACGCAGTCCGGCGATTTGCCCCCAGACGCGCTGCACAAGCTGCTCCTCGGTGAAGGGGACGGCCTTCTGTTCGCCGGTTGTTCCCGACGTGCAGACGATGCGCGCGATATCGTCGTTGCCGCTCGTCTGCGCCGGAAGGTCGGTCTCGTAGGGCAGATCCTTGAGCCAGGTCGGCGGGACGCGGAGAACGCGACCCTGGGGCGACGGCCCGGGCGGCTGGTCGGTCAGAATCGCATGGACCGTCAGTTTGTTCGGCAGGACGGGCCGCGCCCCCGCAACCGACAGCGTCGTGATCCCCGCCGCCATCGCGCCGACGATCGCGCAGCAATGCTGCAACGGGTCGGTCAGATTCAAGACAAGGACGTCACCCCTGTTCAGCTTGCTGTCCGCGAAATAGCGCGTGACGCTGCGGACGCGGCCCATCAACTCCTCGTACGACAGCGTGGCTCTCAATGTCATAAGAGCGGGGGCGTGCGGCCGGGATCTCGCTTGAAACTGCAGGAACTCTAAAAAGGACGTCATGCTACCTCACAGGCTGGACGAACGGTCCGTCAGGTCACCGCCAAGAATTAGCCGAGTGGTGCCGGGGATTCCAGCCGCGAACCCGGCCGGACCGCGGCAAGAATAATGCTGGACTCGACATCGGCCGGCGCAGCGCCTTCGGCTTCGAGCAATCGCTTCCGCGGGCTGGCGCCTTCGCGGACCACAACGAGCCCCGCCTCGCGCAGGCCTTGAGTGAGTTCTTCCGCCGTCGGCAGCTCCAACCGGCGAGCCGTGCGGCCGGCAGCGGCCACATGCAGGAGTTCGTCAACGGCGGACGGCGTGATCGCCAGGTTGAGGGCGGCTGCGCGAAACTTGCGCCGCGCCCTGTCCAACCATGCCGATTGCGACTCCTGAGCCTGCGAGGGCGAAAGCGGCGTGCCGGTCTTGGCGACGCAGACGAGCGTTCCACCGGGCACAAGCGCGTTTGCCAGATGCTTCAGGACCAGCGGGCGCTCGGCGGCGGCCACGTATTGAAGCGTGTAGTTCACCAGCACCACGTCCCAGCGGGCGGCCTCGGCGAGCGCGAGCAGGTCGGCGCGCAACGTGGTGCACGCGAGGTCTCGCTCGGCCGCAAACTCGTCGATGAGCTTCAAGGGCGCGGGGCACCTGTCGAGGACGGTGAATCGCGGCCTCCTTGTGCCCGCGATGCGTCCCGCGACGCACAGCGTGCCGGTATCGGCGCTTCCCGCGATCAGAACCCGCGTTCCGTTCTCCATGAGCGGACCGAGGACGGGGGCAAGCGCCTCGTCCTCCTGATAGCGGAGGCTCCCCGTGATACCGGCCGCGCGCAGGATCGGCCACAGAACATGGTAGGGGTACTCGCAGTCGCAAAGCGCACGGGCAATTTCGACACCGCGAGCGGCGTGCCCGCGCGGATCGTCATCCCAGAGCGCCGGGGGAACCGAGCTGGATTCCATCATGCTGCCTTCGGCCTGCTCGAAGGGATGGGCCGCAAGGTCGATCGTTCCGGTGCGGCGCTGGGGGTGATGGGCGGCTCCTCGGGGCGGCAATTGGCGTCGTGAGCCCGGATGGGATCGAACCATCGACCCTCTGATTAAAAGTCAGATGCTCTGCCGCTGAGCTACGGGCCCGCTAGGGACGCATGGATGTAAGCCGGGCGGCCGTGAGGGTCAACCTTCCCCGTCGTTCTCTCCCCCGCCGCGATACCGCTTGAGGAACTGCGCCGCGAAAGCCGCCGTCATGCCGTGGCCGACCGCCTCCCGCAGCCCGCGCATGAGGTCCTGGTAGAAGGCGAGATTGTGCCAGGTGAGCAGCATCGAGGCGATGATCTCGCCCGCCTTGACGACGTGGTGGAGATAGGCGCGTGAGTACGACCGGCAGGCGGGGCACAAGCAGGAGGGATCGAGCGGGGTCTCGTCGCCGGCATGACGCGCGTTGCGGAGGTTCAGTGCGCCCTCCCAGGTGAACGCCTGGCCGTTGCGGCCCGAACGCGTCGGGAGCACGCAATCGAACATGTCGATCCCGCGCAGCACCGCACCGACGATGTCGTCGGGCTTGCCCACGCCCATCAGGTAGCGCGGCTTGTCGCGCGGCAGGTGAGGCACCGTCGCTTCGAGCACGTCGAACATCGCGCTCTGCCCTTCCCCCACGGCAAGTCCGCCAAGCGCATAGCCGTCGAAACCGATCGCCGTCAATTCGTGTACGGATCGTTGGCGCAGATGCGGATAGACGCCGCCCTGGACGATGCCGAAACAGGCCCCGCCATCGGGGCCGGCGGCGGCAGCCTTCGAACGTTTCGCCCAGCGCATGGAGAGCGCAAGCGAGGCCTCGATCTTGTCCTCGGTCGAGGGATAGGACGGGCATTCGTCAAGCACCATGCGGATGTCGGACCCCAGCAGACGCTGGATGTCCATGGCTCGTTCGGGCGTGAGGAAGTGCTCGGAGCCGTCGATATGCGAACGGAAGCGGACGCCCTCCTCGGAGATCTCGCGCAGCGACGACAGCGACATGACCTGATAACCGCCGGAATCGGTCAGGATCGGCCACGGCCAGTTCATGAATTTGTGCAGCCCGCCAAGCTTGGCCACGCGTTCCGCGCCCGGCCGCAGCATCAGGTGATAGGTATTGGCGAGCACGATGTCGGCGCCGGTTTCGGCGACCGACTCGGGCAGCATGGCTTTCACGGTGGCGGCCGTACCCACCGGCATGAAGGCGGGCGTCAGCACCGAGCCGCGTTCCATGCGGAGGATTCCAGCCCGCGCCGCGTTATCGCTGGCGACGAGCTCAAAGGCGAAGTCGTTCACGAGTGCTCCGGCCGAGGACGATCTGATCCAATCACGCGCGCTTGCGAAAGAGCAAGCACGCATCGCCATAGGAATAGAACCGGTAGCGGGAAGCGACGGACGCGCCATAGGCCGCTTTCATGACGCCGATGCCGGCAAAGGCGCAAACCAGCATGAACAGAGTCGAACGGGGGAGGTGAAAATTCGTCAGCATCATGTCCACGGTCTTGAAACGATAGCCCGGCGTGATGAACAAGGCGGTATCCCCGCTGAAAGCGTGAACCCTGCCAGCCTCGTCGGACGCAGTTTCCAACGTGCGCGCCGCCGTGGTTCCAACGGCAACGATACGTCCGCCCTCGGCGCGGCGTTCGTTGAGCGCGCGCGCGGTCTCATCTGAAAGAGAGGCCCACTCGGCATGCATGCGGTGGTCGGCAGTATCGTCGGTGGTGACCGGCAGGAAGGTGCCGGCCCCGACATGGAGCGTGACGCTCTCCCGGCTTATGCCCGCTTGCGCGAGGCGCGAGAGCAGTTCCGGCGTGAAGTGGAAGCCCGCCGTCGGCGCCGCGACCGAGCCGGCCGTCTCGGCGTATACCGTCTGATAGTCCGTGCGGTCGCGGGAATCCGGCGGACGGCGGCTCGCGATATAGGGCGGCAGCGGCATGTCGCCCTCGGCCGCAATGGCGGCATCGAGGGCCGCGCCCGACTTGTCGAACGCGATCTCGACCTCGCCCGCCTCGCGCGCGGCGATGACTCCGTCGAGCGTCGCGCCGAGGCGAATGCGGTCTCCCGGTTTCAACCGCTTCGCGGGCCGGGCGAAGGCGCGAAAGGAGGACACCGACACGCGCTTGTGCAGCGTGACCTCGATCGCGGCCCCCTGCCCCTCCGTGCGAGCGGCCCGCACACCGGTCAGGCGCGCGGGGATCACGCGCGTGTCGTTCGTCACCAGCACGTCGCCCTCGCAAAGCAGCTCCGGCAGATCGCGAACCGTTCTGTGCTCGTGCGAGCCGTCTTCGCGAACGACGAACAAGCGTGCGGCGTCGCGCGGCACGACCGGACGAAGCGCGATCAGTTCCGGCGGAAGCTCGAAGTCGAATTCGTCGACGCGCATCAACCGAGGCTTTTGAGCACGGCCTCGATGATACGATCCTGCGTCTTTTCGTCGAGATAGGGGTGCATCGGAAGGCTCACGACCTGCTCGGAGAGCCTCTGGCTGTTCGGTGTCGGTGCAGAGGGGAATTGCGCATAGGCGCGCTGCTTCGACAACGGGATCGGATAGAAGACCATGGTTGGGATGCCCTGGTCCTTGAGATCCGCCTGCAGCTTTGCGCGATTGTCGACCTGTATCGTGTACTGGGCCCAGACTGATTGTGCGCCATCGATCACGACCGGCGTGCGGATGCGATTGCTCTTGAGGCCCGCGTCATAGCGCGTTGCTAATTTTTCGCGCATCGTCAGCTCGTCGGGGAAGATTTTCAGCTTCTCGATCAAAATCGCCGCCTGGATGGTGTCGAGGCGCGAATTGATCCCAATGCGCGGATGTTCGTAGCGGTCGGCGCCCTGCCCATGCGCGCGCAGCGAGCGCAGAGCCTCGGCAAGGCCGCTGTCGTTGGTGAAGCATGCGCCGCCATCGCCGTAACAGCCGAGCGGCTTAGACGGATAGAAACTGGTCGTCGCCGCGTGACCGATTGAGCCCGCAGCCCTATTGTGCAGCTTTGCACCGAACGCCTGCGCGGCATCGCATAGCATCAGAAGGTTCTCGCGCTCGACGAACGGCTCCAAGCGGCGATAGTCGGCGGGCTGACCGAACAGGTCGACCGGGATCACAACTCTCGGCCGCAGCACGCCGTCGCGCCGGACCATCGCGAGAGCGGCCTTGAGGCTCAGAAGGCTGATGTTGTAGGTGTCGTCCTCGACATCGACGAATACCGGTGTCGCGCCGGCGAGCGCCACAACTTCCGCGGTCGCGGCGAAGGTGAACGCCGGAACGAACACGGCATCGCCCGGTCCGATGTCCCAGGCGCGCAACACCAACAGCAAAGCGTCGGTGCCGTTGGCGCAGGCGACCACATGCTTGACGTTGACGGCGGAGGCGAGCCGCTCCTCTAGAGCCGCGACCTGGGGACCGAGAATCCATTGGCCGCCTTCGACGGCTTCGGCAATGGCGCGTGTGAGCGACTCGCCGAGCCGACGCCGCTGCGCTTGCAGGTCTATGAAGGGAATGGGCTCGGGCACGATCGGCTCGGCTGTTTCGTCGATTTCGGTTTGCTGCTGCTACACGCGCCGCTCAGTTGCGGCAAATCACGCGATGTGACGGTTCATGTCGTTCACGGCAGCGTCATGGAAATGATCTTGTCGGGGTTGGCGACGGTGCCGCTGTTGCTGTCGCCCTTCTTGACCGCGTCGATGTGCTCCATGCCTTCCACCACTTTCCCCCACACCGTGTAGTTGCCGTCGAGCCAGGGCGCATCGTCGAAGCAGATGAAGAACTGGCTGTTCGCGCTGTCCGGACTGCCGCTGCGCGCCATGGAGCAGGTGCCACGCACGTGGCGCTCGCGCGAGAACTCGGCTTTGAGGTTCGGCTTCTTCGAGCCGCCGGTGCCGGTTCCGGTGGGATCGCCGGTCTGCGCCATGAACCCTGGGATCACGCGGTGAAAGACGATGCCGTCGTAGAAGCCGCCCTTCGTCAGTTCGGTGATGCGCGCGACATGATTGGGGGCGAGATCGGGACGAAGCTCGATCTTCACCGGGCCGCTCTTCAATTTCATGATGATGGTGTTCGACAAGGGAACTGTCCTCCAGGAGCGGGTCTTTTCTTGCACAAATCGGGCAGCCGCCAAAGCCGCAGCTGGGCTATGGCGCCTTCTTGCCCAAGCGCTTTTTCAACGCGGCGGCGACCGCGGGGGTCGTGAACGCCGCAACGTCGCCGCCGAACGCCGCGATCTCCTTGACCAGACGTGAGGCGATGGCCTGATGGCGCGGATCGGCCATCAGGAACACGGTCTCGATCTCGGGGGCGAGGCGCTGATTCATCCCGACCATCTGGAATTCATATTCGAAGTCGGACACCGCTCTCAAGCCGCGGATGATGACGCTCGCGCCGATTTTCCTCGCGAAATGGATCAGCAGGGTATCGAACGTTTCCACCGCGATCGTCGCGCGGCTGTTGCCCGCGAGCGCGGCGGTCTCGCTTCGCAACATCGCGACGCGCTCCTCGACGGTGAATGCCTGGGTCTTTGACGGATTGTTGGCAATCCCGATCACGAGATGATCGACCAGCTTCACCGCCCGCTTAATGATGTCCAGGTGACCGAGCGTGACCGGATCGAACGTGCCGGGATAGAGCCCGATGCGCTTCTCGCTCATTCTTCCCCCTCGGCGGAGCTTTCCGCGATGCGCTCGACGGATACGACGCGCTCGCCTTCCTCAAGCCGGAACAGCACCACGCCTTGCGCCGAGCGCCGCTGCACGCTGATGCCGGTGACGGGAACGCGGATGGTTTTCCCCTGATTGGTGATGAGCATCAGGTGATCGGATTCCTCGACCGGAAACGCGGCCACGATCGCGGCGTTCTTGGCGCGCATCGCCATCGCGACGATGCCCTGCGCGCCGCGTCCCATGGTGCGGTATTCGTAGGAGCTGGTGCGCTTGCCGAATCCCTGTTCGGAAACGGCCAGCACGAACTGCTCGCGTGCGCCCAACTGTGCGTAACGCTCGGGCGACAACGTCGCCTCCTCGCCGTTCTCCTCGGCCTCCTCCACGTCATCGGCCACGGCGTCGATGTCCTCGGGACCGGATTCGCCTTGCGAGGCCCGCCTCGCCGCGGAGGCCTGGCGCAGATAGGCGCGCGCTTCGGCGACAGTGGCATCGTTATGGCCGAGCAACGCGAGGCTGACCAGCCGGTCGCCCTGCGCCAAACGAATGCCGCGCACGCCGGTGGATTCGCGGCCCTTGAAGACGCGGATATCGGTGACGGCGAAGCGGATGCACTTGCCGGCCCGCGTGGTCAACAACACGTCGTCGTTCTCGGTGCAGAGCTGAACGCCGACGATGCCATCGCCTTCGGACAGCTTCATGGCGATCTTGCCTGTCTTGTGGATGTTGGCGAAGTCCGACAATTCGTTGCGCCGCACATCGCCCGACTCGGTCGCAAACAGCACCTGCAGGCGCTCCCAGGTCTTCTCGTCCTCGGGCAGCGGCAGAATTGTCGTGATCCGCTCGCCCGCCTGGAGCGGCAGCAGGTTGACCATGGCCTTGCCGCGCCCCTGGATGCGCGCTTCCGGCAAGCGCCACACCTTCAGCCGATAGACCATGCCCGTCGAGGAGAAGAACAGCAGCGGCGCGTGCGTATTGGCGGCGAAGATATGGGTGACGAAATCCTCTTCGTGCGTCGCCATGCCGGCGCGGCCTTTGCCGCCGCGGCCCTGCACGCGATACTCGGCGAGCGCTGTGCGCTTGATGTAGCCGCCATGCGTCACTGTGACCGCGACGTCCTCGCGCTCGATGAGGTCCTCGTCCTCGACTTCCACTTCGGCATCGACGATCTCGGTCCGGCGCGGCGTGGCGAATTCATCCCTGACCGCCGTCAGCTCGCCCTTCACGATGGCAAGCACGCGGGGCCGCGAACGCAGGATGTCGAGATAATCGGCGATCGCAACGCTCAGCTTCGTCACCTCGTCGGCGAGCTCTGAGATACCGAGTGCGGTCAGGCGCGCGAGACGCAACTCGAGGATCGCCTTGGCCTGGTCCTCCGTGAGCCGAATGGTGTTGTCCGCCAGCAGCAGATGGCGCGGATCGGCGATAAGCGCGATCAGCGGCGCCACGTCTTTCGCAGGCCACGCGCGATCCATCAGGCTGGCGCGCGCGCTCGCCGTATCCGGTGCGGCGCGGATGATCGCGATGACCTCGTCGATATTGGCGACCGCGAGCGCGAGACCGACCAGCGTGTGGCCGCGGTCGCGCGCTTCCGAAAGCTCGTGTCGCGTGCGGCGCGTCACCACCTCCTCGCGGAACAGCACGAAGGCCGCGACCATGTCCTTGAGGCTCAGCAGCTCGGGCCGCCCGCCGTTCAGCGCCAGCATGTTGACGCCAAAGGTCGTCTGGAGCTCGGAGAAGCGGTAGAGCTGGTTGAGCGTCACCTGCGCCGAGGCATCGCGCTTGAGCTCGATGACGACGCGCATGCCGTGGCGGTCGCTTTCGTCGCGCAATTCCGAAATGCCTTCGATGCGCTTCTCGCGAACCTGCTCGACGATGCGTTCGATCATCCGCGCCTTGTTCACCTGGTAGGGAATCTCGGTGACGATGATCGCTTCGCGGTCTTTGCGTATTTCTTCGATCTCGAGCTTGGCCCGCATCAGGATCGAGCCGCGTCCGCGCGCGAGCGCGCTGCGCGCGGCGTTGCGCCCGATGATGAGCGCGCCGGTGGGGAAGTCCGGTCCCGGCACGATCTCGGTCAGCGTTTCAAGGCTGATCGCAGGGTCCTCGATGTAGGCGAGGCAGGCGGCGATGACCTCGCCCAGATTGTGCGGCGGGATGTTCGTCGCCATGCCGACGGCGATGCCGCCCGCGCCGTTGACGAGCAGATTGGGAAAGCGCGCCGGCAGCACAACGGGTTCGCGTTCGGATGCGTCGTAATTGTCCTGGAACTCGACGGTGTCCTTGTCGAGGTCTTCGGTGAGCTCGTGCGCGACCTTGGCGAGCCGGCATTCGGTGTAACGTTCGGCCGCGGGCGGATCGCCGTCCACGCTGCCGAAATTCCCCTGCCCGTCGATGAGCGGCAGGCGCATCGAGAAATCCTGCGCCAGGCGCACGAGCGCGTCGTAGATGGCAAGATTCCCGTGCGGGTGATACTTGCCCATGACCTCGCCGACGACGCGGGCGCATTTCATGTACTTCTTGTTCCAGTCGACGCCGAGCCGGCTCATGCCGTAGAGGATGCGCCGGTGCACGGGCTTCAGCCCGTCGCGCACGTCGGGCAGCGCACGCGACACGATCACGCTCATGGCGTAATCGAGATACGACCGCTTCAGCTCGCTCTCGATGGCGATGGCGGTGATATTGCCGCCGTGGGGCGGCCCGCCCTCGGGCCGTGCGCTATCGCCGTTCTGACTGTTTTCGTCGGTCAATCGCAAAACTCAATGTAACTGCAGGAGACGCATTTCGCCGCAGGGATTAGCACCTGGACAGCGATTCGGAAACGATAATTCTGGGGCCGCAATCACGGGCCTGGAGCGGCGATTCCGTCAGGCACGAGCCGCCGCATTTCCGCCATCACCAAATCCATATCCAAGGCGTACATGCGGCGTCCGCCGTCTTCCGCGGCGCCGTCGAGATAGCCCACCGTGATTCCGACCACGGCGCCCGACGCCACATCGACAACCGGACCGCCGGAAAATCCCTCGCCTGCTTGCGCGTCATAGGTCATCGCAGGCCGCTCGGGACATCCGGCGCAGAGCGCAATGGCGCGAGCATCGAGTTGGCGCACGACGCCTTTGGCCTCGCGGCGACGGCTCCTGCCGTCCTGGCCGTAGGCAATCACGGTCTGGCCGACCTTGGGGCTCGCGATCAGAGGAACGCGCGTCCGCTCGGTGTGGAAAAACAAGAGGTCGTATGCAGGCGAGCGCGCGAGGATCGTGGACTCCAAGAGAAGATTGGCATTGTGATCGTTGGTGACGGCGACATTGGGGGCGACGACCACCGCCGCCGCAAACCGGCTGCTCCCGATTACCGTCCCCATGTAGAGCGGAATATAGGCTTCGTTCAGCTCGGGCGTGACGAACGCGATGGAGCGCATGGCCGTGCTGCAGCCGGCAAGCATGGCGCCCGCGAGGACAAGCGCGACGAATGATCGTGGACCTAACCCCGGCATGAAAACCTTCTCTTACGTGCCGGGCGCCAGCAAATCAGAACGGGATTTCGTCGTCGAGTTCGGCGCGCTCGAAGCTGCTGCGCCCGCCGCCCTCGCTTGCCCCGGCCATGGCCGGACGCTCGGAACGCTCGGAGTCGCCGCGCCCGTCCAGCATCGTCAGCTCGCCGCGGTACTTCTGCAGGACGATTTCGGTGCTGTATTTCTCGGCGCCGTCCTTGTCGGTGTATTTGCGGGTCTGGAGCGCGCCTTCGATATAGACCTTCGCGCCCTTGCGCAGATATTGCTCCGCGACCTTGGCGAGGTTCTCGTTGAAGATCACCACCCGGTGCCACTCGGTGCGCTCCTTGCGCTCGCCCGACGCCTTGTCGCGCCAGGATTCCGAGGTTGCGACCGAAAGATTGACCACCGGGTCGCCCGAGGTCAGCCGCCGGACTTCCGGGTCGCGCCCAAGATTGCCGACCAGGATCACCTTGTTGACGCTGCCTGCCATACCCATCTCCTTTTTCTGAATTCCAAACCTAACGCCAGGGACCCGCGCGCACTACCCGCGGCTTCCCGTTGTCCACCGCGATTTGGCCGTGGGCTATAAAAGAGGCTGCGGATGTTGCCTTCATAGCAGATGTTCTCTATTTGTTCCAGAGGCTGGATTCGAGTCGCCCGGTGCTTGCGGCCCACCAAGAAAACCCGCCATAGCTAGGCGTTTCACGCAATGAACGACCGATCCGAGCCGAAACCGTACACCATGCAGAAATCGATCTCCGTCCGCGGCGCCCGCGAGCACAATCTCAAGAATGTCGATGTCGACATTCCGCGGGACCGCCTGGTGGTGATCACCGGCCTCTCGGGCTCGGGCAAATCCTCGCTCGCCTTCGACACGATCTACGCCGAGGGCCAGCGCCGCTATGTCGAGAGCCTCTCGGCTTATGCGCGGCAGTTCCTGGAGATGATGCAGAAGCCGGACGTCGATCACATCGACGGACTGTCGCCGGCCATTTCCATCGAACAGCGCACGACGTCGCGGAATCCGCGCTCGACGGTCGGTACTGTGACCGAGATCTACGACTA
>Ga0137427_10000369_pt1 | contig 24017 bp, 19 predicted proteins | sample EasRivERMZT700_2_FD_102309 | JGI IMG/M metagenome (GOLD analysis project Ga0137427, IMG submission 102309) | Soil microbial communities from meander-bound floodplain in the East River, Colorado, USA - East River MetaG ERMZT700_2 | ecosystem: Environmental > Terrestrial > Soil > Floodplain ...
AATCTCCTAATCTCCTAATCTCCTAATCTCCGGAGTTGCTCCCATGGCCCATCAGTTGCCCCCGCTGCCGTACGACTTCGCCGCGCTCGAGCCCCACATCGACACCCAGACGATGCAGATTCATCACGGGAAGCATCACGCGGCGTACGTGAACAACCTGAATGCCGCGGTCGAGAAACATGCGGCGTTGCAGGGCAAGAGCTCTGAGGAGCTGATCAAGAACCTCTCGGCCGTGCCGGAGGACGTGCGCACCGCGGTGCGCAACAACGCCGGCGGCGACGTGAACCACACGATGTTCTGGCAGATCATGGGACCGGGGAAGGGCGGCGCGCCGGCGGGCGCGATCGCGGCCGCGATCACCGGCGTCTCAGGCAGCTTCGATGCCTTCAAGGAGCAGATGAACAAGGCCGGCGTCGGCCGCTTCGGCAGCGGCTGGGCGTGGCTCGTCGAGTCGGGCGGCAAGCTGTCCATCGAGAGCACGGCCAACCAGGACAACCCGATGATGGACGGCAAGCGCGCCATCCTGGGCATCGACGTCTGGGAGCACGCGTACTACCTCAAGTATCAGAACCGCCGGCCCGACTACCTCGCGGCGTGGTGGAACGTGATCAATTGGGATGAGGTCAATAAGCGACTCAAGTGAGCTTGGATTTGGAGATTTGGGGACTGGGAGATTTGGAGATTAAGAAGCCGTAATCTCCCAGTCTCCCAATCAACCAATCTCCAGATTCAGAAGAGCGTCACCCTCACTTCCGTGCCCGCCTCGACCGTCACCGTCTCGGCGTCGACCTCGATGTAGCCGTCGGCGTTGGCCATGCTCGTGATGTCGCCCGACGCCTTGAACGCCGGCTCCGCCCGTCCTTCGACGATCCGCACCGTGTAGAACTGGTGCCGGCCGGCGACCGAAGCGATGCGGCGTGCGAGCGGCACGACCGCGGTTTTCGGCTCCCACGGCGGCAGCCGCGCCATCCGGCGCAGGAACGGCAACAGCAACATGTAGGTGTTCGAGAGGCATGACGTCGGGTAGCCCGGCATGCCGAACACGGCCGTACGCCCGATCCGCGCGAAGAGTGTCGGTTTACCCGGCTTGACGGCGATGCCGTGGAAGATCACCTCGCCGCGCTCGCGCACGGCGTCGATGATCAGGTCGCGCTCGCCGACGGAACTACCGCCCGAGAACACGATGACGTCGTGCGCGACGCCCAGGTCGATGGCCGCGCGCAGATCGTCGAGCGTGTCGCCGGCCGTCGCGAGCGGCACGGCGACGCCGCCGTGCCGCCGCACCACGGCCTCGACCGTGAACCGGTTGATGTCGTAGATCTGCCCCGGCGCGAGCGGCTGCCCCGGCGCGACGATCTCGTTGCCCGTCGAAAGAATCGCCACCCGCGGCCGCGCGTACACGTCCACCCGCGTGGTGCCGGTCGCGGCCAGCGCGCCGAGCCGGCTCGGACCCAACACTTGTCCGGCCGAGATGACGGCCTGGCCCGCGCGGATGTCGGCCGCGCGCGGTCCGATGTGTTGCCGCGGCGCCGCTGGTGCGGTGACGGAGACGCGATCGCCGTCGCGCACGGTTTCCTCCGCCATCACCACGGCATCCGCCCCCGGCGGCATGGGCGCGCCCGTGGCCACCTCGATGCACTCGCCCGCGCGGACGCCGCGAACCGGCACCTGCCCCGTGAACACGCGATCGACGCACACGAGCGCGGCCGGCCGGCTCGCGCTCGCCGCCGTCGTGTCGGCGGCCACGACCGCATAGCCGTCCATCGCGGCGCGATCGAACGGCGGCACGTCCACGGTCGCGGCCAGGTCGCGCGCCGCAACGCGCTCATCGGCTTCAGACAGCAGCACCGACTCCGTGCGCTCAATCGGCACGGCCGCATCGACGACGATGCGGAGGGCAGAGGCGAAGGGAAGAGTGTCGGTGAATGGACGCATTTCTGGAAACTTCAAACTCAAAACTTCAAACTCAAAACTCAGAACTCAGAACTCACAACCCGGAACGGGAACCAAAATGCAGAACCCGGAACCTGGAACTTGGAACCCGGAACTACTTCGTCAGTTCCCTGACCACATGTCCAAGCTCCGGCAGAATGAGCCGTTCCATCGCCAGCCGCACGGCGGCTTCGGAGCCCGGCAGCATGAAGATCGCGCAGCCCCCGGCGATGCCCGCGGTGGCGCGCGAGAGCATCGCCGCCGGGCCGATGTCCTCGAAGCTCAGCACCCGAAACAACTCGCCGAAGCCGTCGAGGCGTTTGTCGAGCAGCGCCGTGACGGCCTCGTAGGTCGAGTCGCGCCTCGAAATGCCCGTGCCGCCCGTGGTGATGATGACGCGCGCATCGCCGCGCGCGATCTCGTCCCGGATGACGCGCGTGACCTCGGCCGGATCGTCCCGGACGAGCGTCCGGCCGGTCACGCGGTGCCCCGCGCCCTCGAGCAGCTCGGCAATCGCGCGGCCGCTCGTCTCGGTCGCGAGCGTCCGGGTGTCGCTCATGGTCAGGACGAAGCAGGCGACGTGCGCGGGCGCTTGAGCGCGATGGTCGGCGACCGACATGCGGGGATTATCATCTCTTACGACCGCCTCCTGTTAATGGGTGAGTGGGTGAGTGGGTGAATGGGTGATGGAATGACACGAGCCGCGTTACTCCTCGTCGTCGTGGCCGGTGCGACCGCGCTGGCAGCTGCGCAGGGGCCGCTGCCAGACGCGCTGGACCGCACGGCAGCGAAGTGGGTGGACGACACGCTGAAGAAGATGACGCTCGACGAGAAGGTCGGGCAGCTCATCGTGCCGGCGTTCAACTCCACGTACCTCGCGTCCGACACGGACGAGTTCGAGCTGCTCGTCAAGAAGGTCACGGACCTGCACGTCGGCGGCTTCCACGTGTTCGGCGGTACCGAGCTTGCGCCGGCCGTCCTCCTCAACGCCAACTACGGCTCGGTGATTCTGGGTCAGCCGATGGCGGCGGCATCCATTCTCAACCGGCTGCAAGAGAAGTCCACGTTGCCGTTGCTCAACACCGCCGACTTCGAAGCCGGCGTCGGATTTCGCATCTCAGGCGCGACGGTGTTTCCGCGCGCCATGGCCGTGGCGGCCGCCGCCGACGAGCAGCTCGCGTTCGAGGCCGCGCGGATCACCGCGCTCGAGTCGCGCGCGCTCGGGATCCACGTGAACTTCGCGCCCGTCGCCGACGTGAACAACAACGCGCGCAATCCGGTCATCAACACGCGATCGTTCGGCGAGAACCCCGACCGCGTGGGGCGCCTCGCGGCCGCGTACGTGCGCGGGCTGCACGCCGGCGGCATGCTCGCGACCCTGAAGCATTTTCCGGGCCACGGCGACACCGACGTCGATTCGCACATCGGACTGCCGATCATCAATCAGCCGCGCGACCGCCTCGATCGGGTGGAGCTCGTGCCCTTCAAGGCGGGCATCGCGGCGGGCGCCGACGCGATCATGACGGCGCACATTCAGTTGCCCGCGCTCGACACGGGCGAATTCAGTCCGGCCAGCTTGAGCCGGCCGATCGTCGGCGGGTTGCTCCGCGGCGAGATGAAGTTCGACGGTCTCATCTACACCGACTCGATGGGCATGGACGCAATCTCGCGCCGGTTGTCGCCGGGCGCCGCCGCCGTGCGCGCGTTGCAGGCCGGCAACGACATCGTGCTGCACTCGCCAGACGACTTCGCCGCCGCCGAAGGCATCAAGTCGGCCATCTCGCGCGGCGACCTGCCGATGGCGCAGGTCGACGCGTCCGTGCGGCGGGTGTTGACGGCGAAGGCGCGGCTCGGTCTGCACAAGACGAAGATCGCGCCGCTCGACGACATCCCGAGCGCCGTCGGCGGCCGCGCGCATGCGGCCGTCGCTCAAGCCTTGAGCCAGAAGTCGATTACGCTCATCAAAGACGACCGCCAGCACGTGCCCCTGCGTCTCGCCCGCAACGCCTCGATTCTCTATTTGTCTTTGCTGGACTATCCGTCGAACTGGCGCATCGCGGGCCCAAGCCGCACGTTCATTCCCGAGTTGCGAAAGCGCTGGCCGAGCGTCACCGCGATCGAGCTGTCGGATCGCTCGCGGCAGGATGAGGTCGACCTCGTCCGCGCCACGGCCGGCCGGTACGACGCCATCGTCGCGTCGGTGTTCGTCCGCGCGGCGTCCGGGAGCGGTCGCATGGATCTGTCGGCGCCGCTCGTGAAACTGCTCGGCGACCTGGCGCGATCGACCGGCGCGGCGCAGAAGCCGCTCGTCACCGTTTTCTTCGGCAACCCGTACGTGCCGATGGGCGTGCCCGATCTGCCGGCGATCCTGCTGACGTACGACCTCTACGACGGACCTGAGGCTTCCGCCGTCCGCGCGCTCGCGGGCGAGGCGCCGATCACCGGCCGGTTGCCGATCGCGTTGCCGGGCATGTTCGAGATCGGCGCGGGCATTCAGCGCTAGCGAGTAAACTACGTCGACCGGAGGACGTTCATGAGCTCGAGACTGCGTGTAGCCAGCATCCTGACCGGCGGAACGATCGTCGCCGCGATCGCGTTGCCGCTCGCGGCACCGCAGAATCCGCCACCTGCGACCACGCAAACGCAAACCCAGACGCAGACGCCGCCACCCGCACCAGGCGCGAGGCAAGGCGGAGGCGGTGGCCGCGGCTGGCAGGGCGCGATGGACGAGGCGCGCGCGCGCCAGCTCTACGTCAGCAACGATCCGAAGGATCACGGCAACGCGCCCTACGCGGATCAGATCGCCGCCCGCGAGCGCACTGAAGCGCGATTCACCGAGGCCGCCAAGGGCGTGCTCGATTACCAAAAGGTGTCGTACCGCTCGAGCGTCGGCGATATGGACATTCCCGCCTATCTGTTTCAGCCCACGACGAAGCGCGGCGCGCGGGGCCATGCCGCGCTCGTCTGGGTGCACGGGGGCGTACACGGACGGCAGGAAGAGAACATGTGGCCGTTCATCAAGGAAGCCGTCGATCGCGGCTACGTCGTCATCGCCCCCGACTATCGCGGCAGCACCGGCTACGGCGAGGCCCATTACCGGGCGATTGACTACGGCGGCTACGAAGTTGACGACACGATGAGTGCGATCGGGTTCCTGAAGACCCTGCCGCACGTGGACCAGGAGCGGCTGGGCATTATCGGCTGGAGCCACGGCGGGTACATCACGCTCTTCTCGGTGTTTCGTGACGTGACGCCATTCAAGGCGGCGGCTGCGATCGTTCCCGTCACCAACCTGTTCTTTCGGCTCTCGTACAAAGGACCGGGCTACCAGCGGCAGTTCGCGACGCAGTCGCGCATTCAGGGTCTGCCGTTCGAGAAGCGCGACGAGTACATCAAGCGCTCGCCGCTGTATTCCGTCGACAAGTTGAAGACGCCGCTCCTCGTCCACGTCGCGACGAACGACACCGACGTCGACTTCGTCGAGTGCCAGCAAATCGTGGACGCGCTCGTCGCCCGCAAGCCTCAGCTGGCCGAGACGAAGATCTACGTCGATCCGGCGCCCGGTCCGGCGAGCGTCGGTCACACGTTCAGCCGGCGCGTGAATCGCGAGACGCTCCAGCGCGACGACTCGCCGGCGCAGATCGACTCGTGGAATCTCACCTGGGCGTTCCTCGACAAACGTCTGCGGCCGGCCGCGAGCCGCTAGGAATAGCCCTCATGCCGTCGTCGTCTGCACTGAGCTCGTCCGGGTTCCAGATCGATCGCAACGTCGAGCACGCCGACCGCGTTCTAACGCCCGCGGCCGCGGCGTTTCTCGAGGATCTCGTTCGTCGCTTCCGGCCCCGCGTCGATGACCTGCTCGCGCGCCGCGCCGCGAGGCACGCGCGGTTTGTGGCCGGCGAGCTTCCGCGTTTCCTGCCCGAGACCGCCGAGATTCGGCAGCGCGACTGGAGCGTGGCGCCGATTCCGCCCGACCTTCAGGACCGGCGCGTCGAGATTACCGGTCCCTCGTCGGACCGGAAGATGGTCATCAACGCCTTGAATTCGGGCGCGTCGGTGTTCATGGCGGACCTCGAGGACGCCAACTCGCCGACGTGGGCCAATCAGATCGGCGGCCAGGTCAATCTGATGGACGCCGTCCGGCGCACGATCACGTTCGAGGCGCCGGAGACAGGGAAGTCGTACGCCCTCCACCCGAAGACCGCCGTCCCGATCGTCCGGCCGCGTGGCTGGCACTTGCCGGAGCGTCACTGCACGCTCGATGGGCGCCCCGCGCCGGGTGCGATCGTGGATTTCGGTCTCTGCATCTTTCACAACGCGAAGGAGCAGTTGGCCCGCGGCACAGGCCCGTATTTCTATCTGCCGAAGATGGAGAGCCATCTCGAAGCCCGCCTGTGGAACGACGTGTTCGCGCACGCGCAGGCCGCCGTCGGCGTGCCGGCCGGCTCGGTTCGCGCCACGGTGCTGATCGAAACGCTGCCGGCGGCGTTCGAAATGGACGAGATTCTGTACGAGCTGCGCGATCACTCGGCGGGTCTCAACTGCGGCCGGTGGGATTACATCTTCAGCGCGATCAAGACGCTGCAGAGCCGGCGCGAATTCCTGCTGCCCGACCGCGGCCAGGTGACGATGGAGTCGCCGTTCCTGCGGTCGTACTCGCAGTTGCTGATCAAGACGTGTCACCGCCGCGGCATCCACGCGATGGGCGGCATGGCCGCGCAGATTCCGATCAAGGACGATCCGAAGGCCAGCGAAGCCGCGCTCGCGAAGGTCCGCGCGGACAAACTGCGCGAGGTGCGTGACGGCCACGACGGTACGTGGGTCGCGCACCCCGGCCTCGTCGCGGTCGCGAAGGAGATCTTCGACCAGGGTATGCCCGGGCCGAACCAGATCTCGAAGCTGCGTGAGGATGTGCACGTGACCGAAGCGATGCTCGTGGAGCCGGCGACCGGCACGCGCACCGAGGCCGGCCTGCGGCTCAACATTCGGGTCGGTATTCAATACCTCGAGGCCTGGTTGCGCGGGATGGGCTGCGTGCCGCTCTACCATCTGATGGAAGACGCGGCCACGGCCGAGATCTCGCGCGCGCAGGTCTGGCAGTGGCTCGCGCACGGCGCCACGCTCGACGACGGCCGCGCGGTCACGTCCGAGTTCGTGCGGCAGTGCACGGCCGAAGAGATGCGGCGCATCGAGCAGGAGATCGGCGCGTCGCGGTTCGACGTCGGCCGGTTTCCGGAAGCGCGCGCGATTTTCGAGCGCGTCGCGACCGTCACGCCGCTCGCCGAGTTTCTGACGCTGCCGGCGTACGAGGTGCTGGAACGTAATTAGCTTGACCGTACGTAGGGCGGACCGAACTGTGGTCCGCCAGCACCCGGCGAACCGAAGGTCGGTTCGCCCTACGTACCGAACGTAGAGGTACACCGTGTCCACAGCGCAACCCACAACTCTTCTCGGCCTGATCAAGGCCGTTCCCGGCGATCGCACCGCCATCGTGCTGCCCGAAGACAACGTGCGCGTCACGTACGCGTCGCTGGCCACGCAGGTCCAGGCCGTGGCCGATCAGTTGGCCGCCGCCGGGATCGGACGCGGGCAACGCGTCGGCATCGCGCTGCCGAACGGCCTGCCGACCATCGTCTCGTTTCTCGCGGCCTCGGTCGCCGGCACGGCGGCGCCGCTCAACCCGGCCTATCGCGAGGAGGAGTTCCGCTTCTATCTCGAGGACACCGATGCGAAGGTCCTGATCGTCCCGCCGGATGGGGCAGAGGCCGCGCGCGCCGCAGCGAGCGGCCGCGCCAAGCTGCTGACAGCGGAGATGGGCGGCGGCGTGGTCACACTCGGCGGCGTCAGTGGACCCGCGAAGACGGCCAGCGCGCCCGCGATCGACGACACCGCGCTCGTGCTGCACACGAGCGGCAGCACCGGGCGGCCGAAGCGTGTGCCGCTCTCACACGCCAACCTCACGATCTCCGCCGCGAACGTCGCCGCCACCTACGCGCTGACGCCCGAGGACGTGTCCCTGTGCGTGATGCCGCTCTTCCACGTCCACGGGCTCGTCGCCTCCACGCTCGCGACGCTCAAGACCGGCGGCACCGTGGTGGTACCAGGCAAGTTCAGTCCGTTGTCGTTCTGGCGAACCGTGCGCGACACGGGCGCCACGTGGTACTCCGCCGTGCCGACGATCCATCAGATGCTGCTCGGCCGCGTGTCGGCCGGATCGGCCAAGCCGGCCGGCGCCGAGAAGCTGCGCTTTATCCGCTCGTGCAGCGCCTCGCTCTCACCGCAGACGATGCACGATCTCGAGGCGGCGTTTGGCGCGCCGGTGCTCGAGGCGTACGGCATGACGGAGGCGGCGCATCAGATGTCGTCGAACCCGCTGCCGCCCGGCACGCGTCAGCCCGGATCGGTGGGGCCCGGCACCGGCGTGAAGATCAGCATCATGGACGCCGCCGGCAAACACCTGAAGTCCGGCGAACGTGGCGAGGTGGTGATTCAAGGGCCGAACGTCATCACGGGCTACGAGAACAACGCCGAGGCCAACGCCTCGTCGTTCACGGACGGCTGGTTTCGCACGGGCGATCAGGGCGTCATCGACGAGCGCGGGTATCTCACGCTCGTCGGCCGGTTGAAGGAGCTCATCAATCGCGGCGGCGAGAAGATCTCGCCGCGTGAGATCGATGAAGTGCTGCTCACGCATCCGAAGGTGGCCGAAGCGGTGTGCTTCGGCATGCCGCACCCGGCCTGGGGCGAGGAAGTGGCCGCGGTGGTCGTGCTGAAGGAGGCCGCGACCGAAGCCGAGCTCATTGCGCACTGCAAGTCGCAGATGGCCGACTTCAAGTGCCCGAAGAAGATTCACATCACCGAGACGATTCCGCGCACGGCCACCGGGAAGATCCAGCGCCGCGTCGTCGCCGAGGCATTCACGAAGGCGGCTTCGTGAAGATTGCCGTCGCCGGCGCGGGGGCGATTGGCGGGTACATCGGCGCGTGCGTGGCCCGGGCGGGCGGCGACGTGACGTTGTTCGCCCGCGGTCCGCACCTCGAGGCGATGCGGACGCGCGGCCTGCGCATCGTCAGCCCCGACGGCGACTTCGAAGTGAAACCGGCGGTCAGCGGCGACCTCGCGGCCATCGGCACGTGCGACGTCGTCTTTCTCGGCGTCAAGGCGCATGCCCTCACCGAGCTCGCGCCGAAGCTCCGGCCGCTTTTCAGTGCCGACACGATCGTGGTCAGCACGCAGAACGGCATCCCGTGGTGGTACTTCCAGCGCCATGGCGGTGCGCTGGAGGGAATCCGTCTCGACAAGGTGGATCCGGGCGGCGTGATTGCGGCCGCGATTGAGCCCGAGCGTGTGGTCGGTTCGATCGCGTACTTCTCGACCGAGATCGTCGAGCCCGGCGTCATCAAGCACATCGAGGGCAACCGGCTCAGCTTCGGCGAGCCTGACGGCACGAAGTCCGAGCGCTGCCGGCGCATTGCGGAGGCGCTGATTCCGGGTGGATTGCGCTGTCCGATCAGCCCGCGCTTCCGGCACGAGATCTGGGTCAAGCTGCTCGGCAACGTCGCCTTCAATCCGGCGAGCGTGCTCACGGGCGCAACGCTCGTCGCTATGGCGCGGCACCCAGAGGTGTCGCGCCTCGTGCGCGAGATCATGGCCGAGGTCGAAGCGGTCGCCGGGAAGCTCGGCCTGGAACTGCCGATCTCCATCGATCAGCGCATGGCGGGGGCAGAAAAAGTTGGCGAACACAAGACGTCGATGCTGCAAGATCTCGAAGCTGGCCGGCCGCTCGAAATCGAGGCCGTGGTCGGCGCGGTGGTCGAGCTGGGCGAGAAGCTCGGCGTGCCGATGCCGGCGACGCGGGCCGTGTACGCACTCGTCAAGCTCAAGACGGCATAGAATGCGCGACATCGCGCAGTAAGTAATAGAGCGAACGCGGAGGTCCCGGTGACGGCACAGGCTTCGAACCCGCGGGTAGTCAATCGGTGGCTGCAACTCACCGCGTGCGTGGTGGCGATGGCGGCCATTGCGAACCTGCAGTACGCGTGGACGCTGTTCACGCTTCCCCTCGCCCAGAGTCTCAACGCGAGCCTCACGGCCATCCAGCTCACGTTCACCCTCTTCATCCTTGCCGAGACGTGGCTCGTTCCCGTCGAGGGCTACCTGATCGACAAGTTCGGCGCTCGAATCATCGTCAGCATCAGCAGCCTGTTCGTGGGCGCCGGTTGGGTTGGCTCCGGGTACGCCCAGTCGTTGGGCGGGCTTTACTTCTGGTACGTGCTCGGCGGCATCGGCGCCGGCGCCGTCTACGGCGCGTCGATCGGCACCGCCCTCAAGTGGTTCCCGGATCGCCGCGGTCTCGCGACGGGTCTCACCGCCGGGGCGTACGGCGCCGGCACGGCGCTCACGATCCTGCCCATCAACAACATGATCGACTCGGGCGGCTATCAATCCGCGTTCATCTTCTGGGGCATCGTCCAGGGCATCATCGTGCTGGTCGCCGCGCAGTTCATATTGGCGCCCGCCGAGGGATGGCGACCGGCCGGATGGGTGCGGCCCGCCGCTGGCGCGGGCGGCGTGGCGCAGACGCAGGTGAGCCGCACGCCGTGGGAAATGCTGCGGACCCCCACCTTCTGGCTGCTCTACGTGATGATGACGATGGTCGCGTTCGGCGGCATGATGATGACGGCGCAGCTCAAACCGATCGCCGCGGACTTCGGGATGGACAAGACGATCGTCTGGTTCGGCATCAGTGCGCTCGGGCTCGCGCTCCTCCTCGATCGGATTGTCAACGGCATCTGCCGGCCGTTCTGGGGGTGGGTGTCCGACCACATCGGCCGGTACAACACCATGGCGATCACCTTCTTTCTGGAAGCGATCGCCATCTTCGCCTTACTGCAAATGATGCACCGTCCGGTCTGGTTCATCGTCCTCTCGGGCTTCGTGTACTTCGCCTGGGGCAACATCTATTCGCTCTTCCCGGCGGCGATCGGTGATCTGTTCGGGCCGAAGTACGCGACGACGAACTACGGGATTCAGTACACGGCCAAGGGCACCGCGGCCATTTTCGCGGGCGTCGGCGCCGCGTGGCTGGTCAGCGTGGCCGGATCGTGGACACCGGTTTTCTGGGTGGCGATCGGCTGCGACCTGGTCGCGGCGGTCCTCGCGTACTTCTGGTTGAAACCGCTCGCCGCTCGGACAGCCGGGGAGGTCACCAAGGCCAAACCTCGTGAGGCCGTCGGAGCCGTTTCGTAAGACCCGCCCGCGCCATGCCTCTTGATGTGACCGCCATCGCCCGCGAGCTCTTGTCCGCCTATGACGCGCGGACGGTGGTCGCCTCGCAACCGACTGCACGGGATGCCCAGTTCGACATGACAGCCGCGTACGCCGTCGAGGCCGAGATCGTCCGCCTCGGCCGCGCGCGCGGCCGCCGGCCGGTGGGCCGGAAGGTTGGGCTCGCCAACCGGGCGCTGTGGAAGGTGATGAAGATCGACACGCTGGCGTGGGCCACGATGTACGACGACTCCGTGTGCCACGCCGTCGACGGTCACGCCACGTGGACGCTCGGTCCGCGGCTGTCGCCACGCATCGAGCCCGAGATCGTGTTCAAGCTGAAGTCGGCGCTCACCACCGGCACGGACGATCCCGCCGCGGCGCTCGCGGCGGTCGAGTGGATCGCGCTGGGATTCGAGATCATCGATTGTCCCTTCTCGAACTGGAAGTTCCAGCCCGCGGATTTCGTCGCGGCGTTTGGCTTTCACGCCGGGTTGGTCATTGGCACGCCCGTCGCGGTCACGCCGGACCTCATTCCGATCCTCGCGGAGGCCCTGCCATCGTTCACGCTGCGGCTGTCCCAAGGCGGCGATCTGGTCGAAGAGGGGTCGGGGAGGAACGTGCTGCGGAGTCCGGCGCTGTGTCTCGGCGAACTGGCGGGCGCCGCCGCCCGGCAGTCGAGCTCCACGCCGCTCGCCGCCGGCGAGATCATCACGACGGGCGCGCTCACGGCGCCGCAGCCCATCACGCGTGGAGAGGTCTGGCGCGCGGAGGCTGTCGGGCTCGATCTCGGTCCGCTCACACTCGCTTTCCAATGAGCTCTGGAACCAGAGCCCCGGAACCTCGGAACCTCGGAACCCCCGGAACCCCCGGAACCTTGGTTGCAATGGAGTAACCGCGTTTTCTACAATAGGCAGTTCGACCTGCGCGCCCGTAGCCCAGATGGATAGAGCGCCTGGCTACGAACCAGGAGGTCGCAGGTTCGAGTCCTGCCGGGCGCGCCACTCTCTAGCTGTCAAAGGCCCAGTCAACTTCAAACGTTGAACTTCAAACTTCAAACGTTTGACGTTTCCAGTTTGAAGTTTTCAGTTTCCAATGCCCATCCCATTTTCTCAAGTCGACGCCTTCACCTCCGAGGCCTTCGCCGGCAATCCGGCGGCCGTGTGCCTGCTGCCGTCGCCGCGCGATGCCGAGTGGATGCAGAAGGTCGCGTGCGAGATGAACTTGTCGGAGACGGCATTTCTCGTGAAGCGGCCCGAGGCCGCCGGCGGGGAAGGCGGCTTCGACCTGCGATGGTTCACGCCGGCCGTCGAGGTCGCGCTGTGCGGCCACGCAACGCTGGCCAGCGCGCATGCGCTCTGGGAAGGCGGGCACGTTCCGCGCGGGCAGGTCGCGACGTTTCACACCAAGAGCGGGCGACTCACGGCCGAACGCCGCGGCGACTGGATCGAGCTGAACTTTCCGGCGACGATCGCGGAGCCGGCGGAGCCACCGCCCGGCCTCCTCGACGCCCTCGGCGTCAGGGCGCTCTACGTCGGCAAGAGCCGCTTCGATTACCTCGTCGAAGTCGAGTCCGAAGCGGCCGTGCGGTCGATGCAGCCGAACTTCACCGCACTACGCGCGTTGCCGGTTCGGGGCGTCATCGTCACGGCCGCCGCGACCGCCGCCGGCTGCGACTTCGTCTCACGCTTCTTCGCGCCGGGATCCGGCATCGACGAGGACCCGGTGACGGGGTCCGCGCACTGCTGTCTCACGCCGTACTGGAGCCAGAAGCTGGGCAAAACCGAGTTCGTGGCACGCCAGCTCTCGGCGCGCGGTGGTCTCCTCAAGCTGCGGCTCGACGGCGACCGCGTGCGCCTGGGTGGGCAGGCGGTGACCGTGCTCAGGGGAGAGCTCCTGGTGTGACAAGCGCTGGCATTCTGGGATTCTGAGATTGGGGGATTTGAGGATTCCGGAGCACGATCGATTCATGCGCGAGGCGCTCGCGATGGCGGCGCGGGCGGCCGAGGCCGGCGAAGTCCCCGTCGGCGCCGTCGTCGTCATGGACGGCGAGATCATCGGCCGCGGGTTCAATCAGCCGATCTCGGCGCACGATCCGACCGCGCATGCCGAAATCGTCGCGCTGCGATCCGCCGCCACGCACGCGCGCAACTATCGTCTGAGCGGCGCGACGATGTACGTGACGATCGAGCCGTGCCTGATGTGCACGGGCGCGTTGGTTCATGCGAGAATCGAGACGGTCGTGTACGGCGCGCCGGAGCCCAAGGCGGGCGCGATGGAATCGACCCAGCGCGCGCACGAGCACCCGGCGCTCAACCATCGGATGCGGGTCATCTCGGGCGTGCTGGCGGCGGAGTGTCGAGAGATCGTGCAGAGGTTCTTCAAGGAGCGGCGCTGAACGTTCCGAAGTTTGAGTTTCAAGTTTTGAGTTTGAAGTTTTGAGTTCTCTGCGGAGAGGTACCGAAGTGGTCGTACCGGGATCGCCTCGAAAGCGATTTGTCGCCAAAAGCGGCACGTGGGTTCGAATCCCACCCTCTCCGCCAACCTTCGCCAATCGCTCGCTGCGCTCGCGGCTTCGGTTGGCAGGCCAACCTTCCGAGCGAGCGTTCAGCGAAGTCGGGCGTCTTCCTTGCTTGATCCGGGGGACTTCTCACTCCGCGGACTCGACCGCCGCCTGAATTGACGCCAGCCGGTACACGCCGGCCCCAAGCATCGTCGCGTAGCCCTCGGCGACCAGCGCGCGGTTGCCGAGGTCGGCGTCCGGCCGCGACAGGCCGGTGACCCGGGCCAGCTCGCCGGGAATCGTCATGCCCGCGCCCGTCAGAAACGCGCGAGCGATCTCTCGCAGGGCCGTCGCGCGATCGACGCGCTGGCACAGGGCGTCGGGAAACCGGCCCACGCCGAGCGTCCAGAGGTACGTGAACTTCGACTCGTAGAACACGGCGCTCGGTACGACGAGCATGGCCGCCTGCAGCTCATCGATCGCGCGCGTGAACTTCACCCGATCGCCAATGTGCGAGGCCTCACGCAGATCGGCCGTGCTGATTTCCCACTCACGACGCAGAACCCTGAGGACGGCCTGCGCGTTCCGGCTGAGCCGTCGTTTCTCGGCGGACTTCCGCACGCCCCACAGTGCATGAAAGTGCGGGACCATGCGGGGCGCAAGAAACACGGTACGGCTCTTCGCGAGCTTGGCGTAGTAGACCTTGCCCCGGCGGACGAGCTCGTCCTTGATCTCCCATGTGAGCGACGCTTCCGGGTCCTTCTGCGCCTGGCGGGGCATCACCGCGTCGCGCCGCCCGCAGACGGCGACGTATAACGACGGTCCGGGCCGCCGGGTGTCCGTCAGACAGGCGGCGAAGCCGACCGCGTCGATGAACCGCTCGGCCTCGAACGCCGTCCCGACCTGGCGCGCGCCCTCCCGCCGCCAGCGCTCATCGCGGAACTCCTCGATCTCCGCGGGGACCTGTGGCCTCGGCCTCATTCAGAGATCTTCTACTTGAATCTCCCAATCTCCCAATCCCCCAATTCCGAATTCCACTCACCACACGAATTTGAAGATGCTGGCCGTCGCGCTGCTCGCTGCGGGTGGCTTGCCCGGTTCGGGCACCTTGTAGTTGGCGGGCACGCTCGCCCAATCGGGATAGATGGTCCCGCCGACATAGAAGCCCGGCTTGTTCATGTCAGGTATCTTCGGCACGTACGGGTCCGGCGGCGTGGGCGCATAGATCGAGTACGCGTGCGCCGGCGGGTTGGCCCCGGCCTGATCCGACTGCGGCACCTGCTCGGGCTTGCCGTCGCCGTCGACGTCAGCCTGGATCCACGCCACGTGCAGGAGGCGATGGTACGTCCGGTCGGCAATCATGCCGCGGAGCTGCGCGTTGAATCGCATGATGATCGACTCCCCGTCGGTCAGCGTTCGGCGTATCGCCAGGTGCAGGCGGCGGGTGAGGAGCGGCGTCGATCCCAGCTGCAGCTTCGCTTTCGCTTCCTTGGCATGGTTGTCGGCAATGTACTGCACGGCGAGCTCATCCATCAGCGCGTAGTCTACGCGGTTCGTGAGCAACCGCGAGAGGCTGTCCTCCTCGCTCTGCGAGCGCACGAACGTGGGCCCCGTCTTGCCGATGTCGCCGTACGAGTAGCCCTCGACAATGGCGATCTTCTTGCCCTTCAGCGCGTCCAGCGTCGCCGCCGACACGTTGGCCCCCTTGCGCCCGATCAGGATCAGGCGGTTCTCGAGGTAGGGCTGCGAGTAGAACAGCACTTTCTCGCGCTCGGCGTCTCGCCACGCCGCCGCGCCGCCGTCGAAATCACCGGACAGCAGCGCCGAGGTGAATCGCGCCGGCTCGACGATCGTCGTGGTCGCGGTGACGCCGGCTCGCGCGAGACCGGCTTCGACCAGGTCCAGCGCAAACCGCGGTTGTCCCGGCGCGTTCGTGAACGGAGGCCACGGCGTTGAAACCAGACGCAGCTCTGTGGTTTGTGCAGACGCGGCGAACGATGCCGCGGCAAAGGCGACGACCGTCAAGCTGAGATGAGGACGCATGTCGGCGATCCTCCCTTCCGGCGGAGACTCTTTCCCTGATTCTGCGCCCGAGACGCGTCGATGTCGAACACTCCGCGCCCACGGCGGGTCGTGGCGCGGGCGCCACGTCGCGAGACGATCGCGCCTCAGCCCTCAGGAAACGCCACGACGGTCGCCGGCCGGCCCTGGCATCGGGATTGAGAACTCGTGAGTCTTCGGGCGAGTCCGCCCGGGAGTTTCACGATGAATCCGACCACCGCCGACACAACCCATCCCCGTCCCACACCCCTGCATCCCTATCCGCAGGCGCAGCCGCCCCCGGTGCCGAGGGTGGATGAGGCCACCGAGAAGAAGGAACGGCGGCCGCCGGCCGAGCTGGGCACGGATGCGATTGCCATTCTCGAAGGGCGCACCTTCATGTGCTCCAACGCGTTGGGCGACATCCCCGCGGGCTCGATCGGCGGTCTGCTGCACAACGACACGCGCTTCGTGAGCCGCTGGGAACTGACGATCGCCGGTCAGCCACTCACGCTGCTCAAGTCCGCCGTCGTCGACTACTACTCGGCGTCCTTCTTCCTGACGAATCGAGACATGCCGACGCTGCGAGGCAGCAGCGTGTCCGTGAGGCGCCAGCGCTTTGTCGGCAACGGCGTGGCCGAGCAGATCGTGGTGGCCAACATGTCGTCCGCGCCGGTGCGGCTCGAGATCAGGCTCGCCTGTGGCGCGGACTTCGCCGACCTGTTCGAGGTCAAGGACGTGGTGCGCGACCGCAGCGCCCACATCACTCGCATGCACGACGAGCGCACGCTGCGTTTCCAGTACAAGCCCCCGGACTTTTTCGCAGAGACGGCGATTCGCGTCCGCCGCAGTGGCGTCGTCGACGTCCGCACGCGAGGCGTGGTGAGCGCCACGCCCTCCCGGATCGACGGTGACGATCTGGTCTGGACCATCGAGCTGCAGTCCCGCCGCGCCCTGGTCGCCGAGATCGACGTCGGCCTCCGCGCCAACGGCGACGTGCTCGAACCCGTCCATCACGACTTCGGCGAGCAGCACGCGCCGCTCGAAGGTCCGCTGGCGCACTGGCTCGCGGAGTGCCCGCAATTCGAGTCGGACAACCCAGTGCTCAAGGCCGTGTTTGACAAGTCCATCGTCGATCTCGCCGCACTGCGCGTCAGCGGCACCCTGAAGGGCGAGCCGTACGTGATGCCCGCGGCGGGGCTGCCGTGGTTCATGACGCTGTTCGGCCGCGACACGCTCATCACCTCGCTCCAGACGCTGGCGATTGGTCCCGAGCTCACGCGCGGCGCCCTCCACCTGCTGAGCGAGGCGCAGGGCAAGGTCGTCGACGACTTTCGCGACGAGGAACCCGGGCGAATCCTCCACGAAATCCGCAATGGCGAGCTCACGGTCAGCGGTGAGAAGCCGTACAGCCCGTACTACGGCACGTCCGACGCGACGCCGCTCTGGCTCATCCTGATGGAGAGCTACTGGCGCATCACCGGCGACGGGGACTTTGTCCGCAAACGCTGGGACAAGGTCCTGGCAGCGCTCAACTGGATCGATCGCTACGGCGATCGCGACGGGGACGGCTACATCGAGTACGGGACCAAGTCCCCGCAGGGACTGGGCAACCAGTGCTGGAAGGACTCGTGGGACGGCATTCAGTTCAACGACGGCACGATCCCGTTCTTGCCCATCGCGACGGTGGAGATTCAGGGCTATGTGTACGACGCGAAGCGCCGCGTGGCGGGCATCGCGCGACGCCTTCTCAACGACGACGCGCTGGCCGATCAATTGGAGCGCGAAGCGGACGAGCTCCGCCGCCGCGTCAATCGCGACTTCTGGTCCGACGATCGCGGCGGCTACTACGTGGTCGGCCTCGACGCCGACAAGCGGCCGATCGACTCCATGACGTCGAACATGGGGCACCTGCTGTGGTCGGGGATCGTGCCGGAGGACCGCGCACGCGTCATTGCCACCCATCTGATGTCCGATGCGATGTTCTCGGGGTGGGGCGTGCGCACGCTCTCGACGGACGACCACGGCTACAACCCGATTGGCTACCACTGCGGCACGATCTGGCCGCACGACAACGCGATCGTCGCGGCCGGTCTGGCGCGATACGGATTCCGCGACGAGGCGAACCGCATCGCGACGGCGCAGATCGAGGCGGCGTCGTTCTCCAACTTCCGGCTCCCGGAGGCCTTCGCCGGCTTCGAACGATCGGTCAGTCCCTTCCCGGTGCCGTACCCGACGGCGTGCAGTCCGCAAGCCTGGGCGACCGGTGCGCCCTTCGAGCTCATCCGCGCGATGCTCGGTGCGTACGTGAAGGACGGCGCCCTTCACGTCGACCCGAACATTCCCAAGGTGTTCGGGCGCATCAAGCTGCACAGGATCCACGCGCTCGGGACGCTGTGGGACATCGAGGCGATGGGCACGACCGGACACGTCCGGCTGTCAGGGTAACGGGGGTCAGGCTCGAATGAATCGTCAGCTTGCTGGTTGCAGCCTGCTCGTGATCGTGCTGACAGCAGGGATCTGCCTCGCGCGCGCCGGCCTGGCCACGCAACAGGAGCCGCGGCAGTTCGGCGGCGGATACACCTCGATGGACGCGCGACGCCAGAAGTTCGTCGACAACTGGGTCGCGCGATTCAACGAGGTGACCGGGAGGCAATTCCAGCCGGCCGAGTTCTACGACACCTTCGCCAGACTCTCGGTGAGGACGACGTTCGATGCCGTGACCCACGCGCTGATGACGACGCAGTTGACCGATGCGTCGGGCGCACCGCTGGGCGACGCGCTCGATCTCGTCGAACAGGTGGACTCGGTCAGAGGTCAGGTGATTGGCGCGTCGGGAGATCACCAGTTCCGTCTGTTCGTGCGGCTGAAGGAGACCGCGATCGACACGCTCTTCGCCTCGCAGCAGTTCAAGCGAGCGCCCGACAACACGACCTACCACAAGGGATACCCGGTCAACTTTCGCGGGCTGGGCACGCCCTCGATTCAGGTGTCCGCGGCCCTGGACGGGCGCCGCGCGGACATCGACGTGGACTACCGGAAGTCGAGTTTTCCAGCCGCCATCTTCAACGGGCACCTCACCGCGTCGAATTCCGATGTGCGGGCCGGCAACAACGACGTGCGTCACTCCGCCAAGTGGAGCGGGCTTCAGAACTGGTGGCGCAACTTCTTCGGCATCTCGCTGGGCGGTCCCGCGGATGACCCCATGCCGGCCGCCATGCCGTTCCAGTCCATCCCGCCGCGTGCGGGGAAGAAGCCCGTTGACGTGATGACGGAGGATTTTCTGAAGGCGTGGCTGATCGAGGGCGACATCAAGGCGGCCATGAGCTACGTCTCGGAGCGCGCGTACGCCTGCCTGGCGGTGGACGCCGAGGATCCCGATGCCTTCGATCGAGGCATGGCGCCGTACGTGCTCATGCGCCGGCTCAAGGTCGCGCATGACAAGCTGCGGCGGAGCGCGGACCTCGCCGATCTCGTGGCCGGTGTCCGGCTCGTCATGCCGAGTCTTCGGCTCATCCAACAGCCGCACACGCAGTTTGCGGTCTACGACGTGGCCGACGACCTGGCGGCCGAGTTCGACTGCGAGAGCCGTCTGTCGGTCGGCGTCCCTCGCATCGTCAAACCCGAGTTCGGCCATTACTACGGCGCCGTCTTCTACATCAAAGGTCATGGACCGAAAAAGCCCGTGTCGCTGGCGCTGCTCTGGGCGCGTGAGAATGGGTACCTGAAGATCGTCTCCTGGCAAGTCGAGCCCGAGGCCGACGACACGCCGGTGGTCGCGGCGCCGGCGACGACCACCCCAGTGCGGATCGACGCCGATGCCAGCCTGGTGGAGGCGGCGCACGGTTTCCTGCAGAGCTGGCTCGTCCGCAAGGACTACGATGCCGCGTTCGGCTACCTCGCGCCGAAGAGTTACGGCTGCTACGACCTGTTCCGCCCTCCTGGCGAGCCGGCCGCGACGTCCGTCGAAGACGCCGGCCGCAAGCTGCGCGCTGCACTCGAGCGTTCGGGAAACAAGCTCACCGGCGTGCGCACGCTTGAAGACGTCATCGAAGGCGTGCCGCCAGTGCACCCGCAATCTCAGATCATGGAACACGCGTACTCGCGGGCGTTCTCGCTGACGCGAGTGCCGACCGCCATGGCCGAGGCGTACAGCTGCGATGCGCGTGCCCGCGGCGTCGAGGTCACCGGGCCGCTCCCGTCGGTGTACGGCGAGGTCTTCGGCATGACCCTGCGTTTCCGCACCCAGAGCGGCGAGCCGGCCGTCCTGCGCGTCGCGTGGGTCCGGGAGGGCGGCGCGTGGCGCATCGTCACGTACGACATCGAGGTGCCGTGACCGGTGGCCACGATCACGAGTCACCGTGGGCCGGCCCCATCTGAAGATTCACGGCGTTGCCCGGCCTCCACGTCAGGCGCCGTTGCCGGTGGCACTCCGATTGCGTTGTCCATGCGGTGATGGCGGACCGAAGTTCGGTCCGCCCTACGTCCCTCCGCCAGGGCAGGAGGCGAGACATGGGCACCTTGACCACAGTCGACACCCAGGCGTCCAGCCGCCATGAGTGGATCGCTACTCAAACACTGAACACCCGCTTCGGCACGTTCAACTTCAGCGGCGGCTATCCGACGGCGGAGTCGTCACGCAAGATCGCGACACTCCTGACCTTGAGCCGCGCCGTCGAAGCGTACTTGGCTCACATGCCGGTCGTGTCGTGGTACTCGGTGTGGAGAGGCGTCTCGAAGGCCGGCCGCGGCGTGGCCAACCAGCTCGTCATCTGGGAAAGCCTGATGGATGCGCAGACGCTGCTGCTCACCGGCAACTCGGAGACCGTGTACGGTCTGGCCGCGCTCGACCTGAAACGAGACGGGCCCGTCGTGGTCGAGCTGCCGCCGGGCATGCTGGGGACCATTAGCGATCTCTGGCAGCTCGAGATTCTCGGCATCGGCTCAACGGGCGTGGACAAGGGCGAGGGCGGCAAGGTGCTGTTGCTGCCGCCCGATCACGCCGCGGCGGTGCCCGACGGATACATCGTCGCGCGATCGCGCACCTACCGTGTGGTGCTCGGCGTACGCGGGTTCCTCGTCGACGGCAAGCCCGATCGCGCGGTCGCCGCGATGAAGGAGACCAGGATCTACCCGATCGCGAAGGCCGGCGCGCCACAAGCCATGACGTTCGTCAACGGGTCGGACCAGGAGATCGACACGATCTTTCCGGACACACCGAAGTTCTTCGAGGATCTCGCGGAGATCGTCAACAGCGAACCCGACCGTCTCAGCTCCGAGGAGCTGTTTCAACTGGCCGCGCTCGGCATCGAAAAGGGGAATCCGTTCAAGCCGGATGCGCAGCACCGCGCGCTCTTGGCAGAAGGCGTCCACCTCGCGTCGGCCGTCGCGCGCGCCAACACGTTTGCCTCGAGCGACCCGGCGCGATTGGTCTACCCGGACCGCCGGTGGGAGTCGCTGTTCGTCGGCGGTAGCGTCACGTGGGATGCGCAGGGGTTCGTCAACACCGACCGCCGTGCGGCCTTCGCGTACGCCGCGATTGGCATGTCGCCGGCCATGGCCGACAAAGTGGTGGGCGCGGGCTCGCAGTACCTCTTCACGCCTCACGACGCGGCCGGGGCCTTCCTCGACGGCGGCAAGTCGTACCGGCTGCGGCTGCCGCCGAACATTCCGGTGAAACAGTTCTGGTCGGTGGTGGTCTACGACGCCGTGAGCCGGTCGATGCTGCGCAACGGGCAGCGATTTCCGAGCGTCAGCCAGTACACCGGCCCGCAGGCGAACGCCGACGGATCGATCGACATCTTCTTCGGCCCACACGCGCCACAGGGGCCGGAACAGAACTGGATCAAGACGCTCGAAGGCCGAGGCTGGTTTCCGCTCTTGCGCTTCTACGGCCCACTCGAGCCGTTCTTCGACCACAGCTGGAAGCCGGACGACATCGAACCCGTACGCTAGGCCGCCATTGCGGACCTCCACGCGTTCTTGCGCATACAAGCGCAGACAGAACGCGTGGAGGGTCCAATGGCGTTTTCTCTCAGACACTTCTTGGGCGACAACCCCGATATTTCGGCCCGAATCCGGGCCATTCAGGAGATTTCGGGCCGGGTCCGCACCAGCCAGTACTTCCTGACGCGCGCCTGCAACATCCGGTGCAAGGGCTGCTGGTTCTTCGGATACGGCCTGGACAAGGCGGGCGAGGATCAGCGCGACCTGGCCGAGGTCGACCGCTTTCTGGCCGCGGAAACGGCCCGGGGCGTGACTGCAGCCCTTTTGGTCGGAGGCGAGCCCACGCTCGTGCCGAAAAAGGTTGAACGGTTCGTGAACGCCTTGCCGTATGTGACCGTCGTGACGAACGGCTGGCGGCCGCTGCCCGTCCAGGGGTTCGAGAACGTGGCCGTGGCCGTCTCGGTGTTTGCCGGCTTGAAGTCTGACGACGCGTTTCGCGCGATTCGGCCGGACGGGCAGGCCTTCTCCGGGTTGTTCGACGCGGCGCTCAACAACTATCGGAATGACCCTCGGGTCGGTTTCATCTACGCCATCACCGAACAGGCCGTTGACGAGGTCGTGCCCACGATTCGCCGTATTCAAGACAACGGCAATCAGGTGGTGCTGAGTTATTACCGGTTCTACAAGAGCGTGAACGCGCACGAGAACGAGGCGTCGACCCGGCGGCTGCTCGAGCAGGCGCTGCTGGCCAAGCAGCTCATGCCCGAGACCATCACGAGCACGCCGTACTTGATCGAGACGCTGATCTCCGGGAAGACCGAGTTTGGCACCTTCGGCGCGGAGACCTGCCCGAGCGTCAGCTTCGACCATCCCTCACAGCAGGAACGGGTGAAGAACGGCCATCCCACGCTCCCCGGGTTCCGCGCCTACGCGCAGGACCTGAAGACGGTGAATTCGTGCTGCACCTCCGGCGACTGCGGCAGCTGCCGGGACAGCCAGGCCGTGACGTCCTGGCTGATGGTCAGCGCGCGGAAGTTCTTCACGAGCGAAACCGGCATTCGAAACTGGCTGGAGCTCTGCGAAGGTTACTGGAGCGCGTTCATCTGGTCGCCCTTCCACGCCACGAGACGGGATCATGCGCATCACGAGAACCTCGCGACGGCGTAACGGTCTCGGCACGCTGCAGGCGTGGCGGTACACCGCGGACGCGCCGCGCGGTGCCGTGTTCCTGTGCCCGGCATTGGCGGGGCGCGCCGGCGCGTACGACGCGTTCAGCCGATACTTGTGCCGCCTCGGTCTGAACGTCTGGGTGCCGCAGTATCGACTGGACGCGGGGCTGTCGCTGCGTGACTGGGCGGTCGGCGACACCACCGCCGCGCTGCACGAGTTTCTCGACAGCGCCGGGACGCTGCCGAAGTACGCCGTCGGGCACAGCTTCGGCGGGCTGTTTCTGGGCCTCGCGGCAGAGAACACGCGGTTCGAGAAGCTGCTGCTCGTCGCGAGCCCCCGAGCCAACGTGTGGACGTTCGGCCTCCGGGCAATTCCCAGCGCGGCGTTCAACTTCTACCTCAAGGTCCCGTTGCTCTGGCGATTCCGCCGCGAGGTCTCACTCGAAGGGATTGGCCTCGAGGGGCGCGTGCCGGCGAGAATCGCGGCCGACTGCGCACGACTGATCCGGAGCGTCCGGTTCGACCATGCCCTCGAGGAGCTCGCATTGCCGACGTCACACTTCGAGGGATTCACCGGCGAGTTGCTCTCGCTGTGCTTCAGCGACGATCCGCTCGCCACCGCCGGTCCCACGCGAAGCCTCGCTCTGTCGTTCAAGAACGCCGCGTGCCGGGAGGTGCGACACATCGATCCGGCGGCGTTTCATGTGCCGCGCGTCGCCCACCTGGGTTTCTTTCACCGCCAATGTCAGGAGCGGCTGTGGCCCGCGCTCGTCGATCGCTTTCTGTCGTTCGGGTAGTGGGTCAGGCTGGACGTGCACAGCGCGCCTCCGGGAAGCTGGCCCTCGAAACCCTGTGCCCGCGCGCACTGGGTCACGCGTACGCGTCGGCGTGAGGTTCGTCCGGCGACCGGCACTGGGTCGGGTTGGGAGAGTGGGGCACGCCGACTTGAAGTCGCGCGATGCGCGAAGCATGAAACCGACGCGCAAGGAGCTCAGGTTTCGAGCGCGACGTGCGTCGGCCAGCGAAGGCTGGCCGAGTAGTCAGAATGGAACGACCGGCTCCGATTCGCAGCGCGTGGATTACGCTGCGAGTTTGGAGACTGCGCAGTGCAGAGCCACATGCGAAGGAGCCGGTCATGAACAACGTACGATTTGTGGGTC
>Ga0137427_10000371_pt1 | contig 23976 bp, 17 predicted proteins | sample EasRivERMZT700_2_FD_102309 | JGI IMG/M metagenome (GOLD analysis project Ga0137427, IMG submission 102309) | Soil microbial communities from meander-bound floodplain in the East River, Colorado, USA - East River MetaG ERMZT700_2 | ecosystem: Environmental > Terrestrial > Soil > Floodplain ...
CTCAAGGAGGCCGAGAGCTATGCCTGGCTGGCCTTCGACAGCCTATTAGCGGGAGCACAAGGAATCCGCTCCACATCCGCACAAAGGCATTTAATTTGGGAATCGCCGGAGTTTCGCGTCGACATGATGGTCGAATCGGCGAACCGGCAGAATGTCCTACTCATCGGCCAGCTAACTGCGAAACGTCGGACGCCGGCGTCCGAGTCGGCCGGAGCTGTGGTCGAAGCGAAAGTCGGCGACAGCGTTTTTAGCGCTGAACTCAACTCGATTGGTGAGTTCGTCGTCTCGGTTGGGCGCCTGCCACAGAACGATCCGATAGAAGTGCTCTTCCGGCTTCCGGACCGGCCTTTGCTAACTCTCTTAATTCCGTTTTAGACATGTGAGCCTGATAGACGAGATCCGCGAAATTGTCCAGGAGGTCGCTCAATTGCTCGACACGAATCCCAGGCAAGCTTTGGAACGTGCAGAGGCCGCAACCCGCATGGCTACCGAGTCCGGTGATCCTCTTGCCGCGGGACTCGCTTTGAGAGCGAAGGGCGCGGCATTCTCGCGTTGTTATGAAAACCAGGCAGCAGTCGAATGCTTCGATGAATCCCTGAAGATATTTGAGGAGGCTGGTGAAGCGTTCGAAGCAACGAAAACACGGATGAATCGAATCAATGCGTACATGGTCCTTTCGCGCTTCGACGAGGCGCTGGCGGATTCGCGTGCGGTAACTGCGGCATATCGCGAGGCTGGAGAAGAGCATCGTCTTGCAAAGCATCTGATCAATACCGGAGCGATTTTTTTCAGGCTCGATCGATTCCAGGAGGATCTGGAGTGTCTGGATCAGGCTGAGATGCTCCTCAAACGAATCGGCGAGGTTCGAGAGATTGCCAACGTCTATTTGAATCGAGCAGTGACTCTGACTTCGCTCAATCAGACCGATGAAGCATTGGACTTCTATGTGATGGCGAGGCAGGCAGCGTTCGACCACAATCTGCCGGCAGTCGCCGCGCAAGCGGATTACAACATCTGCTATCTCTATTTCATGCGTGGCCAGTACTCGACAGCCCTGGATGGGTTGAGTCGAGTGCAGGAGAAGATGGTTGCGCTCGGTGATCGCTGGCATGTGGCGCTCTGCGATCTGGACCGAGCCGAAATCTATCTAAAGCTCAACCTGCATTCGGACGCGTTTGAACTCGCTTCGGCTGCAAAGACGGTATTCGAGGCATTGCCGATGCGCTACGAAGCCGGCAAAGCAACTGTATTGATGGCGGTCGCGAACAGCTCCATGGGAAAAGCCTCTGCGGCCAGAAGCCTTTTCGAGGAAGCCCGGCGCATTTTTGAAGCTGATCAGAACGGGATTTGGCTGGCCACGGTTGATCTGTACGAAGTCGCCCTCGACCTCAACACAAATCAGCAGCGCGATACGGAGCAAGTCTTGAATGAGGCGTTCGACGCTTTCAAGAAAGCCGGCCTTCACGGCAAGGCAGTCCAGGCAGCTTTGCTCTGCGCCCGTTCGTCCATGAAGCGCGGAGCGCCATGGGAAGCGCTTCAAAACGTGGCGCGCGCTCAGGGAATCCTCGATAAAGCCCCGACGGCATGGCTCACGGCTGAGGTCTGTCAGGTGGCCGGCGATGCTCTGGAATCAATCGGGGATCAAGAGGCCGCGTTGCATGTATATACACGAGGTATCCATGAGCTCGAATGTCTACGGGGGAACATAGGTGTGGACTATCTGCGTTCTATGTTCTTCGAGGACAAGCTCGGGCTGTACGAGTCGCTGATCGCAGCGGAATTGAAATTAGGAAGGCGGCCGTCTGAAGTGTTCGACACCGTGGAACGGGCGAAATCCCGAACGCTGCTCGATCACGTTGCTTCGAGCGCCGAAGCTTCTCCGGATGCGTCCACGGCCAACGTTGATAAATTACGGAAGCTCCGCGAGGAACTCAATTGGCACTATAAGCGGTTTGCTTCGCAGGAAGAGAGAATCCATCCTTCTACCGACGTCGATATTCAATGGCTCGCGCACGAAATTCGCAGACGCGAAGAGCACTTCCGCCAACTCCTGCGGGATGCTCCGTCAAATGCGAAGACCCTTCAGCAAACTGTGACCCCATTCAAGCTGGAGCAGATCCAGAGTGTCATTCCGACTCGCACCAGAATCGTTGAATACTTTGAAGTCAAAGGCAAGATCACCGCTCTCGTTGTGTCGGGTGAGGATCTACGTATCTCGGAACCCCTCTGCTCAACAGATGAGATTCTGCGCATCTGTCGCCTTCTCAGTTTTCAGATCAACCGCATGGCCACCCCACCAGAAGTGGGCTCGCACTTTGCTTCAGAGCAGCTGGAATCCACCAACCTGCATTTGAGTGAACTTTATGGCTTTCTGATCCGGCCGCTGGAAATGTTGATCGACGACTGTGACGCGCTGGTTCTGGTACCGCACGGCTTTCTCCATCATGTTCCATTACACGCAGCATTCGATGGCACTCAATACCTCATCGACAAGTACGTTGTTACATACGCTCCCAGCGCCAGTGTGTTTCGTTCGTGTATGTTGACGTCGTCTCGCCCCTCCGGAGGTCCCCTGGTCGTAGGGCTGGCGGATCGGCGGTCACCCTGGACCGAGCACGAAGCGCGTCAAGTGGCGGACCTGTTTACGGATTCACAATTACTGCTCGGCGCAACGGCGACTCAGGCGAATGTCTTTTCCAGTGCTCCTTCAGCAAGCATCGTTCACATCGCCAGTCACGGACGGTTCCGTCCGGACAACGCCATCTTCAGCTCTATCGAGCTCAGTGATACACCTCTAAGTCTGTTCGACATCTCCCGGCTTCGCCTGTCGGCGCAGTTAGTCGTTCTCAGCGGCTGCAGTACGGGAATGAGCACCGTTCTTCCCGGCGACGAGCAGTTCGGGCTTGCCAGAGGATTCCTTTACGCCGGCTGTCCCGCTGTCGTGGCCAGTTTGTGGAACGTTAACGATCTGAAAAGCGCCGAATTGATGGTGTACTTCTATCGGAATCTCATGGCCGCGCACACGAAGGGACAGAGCTTACAGTTGGCCATGAAAGCGATCCGCAAGCAATCCCCGCATCCTTACTACTGGGCGCCATTCGTTCTATTAGGCAAGTCAAGCTAGAGATGCAGGATTCGTTCAATTTCGAAATTCTGTTCCCGGAATGCCCCCACTACCGTGGTAAGTCGGATCGCCAGTAGAGAACTCGGGATCCACTGATCCGTCTGCTGTCCTGCGCATTCACAATGCTTCAGCAACTCTTACTGCTTGGTATCACACCTGCCCGAAGGCCTTCCTGGAATGCTGACGGTCTCTTCTAACCGTCGCCCCGTAGATCTCCGTACACAAGGGAAGGATGAAGCCGAATGAGCGGCTACAAAGCACTGGTCTTCAGAATGATGATCGTGACGGTCATCGGCGTGTTGAGTCTGACTGCGGCAAGAGCACCGGTTGATGAGTTGATTGTGAGTTGTTCCAGTGAAGTATTGGTACAGCTGCAATCGAGGTTTGGCGCCGCCATCATCGATGCGATTCCAACCGCCGATGCTTATCTGATCGCTGTGCCATCAAAGGTTGGTTTAGCACAGCTCAGGTCGGTTAACGACGGATTACGCATCAGCTCGAATTTCGGACTTGAAATGGCCGACGTCTTTCAGCAGCCGGGCGTCACCAGTTCATTGCGGTGGCAATGGGTGCCCTTCCATACATCTCGAGCACCGAGATTCTATCTAGGGCAGAAAGCCGCATCCACGATCGAGGTTTTGAAAGCGCATAGATTCAGCACAGGCTTGCGGAGCGTCGTCGCCTTAATTGATACCGGCATTGACGACACTCATCCAGTTCTGGAAAACAGTGTGGTGGCTGGAAGGAACTACATCAGTTCCGGCCCGGCCTCGGAGTGGAACGACCCGGTCGTTGACCAAAGCCATTCCACCGTGTTCGACCTCCTTCAAAGTCACTCGACCGTATTCGACCTCACGCAAGGGCCCTCGGCGTTTGAAGTACTTCGCGGTAACGTCGGCGTGTTGTTCATTAGCAATGCTTACGGGTCTTTCGGATCCGGATCGCTGCCGGCAGCTTTCGGCCACGGAACGATGACGGCGGGACTGGTTCATCTCATGGCGCCCAATGCGCAGCTGATGCCCATGAAAGCCTTCGATGCCGATGGCCGAGCACGACTTTGGAATGTGATTCGCGCGGTTCGAGATGCCGTCGATATGGGCGCGCATGTCATCAACATGAGCTTCTCAGCTCCGAACGACAGGGCCACGGCGGAACTTTTCGAGAGACTTGCCGTACGCTACGCGAAGAAAGCCGACGTTGCCCTGGTTGCGGCCGCAGGCAATTCCGGTCTGGAGGTTGAGGTTATACCGGCCTCGATCGATCCGGTCGATGCGATCGCGGCCGTTAACGAATCGGACGTCAAAGCTGCCTTCTCGAATTACGGCAGACATATCTCCCTCACAGCGCCAGGATCCGGGATCATCACAACTTATCCCGGCGCCTTCGCGACTGTCAGTGGGACATCTTTTTCCTCCGCATTTGTCAGCGGTTTGTACGGGCTTCTTAAGGAAGATGGAATCGACGGCTCGAGAGCCCGGCACGCGATCGAACGCGGCGCCGACTCCGTTCAGGAAGTCAACGAGCCTTCACTCAAACACAAGTTGGGGAAAGGACGAATCAACGCCTTCCAAACACTGTCGCGATGTGGCAAACACTTTGAGGCCAGAGCATGTAACTGAATCAGAAGCTGGACGACCGTGCGAGCCACATTTCACGAACAACGGACATTACAGCTTCCACGGAAATGCGCTCAATCGGTTCGGCCCAGAGATACCGGCTCTGAGGGCTGAACGGCTTGTAGTGTTGCGGGGAACTCCGACTGAACAACCCAAGCGTCGGAACGCCGACCGCCGGGCCGATGTGCATCGGACCGCTATCATTGCTGACGAGCAGACGCAGGGAGCTGATCGCCGCAACAAGCTCGGCAAGGTCGGGACTCGGCAACACGATCACGCGGTCGCGATTTTGCAGCCTTCTCAGAATGTCCTCCGTCAAAGCCTGCTCTTCGCTTGAACGTCCGCCAATCAGGACTACCGGGCTGTCAAACTCCCTGACGATCTGATCCGCCAATGAGGCAAATCTCTCCGCCGACCACAGATGATCGCGGGCGCGCGCACCTACGTAAAACCCAACCATTGAACCCTGAGGTAACGCCTCGCGCATGGTGTTTCTGGCCGCAGCCGTGGGTTCTAGTAAACGGATCGATCCGGAAGAGCCAGGCGTTCCGAGCTGAATCGCATCCGCGAGGCGCAGAAACATCTCCGCCACGTGGATCGCTTTGTCTTCCTCTACCGGCGGCTGATTGAAACAGAACGAAAGGTAAGTTTCGTTAAAACGACGGATCGCAATCCGGTTTCGCGCCCGGGAGAGTCCGGCCATCAGTTGAGTTTCCGTAAAGCTGTGAAAGTCGACGATGAGATCGAAGCGCCGGCGCCGGATGCTGCGGAGGAGTCTCATCAGCGCGGCGATCGCCAGCAGCTTGTTGCCGTCGCGCATCTCGAGACGATTGATGGGAATGACTTCATCGATGACCGGGGATAGCTGAGCGAGAGGCGCGTATCGATGGTCGGTCAGCAACGTGAGGCGGCATCCCGGTATGCGCTGCTTCAGTGCGGCAATTGCCGGCAGCAACAGGATAATGTCCCCGAGCCGTCCGAGCCGTACAACAAGAACCTCCCGAATGGCACCGAGAGCACGCATCGTCGAGAGTGTGGCACGCGCGAACGATCGGCCGCAAGACCGGCGTGTTTCGGGACATTTGGGGTCAGACGTATCTGGCACCTACGGTGCCAGATACGTCTGACCCCAAAATGGGAGCAATACCGCGACCGTCAGCATTGAAGCAATAATGACGACCCGCTGCGCCCGGGTCACGTCGATTTCTCTGCCGCCTTCGGGATCGGAGGGATCGCCCAGCCACAACGTGGTAACCAAAGCGTCGTCTTTCCAGATTGGACCGATCAACCGACATTGCAGAACGCCGGCTATAGTCGCTTCGCTCCACCCGGGATTGGGGCCGGGCACGACCTGATGTTGCTTGAGCCCAACGCCCAGGCCTTTGCGGCACGAACAGCCACGCACGAACAACGCAGACAGACTGAGTACGACCCAAGCCAGACGAGCGGGCAGATAGTTCATCAGGTCATCGAGTCTGGCCCCACACCACCCAAACCGAAGATAGCGGGGCGTTTTGTAACCGACCATCGAATCCATCGTGCTGGCGACCTTGAACAGAAGCAGTCCCGGGAGTCCGGCCAACGCGTACCAAAACACGGCGCCCAAAAACCCGTCCACAAAGTTTTCGCTGAGACTCTCTATCGCCGCGCGTCGGCACCCGGCAACATCCATCCTGGCCGTATCCCTGCCAACCATCCGGCTGATCGCCGCGCGTGCGCCAGTGAGATCCTCTTGCCGAGTCGCTTGTTGTACGGCCCGAACGTGATCGAACAAGTCACGCAAGGCGAGCAGAGCGTAAACCAGCGCTACCTGGACCAGGACAGCCGCAGTCGTGTTCCACATGGCGAGCTGGTAAACGAGCCAACTCGGCAGAAGAACCCAGGTTAGTGCGAGCAGCAGGAAGAGGAGGCAGCCACCGACGTAACCATCGAGACCTGAAGATCGCAGGAGCTTTTCGAATGTGGACAGGGTTTTTCCCATGAGTCGGATCGGATGCAATGAGTACACGGGATCACCCAGAGTGGCGTCGAGCAGCACTGCGCTGACGAGAACTACCGGCGAAGGAGCTAGTCCGTCGAGGACCATTTCGCTGTCCAACCCAAGGCAACGGCGTCGTAGATCGCGTCAAGCGGCCGGGCCATGTTTACGTCAATCTGCTTCCAGAAAGTGTGCCAGCTTTCACATCGCGCCGACAATGACGCCGCCATGGTCGCGGCCTGCTGTCTTAATACATCTCGCGCCGCCGATGCGGGGAGGGCCCCATACCGGACCCTGTCCCAGACACCCGCAAATGCGTAAGCCGCAGCCGCGACCTGAACCTCATGGAGAACCGAGACTCTGTTCTTGTGAAATAGCTCCATCGAGCGCTCACTGAGCCGCGTCTTCATGGCATCGAGTAAAGACTGTTCGGAAAACCCAAATCGGCGCAGAGCATGGACGATGCTGCGGGTCAACGAAGGCTCCAATCCGTTCTGCCAGCGCAACGCCTGCTTCGTCGCCTGACGAACGGAATCCCCCAACAGTTCTCCCAGCTTCGCGTGTGGACTGGCCGACGTGTACGCGTACGCGCCATCGACAATCGGCGTCGCAATGCAGATCTGATCCGTGCCAGTGCCGGTCGCAAGATCCTGCGAGTATCGGCTCGATACGCCGAGCGCCATCAGGGCAGCCGTCTTCCCTTCCGTCACGGTAATCAACGCACGAACCTGGGTCTCCGGCTTCAGCGGACGATTGACGACGACAATGGTGTTGATCGTTCCCATTACTTCCGGAAGCTTATTCCAGCCCTGTGGAGTCTCAGCCCATTTCGCCGGATCGCCGGCGCAGGATGCGTTTCCTTCGACGCCAGCAGTGACGATGGCGTCCACACGAAGATCCTCGAATAGGGCGGACTCGTGGGCGGCGTAAATCATGTTGGCTGCCGTTCCCATCACGGCGGTATGTGCCCCGGACAACTCCAGTTCCTTGCACACAGCGTGATGATAGCCATCCTGACCGAGCTTCGTGATCTCTTCGAATCGTTCCGTGTGGCCGGTCGCTTCGCAGCTTTGATGATTCACGAGATAACCGATCTCCGTGTTCAGGCCACCGACACAGGATGACGTGCTGAGAACCCGATGCCGGCCGCTGAGTTCAACGACGACAAAACGGCCTTGTCGGTAAGTGTAGAAGGTCGGACCGGCAAACCAGGAGGACGATTTCCAAAACTTCTCGATCGGTCGTGTCATAAGGTCTCCTGAAGGCTTTGCCCAACCAATCGGAACGGTGGCAAAAATTCGGGGTCAGACAGCCAATGATTCGGGTCTGGCACTTGTTTTAACAGTTTTACGTGCCTGACCCCGAATTCATTGGTGTCAGACCCCACCGTTCCGATTCGTTGGGCAAAGCCGTTTAGCCGGCATACGACGTCCCATCCAGGCGGCCGGCCGTGATGAAAACTACCATGCCCTCGACCACCGGGATCCGCCTTTGCTGTCTTCGCGCAATCTGGAATCGACGCCCTGTTCGACTTCGATCAAACGACCGAAGAGCCACAGCAAATCGGAGAGACGGTTCAAATAACGCAGCACGTTCGGCTGAATGGCGATACCTTCGCGCGTCAAACGAACGGTATAGCGCTCGGCACGCCGGCAGATCGTTCGCGACACATCACAGGCGGCGGAAACGACGTCGGAGCCGGGCAGCGACCAATCCGAAAGAAGGCCCTCGATGGCTTCAATCCGATGCACTTCTCCGGTGAGTCGGTCGACCATCGCATCCGGAATCTCCGGTATCGGTTTGCCGCTTTCCGGTGGCGTGGCGATCGCGGACCCAACCTGAAAGAGCTCACGCTGAACGGACTTCGTGAACTCGGCAATCTGCTCGTTCTTGCATAAAGATCGGGCGAATCCGAGTTGGGAGATCAACTCGTCGATGGTGCCGTAGGTCTCGACTCGAAGATCTGCTTTTGAAATTCGAATTCCGCCCGGAAGGCTGGTTTCTCCTGCATCACCACGCTGCGTCGAGATCGACATACTGAAACTCCTTAATGGGTTATTGCCTCATGGACTTCGCGAACACCGACAGGTCTGCGAAACTTTCACCGGTCTGTTGAGCGTTGCAGGCTGTGGCGTGCCAGCGCCGGCCATGCGCCTCGACGACGACCTTTAACACTGCGGGTTCGGTTAGAACAATCGCGTAACCTTCCCTTTCCAGAACGCCACGGGCGAGAGCGGCTCCCAGACCGTCGCCCTTCACCATGGCTCTTCCCCGAGTGCCGGCTACCGGACGAAAGACGCGCTCTTCAGGACGGAAGGAAATGCCTTCACCTTGAAACGCGGATTCGATACTTCCGTCCATGATGACGTCTTCGGGAGCTCCGGAACAAAAGCGGCCCTCCGGCATCGCAAGCCAAACGGTGTCGGCCATGCGCAGGGCAAGTTCCAGATCGTGGGTGGAAATCACGACGGCGAGATCTTCCTCGCGCGCCAGGACTCGTAACAAACCCATGATTTCGACCTTCGATGGAACATCGAGAAACGCGGTCGGTTCATCGAGAATCAGGATCACGGGTTCCTGCGCGAGCGCCCTCGCGATCATGAGGCGCTGGCGTTCGCCGTCCGACAGTTTGTTGCAGTCGCGGCCGGCAAGATGTGCCGCGCCCGCCGCCTCCATGGCCCAATTCACGACTTCGTGGTCGCGAACGTCCAATCGCCCCGCCCATCCCAGATGTGGATAGCGTCCCAGTTCGACGATCTGACGGCCCGATAGTGCTCCGACGGCTACTCGCTCCGTCAGAACAACTCCGATTCGCCGGGCGAGTTCAATCTGGCTGAGCTTGCGGATGTCGCTGCCATCCACGTTTACAGATCCGGCCAGCGGAAGCTGGATTCGGGAAATCGTTCGCAGCAGCGTGGATTTGCCAATGCCGTTAGGACCGAGCAGGCAAACCAGTTCACCCGCATGAACAGCAATGTTCAAGCCGCTCAGAACGGAGCACTGATGGTTCCGGAATCGATAACCAACCGTGAGGTCGATAGTATGTAGCGCCGCGGTTGCAGTCATGCCGTGAACACTCCGCGATTGCTTCGGAGCAGCACCGCGACAACGATCGGCGCACCGATCAGCGAAGTCACGGCGTTCAGAGGAAGCACGCCTTTGTCGCCAGGCAGCAGACAGACGATCTGGGCGGTGAGTGCGACGATGCCGCCCATCAAAACGACGGCTGGAATCAGTGCGCGATGGTCGGAAGTGCCGAGCAGCACGCGGCACAGGTGCGGTATCGCGATACCGAGAAAAAGGATCGGGCCACAAAACGCCGTCACGACGCCGCCGAGCATCGATGCGGCGATCATCGTGATGAAACGCATCCGGCGCACCGAGAGCCCCATCGATTGAGCGTAATTCTCCCCAAGCAGCAGGGCGTTAAGCTGCTTGGTTGTTGCCCATGAGATCGCTATGCCGATGACGATCACCGGCGCGAAGATACGCAGCCTTTCCCACGTCACACCTGAAAACGATCCGAATCCCCATGCCACCCAGCGCTGAAGCTGATCGGGCGCGGTGCCCGCCAGCAGGATAGTCACGAACGCCGAAGTGCCGTATCCGAACATGAGACCAAGGATCAAGACCGTTGTCGGATTCTGTACACGCGTGGATAGTCCAAGAACAAACGTCAGCGAAATGCCAGCGCCGACGATCGCGGCCATCGTAACCAATACATCTTCGGCCAGACCGATGCCGCTGCCAAATACTCCCGCAACCGTGGCGCTGCCGCCGAGGACGACTAATGCCACACCGAGGCTGGCTCCCGCAGAAATCCCCAGGACAAAAGGATCGGCCAGCGCGTTGCGGAACAGTGTCTGCATCTGAAGTCCGGCAATTCCCAGGGCGGCGCCTGCCAATATCGCCGTCAAGGATCGCGGCAGCCGAACATCTCTAATGATGACCTCTGTCGAACGGGCTACGTTTTCACCGGTCAAGGCAGAGATGACGTCGTGAAGCGGAATTCGGATCGAACCGAGAGCAATCGACAATAAGAAAACACAACCCAGAGCTACCGCAAGTCCGGCAATGGCCATCGCCGCGCGAGAACGCGGAGACCTGATGGTATCGAAGTCTTTTTCAAATGCTGGTGAGGACCGTGGCATGCGCCGAATACGGGTCTTCATTTCGATTTTTTGGGCACCTGAAGGTACCACTGGAATTCATGATCCGCGGCGAGTTCGGGGTGGAAGATCTTGATCAAATCCGCGAGGATCAGATCAGGCCGCGCAATACCCCTGGCCCAATAGTCGTTGGTTCCTCCGGGCTTGTCGCGCCTGTTGTACGACCAGACCTGTCCTGCTCGAAACGACTTGAACTCGTTGTAACGGGGTTCATCTGCCAACATCGCGGAAAGGTCCTTCCATGGACCGCCATTGATCCAGTAGTCCGCTTCCGCGGCTCGCGTGAGCGCAGCTTCAATATCAATCGTCGCCGAACCGGTTTGTTCGACGTCCGACCACACATAGTCGGCTCCGGCATCGTCGATCAACTCGGCTACATAGGAACGGCCTCCGGAAACGATATAGTTACCTTGAAAGACACCGCCGGTCGTCACTTTGGGCCGCCCCTCTTTTGAAACCTTCGCCGTGCGATCCTTCCAGGATCGATACGCATCCCGAATCACCACAAAGCGCTCTTCCGCTTTCTCTTCTTCGTTCAAATAGAGGGCAATGTACTTGATCCATTCGGCACGTCCAAGCGGTGTCTGGTCCAGCCAATCCGCATTCACAACGACTGGCACGCCGCCGTTTCGAATAGTGGCAAAGACGGGATCATCATTTCGGCCGGCCATCAGAATCGTCGGCCCAGCGGCAATCACCCGTTCCGCATTGATCATGCCATTTGCGGCAAAATCCGAAACCTGTCCGGATTTGATTCTGTCGATGACCTCGTTGTGGACAGCATATTGGGCGGAAGCAATTCCGGTGAGGGCATCGATGCGGCCCAGGTCGATGAGTGCTTGATCGTGCGTCGTCGATTCGGAAAAAAGGGAAACGATGGGGACGGGAATAATCGGCGCTGACGCCAGTTTACCGCCGAGCGTCGGATTGGGAGCGCCGCATTGCAGCAGAACATAAGACTCCGCCCCACTTCCCTGCGAAGCCTGATGTACCGTGACGACCTTATATGAGTTGTGGTACTCGACCGAGAAGTTCCTGGCGAACTCCAGCGTCACCTTCTTCGGGAAGTAGTCCTTCACGGCGTCGAAATTCTCAATGCAACCCCGCGCGACATTCGACAGCAACGGCAGGTCTTCAGATCGCCGATCGCAGGCTGCGACCACCAACAGCAGCGCGAAAATCGTCAAACCCGTAAAGCTGTGCCGCGGGCTAAAGCCACGCGGCCTACGAAGTCTTCGTGTTTCATGGGTTATCAAGAATTTAGGGTCCATCTGTAGGCCGCGTGGCTTTAGCCCGCGGCACAATTTTCCATCGCGACCGGTCATCTTTCGACTCTGGCATTGAAACGTATACCGGCGACAATAGCTCGCGGTAGACCGGGATAGCCGAGGGCGCTCTCCCACTGCGTGTCAGTTAGATTGTCGCCCCGCACGAAAACGGACATCGACGGATTCGCACGCACACTCACCCCAAGACCGAAGACGGTATAGCCGGGATTCACAGTGATATCCGTCGTCATAGCCGCGGGACGACCGGCGTTCGGAATGGTGCGCAAAGACAAAAAGCTGTTGTCATGTCGGTCTCCGACTAGGCGTGCGTTCAAATCGACCGTAACGAGCCCGGCGGCATAAGCCATCCGAAACGTCCCCGAGTTCTTCGGCCGACGCAGCAACGGCTGTCCCGGTTGAAATTGTTGACTGGTGCTCTGGTTGGTCACGACTTCTGTATTGACCATCGCATAGGTGGCCGCGCCAGTGAAACCAGCCAGTGGTTTCTGCATCGACGCTTCAACTTCCCAGCCGTGCGCCTTCGACCCATCGATATTGATGTATTCCGGCACGCCATCTCCCACAACTCCGGAACGAAACGAAATCTGGTCCAGAAATTTGTTGTAGAAATAAGTGATCACGCTACGGAACCGCTGATCAACGAAGGTCGCCTCGACACCAATGTCGGCAGAGCGGGCGCGCTCGACCTTGATGCCCGGGTTGGGATCGGCAAACGATCCGCCGAAGCGTTCCGCGAATGTCGCGGACTTGACTCCTTTGCCCAGATTCCCGAACGCCTTCACAGAAGACACGGACCCGGAATTGAAAGGCAGGAGATAGCCACCCAACGACAACTTGGGACTGACGAACGTGCTATAGCTTTCTTTGTTATCCACACGTATGCCGAGGGTGAGGAACCATCGCTCGGCGAACGTCGACTGCTGGTGAATGAACAGCGCGTAGTTATCGAGATCGAAACCGGTGACCAGTGGACTGACTTCACGCTCCCACTCGTAACCGGCGCTGAGACGCTGTCCCTTCGCCCACCAGTAGTCACCCTGATAGCGGATCGCCGGGCGACGGAACATCGCCGGACATGAAGGCGCGACGCATGGGCTATTGAAGGTAAAGTCCGCGGTGGTTCTGGATGCAAGAAACTGACCGGGAGCAGGTGTGGCGCCAGCCGCTACGAGTTGATTGAGTTCGGTCTGCCCGATGAGCCGCACCAATCGCGATCCGTTTGGGAAGATCGCGTTGGGAGTCCCTTGCAGAATGGCATACGTACTAAACGGTGCATCCAACACGTTGTCCGCAGAGGTGGACCGGTTGCGAAAGTAGTTGAAGGATCCGCTGCCTGTAAAGCGTTGACCGATCGCATGGGCCAAGGTCGCGTACAGCGTCAAATCCTCGGTGTCATACGAACTTCCGGTATCCCTGGATCCGTATGCAATTGGACCGGGTGAGCGCCCTTCAGCCTGGCTGTAACGCAGACCGGTGCGCACGCTGGCTCGACTGCCGATCGTAAAGCCGACACCACCGTCGAGAGCTTTCTGCTCGAAACGATCTTTCTCCGAAAGAATGTCGGAGAAAGCTCCGTCGGAACGCCGATGAGTGAAGCCTATTTGGTAATCCAGACGGTTACGAGCGCCGCCACTGAGTCTGAAACCACCTCGCCAGGTGTTGAACGAACCTCCTTCCAGCGAACCATCGATGCGAACCGGATCCGTCGCTCGCGCTCGGTTGGTAAACACCTGCACCACGGCTCCCATCGCATCCGCTCCCCACAAGGCGGACTGCGCACCGCGAACAACCTCGACGCGATCAATTTCACTCGAAGCAATGCGACTGAAATCAAAGCGCCCGCCGTCAAGGTTGGCGCGAACCCCATCGATCAGCACCACGTTGTAGTCCGAGTCACCGCCGCGCGAAAAGAGCGATGTCAGCGCTCCCTCGCGTCCAGTGCCTTCGACAGCAAGGCCAGGAACAAAGCGAACAGCGTCTGCCAGCGACGTGCTTCCGAGCGCCTGAATATCGGCTGCAGTCACAACCGATACGGCCTGAGTAAGATCGGATCGACTCTCGGCCCCCCGCGAAGCTGTAACGACGAGGGTGTCCGATATCCCGCCAACCTGAAGTGTGATATCGCGTGTGACAGCACTTTCCGACCCTCGCATCCGGACGACTTGTTCGGCAAAACCTTCACGCCGGACCCGCAATTCATAAGGACCGCGTGGAACTGGTTCCAGTCGATATTGTCCATCCGTACCACTGGTCGTCGTCGCCACAGTAATCCCAGCCGCTACGAGGTCTATTGAAGCAGCAGGTACGACCGCGCCCGAAGGATCAAGAATTTTGCCGGTCAAAACGGCTGAATCCGGGTGCTGCGCCGACAAGGCCGAAGCATCGGCATGAACGACGATAAAACAAATGGAAATCAGAACAATCAAAGTGCAACGCAAGTTGCACGCTCTGTTTACTCTGGTCAAGATTGGGCTCCTTTGAGGAGCCTTCGCCGGCAAGTGGGCGCCACAGTTCAAAACGATTGAATTTGGGAGATTCTGAAGTGATTGTAGCTGCATCCAGCCTTTTGCCTCGAAGGCTTGCTTGTGAAATTGGCGTTGCGATCGCCAGACACCGACAGGTCTTCGGACTTGCAGGCTGTGGACTTTACCTACCGGTCGTTGCTTCCCAACCCCACACGTCGTGGGGCAGTGCATACATTACGACTTTCGTTCCTGCTTACCGCTGCGGGACAGCTCCGGATTCACACCGGATTCCCTATTAAGGCCACCAAGGCCATCGGTTTCGAATGAGAAGCTAGCATACAAATGGAAGCACTGACAATCGGCGTCTCTATATGCGGAAAGGTGCAGATGAGCATTTTTCGAAATGGGACACGCGTCACGTGTCACAACTGTCTTACTTTTTTTCGACTCTGAAGTAGTAACTGGCGATCTCTTCCGCTTCGTTCGAAGAGGCGACGCCATACAGCTTGACGATATAGTCTCTGCTGATAAGCCGAGAGGCAGGAAAGCTTAGAATGACCGCCTTTCCGGAGGCTGTGGACTGCAACTGCAGACGGTCCTTTGCCACTACTTCCTCTCCTTCAGTGGTCCGGAGCAACGCGCGGAAGCGGCTATAGTCCGTCGGCTCAGAATAGAGTTCCAGATTAACCTGACTTGCCGACTCGATGGTCAATCTGGGTGTTTCGTCTGAGTTTCGTGTCAACGTCGAGGTCAGGACGAAGGTCGCGACTTGGATTGGTGTTGCCGGACTGGGCTGGGGCGCGACTGGTTGGACGGGTTCCGGAGTGCGTATCACTGTATTTGTTGGGCCTGGGTCTTGACGGTTCATCATCAAGAAACTGCCACCGGCGAGGATGACAATCGCAGCCGTGACGTACAGAAGTGCAGGCAGACGGAGGTTCCATCGCGCCGGACTCTTTTGGTCAGCGGCCGGAGCGTGAGCCAGCGAGTGCTGCAGTGCTCGGGCAAACTCCAACTTTTGCCGCCGTGCGGGTGACGCTAAAAAATGCGTCTCGAACTGCGGATCCCGGATTTCTCCGTGGACGTATCGGTCGATCAGATCACGCTCAACGGCTTGGACTTCATGGAGAAAATCAGGATCCGTCAGGTATCGTTCCTCGATTTCCGCCTGTTCCTCCTGGCTCGCCTGGCCTAATAAGTAGCGGACAAGCCGCTCCTCGTCATAAGTACCCTGTTGTGTCACGAAGTCAACCCCACCCTTATCTATGATGGCGAAAATCAAAAGACATTTCGCCCATCCAATAATTGTTGCAGCCGATGCTCCACGCAAACCTCCAGTTTTTCTCGAATTCGAAGGGCACGGATTCTGAGAGCGTTTAAAGGAATTCCCAATCTTTCGGCCAGGACCTTCCTGCGTTGAATCTTGATAGAGGTTTCACCCTGGTAATATTCGCTGATCAAATCACGATCCCCTGGCAGAAGAGTCTTCAAGCAGTGTTCGAGGCTTTCCAGACGCTGCTCTGTCTGCTGCCGCTCCGTTCTTTGCTGTTCGATTAGCAGGGGATCGTCTGACGGAGTTTCGGCGGGTGCAAGATTGTCCAGAGAATCGGAAGAATGCGAGGTTTCCCAATGCTCCTTCAGGACATTTCGAGCCACACCGTAGAAGTAGCTCGCGGGATTGCCGGCGTAAATCTCCTTTCCTTCCGAGAGTCTGCGAGCCACGCGGTTGAGGGTGTCGTCTGTGTGGTCTTCAGGGGACGTACTTCCTCGGCACTCAAAGAAAGTAATAAGGCCCTTTCGGATAGTCTCGTATTTCCGACCGGCACGCTGCGGGTCCGGATCGAGGAGAGCAAGCAGATTGTCGAACGCTTCCTGAGTTAAAACCCAGTTCTTTTTGCGCGGAATGGAACTCTCAACAGGCTGACTCACTTCAATTCGCCCTGCAGCATGGGCTGATTCTAATTCCTTGGCGCTATGGAGGGAAATGTTTGGTAGTGGGCTAGCCACGCCATGGGACGGGGACATTTGACATTTGACACGTGACGCTTGACGTTTGACATCCGGGGAACCACCCCCTCGGACGTCAAACGTCAAGCGTCACGTGTCAAATGTCAAATGTCCCCGTCCCACCGCCGCTACAGGAGTCAGGCGTTAATCATTTCGCCACTCACCTTGCAGGACAAACGCGGCCCAATAGAAAGGGGACCGCGTTGTGCTTCGTTTCCACATTTCGATCTGCGTCGCGCGTAACGCGGTGGCGGGCGAAAGTTTTTTAACTAGGAGATTCTGATAAAACCGCCTCATGAACTCCGCTGTTGCGCCATCGTTGATGTTCCACAGACTCGCCATCACGCGTTTGGCTCCGGCATACATGAAGCCACGTGTGAGTCCAACCAGACCCTCACCTTTGATCTCTTTTCCCAGCGCGGTCTGGCAGGCGCTGAGCACCACAAGTTCCGCAGGCCAGTTCAGGTTGTACACTTCGTGCAGTCGCAGGAAGCCGTCCTGCGACTTTCCGTTCTCGTCGACCAGCGAGAGGACGATGCCGCTGAGTTCCGGATGCTCCGTATTCAGGAAACCGTGCGTGGCCAGATGGATGATGCGATAGCGGGACAATTCCGATCCCATGACGGTGGCTCGGCTGGCCCTGAAGTCGATCGCTTTCGTGCTTGCGGACGGCGCCAGCGCGACGATAGCGTCCGCCTCCTCACGAGTAAAGGGAAGGCGTGAAAGTGTTCCGCGATCGCCAATAAGCCAGGGCGGGCGCGCAACTGGCGTGGGTTGCTGCGCGGCGGCCAGTTTCAGTCGCGGGTCTTCGCTGTCGAAGACCGGATCGGCCACCACGGCGACGGATCTCTCGGCCGGCCGGCGGCCAGCCGCTTCCCGTCGCAGGACAGCGAGCACCGAGACAGAGGGCAGGCTGACGATTTCATGTTCCACGACGAGCGGAGCGGACGCGGCGGAAGCCGTCGAGTTCCTGGGCGCGGGCAAAGCGCCAAACGGAACGTATTGCAGAGCACCGTCGGCAACAATAAGCAGCCGTTGTCCAGTCAGTTCGGATGCGACGGGCCCGAGTACCATTCGACTGAGAGCCGCAGCCGCAGCCGGATATGCTGCATCCGCAGCGGCGAGGCGCGACTGCCTCTCCTTCTGCGTCTCACCGCGACGCGCCTGCCTCGATTGCAGCAACTCGTACACCAGCCTTGCCGCCTTATCGATGGCTTCGCGGCCTGGCAATTCAAAGCTTTTGATGGACGTCGGGGTTACTGCAAAAAGATAGCTCTTCTCGTCGCTGAGAGCATATTCCAGAAGCAACGACTGGGCATCGAGCTGCTGTTGAATCTCCTTCAATCCGAGAGGCTGCGGCTGCGTCAACGCCGCATACCGCGGGCTCTTGATCCGGATCCGGCCCTGCACTTCCTTGTATTCGACCAGCAGCGCGTCGAGTTCCTTCCTCGCGGCATCCGCCTGTTCTTTCGTGTGCTGCCCGCTCAGCAATCGCGTCTGCTGATCGGCTTTGCTATTCAGCGTCCTCTGCAACCTCCGCTCCTCAGCCAGCAGCTCGGGATCCGCCGACTGGCGCAACTCGGCACCCGCTTCTGCCAGCAATTCCAGCAGGCTGCGGGCACGCGCCCGCTCCGCCGTGGCCAGGGCTCCGGCGCTGTCCTTCAGCGCGATTTGTGTTTGCAATAAGCCGCTGTAGGATCCGGCATGCTGGGCGAGAAGCAGGGCGCGAGACTCGGTGGAGCGGACCTGCTGCCGCTGCGATTCGACGATATCGACGGAGCGCGTGAATAGCGGCAGAGCATCGGCCACGCGCTGCTCGTCCAGAGCGAGATTTCCCAGAACATTGAGGATACCGGTCATATCCAGGGAATTTGGCGCCACGCTGTCCCAAATATCAAACGAGCGCTGGTAAAACTCCTGCGCGGATTTAGTGTTGCCCCGGGCTTCAGCAACCTGCCCCAGGTCAATGAGCGTGTTGGCGGTCTCGGTCGAGTTTGGCGCCAGCCGGTGTTGAATTTGAAGCGAGCGCGTCAGGTAGTCCTCCGCCTCGTCCAATACGCGTCGCGAGTACGCAACCGTTCCCAGATTGGTCAGGGTGGATGCGACGTCCAGCGAATTGGGTGCAAGTCGCTCCTTGATCGCGAGAGCGCGGACCAGGTAATCGTGTGCCGCCGAATAATCTTTCTGTTGTCTGGCGAGGCTGCCGAGATTGTTGAGACTGGCCGCCACCGCCAGCGAGTTCGGCGCCAGGCGTTCCCGAATGGCAAGACTGCGTCTGTAATATGTCAAAGCCGCAGCAACATCTCCCTGTTCTTTGGCAACGATCCCAAGATTTGTCAGCGTTCCGGCGAGGGCAATGGAATCCGGCGCCAAACGCTCCTGAATCGTGAGCGCCCGGTTGTGGCTGTTCAAGGCCGCCGACAACTCCCCTCGGTACCATTGAACGATGCCAAGATTGGAAAGAGTGGCCGCCACGAGGAGGGAGTCAGGAGACAGCCGCTCGCGAATCGCCAGGCTGCGTTTCGTGTAATCTTCGGCCTCCGTGTATTCTCCGCGCATGCTGGCGATGATGCCCAGGCTGTTCAAGCTTCCGGAAAGGTCCAGCGTGTCCGGTGCCAGCCGCTCGCGAATACGCAACCCGCGCATGGTTAGCCCGCCGGCGCCGGCCAGATCGCCGCGTTGGCGCAGAATCTCACCAAAATTGTGCAAAGATAAGGCCAGCGTCAACGAGTCCGGTGCGGACTTCTCTTTGATGGCGATCGAACGTGAGTAATAGTCTCCAGCCGCTTTCAAATCCGCGCGCGCCTGAGCGACAATGCCGAGATTGTTCAAGCTCGTCGCAACTTCAGTCGTATTGGGCGCCAGGCGTTCGCGAATAGCCAGCGCCTTTTGATGGTATTCCTCCGCATGCGGCAGATCGTTCAGCGACCGCGCGACATTTCCGCGATTCGTCAGCGCACCTGCCACCCACATCTCGTTGCCGGCGGCCGAATCCACGCTTTCGGCTTCCTCGAACCACTTCATGGCTGCGGGGAAATCACCTGAAGTCTGGCTGCATCGGCCCAGCGCCGAGAGCACGCTGGACAACGCGGATCGATCGCTTGTTTCTTTCAGGAAGGACAACGCCGCCGCATAGAGCGAGGCGGCTTCCTTCCACTGCCGCTGCCCTTCATGGATTTCCCCGGCGCGACTGTAGAGCCACGCTGCCGCGCCATCCATTCGCGCCTGCTGCGCCGCCTTCGCCGCGGTTGTCCAGCGCTCGATCGCCGTACCGGGATTTCTCGCGGTTTGGGCCGCTTTGCCTTCTTCGTAGAACGCGAGCATATCCGACGGAAGCTGGGGTCGCGTCTGAACGCCTTGCCGTCCTCCCGCCGGGAGCAGGATCAATAACTCGTTATTACGGCGAATCTGCAACGCGACTTCACTCTTACCTGCTGCGCTGTCTTCAGCCGCAAGCAGACTGAACGGCGACGTCAGTGACTTGCCGTCATAACTGAGCAGAACGTCACCGGGCTGTATCCCCGCTTTCGCCGCAGCGGATCCCTGTGGAACCAATTCAACAACCAAACCCGCTGCCGGCTGTGCCGGTTGAGCGCGCAACTGCGGCGCGTAAAGGACGAGCATCAGGACCCAAATGCGCAATTGTAGGAGGCCTCCAGGCTGCATATATCCGACTCCGGAAATTCGATTTGAAGTGTGATCTTACGGCCTGGCCGCGAAGGATGCCAGTTGTATGGAAGTTACTCAAGTTGAAATGTTTTTCAATTTCGACCATGTAGATAAGAGATCGAACCAGGGAGGATTTAGTCATGAGTGCAGGGTCCGCAAAAGATTTCCTGAACAAGATCGCCAATGATGACCAGTTCCGCAGAGCGGTGGTGACCGCGATGCAGCAAAAGCCCAATGAAACCGCTGCCATCACGGCTTTGGCAGCCGGGGCCGGCTACACATTCACAGCAAACGAAATCAGCGAGGTTTTGAAAGGCTTTACCAAAGGCGAAGAGATGTCCGAAGTCGAGCTGCAAACCGTCGCCGGAGGGTTTAACCCGCAGCCCGAACCCCCAATCGTCTACAGAGGTTTGCAAAACATATTTCGGCCACGTTTCATAGCCTGAACTCTAAGACGGGGCCGCAGGCAGGGAAACCACACCGCCACTCACGCGATGCGTTCGTGGCGGGTGGTTCGGCTCGACCTGTAAGTCATTGGAGAATCCGGATCCTGCTGACCTGGCAGTTAAGCAAAGAGCAGTGGGAACTGAAGGGCGCGACTTTCCAGATTGAGCTGCCGCCTCGCCGAATCGATGTCCTCACATCTTTATTGGGCCTCGAATTCACAGAGGCATGGGTAGACCGCCGGGAGTTTCCCTTCGGACCGTTCACGGTTCCATTTCTCAGCAAGGCTGCGGTGATCAAGAACAAGCGGGCGACCGGTCGGCCGAAAGACATCGCGGATCTCGATGCCTTAGACAATGAAACAAATCGTTGAGCCCCACCTATCGTTTCGAACTCTCATTCCCTTTACCGGCTGGCTGCCGATGCCTTCAGTCTTCACCCCATGAGCAGCACATCGGTCCCGCAGTAGACGAAAGCAGCGCCTTCCATGTTTATGCGACATCGTGAACACGACTTGCTCGACTTGTGGGTGGTGGGTGATTCTTGTCCGAACGATGTATCTTTCCGATTACAATTGCTCGATTGGAACAGTCCCTTTTGATTCTCGTGCACCGCCATTCTTCAAATTAACGGCCATCAGAACCGCCGGGACCGGCAGAAGGGTGTGGTCCAGAAAACAATGTCATCTTTACAACGTCCGAATTGGTTCACGATCGACGAGTATTTCGCTCTCGAACGCGCCTCCGAACGCCGATTTGAATATCGCGAGGACGAGGTTGTCTGCATGTCCGGAGGAAGTCGTGAGCATGCGGCGGTCGCCCGAAATATTGTCCGGCATCTCTCTAACAAACTCGGTCAAAGCGGCCAGGCGTACGGCAGCGACCTGGCCATTTATGTTCCTGGAGGTCCCCCATACCGTTATGCCGATGTGACTGTCGTTTGTGGCGAAGCACGTTTCAGGGAGATCAACGGACTCGACGCGCTAGAAAACCCAGTTTTTATCGTTGAGGTGCTTTCACCAACCAGTGTGGATTTCGATCGAGGCACGAAATTTGAGCAGTACAAGTCGATTCGTGAATTTGCGGAATACCTGCTTGTCGCTCAAGATCGCTTCCATGTGGCGCGACGAATTAAGCGCCAGGATGGAACTTGGAACGAAGCTGTATTCGAATTGCCAGCCGCACTGTCCATCTGGAGTCGATCGAAGTCGATCTCGCCATGATTGAGGTATACGAGGGTCTTTCGTTCCCAATCTGACCGGTCTGATGCGCGTGCCGGCAACTAGACTTATTTTTTGCTTTTGGCATCAATTTTGAAAGTGAGCGTATTTGGTCGAAGCAGCGGGCCGCACGCGTTGAAGCAGACTAAACATGATATCGAATTTCCGGATAGTGTTTTTGAACGGACAGTGGACTGACATAACGACCAACGTCGAGTTTATTTGGGAGGATTTTCGATGTTAGTCCGCTTGGCCGTTCCTGATCTCGTGAAGTAATTGACATCCGCCAACTCGACGTTATCTTTTCCCAGCGCTTTCATCTTGGCTTTGTCGATCGCGCGCTGGGCTTCGGCTGGGACCTCTTCACGCATTAACCAAAGGGCACCGGTGGCATAGGACATCTGAGGGTGCACATAAATGTACTTGGTCTGACCGAGGCCAAGTTCAAGGCGCAAGCCGTCGGGAGGATCTACGGTCTGACTTCTGACTGAATGCATTGCCGAACCCTAGCACGCCGAATCCAATACGAGCAAGAACTAGGTAAAACGGGCTTTGCACAACAAATCGAGGAAGTGGAACGTCGTTGCGTTTTTTCCTGGTGCGCTTCGCTCCGCAGCTTTTAGTACCACCCCGTTCGCCTCGTTCCTCGGCTAGCACAGATGGATTGAGCAGGCGGACATCGTGTCCGTGAATCACACAATGATGTCCGCCCAGAACAGCGTCTTTTTCTATCACTGCCGTGGGCGATGAGCGGGCTCGATCGGTTTTGAATACAGGACCAGCCTTGTCCCCTCTACGGCCAAAATGGTGATGCTGTTCAATCTGATTCTTGCCGGATGTGGCGGTCTCCGGGAGAAGAAGAGGGGAGCGGAGAAGGATCTTGCGCGATCCGTAGACCTGTAGACCTATTGAAATGAGCCAGGTTGTCATCGAAAACCCGATCATCAATTCGCCTTATGATGAGCCGTCCCGACATTTTCGATTCACCGATGAGGGGATCACGAATGATGTGGTTGACGGACGCCGCATCAGCTCGTATTTCATCCCCATCGCCAGGCCGAAAAAGAAAGGCAAGCAACAGCTTCAATTCGACACCGAGTGGACGCAGGATCGTATTGAGGAGAACAAACTAGTCAACGACATCCGTCGCCGGGTTGCCATGTGGCGAAAAGGCGGGTACGTTGGTGTCACGCCAACGACGGCGCGACTGCTTGCCTACTGGACCGATCCCAACCGCGGAAAGAAGCTTTTCTTCTGCCAGAACGAAGCTCTCGAGACCGCCATCTACATCGCCGAGGTCGCCAGGAAATATAACGATTCCTGGATCGAGAACAGCCTGCGTGAGGCGAACGACACATCGAATCCCGGCCTGCCCCGCACGGCTTTCAAGATGGCCACCGGTTCCGGAAAGACCGTCGTCATGGCGATGCTTATTGCCTGGCACACGCTCAACAAGCGGGCTAACCCTCAGGATGCGCGCTTTTCCGACACCTTCCTGATCGTCACACCCGGCATCACGATCCGCGACCGGCTGCGGGTCCTGCTGCCAAACGATCCTGAGAACTATTACCGCCTGCGCGACATTGTTCCAGCTCAGTACCTGGATCAGCTTGGGCAGGCCAAAATCGTCATCACCAACTACCACGCTTTCCAACTGCGCGAGAAGGTGGCAGCCGGCAAGATCACCAAATCGATTCTTACTGGCAGCGTTGCAGGCGTTGCAGTGCAGCCCAGCCCGTTCACGGAAACTCCGGATCAGATGGTGCGACGCGTCTGTCGTGAGTTGAGTACAAAGAAAAATATCATTGTCCTCAACGACGAAGCCCATCACTGTTACCGGCGCAAACCTGACGGCGAGGACGAGGCACTCACAGGCGATGATCGCGTCGAAGCTAAAAATCGTGACGAAGAAGCCCGCATCTGGATTTCCGGCATCACGGCTGTGCGGGCCAAGAACGGCGTGAAGGCCATCTACGATCTTTCGGCCACCCCGTTC